>Ga0172370_10010945_pt1 | contig 10317 bp, 9 predicted proteins | sample LakKiv5m_FD_114538 | JGI IMG/M metagenome (GOLD analysis project Ga0172370, IMG submission 114538) | Freshwater microbial communities from Kabuno Bay, South-Kivu, Congo - kab_022012_11.5m | ecosystem: Environmental > Aquatic > Freshwater > Lake | place: Democratic Republic of the Congo...
TGGCAGGGAGGTTTTCCATAAAGAAATAGAATCCAATCCGTATATTTTTACAAGGGACAATCTCCCCGATGGATTCTACATCGTGAAGGTAATTGGGAATTCCGGAATTTTTAATATCGCCGGGAAAGTCATATTGAAATAGCCAGCTCCACCGCCGCTTTTGCATGGATATCAGTAGTATCGAAGACAGGGACTTTGCAATCGTTCTGTTTGATCAGTAATGGTATTTCGGTACAACCGAGAATGATCCCCTGAGCACCCCTGGTGACCAACGACTCGATAATATTAAGGAACCGTTGTTTTGACTCAGGCTTAAGGATCGCCTGAAATAATTCGGATGTAATAGTATTTTGAATGAAGTCCCTGTCGGATGATTCCGGTACCAGAACTCCGATACCATTCTCCCTGATCCTGTCTTTATAAAAATCGTGTTCCATGGTGAATTTTGTGCCGAGTAATCCGATTTTGTCCAACCCCTTTTCTTTTATTTTCCGGATGGTGACGTCTGCAATATGAACCAGAGGAATATTTATACTCTGCTGAACTTCAGGAGCAAACAGGTGCATGGTGTTGGCTCCGATCATCATAAGTTCTGCGCCTGCCTTCTCAAGCGACTGAGCTGTTTTTACCATCATTAAACTCAGTCCATTAAAATCATGATTGATGATGAATGATTCCACCTCCTTAAAATCGAGGGATATCAGGACTATCTTTGCGAAATGTTTTCCCCCTGTCCTTTCCATCATTGTCTCATTCAGGATCCGGTAGTAGTCTAATGTCGATTGCCAGCCTGTACCACCGATTAGTCCTATTGTTTTCATCTGTCGTGCTATTTGGATTTATATTCTTTTTTTGGCAAGTCTGTATCAGTAGTCTGCGAGCGGTGTTTTTGCTGATTGCCGGCTGCCGGCTTGTTACTTTTCAACAATTTTCCCGTTCAAAATAACCGTCTCCACTTTGTCGGAGCCATAAGCGTAAGGCATGAATTCGTATGAAGGAATCGGTTTTGTAATAAAAAGATTGGCTTTTTTACCCCGTGCAATACTTCCATATTCCTCATTCAATCCCATGGCATAGGCACCATTCAGGGTTACCGCATGAATAGATTCTTCCGGAAGCATCCTGTACTTTATACATGCAAGTGAAAGGATAAACTGCATATTTCCGCTCGGAGATGATCCGGGATTAAAATCGCTGGCCAGAGCGACCGGTAACCCTGCATCGATCATCTCTCGTACCGGGGCACATACCATTCCCAGGAAAAAGGCTGCACCCGGAAGAATTGTCGGCATCGTTTCAGTGTCTTTCAATGTTTCAATTTCCGCATCTCCGGTGTACTCAAGATGATCGACAGATAAAGCGTTGTATTTTACACCCACCTGCACACCACCAGAATAATCCAGCTCGTTTGCGTGGATCTTTGCCCTGAGACCGTATTTCATGCCGGCAAGAAGGATCCGTTCAGTCTCCTCTACTGTAAAGAAGCCGCGATCGCAGAAGACATCAATATAATCGGCAAGTTCTTCGGAAGCGACCTGCGGGATCATTTCGTGAACGACCAGATCGACGAATTCGCCCTGCCTGCCCTGGTACCCGTCCGGTACGGCATGGGCTCCAAGAAAAGTAGGGACCAGGGTAAGCGGTGTCAGTCCCTTTAATTTTTTGATTACTCTCAGGATTTTCAACTCATCTTCCACGTTAAGACCATAACCACTCTTTATTTCGACGGCGCCTGTTCCCATCCGTATGATCTCATTCAACCTGGCAAGCGCCTGACTGATAAGTTCCTCTTCTGAAGTTTCATGTAATCTCTTTGCAGAATTCAGGATCCCTCCGCCTCTTTTTGCAATCTCTTCGTAGCTTAATCCTTTGATCTTATCGATGTATTCAATCTCCCGGCTGCCGGCATAGACCAGGTGGGTATGGGAATCGCAGAAGGAAGGAAAGACCATCCTGCCTGTGGCATCAATGATGACAGCCCCTCCCCCTGCCCCCTCCCCAGTTGGGGAGGGAGTCCGGGGGTGGGGTCCGAAGTCCGCAATCCGGTCCTCCTCAATCAAAAGCCATGCATTTTTAATTGTATCCAACCTGGCCATCTCCATTCCCGATTTTTTAAGAACCGGCCTCTCTTCAGTAAGAATGAGCTCTTTTATATTGGTAATTAATAGCGACATCTCCTTAATCTTAAGTCAACGAAGGTACAAAGAATAAAAAAAATTGAATATCATATTGATACATAATTAATCATGTCATTTTTTATTATATTTGTGTTGTTGAAACTCCAAAAACCATCAAAATCCCATCGGTAAAATGAAAAAATTAGTCCTTTTGATCTCCATCCTGATTATTGGGATCAGCATTACATCATTAGCCAAGAAGGTGGATATAAAAGATGCCCGCCTGGCAGGAAAGAACTTCTATTTTGAGCGTGTAAACATTCATGGTGACATACCTTACAACTCGCTCACCGTCGCTGAAGAATTTATCGAAAAAGATGGCGCCGAACCTATGTTTTATATCTTTAATTTTAAGGATAAGGGCTTTATCATCGTTTCAGCGGAGGATGCCTGTACACCCATTCTGGGGTATTCCTTTGAATCATCCTACAGGTTCGATAACCACTCCGACGCATTTCTCTCAATGACAGATAAATTCAGGAGAGAAATTAACTATGTCCGTCATAACAATCTTCTTCCCGATGAAACCATTATCCAAACATGGGAACGTCTTTCGGTGACCGATTCCAACCAACTGGAAAATCCAAGGGCAATCCTGGATGTTGCTCCCCTGATCTCCAACGACTGGAACCAGGATTTCCCCTATAATGCGATGTGCCCTGAAGATCCGGCTTCAGGCGGAACTTACAATGGCCATGTCCCGGTTGGATGTACCGCCACCTCAATGACGCAGATCATGTATTACTGGCGTTACCCGAAAAATGGGCAGGGATATCATTGCAGCACACATACTGAATATGGTCCTCAATGTGCTGATTTTGCCAACACCATCTATGATTGGGATGGGATGGCCGAAAAACCAACTAAAGAGTGTGATCCCGTTGCCATCCTTTCGTGGCATGGCGGGATTGGGGTCGATATGGATTGGGCTCCCGACGGGTCAGGAGCACAATGTTCCAAAGTTCCCATAGCTCTTAAAAATTATTTTAAATATGCAGCAACCTGTTATTTTCAAAACCGTCCTCCAGGCAGTTCAACTGCCTGGAAAAATAAGATGAAACAGAATCTGGATAGTAAATTGCCTCTTCAGTACAGTGGTTTTAGCCCAACGGTCGGTCATGCCTTTGTCTGTGACGGCTACCAGGCAAACGACTTTTTCCACTTTAACTTCGGCTGGGGTGGCCAGGATAATGGTTACTATACCATTGATAACATCAATCCTGGAGGATATACCTTCAACGATGATCAGGCTGCTGTGTTTGATATCATGCCCGATCCTGCCTATTATCCATATAACTGCACAGGTAATATCAATGATACAACGTACGACTTCGGAACTGTGGAGGATGGTAGCGGTCCTGTTGCCGATTACCAGCCAAATGCAAACTGCAGCTGGTTAATCGGAGCTAATGACAGCCTCAACAATGTTACTTTGAGTTTTGTCCGTTTCAATACCCTTGCAGGGGATGAAGTTAAAGTGTATGATGGCATCGATGCTTCAGCACCGCTGATTGCAAACTTCTCCGGCACAACGGTTCCTTCCCCGGTAACCTCCACCGGGCCTAAAATGTTTGTTACCTTTATTACCGATGCTTCGGGATCTGCCCCGGGTTGGCTGGCCTCATATAACGGCAATGTTATTCCTTTCTGCGAAACTCTGACAATCCTCACAGATCCTGTTGGAAATATTTCCGATGGAAGTGCTGATTTTTCCTACCGGAATTCAACCAATTGCAAGTGGAAAATCCTCCCGGAAAATGCCACCAGTGTGACCCTTACATTCTCCTATTTTAATTCCGAAGCCGTTGCAGATAAGCTGCAGATTTATGATCTGGGTACGGAAACATTACTTACCACTTATTCGGGGAATTATCCCGATCCTCCTGCATCTGTGACAGCCACCAGCGGTCAGATGTTTCTGATATGGTCTACCGATAAAACCATCCGCGGTGAAGGGTGGGATGCCAGTTATACTATCACGGTCGGAACAGGAGAGAAAGAGTTATTCAACACCCTGACCATATTCCCGAACCCTGCCAATGATAAAGTAATTATCGCTTTCAATATCGGAGAAATTCAAAATATTAAACTTGAACTTCTTTCATTGACAGGTAATACTCTTATGACAGAGCATCTCAAAAACTTCAAAGGAAATTATCAAAAGTCACTCGATGTTACCTCCTTTGCAAAAGGGATTTATTTCCTCCGTCTCACGGGTGATTCCGGGATCACTATTAAGAAAATCATCGTTCAATAATTGATATTAATATTCAAAAAATCTTTACTTGCTTCCTGGCGCTGGTATTCAGCAACATTCTCATTGCGAAAATTGAAAATAGATTGTTATCCGTTAAATAACATATCGATCTCTCCCCTCTTTGCGAGACATTCTTTCAATTTAGTTTTCAGCTTCCAACAGGTCATCTGGCGAAGTTCTATTTGTCGAGACAGTTCATAGGTCGAAACATCAGGATTGTGACAAACCATATATACTATCCTGAATGCCTCCGTTATAGGTATGTGGCAACGATGGAATATAGTATGTGCGGTCGCCGATTCTTCCTGTTTACAACGAGTACACCGACGGGAAAATGGCGTTTTACCTTTGCAAAAATTTGAATGCCCGCACCGCCGGCAAACAAATCCCTCTGTCCATTTCTGATCCGACAAGAAATGTAAACATTCATCAGCAGTAGCAAAACGGGTCATGAATTGCTGCGGGTCCAGCCGTCGAATCGTAAATTCCATTCTTTTTTTCAAAACATTGCAAAAATAAAAAAAATAGTGATACTTATGCGATTTATTAAAAAAAATATTTATCTTTGCAGTCGATATTTTATTTAAGGAATATGAAAAAATATATCTATATTTTAAGTTTGCTCATCGTTATGAGTTTTAGCTCATGCATTAACGCTCATGGGGATAAAAGCGCCAGTCTTGATTCTGCAACCCTAGCTCCAGACGATGAAGGACAGGTTATCAAATTAACGGCTGAAGGTTTTAAAAAGTTGGTCTGGGATTATGAAAAGTATCCGAAAGACTGGAAATTTAAAGGTGATCTTCCATGTATGGTCGATTTTTATGCCGACTGGTGTCGTCCCTGCAAGATGGTCGCACCGATCATGGATGAATTGGCAAAAGAATATAAAGGAAAGATCCGGATATATAAAGTAAACACTGATGAACAACGCGAATTGTCCGGGATTTTTAATATAAGATCTATTCCAACCATGTTGTTTGTTCCAAAATCGGGACAGCCGCAGATGTCGATCGGCGCTTTGACCAAGGATGGTTATGTTAAGGTCATTAACAGTATACTTAATGGCAAATAAAAAAATACAAAGTAAAATTCACTTAAATTATTATTTATTGGTATTTCCCAAATCATAAATCAGAATTAACTAAAAAATTCATATATATCATGATTGAACATCTGACAAAGGAAACTTTCCTGACAAAAGTTTTCGATTTTGAAAAGAACCAGGAATGGAAGTTTGAAGGCAACTTGCCTTGTATCATTGATTTTTATGCCGACTGGTGTGGACCATGTAAAATGGTAGCCCCGATCCTTGAAGAACTTTCAAAAGAGTACAACGGTAAGATCAATATTTATAAAGTTGATACGGAAGCTGAACAGGAGCTTTCCGGTGCGTTTAATATCCGGAGTATTCCCTCAATGCTTTTCGTTCCACTGAAAGATCAGCCACAGATGGCTGTAGGCGCCCTGGCAAAAGATTCACTGAAGAAGGCCATCAGCGAGGTGTTACTTAAGGGCGGGGTTGCAAATTAATTGCCACCTTCATGGTACTTCCAACAGCCTACTTGCCCCCGGCCTCCTACCTTTCGGGATGCCTGGATCAGGATGAGATCATTATTGAAGGTTACGAAACCTATAGAAAGCAGACTTGCCGGAATCATTGTAACATTCTGGGACCAAACGGGCGGCAAACCCTGAGTATCCCGGTAATCAGAGTCAATGGGAACCGGACCCTCACCAGGGATGTTCGTATTTCTTATCTTCAACCCTGGCAGAAGATCCATTGGCGGTCGATAGAGACCGCTTATAATAATGCACCTTTTTTCATCCATTACAGGGATACTTTCATTCCCTTCTATTCAAAACCATTTATTTTCCTGATTGATCTTAACCAGGCTTTACTTGAAGCCATCTTTTCTGCAATCAATGCCGAACGACATATTCTTTACACGGGGGCCTTCATCAAGTATAAGGATTCTGAAAATAAAGAATCACTTGTTTCGAAACAATCCGGTTTCCTGAACCCGGAGTACAGGCAGGTCTTTTACGAAAGAACCGGTTTCATCCCAAACCTGAGCGTTATCGATTGTCTTTTCAATCTTGGTCCGGAGACTTTGGACTACTTAAGTCATTTAAGGAATGTGGATTAACCGCACCTCACCCCCGAACAGGGTGTGGGTGTGGGTGTGGGTGTGAGAAATGGAGTTTACCACCAATCTTAGCATCTTAGTGATAAAAAAGACATTTTAGTTACTCCAAGGAAAAGTCAGTATAATTTCCAAAAAGTTTTTCTGATTTATTTCTTATTAACTTTCATTTGAATTTTTTTTTGTATATTTGCTTTAATTTAATCTAAATTAATTGTTAACTTTATTAAACCTTACCGAAGGTACAAGCGGGATGATCGTGAAGGTCCGTGGCCGTGGTGCTTTCCGGCGGCGTATTACCGAGATGGGATTCGTCAAGGGAAAGGAAGTTTCCGTCATCAAGTCAGCGCCATTGCAGGATCCGATCGAATACCGTATACTGGGTTATAATGTATCACTGCGTCAGAGCGAAGCAAGACTTATAGAAGTCGTCACCAGCAGTGAATTCCTGGAGGGTATCCCTGCGGGCAGATCCGATGCAGGTTTCAAAGGGATCCTGCAGGAAGATTCCCTGAGAGCAGAAGTTCCTGACAGGGGAAAAATCATTGATATCGCACTGGTCGGCAATCCAAACTGCGGTAAGACCACTCTTTTTAATTATGCTTCCGGTTCCCATGAACGTGTCGGGAATTTCGGCGGCGTGACGGTGGATGCCAAGGAAGCAAGATTCAAAAAAGGCGCCTATTCTTTTAATATTACCGACCTTCCCGGGACTTATTCCTTATCGGCATACTCTCCTGAAGAGTTGTTCGTCAGGAACCATATCTTCAATTCCATGCCCGATATCGTTGTCAACGTGGTTGACGCTTCCAACCTGGAACGAAACCTCTACCTTACCACACAACTTATCGACATGGACATCAGGGTTGTCATCGCTCTGAACATGTCTGATGAAATGGAGAAGAAGGGAGATGTTCTGGATTATCTTGCTCTCGGCAAACTTTTTGGAATCCCGATCGTTCCAACTGTCAGTTCCAAAGGGATAGGAATAGATGAGTTATTCACCCGGCTGATTGAGGTTTTTGAAGACCTCAACCCGGTCATCCGTCATGTTCACATAAATTATGGAACCGATATTGAAAAGTCCATCCGGCGTGTTCAGGAAGTCATAAGAAAAGATATCGAACTGATCGATAAAATTTCGTCACGCTACTTCAGCATCAAACTGCTGGAGAAAGATACCGACGCAATCGGGAGAATCAATCATTCTATCTTGTCCGGATCCATCCTTCCGATCGTCGAAAAAGAGATACAACTACTCGAGTCGAATTACCGTGAGGATTCCGCAACCCTTATAACCGATGCAAAATATGGGTTTATTGCCGGTGCACTGAAAGAGACAATGAAACGGAGCGATCAGATAGGTGTTGGAAAAGCAATCAGTGAGAAAATCGATTCGTTTCTTACACACCGTTACCTTGGTTATCCGATCTTCCTTCTTTTCCTCTGGATAATGTTCCAGACCACCTTCTCGCTTGGCGCCTATCCAAAACACTGGATTGAACTTGGGGTAAGCTGGCTTGGAAGTATGACCGGAAGCCTGATATCGGAAGGTCCTCTTAGAGATCTACTGGTCGACGGCGTTATCAACGGAGTCGGAAGTGTTATCGTGTTCCTGCCCAACATCCTGATCCTCTTCTTTTTTATCTCGCTGATGGAAGATACCGGCTATATGTCGAGGGCGGCATTCATTATGGATAAGCTGATGCACAAAATGGGTTTGCATGGTCAATCCTTCATTCCGATGATCATGGGTTTCGGATGCAATGTCCCTGCAATCATGGTAACCCGTACCCTCAGAGATCGCAACGACCGCTTACTAACGATGCTGATCAACCCATTTATGTCGTGCAGCGCCCGTTTACCGGTCTATATCCTAATTGCGGGAGCTGTGTTCGGTGTAAATGCTGGCAGCGTGATATTCGGTTTGTATCTGACCGGGATCGTGCTGGCCGTATTGATATCCCTCCTTTTCAAGAAGACAATATTTAAAAGTAAGGAAGCTCCTTTTGTAATGGAACTCCCACCCTACCGGATGCCGACAGCACGGGTCATTTTCCGTCATATGTGGGAAAAGGGGCAACAGTATCTGCGCAAAATGGGAGGGATTATCCTGATTGCCGTTATCCTGATCTGGGCCCTGGAATATTTTCCTGCAGGCAGCAATGCAAAACCGGAGGAACGTTTGCAACAATCTTTTATCAGTAAAATAGGAAAGTTCATTGAACCGGTGATAAAGCCCTTGGGTTTCGACTGGAAGATGGGTGTCAGCCTTCTGACCGGCGCCGCCGCGAAGGAAGTTGTGGTAAGCACCATGGGAGTTCTCTATGGAACTGATCATTTTCATGAGCAAAGTAAAAACCGTACCCTGACGACCAGACTCCATGACGAGATCTATAAAACCGGTCCGAAACTCGGTGAAAAGGTCTTCACCCCACTGGTTGGAATATCTTACCTGCTTTTCATCCTTATCTATATGCCATGTGTTGCTGTAATGGCAACGGTGAAACGCGAGTCGGGTCACTGGAAATGGCCGCTGTTCCTGATGATCTATACAACAGCACTTGCATGGTTGGTTTCGTTTGCAGTGTTTCAACTCGGTAATATTTTTATCTCCTGAATTATGGATTGGCAACACATAGTCGTCGGTATCATCCTGATGGTCACATTCGTCTTCACGGTGATACGCATTGTTCGCTTCTTATCGAATCCGTTGCGGAAATGCAAAGGCTGTTCCCAGGCTTGCGGCGAATGCTCTCTTCAGGAGTTAAAACAGGCCATCGAAGAGAAAAAAAAGTCAAAACAGGTTTGACTTATCTGATTATCTTTACAGCCGCTAATCACACCCTGCATTATGGAATTCGGAATTTGTCTGCAAAGTATCATCCCTCTTCGCCGGGAACCCAACCACCGTAGCGAAATGGTCTCCCAGGTTTTATTCGGGGAACTTTACCGGGTCATTGAAACCAGCCAGGACTGGCAAAAGGTCAGGCTGGCATATGACGATTACGAAGGGTGGCTCGACGGAAGAAGTAACTCCCTCCTTGAAGAACAGGAATTTTTGCGCCTGTTCGATGCTGAAACTCCTTGCAGTCTCGATCTTGTTCAGTTGCTGCAAAATGAGAACAAAAAATCGGTTTTTCCCATTGTCGCCGGTAGTTCGCTGCCTGGAATCGAGGAGTTCAGGTTCACGATAAAAGACGAGGTCTATGTTTTCGATGGACAGGTTTCCGATCCATCCGAACTGGAGGAGGTGGAAAGTCCGCAGGATATAGTGGATATCAAGCAGGCTATGATCCACGATGCCATGATGTACCATAATGCCCCTTACCTGTGGGGCGGCCGAACACCTTTTGGGATTGATTGCTCTGGACTGGTTCAGATGGTATATAAGCTCAAAAAAGTTAAGCTTCTGCGCGATGCAATCCAGCAGGTCAACCAGGGCGAAGTGATCAGCCTTCTCGACGAAGCCGATCCCGGAGATCTGGCATTTTTCGACGATGCTGAAGGCAATATCTCACATGTGGGAATTCTTATCGACCGGAATCGTATCCTCCATTGTTCCGGCCAGGTGCGTATCGACACCATCGACCACGAAGGCATCTACCACGAGCAGTTGCATCAGTACACACACAAGCTCAGACTTATCAAACGGGTGATATAAGCTTAATAATTTCCCTTCAGGCAATAAAATAATTGGTTGATATGTTTGAAGTTTTAGATTATTGACTTTTAA
>Ga0172370_10010946_pt1 | contig 10317 bp, 14 predicted proteins | sample LakKiv5m_FD_114538 | JGI IMG/M metagenome (GOLD analysis project Ga0172370, IMG submission 114538) | Freshwater microbial communities from Kabuno Bay, South-Kivu, Congo - kab_022012_11.5m | ecosystem: Environmental > Aquatic > Freshwater > Lake | place: Democratic Republic of the Congo...
CTTCTCTGTTACTAACAGGTCGTGCCTACGGCACTATCGAGTCATAATTTTTCTTCGTTACTAACAGGTCGTGCCTACGGCACTTTAGAGTTATGATTTTTCTCTGTTACTAACAAGTCGTGCCTACGGCACTTTAGAGTTAAGATTTTTCTTCTGTTACTAACAGGTCGTGCCTACGGCACTTTAGAGTTATGATTTTTCTCTGATACTAACAGGTCGTGCCTACGGCACTATCGAGTCATAATTTTTCTTCGTTATAACAGGTCGTGCCTACGGCACTAAACTAAATTAAATCTTCCTCATTCAGTCCATACGTTTCCATCCAATAATCTTTACTTAATTTGACTCCTGCTTGAGTTAGTTTTACGTCGCGGTCTATCCTGTCCTGGTTCTCGGATTCATTTACGAGAATTTTGAATTTTGGATTGGGACTACCTGGAAAATTCAAATCAATAATGTACCTTATAATAGTGTTGAATGCTGATTCTACTAAGCGAATATCCGAAAGAATAACTTCTTTCCTCACTTTATAGTGAATCAGAGTTGCAGCATAAGAGCCCATGTCTAATTCTGTTGTCAGTGTTTGCGAAAGGATTGCTTTGGAAATTTCTGCATTACAGAATTTAATCAGGTCTTTGTACAAGTTCGAAGATGATGTTCTTACTGCTTCATGAAGTTCGACTTTGACATCGGACGGTGCAACGATTACCGAATCTTCGGTCATGTTTGAAAGTTCTTTTGCAAGTCTTTCCGCTTCATCAAATGTTGAGCCTCTTTGGTACTGCCCCAGTAGAATCGGCATACCATACTTTTCGGTAAAGTTTACCCAAAATTTCAATCCGCCGTTCTTAAAAGTTACTGCCCAATAGCATTTCGACAAAAGAGCATGACCGTATGGATTAAGGTAGGAAGCTTCGTGCTGTATGTTCAGAATTTTCATTGGAGGGGGAATTACGCCTTTTGGTTCGCCTGATTTTCTGAAACGGAGATTTCCCTCAGCGTCAAAGAAAAACCATTCCTGTGGCTTGGGAATAACCTTTTCAGGGACTATGTACATTTTGCTTTGGTTTTTGTATTTCCAGATTATTTCAATCGGCTGAAAACCGAAAAGAACCGATTCCAAAAAGTCTCGTTCAATTTGCTGAATATCAAGCTCGGAAAGGACAGTTTGAACAAATGATGTGACTTGCTGACTTGCTCCGTTTGGAAGTACAGAATAATCGAGAGACAAAAGACCGCTTTTTCTGGATTGAATACAGCTCCATACATGCGGGTCGTTTTTAAGCTCCTTAAAGGCTTCGATTGTTTTACCTGCTCTGCTTAGTATTTTGTCCGGGTTTGGCAAAATACCGAAAATATTTGCAAAAGGATTTTGGTAATTCCTTGTGAATGTCTCACCGGTTAGTTTTGATATTAGTGACATATTATTTTCTTGTTTAGTTGTTTAATTGATTAGTTGTTTAATTATTTTGCTGTTGTGAGTTCTTTTTTGAAAACAAAATGGGATAAATTATTTTGTGATGCTTTTTATTAATATTCCAAGGACTACTCCTCCGGCAACGCATGCAGGTTTTGTCCACCACTTTTCTTTATCTTCGGGAAGAGGCAAAACGATTGTTCTCTCTGCGAAAACTGTGTCTGGCTTTTTTCTTATTTCAAGCGAAAAACTGTTCGATGGAAAATCAAATCTCGTGTGAATCGTATCGTGCCTGATTATTGTGTCAACAGTTGCTGAAAATGGCTTAGTGGTTAAAGTTGAATCGCTGACATACCTGATTTTCGTTTTGACTTTACTTATGATGAGCGGCTTAGATTCTCTTATTGTAAAAATAGTATCTCTCAAAATAATGTTTGGAGTATTTTTTGAGATTTCATTTTTCGTTGGTAATGGTATTATGTATCCGAACTTCAATGAGAGAAAAATTCCAGATAAAAATGAAAATAGAGCTACAATTGTATATTTCGTGAATGTGCTCATGGTTTTACTTCAGAATAATAAAGATATGCATTCAGCAATCCACTGGTAATGCCGTTCGGGTCATATTTGATTTTCAGATTTTGATAAATTGGCTCAAGTTTGATTAGCAGAGAATTTGCGACATTAGTCACGGAATTCACTGTTACTGACTGAAGAATGGAATCTGAAGAAACTATATTCGATGCACAGATGTCTATTCTTCCGTCCATTTCACCCGTAACTCCTGACCAGATTAATTGAAGCGATAGTGCTTGATGAAGCCGGCTACCCAAATTGATTGTAAAAGTTATAAAACCGGTTTCGAATGGCGAGTCGAGAGCTATGTCCCGTATTATTTGTGAAATCATTTCATGTTCTCCTTTTATATTGAGTAAAAACCTACCAACCCCCGAACTTTCATTCTGCTTAGAGGATGGTAAATATTTCGTTTTTTGATGTGGACACCCTGAACATTATTTAATGAAGTATTGAAAGCTACCGTTTTGACCCAGCCGGCTTTTCCTTTTGAGATGATTCTTTCTATGTGTCCGAATGGGGTGGAGCCGTTTCGCCAGACAATAAAATCGTGTCTTTTGGGAACATAATGCTTTTTCTGTCCGTTAATAGCAGCAAAATTGAATACCTTGTTGGCTAATCCCGTTTTCGGAAATGGAATTTCGTTGTAATTAAGCTGCAATTGATAACAGGCTTGATAATAACAGTAATACTGACCGGCAGCACAGTAAGCACTTCCTTTCGGTAAGCCGACAGTTATTTGGTAAATTTCAACCTGGCGACCGTCGTTTTTGCCGGTAAGCTCTTTGGTTCCAACCTGCTCCAATGCAATTTGTTCGGACTTAAGCAAAAGCTCCTGTTTGCAGGGTAATTCGTATTTTAGCTGACTTAATGCAGCCTGCGTGATAATAAAAAACCAGATTATTTTTTTCATAATATTAAGCCGAAAACTGAACAATATACACTCCCAGAACAACTAATCCTACGCAAATATGCACTCCCAGAAAGATAAGACCGGGATTTGATGTTGCCTCTCGTGTGAAATCTATCTTTGTATAAACATAAGCTGAAATCCCCGAAAGGGCAATGGCTATAGATTCAACGGCTATGATGAGAAATATGGTTCTGAGTTCTGTAATTGCAGGGCTGACAAGCCAAAAAGCGATAAGTCCGGTCATAATCCAAACGGCATGTCTTTTTAAAAAATCAATAAAATCTTTCATGATATTTCCTTCAATTATTATTCTAAAAAAGTTGATAATTTATCTTCGTCGAAGAGCCTGTCTTCGGGAGTTTTGTTCGAAATGATTGCAGGCGGTGCATTAACTGTATGTTCAGCCGTGAGCAGCGACACATACCCCAATTGAATTTCTTTAAGCAGCTTAATGGCATTTGCTCTCATAACGACAATAGTATAGGGCATGTTCGTTAGCTGATAAGCATAATCATACAGAATCGCAAGCGTCATATCATTCGAGATTTTATTGATAATCGGGTCGGTCGGCAGAGGTAGCGGAACCTGATATCTGCCAAACAAATATGCATTAATGATTGCATCGGCATTTGAGCGGGCATGGTCTGTTCTAATTACGTCAATAACAATACCGGCGGGGTCACCGGCAAGCTTGGCTAAATCTGCAAACGACATTTCTTTCAGAAGGTCGTCATTGGTTGAATATGGCATTTTTTTCTTTCAAAAAAATTATTAAATATTATTAGTGTTTTATTGCGGCTTTTAGTAAGCTTTACTAAAGTAGCAATGAGTTTGTTAAAGATGTAATCCGGCTCCGGTGAATGCGGAAAAAGCAGTAAAATGCAATGATTATGAAGCTATGGTTTCGATTAGGATGAATGTGAAACCGAAACCGGATTACTAATTATTCGTTTACGGTACGAGCTTGATGCGGACGAATCCGGCACCGAGGCAGGAATCCAAAGCTCTGCCGTTAACTGGCATAATGCCGGATGCCGGTTTTGCTTTGCCGTCGCCTGCGGCTGTCACATCATTGCCTGCATTAATTGTAGTTGTGGTTTCCACGGCTATTGTTCCCAATGAAACAACCTGGGAATATTCCCCGTTCACCCAATCGGTTTCGGTCACTCCGAAGGCTCTCGATTCATTTGCACAGAGCGAGCCAAGTTGTGAGACAAACCTGAATGCGGGCAAATCTTCAACTGCCTTCACAGTGAGTGATTGAAGCGGCTGATACGTTTTATTATGGGTTGACATAATTTCTCCTTTTTTGATTAATAAATATTATTATTACAATTTCAATTTTTCTATTGCTGTTAAGCTCCTACTTAGCAATCCGATAGAAAAACACTCTTTTCATGTCATTCCGAGCTTGACACGGAATCTATCTTTAGTCTATATTTGTGGATTCCCGCGTTAGGGGGAATGAATTGTGTTAATTTCGAAATTTTACCTTAACACTCAACACTCAACACTCAACACTTAACACTTAACACTTAACACTCAACACTCAACACTTCTTAAGCGTGATTCGTATTCGAAATCAGGAATGCAGCATCCGAAGCGGTTACCTTCATGCAATAGTTATCGGTGTTTCTGATAACCTTGATTTTCCCGCCGTTTTCGTAATAGGTGTCAATTTCGGGTTTTCCTTCTCTCTGGAAAATGTAGCCGTAGCTTGGATTAAACTCCGAACGGTTCGATTTTTCATTCTTGTCAACGTAAGCAAGAACAATGTTATCGCTCCAGACATCTGAGTAAGTAACTCCATCAACTGTGTAAACCGAGAGACCGATTTTTATGTCTTCGATGTTCAATAGCTGTGCAAGAATATTTGTGTTCGGTACTGGAACGCCTGCATACTTGATTCTTTCGATGATTTTCGGATGCTGAATCAGGGACTGGTAAGCCGAATCGCCAAGAACCATCGTATTTGGGTAGCGGGAAATCTTTGAACGAACAGCCGACATACATTCGCGTATGATAAGAATTGGGTCGGTTGTTGTGCTGGTATAATCATCAAAGGCAGTACCTTCGGTAATTTCAAGCTTCAGGTCGTTTGAGTAATTCAGAAGACTCTGAACATAGTCCGCAACTTCCTTTTCTTTGCCAAGAAGCAGAATGTCCATCAAATCTTTTGTCAATCGTTGTTCGTACCTGCTGAAATCGGGAGATTCCTCTTCCTCGATATAGTCAATAGCAATTTCCACATCCCGCTCTTTTGTTTCGAAGGAAACGAGTTCCAGGTCGGAGGGGGGAATTCTGTTAGATGAACTTCGCATAGCTCTGTACGTGTCCCTAACGATAAAGGCTTCTTTACCGAAAACGGGAACTTTTCCTTTAAGCTTAGGAACTGTAACGGTTGGGAATAGCGCATCCGCAACCATTGCCGCATTTGAATAGCCTTGTGCTATTGTTGAAAGAACGGGGTCAACCATTCTAAGGTCATCAATTCTTGATGTTGCCATGTTTTTTCTCCTTAATAGAGTGAATAAAAAAGTTAATTAGTCGTAAGTCATAAGTCATAAGTCATAAGTCATAAGTCATAAGTCATAAGTCGTAAGTCGTAAGTCGTAAGTCATAAGTCATAAGTCGTAAGTCGTAAGTCATAAGTCATAAGTTGTAAGTCGTAAGTCATAAGTCGTAAGTCATAAGTCATAAGTCAATAGTCAATAGTCAATGGTCATTGGTCGTTTTAAGTCTCTTTAATTATTAATCATTAATTATTAATTATTAATTACTTGCTTGCAAGTATAGCCGCCTTTTCGTAACTTATTCCGGGATTAGAGCGACAGATTTCCAATGCTCGTTCGTGGAGTTTCATTCTGTCCGCAGAAACATTTTTGTCTGAAAATACTGTAGGGGCAGGAAAACAGAATTCATCCGGGTCTATCGCAAATTCCTTGAATTCGATTAATGGTATCAGGTCGGACAGGAAATTCTTAACAAGGGTCACAGCCGACTTTTCTTCGGTAAATTCACCTTTTTCGACAATGCTTTGGTCTGTCATGTAAGCCATTTCGAGAAGTCTTACCACATTAGATAATTGACCGGTTGCGATTCTTGCACCACCGTCCCCCTGGATGAGAGAGTTTGCGAAATCGGTAAATTCTTTCAAACGAACGACTTTTTGCAATTCTTCAATTTTATTCAAAAGCTCGGTTTTAGCATTTTTTAATGCATCCATCTCTTCCGCATAATCAGAAGAACAGCCCATTCCTCTCTTCCCTTCATCATTCATTATTCCTTGTTCGATATTCGATATTCCCTGTCCCTCGTCACCCGACTCCTGACCCTTTTCATCAGTCTCAACGATGAAATCATTTTCGATTTCGACAAAGTCCTGGGAATCGGAGAATTTGGTTAGTCGGAGTCCATGAACGGCAGGCGTGGCGGCACCCAAATAGCCCACATGTCTTAGCAGCATATCGGGGTAGAGTGCTATGGAGATTTTTTTGAATGCACCGCGTTTTACTTCATTGATGAATTCGGGATTCAGCTCCTTGATTTTTGCCAAGAGGATACGACCTCTTCTTGCGAGCTTTTCCACCCAGCCGTAAGCCGGTTCGTCGGTTTTCGGATGCCCTTTGACAATTGGAGCCTCGTAGGAAGGGTCTTCTTCGATTTTTTCATTATAAATCTTTGCGATTGTATCCAATGATATTTCATCAAAAGAATTGGAGACTCCGGATGAATCCGTGTGTGTTCCTGTTTTAAAAATTTCAATCCACATTTAATTTAACCTTTCAATAATTGAAAAAAAATTACATGGCGAAATTAAAACCGCAAAAACAAACGCTATAAAAACGGTTTTAAAACGGTTTGGAAATGATTTTAAAACGGTTTGGAAATGATTTTAAAACGGTTTAAAAATGATTTTATGAGCGTTTAATATTCAAGTGATAAAATGTATTTATTTTATAACGTTCAATATGAAAAACAGAGAGTCAACTATTATTTCATCAAATAAAGATTTCCTGCTATCACCGGCAAGACTGGCACAGCATATTACGAGGATGAAGTACACAATACCGCCCCATATCGATTTTCTTGACCGAAAAATCATGAAAGCCGCCGAACGTAAAATCAAACGGCTTATGGTGAATATGCCACCACGTCATGGAAAATCAGAATACATCTCGAAGTACTTCCCATTCTGGTATTTGGGGAAATTTCCGGAGCACAGGATTATTCTCACGTCTTATCAGGCAAGGTTTGCGTCAATGTGGGGTAGGAAGGTTAAAGACCTACTGAATGAATTCGGTGAGGATATATATAATGTAAAGCTCAATCCGAAAGTCAAAGCTGCTTCGGAGTTTGAACTGCTTGAAACCGGCGGGGGTATGTCCACAGCGGGTGCGGGAGGACCATTGACGGGCAAGGGAGCCGACCTGCTCATCATTGATGACCCGATTAAAAACAGTGCCGAAGCACAAAGCAGCAAAATCCGCGAAAATGTCTGGGATTGGTTTCGCTCCACTGCTTACAGCCGGTTAGAACCGGAGGGATTAGTAATCGTCGTTATGACAAGGTGGCACGAAGACGACCTCTGCGGAAGAATTTTAAAGCAACCGGACGACCCCGAATATTTTGATGAAGACGACGAGAAGTGGGACGTAATCACGTTTCCGGCGATTGCGACCGAACAGGATGCGTTGGGACGTTCGGTTGGCGATGCACTTTGGGAAGAAAGATATCCGGTGAAAAGACTTTTCGCTATTAAGAAAACTGTAGGTGAATACTGGTTTGCGGGGCTTTATCAGCAGATGCCGTCGCCGCAGGGTGGTGGAATTTTTAAGAAACAGAATTTTCGTTACTTTTCAATGGATGAATACTATTATTATCTGAGGAATCCGGAAAACTCGCTGACCGACTATCAGACTGAGCCCATCAGCGAGTGCCGGCTCTATGCCACTGTGGACCTTGCCGTTTCGACGAAGCAGTCGGCGGATTACACCTGCGTTCTGATTTTTGCCGTAACAAAGAAGAATGACATACTTGTGCTTGACGTAATCCGGGAGCGGTTCGAAGGTGCGGACCATCTGAATTTAATCAAGAGAATCATTAGTGAGTGGCATCCGCTTTCTGTCGGGATTGAGAGCGTTCAGTATCAGGTAACACTTGTTCAGCAGGCGATGAGGGACGGGCTGCCGGTTGTGCCGCTGAGAGCTGACACGGACAAGGTTTCGAGGTCGCTGCTTATTGCCGCAAGAATCAACGAGGGCATGGTGTTTTTCCTGAAGCCGGCGAAATGGCTTGATGCATTCGAAAGTGAGCTGCTGCAATTCCCCAACGGCAGGCACGACGACCAGCTGGACGCTCTTGCCTACACAGTGCGACTTTTCACCGCTTCCGGTGACTCACTTCCCGTTGGCGCCAAAGCGAGAGGCAGAGGAGTAACAGAAGGGTTTTGAGATACTATGACAGGTGTTCTCACCTGACAATTACTAAAATTGAGTCAGGAAGAGTTACAAGGTGGGGGAGATTTAATATACTTCGTCGTGAGTACCAATATTGCACAGGATTATAAGACCATCATCATTTTCATCAAACTGAAAAACAATTCTATAGTTGTAGTTTAAAGAGGATGAATAAAAATCTTTTAAATTTCCTTTGAGTTTATGAGTTTTTAAAGAAGGATTAAACGGATTTTCCTCGATAAGCTGAATTCTTTCTTTAAATAAATTTGAATAGTCAGGACAATCTTCGAGGAATTTTCGAGCAGATTTCAGAAATTTTGGTGTCCAAACTAACTGCTTCATATACCTAAAGTTTCAAATAAATCTTCTGAACTGCCTTTGTAAGATAAGCCATTTTTATAGTCGCTTGCTGATAGAAGAGTATCAGCGATAAAAAGCAATCGCTTACGTTCAGAAAATCTTTTGTTGATAATATCAACAAATATCTCCTGACTTTCGTACGGAAGATTTTCAACTGTTTCAATTAATTCATCAAAATCATTCATTTCATTCCTTTTTGATTAACTCCATCAATTTAAACGATTATTGATTTTTTTTATTTCAGTGTGTCCGAAAAGAGCAATTACATGAACTTCTGTCAGGTGTTCACACCTGACACTGGCTGAAAGACCGTTAGGAGGAACTCCTAACGGGAGAGGATTATATGTCTAAAACTAACTCGTTAAGGTTAAAATCATAATAATACTTAGTTTTTGGATTTTTAACTAAGTTGTCTTCATCTTCAATATCACAATAATTAAATTCGATTTCAAATTTTAAAGCTTTTGAATTTAAATTTGAACGATTTTTGTAAAACTCTAAATACGATTTATCATATAATTTCAAGAATCTGTCTATATCTATCCAGGCTCCATACCTACCATAAGGTGGCATCTCAATATAAGAATCTCCACTATAAAAACCCTGATTAATAAGTTTTTGAGGTTTTTTTTCATTTATAGTTACATTGATTTGACAAGAACATTTAATAGACGATCTACAATGATTTATTAAATAAACTGAATAAAAATGATTAGAAATTTCACCAGGAGTTTTTGATTCCTCAAGTTTATACGATTCTAATGTGATAACAGCACTTAATCTTGTTTGAACAACAATTTGCTTATGAGCATAATAAGTATAATATACAATTACAATGAAAGTTAAAAATAAAATCAGGTCACTGAGAGAAATCACATGATTAATGAAAAGTAAAGTGCCAATGATGAAAAAAATGAAAATAATAATAAACATACCTTTTGGTTGTTTGATGATTTTAAAAAATAAATAATTTTCATTCTTCACTTTGTTTGACTTATTTCTCATCTTATTAGTCCCCTACAATCTTTATTTCAAAACCAAAAAACTTTTAGTGATTTTATTCATACCATAATTTAAAATACAAAAGTAATTTCCTGATGAAAGTTCCTCAGTTGAAATTTTAATAACATTTGTACCAAAAATTTCATTCTGGTAAAATCTTTTTATTTCCATTCCCATTGAATTATAAATTATAAGACTAACTTTCAATAAGTCTGGATTAGTTATCAAAATTGAAATTTCGTTATTTAGAGAATTTTGTTTTAGAGAGAAATTTGGGGAGGATAGTAATTGAACCCTTCTAATTGCTAAAGCACAAGCTTTAGTTTCTAACGACCCATTTATCAAAGAATCAATAATAATATTTTGACCAAACCATTTAAAATCCGTAATTTCTAAAATGGAAAAAGTATCACCCAATAAAACGGTACCATGAATTTCATTTAAAATCATTGAATTCTTATTAATTGTCACTACTGTCCAAATGTTGAACGAGCACAAGGCTGTAGATATAAGTAAATACATATAATCACAGACATTAAAAAATTTTTCGATTTGAATTCGTTTTGAAATATTTCAACTTAGCTGAAAGA
>Ga0172370_10010948_pt1 | contig 10315 bp, 8 predicted proteins | sample LakKiv5m_FD_114538 | JGI IMG/M metagenome (GOLD analysis project Ga0172370, IMG submission 114538) | Freshwater microbial communities from Kabuno Bay, South-Kivu, Congo - kab_022012_11.5m | ecosystem: Environmental > Aquatic > Freshwater > Lake | place: Democratic Republic of the Congo...
ATTTTTATACGTGGAGGACCTGGTAAAAGGGATAATCCTTTCAGCAGAAAACAAAAATGCAGAAGGAGAAATATTTTATCTTTCCGACGGCGGCATATATTCAAATGAAGAGATAGCGGAAACAATAGCTTCTGCTGTGGGAACTAAGCCTTTGCAAATAAAAATACCCAAGGCCATAATGCCGGTGATTGCAGGCATTGGACAAAAACTCAGCAATCGGAGTAATATTATAAGCAAAGACAAGGTAAAAGAATTACAGCATTCTTGCTGGACCTGTGATTCATCAAAATCAAGAGATGAACTTGGGTTTATCCCTAACATACTGTTAAAGGAAGGTATAAAATGGACAGCGGATTGGTACAGGATTCATCAGTGGCTGTAAACAAGTCTCCGGATATCTTTGAAAAATGCCTTAAGTTCACAAAGGCAAAGGAATTGATGTCTTACGGGCTGTATCCTTACTTCAGGGTAATTGAGAGCGCACAGGACCCTGAAGTCACAATGAACGGCAAGAAAATGATCATGGTGGGCTCAAACAATTACCTCGGGCTCACAAACCATCCGAAGGTAAAAGAAGCTGCGATAGAAGCCGTAAAAAAATACGGCTCAGGATGCGCCGGCTCCCGCTTCTTAAACGGCACTCTTGACATTCATGTTGAGCTTGAGACCAAACTCGCCCGGTTTATGAGAAAGGATGCCGCGCTCGTTTTCTCTACCGGATTTCAGGTTAATCTCGGCGTCATCTCCGCGCTCATAGGGAAAGATGATGTGGTAATCATAGACAAGATGGATCACGCAAGCATAATTGACGGGTGCAGGCTCTCCTACGGCGAGATTAAGAAATTCAGGCACAATGACATGTCGGATCTTAAAAGGGTTCTGGAAAAAAACAGGGACAAAGGCAAGTTAATAGTCGTTGACGGAGTATTCAGCATGGAAGGAGACATAGCAAAGCTTCCCGATATCGTGGAGCTTGCAAAGAAATATGACGCCAGGCTGATGGTTGACGATGCCCACGGAATCGGAGTGCTCGGCAAAACAGGCAGGGGCACCGCAGAACACTTCGGACTTGAAAACGAAGTGGACCTTATCATGGGGACCTACAGCAAATCGCTTGCTTCCATAGGCGGGTTCATCTCCGGAGCCTCAGACATAGTTCATTACATAAAACATTTTGCCCGCGCCCTTATATTCAGCGCAAGCCCGCCGCCGGCTTCAATAGCCGCTGTGCGCGCGGCAGTGGATATTATAGAGAACGAGCCGGAAAGAAGAGAGAGACTCTGGAAAAACACAAACATAATGCTCCAGGGGCTCAAGGCGCTCGGCTTTGATACCGGCGCAAGCGAAACGCCGATAATTCCTGTGATGGTCGGTGAAAACGAAACGGCCTTTAAGATGGCGATAATGCTGCAGGAAGAAGGGGTGTTTGCAAATGTCGCAGTAAGCCCGGCTGTGCCGAACGGAAAGGCTCTTATAAGAACAAGTTACATGGCGACCCATACTGATGAACATCTTGATATAGTGCTCAGGGCCTTTGAAAAAGTAGGCAGAACATTAGGGTTGATAAAGTAATCTGCCGGCATCTGATAGAGAAAACAGATATTGCAATCCATCCAGGTCATAGAGGTCAAAACCGGCAAGCGCCGTGACACATTCATAAAATTTCCATTCTCGTTATATTCTGAAAATCCTTTTTATGTTTCGCCGCTGATAAAGGATTTAAAAGAACAGTTCTCCGACAAGAATCCTTTCTCTAATCATGCAAAGGCAAGATATTTCATTGCGGAAAAAGACGGGAAATGCGCCGGCAGGATAATTTCAATAATTAATCAGAGACATATACAGTTCTGCCATGAGAAAGCAGGGTTCTTCGGTTTTTTTGAATGCATCAATGACGCCGGAGTTTCATCCGCGCTGCTTAATAAAGCCTCGGAAGAACTCCGTGGAGAAGGCCTGGAGATAATCAGGGGGCCTATGAATTTCTCAACAAATGAAGAGTGCGGATTCCTGATAAATAATTTTGAGGCGCATCCTATGCTGATGACTCCATACAACATGCCTTACTATGGCAATTTAATGGAAAACTACGGCCTGCAAAAAGCAAAAGACCTTTATGCATATATTTATGATATAAAAGAGTCCCTTCCGGAAAAAGTTCTCAGAGTAGCGGCAATAGCGGAAAAACGAGGCATCACAGTGCGGCGCCTGAACAAGAAAAAATTCTCAGATGAGATGAAGGCGTTCAAAGAGGTTTATAATGCAGCGTGGGAAAATAACTGGGGATTCATTCCACTCACCGATAAAGAGATTGATTACCTTGGAAACAGGCTGAGGCAGATTGTTGTTCCAGAATTGACCCTGATTGCGGAGGACAACGGAGCGCCTGTAGGTTTTCTCGGACTTCTGCCCGACTTCAACTTCGTCCTCAAACATATGAAGGGCAAAATAAATCCCATAACAATAATAAAGGCATTATATTATTCAAGAAAGATTAAAGACCTCAGACTGCTTCTTCTCGGAATAAAAAAAGAATACAGGAACAGGGGCGTGGATGCGCTTCTTTTCAGGGAAGGATTTAGCGGAATAAAAAAGGGCGGATATGAAAGGATCGAATTTTCGTGGGTCCTTGAGGACAATGTAGCGGTGCAGAGAATCATTGAGATGCTCGGAGGACAGCTTTACAAAACATACAGGATTTATGAAAAGAAACTTTAGAATAGATGCTGTTTCTGACCCGGCTGTATAATTCGCTTTTTTCGAAAAAAACCAGTTGAAAATTGCCGCCATTATGGATAATCTATACCAATGCTTTCAGTTTGGAAGGAAGAGTGTAAAATACTTTCTTGACAAACAGCAGAACCATGTGATAATTAATTCACACCACTAAAAAATAAAACAGGAGGGGAAAATGTATCCGGAAGATCTTAAATACCACAAAGAGCACACCTGGGTCAGGGTATCAGGCAAAAAAGCAACCGTCGGCATATCGGATTATGCACAGGACGCACTGGGAGATATAGTGTATATTGACCTCCCGGAAACCGATACTACTATTGAAGCAAACAGCGAACTCGCTGAGATTGAGTCCACTAAGGCGACCTCATCTGTCATCAGCCCTGTGAGCGGCACTGTTATTGAGGTTAATGACGACCTCTCGGAATCTCCAGAGATAATCAATGAAGAACCATACGGCAAAGGCTGGATAGCAGTTATTGAGATGGAAGACAATTCTGAACTTGACGACCTCCTGGAATCTGCAGACTATGCCAAATATGTTGAAGAGGAGACAAAATGAAGATTGCCATACTCGGAGCAGGACCCGGAGGATATGTCGCAGCGCTCAAGGCCGCACAGTTAGGCGCAGAGGTTACAATCATAGAAGATATAGAGGTCGGCGGGACATGCCTTAACAGGGGATGCATTCCGACAAAGGCGCTTGTGGCGTCGGCAGAGGCATATTCCAAGGCAAAGGAACTTGAAGAATTCGGCATAGAACTTAAGGGTGAACTTATCCCTAATCTCCAGAAAATCAACGAGAGAAAAAATAAAGTAGTAAGCATTCAGGTTAAAGGCCTCAGGAGTTTATTCAAAAGCTGGGGAGTAACCTTGAAAGAAGGAAGGGGCGCCCTCCTATCCCGGAAAGAGATTGAGATAAGGGGAAAAGACGGCTCAACCGAAAAACTCGCGGCAGATAAGATAATAATAGCAACCGGCTCAAGACCCGCACAGATTCCTTCTTTTATATTTGACGGAAAAAACATTCTCTCAAGCGATGACGCGCTCAATCTTACAGAGATGCCCAAATCCATGCTTATCATAGGCGCCGGAGTCATAGGCTGCGAATTCGCCTGCATCTATAAGGAACTCGGAACCGATGTCACAATGGTTGAGATGATGCCGCGCGCAGTTGTCACCGAAGATGTTGAAATATCAGGGCTTCTGGAAAAGGAGCTGAAAAAGAAAAAAATAAAGCTTTATACCAACGTCAAAGTGGAAAAGGTTGAGGTAAAAGAAGACGGCGTTCATGCCTTTATGTCGGACGGAAAAGAGATTATTGCCGAAAAGGTTCTTGTTTCAATAGGAAGGGCCCTTAACAGCGACGGCCTCGGGCTTGAAAATGCCGGCGTTCAAAAAGGCAAAAGAGGAGAGATAATCATAAATGAAAAAATGGAAACAAACATCCCTGATATTTATGCGCTAGGCGATGTAACAGGCGGAATACTTCTGGCCCATACAGCCTCAACTCAGGGAATCATCACAGCTAAAAATATCCTGGGGCATAACGTTAAAATGGATTACGGCACGGTGCCGGCTGCAATATTCACATCTCCTGAGATTGCATCGGTAGGATTGAGAGAACATCAGGCTGAAGAAAAAAACATTAAGATACAGACAGGACATTTCCAGTTCAGAGGCCTCGGCAAGGCTCATGCTATGGGAGAGATAGCAGGTTTTATAAAGGTTATTGCAGACGAGGCCACAGACAAAGTTCTCGGGATGCACATCATAGGCCCTCATGCATCAGACCTCATTCATGAAGGCGCAATTGCGATAAAGGCAGGATTAAAGGTAAAAGATATAGCGGAGACCATCCACGCCCACCCCACCCTCTCAGAGGGAATCATGGAAGCCTCGGAGGATGTTCATAATGAGGCCGTCCATGCGCCGAAGAAATAAACGTGGCGAAGACTCCGCAGAGGAAAGAGACAAAGGACTGGGTTGTTACAGCAAAAGAGACGCGCAAGGAGCTTTTCTCAGAGCTTGACGTGCTTCTCCGGGCCTCGGACAGGTTTTTCAATATAGAAAACATTCCTTCAACAAAGGAAAATCTTGCAGAGAGTAATTTCTATGAAGAGCTTTCCACTATAAGAGACGTTATCCTCCGCCTGATCGGCATTCTTGAGATTATAATTCCGGAAAGCAGGCGAAATGCATACTGGTTTCAAAAATTTGCAGAGACAAAATTTCTTACGGACCGCAAGAGGGATAAAATCCGCGAAGAACTGTACAAGCAGGATACGGCTGAAAAGGGAATCCTTTTGCTTTATGATTCGTTCGCCAATCTGAAAACCCTCGTCACCGACCTTCTTAAAACCGGGAATATCCCCTATCTCAGCTATCTGAATGCGGGGCAGATATTGAGCAAGGAAATACGCGAGAATAATTATTTCAACCCGTTTAAAAAGGAAATAGATCCCGAGTTTGACATAATTTACAATCACGAGATATCGGACATAGTCAAAGGCATAAAAGACCTGGAGATAAAAAAACATATTTCCCTGATAACCGTATACCTCTTCCGATTTCTGAGATATCTGAACCATATAGATACAACTGCGCAGCGGACAGTTTCCCTTAATACCGCGCTTGCTATTCTCATGCTCATACGGTCGGAGATAAAGACCTTGAGCAATTATATTGAGAAAATCATAAATAAAATCTCAGAGCCTGATATGAAAATGCTGCTCCAGTCTTTGTCCTACCAGTTTTCAATGGAAACAAAAAGGGTATACCGGCAGGAATTAAAAGACATACTAAAGAAAAAAGCGCCGGGTTTTTTCAGGGGAAGAATAGAAAACAGTCAGGGTATATTGAAGAATCTTGTTGAACAGAGCATTATCCAGATTGCGGGCTTTTACAAACAGGGGCTGAAAGGGGAGGATATATTCCCGAGCTTTACAACAAGGCTTGAGCAGTCACTGAAACTAAGGGAAGACATCCTCGTGCTGCATAAGTTCCTAACCCTTATTCAGGGGGCTTCGGCGTCTCCGGAAAAAACAGTGCGGATATTTGAGCCTATGAAAAACTTCATGCTTTACTTTGAAAGTTTCACATTTAAACTGTTAAGATATGCCGACTATGAAGAGTTTGTTTCTTTTTTTAAGGAAATGCTATCATTTAAAAAACAGCAAATTGCAGGAAGCGACTTCAATAGGTTTATGGAGAAAATACATAACTTCAAAATATTCCTTGAGACCACATTAAGGCAGATAACCAATAGAACCGAATTGCGCGATAAACCTATGGATAGGAACAGAGTAGATAAAACAATAAGCCAGTATCTGGAAATTAAGAATTAAAAATGCAAAATGTAAAATTATTGGGAAATAAACTCTCTAATTTTTAATTTTAAATTTTGAACTTTGATTTTTTATAGGAGGCCTTTATGGGATTAATCACAGACGTACATGCGCGGGAGATAATTGATTCAAGAGGAAACCCCACGGTTGAGGTTGAAGTATTCCTCGCCAGCGGTGTATCAGGCAGCGCGGCGGTGCCGTCCGGCGCGTCAACAGGCACGAGAGAGGCGCTTGAACTCAGGGACGGAGGCAAAAGATTCCACGGCAAAGGCGTAACAAATGCGGTCGGGAATATCCTTAAAAGCATCGCTCCTCAATTGAGAGGAATAGATTCCTGCGACCAGACCTATATAGATAACCTGATGATAGAGCTTGACGGGACAAAAAACAAAAGCAGGCTCGGAGCCAATGCGCTTCTCGGCGTCTCTCTTGCCGTATGCAGGGCGTCGGCAGAAGAAGCCGGCATGCCTCTTTATAAATATATCGGAGGATGCAACGCAAAGGAGCTTCCGGTTCCGATGATGAATATCCTTAATGGAGGAGCGCATGCCGACAACAACTTGGATATTCAGGAGTTCATGATAATGCCGGCAGGGTTTAAAGATTTTGCTTCCGCGCTCAGGGCAGGAGTTGAGGTATTTCATAGCCTTAAAGGCCTTCTCAAGAAAAAGGGGCTTAACACAGCAGTAGGAGATGAAGGCGGATTTGCGCCCAACCTTAAAGGCAATGAAGAGGCAATTCTTCTCGTAATGGACGCAATAAAAATGTCCGGCTATAAACCAGGAAAGGATATCTATATAGCCCTGGACGCGGCGGCATCCGAATTTTATTCAGGCCAGGGCTACACCTTTGAAGGAAAAACCGTATCCTCGGAGAGAATGGTTTCATATTATGAAAATCTCATAGGTAAATATCCTATACTTTCTATTGAAGATGGGTTTTCGGAAAAAGACTGGCCGGGATGGAAACTTATGACGCGCAGGCTCGGGGAAAAAGTTCAGATTGTAGGAGACGACATCTTTGTCACAAACACCGAAATCCTTAAAAGGGGAATTATGGAAGGAATAGCGAATTCCATTCTCATCAAGCTCAACCAGATAGGGACTGTGACTGAAACCCTTGACGCAATAGAGACGGCAAAAAGGGCAGGCTATACGGCCGTAATTTCTCACAGGTCAGGAGAAACAGAGGACACCACCATAGCAGACCTGGCGGTTGCGTGCAATACCGGGTTTATCAAGACGGGGTCTCTTGCCAGGAGCGAGAGGGTAGCAAAATACAACAGGCTTCTTAGAATAGAGGAGGAACTTGCCGATTCGGCTATATACAAAGGCGTTAAAACATTTTATAATCTAAAACAATGAGCTCCGATAACCTTTTAAGAAAACAGGTTGTATCCGAGATTAAAAAAAAGAGGCTTATCATCTTTATCCTCATAATACTTAGTTTTATCTATCTCGCTGTTAACCTTCTTCTGGGAGACGGGGGCCTGCTGAAATACAGGGAGCTTTACATAAAAAAACAGCTCTTTGAAAAGGAAATAACCGAGCTTGAAAAAGAAAATACCCGCATCAAGGCCCAGATAAAATCTCTGAAAGAAAATCCGTTTTACGCGGAAAAATATGCGCGCGAGGAATTCGGCTTAGCAAGGCCCGACGAATATATCTTTCAGTATGACAAGCAATAAAATCTATCAGCTATGAGCCATCAGCTAAATGTCGCCTTCCTCTGGCACATGCACCAGCCTTATTACAAAGACCCGTTCACGGGAATATACAGGCTTCCGTGGGTGCGGCTTCACGGCACAAAAGACTATCTTGACATGGTTGAGACGCTTGAGGATTTTCCGGCAATAAAACAGACCTTCAATCTTGTGCCCTCACTGCTTGAACAACTCAGAGACTACACCGAAAACAATGCAACTGACGCCTATCTGGACCTTACCAGGAAAAATCCCAAGGACCTGACCGACGCCGAAAAGGTATTCATGCTTGAGAACTTCTTCCTCGCAAACTGGGACAACATGATAAGGCCCTTCCCCAGATATTATGAACTGCTCGTAAAAAGAGGCCTGAGATTCGTAAAAAACGAACTGTCAAGAACAATAAAATATTTTACGCTGGCTGACTATCTGGACCTTCAGGTGCTGTTTAACCTTTGCTGGATAGACCCGATGTACAGGCAGAAAGACCCTTTTCTCTCCGAACTTGTAAAAAAAGGGAAAGGCTACTCCGGAGATGAAAAAAAACTTTTAATAGAAAAACAGTATGAGCTTTTAAAAAACATAATCCCGAAATATAAAGAAGTCGCAGATAAAGGACAGATAGAGTTATCCGCATCTCCGTTTTACCACCCTATTCTTCCGCTTTTGTGGGATACGGATTTGTCAAAAATCGCCATGCCGCAGGCCCGTCTGCCCCAGAAAAGATTCTCGCATCCTGAAGATGCGGTAAGGCAGATAAAAGATGCCCTAGAATACTTTGAGAAAATCTTCGGATACAAACCTGAGGGCCTGTGGCCGTCTGAAGGCTCTGTATGCGAAGACGTCCTGAGGGCTGTTAACGCAGAGGGGATAAAGTGGGTTGCTACTGACGAAGGGATTTTAGCGAATTCCCTTAATATCAGACTTAGAGATTCTTCAGGCAATATAACAGATCCTCAGCGCTTTTACAGACCTTACAGTTTTTCCGATGTCTCTATAATATTCAGAGACCATAAACTTTCAGACCTAATAGGATTTGTATACTCAGGGTGGGAGCCGAAAAATGCAGCAGATGACCTTATGAACAGACTTTTGCAAATCCGTTCTTCACTTCCGCAAGACAGGCAATGGCTTGTTCCAATAATTTTGGACGGCGAGAATGCGTGGGAACATTATAGAAACAACGGCCATGATTTCCTGCGTTATTTTTATGACAGGCTTTCAAATGAAAAGGGATTGAAGGCTGTAACAATATCGGAATTTCTAAAACACGCCCGGGGAGAACATCTGGGCAAACTCCATGCAGGTTCGTGGATAAACGCAAATTACAGTATCTGGATCGGACACGAGGAAGACAATATAGCATGGGATTATCTCACGGATACGCGGGCAGACCTTCAAATATTTTCAGAACAAAATCCTGACAAGCCGGTTGCTGAGGCCTGGCAGGCGCTCTATGTTGCCGAGGGCAGCGACTGGAACTGGTGGTACGGCGATGAACACCAGACGGAAACTCAGGAAGAATTTGACGAGCTCTTCAGATTAAACCTGATGAAGGTATATAAAACAATCGGCCAAGAGGCTCCGGCCAATCTTTTTGTTCCGGTTCTTAGAGAAGACCGCGCAGTTGCTCCCGAAATAATAATAAGAGGTTTTATAAATCCCAAGATAGACGGCCTTGTCACAAATTATTATGAATGGTATCAGGGCGCTCACCTTGCCGTCGGAAAATCAGGAGGCAGCATGCACAGGGCGGAAAGCCTCGTATCATATATCTATTACGGTTTTAACCAGAGCACGTTATTTCTAAGAATAGATCCCAAGACCTCATTTAAAGACTTTCCCCCTGATATGACATTCTCAATTAATATTGCAAGACCGTTTGCATTTAAAGCTGATGTGATATCCGGAGGCGGAGCGCTTCAGGCATATCTTCTTGAGAAGAAAAACGGAGAATGGGAAAAAATAAAAGACATAACTGAAGTTGCAATGCAGGACCTTCTGGAAATAGCCTTGCCGTTTGCAGACATAAAAGCCAAGACAGGAGATGAGATTAACCTCTTTATTACAGCTTACAGGGACGGAGAAGAAATAGAGCGCTGTCCATGGAGGGGGAACATCAGCATAACAGTCCCCACGCCTGATTTTGAAGCAACCATGTGGTATTAAGCCAGTTTTCAGTGATTAGTTTTCGGTTGCCAGTCTAAAGCACAATCCTCAACCCTAAAATAGCGATAGAAAATTGTCATTGCGAGTGAAACGAAGCAATCTCATCTTTTGCGCTCAAATTGTCACGGTCGCAACGACCTCGCAATGACAGAGACGGTGGCTGCGTCTATCGCTGGATTTGGGCTCAAACTTCTTTATTGACCATATTGCATTGATAAAGATAAAATGATGCCATATGTTTTGGGGCGGCAAATAACCTTATGCTGAAAGCATACTTTAAACGGATATACGACGTTGCAAGACGCGGCGATGCGAGAGAGGAAAGTTATTATTCCGCGCTTGAAGAACTCCTGAAAAACTATGC
>Ga0172370_10010949_pt1 | contig 10315 bp, 8 predicted proteins | sample LakKiv5m_FD_114538 | JGI IMG/M metagenome (GOLD analysis project Ga0172370, IMG submission 114538) | Freshwater microbial communities from Kabuno Bay, South-Kivu, Congo - kab_022012_11.5m | ecosystem: Environmental > Aquatic > Freshwater > Lake | place: Democratic Republic of the Congo...
AGGCAAGACAAAGGAATGTTACTGGATACTTTCAGGGATTTCGTGGAATATTTGTAATTTTACAAAGAACATGAAGAAGAGAAAGCTAATACAAAAAGGGCGAGTTAGAAGTGATAACGACTTGTTTGAAGTTTTTATGAAGAAGATGCCCTTTTTTTATTTCTTAAACAAAGCTACAATAAAGCAGAAAATTGGCAATGCCGAAAGTTTTTGAGGAAAGAAATGTTAATATCAGTTTTTGTACCAACAGGAAAAAGGGTTGACAGTTTAAAACGGGTCTTAGCTTCCCTTAATGACCAAACCTATAAAAACTTTGAGGTTATTATTGTGGATTACAAATCTGACGGAGAATTCACAAGATTAATCGACAGCTACATAAATATTCTTAATATTAAAGTCGTCCACCAAACCGAAAAAGGGTTATCAAAAGCTGCCAATCTGGCTCTTGAGGTTGCCGAAGGCGAAATTTTCATCAGGACCGACGATGATGTTGTTATGAGCAAATACTGGCTTGAAGCAATAAGGGATACTTTTGCCGGTGATGAAAAAATTGGCGGGGTCACAGGTCCCACAGTTGTACCAGAAGACCACCTAAACAACCGAGATCTCTTTGTAATCGAAAAAAGATTTAGGGAAGGGAGCTTATTTTGGCGACTTGTAGGCAAACTCTATTTTGATTATTTTATGGAGGGAAGACCAAGAAGAGTGAGTCACTGGTTTAAATCCGGAGCCTTTTCTTTGGGTTCAAATTACAAAGAAGCGCTAAGTGAGCCTATTCAGGAAGTAACAAACCTCGAAGCTTGTAATCTTTGCGTTAGAACGGTATTACTAAGAGAAGTTGGTGGCTTTGACAGTATTTACACAGGCGTTGGAGAGTACCACGAAGCGGATGCGGTACTTAAGATTAAAGACCTTGGCTACAAGCTGATCTTTAACCCCAAAGTCATACTGAACCACTGTCCTTCACAAGATGGGTTCTTTAATGACAGGCCAAATAGTTACAGTAGAATGCTCAATTTTATTATTTTTCACACTAGGTTTCTTAAACCAACCAGTGTGGACGCCTTTTTCAGGTACATTTTGTATTTAGCCTTTCTTAATGTTTTTTACATATATTTAGCAATTACACACAAACAAGCGGTACAATTAATGGCAATTCCAGGTACTATAGAAGGGCTTGTCAGATCGGTTTTCGATAGAAGGTACATAGAGTATGCAAAAAGTTAAACCAACCACAATTCAGGACTTACTAAAAGCATTTGACCACCCATCTTCCGCCTTGTACAGGGCTATTGAATTACGCCAAATATATGAGGGGTGCAAGAATATTGAATTTGAAACCCCCTCGTTAGACATCGGAAGCGGAGATGGCAAAATCGCGGAAATTTTGTTTGACAATAAGTTTACCTATGGAATCGACAACGGTGAAGCAAATGACTACCAAATCGCCATCGATAAAAACCGCTACGGCAAAGTACTGCTGGAAAGTGCAGAAAAGATGTCCCTGCCGGATAAGTCCGTAAATTTTGCCTTTAGCAACAGTGTACTGGAACATATACCAGATATTGAGGCTGTCTTTAGGGAAACTTCTAGGGTTTTGGTGGATGGGGGCTATTTTGTGTTTACTACCCCCACGAAATATTTTAAAAAATACATCAGTTTATCAAAAACATTGGATGTAGTTGGGCTAAATATCATAAACCGCCTATATTCAGAATATAGAAATAAAGCGCTTAATCACTACCACCTCCACGATCGCGAGTTTTATACTAACATGCTCCCACAGTACGGACTTAAGGTTGTTGACCACTCATACGCTGTTTCAAAAGAAACCCTAAGAGCGTGGGATAGGATGGCATTAAAGATAAAATTTTTGAAACTGTTTGGCGTAAACATCGAAACAAAATTAAAAGAGCAGGAGACTGAGAAAATTACAGATTTATACAACGAAGATAGGTTGAGCGAGCTGGAGGGTGGAAACCTACTAATAATTGCACGGAAAATATGATTAATAAATATACTACTGGTGTCGTTAATGATATAAAAAATTTTGTCGCTGAAAACCAAAAACCAAGGGGTTGGCAATTTTTGGATGACTGTATTAATGATAAAGAAAAAACTATAAACATACTAGATGTAGGTTTCGGTAGCGGAAATATAGTCCTTCATCTCTGGCAAAGTGGCTATAAGAATATCCAAGGCATCGAGTACACCAAAGAACTGTATGAACAAATGCAACTAACTCACCCATATTTAAAAATTCAAACGGGGAATGCCGAGAATCTGCTTCCCCTAAAGGATGGGGTATTCGATTGTGTATACTGTAATCAAGTACTTGAGCACCTACCACATCCAGAATTGGCCATTAAGGAGTCCTATAGAGTGCTTAGAGATGGCGGGGTCTATATAATTAGTGTTCCCAACGGACACCATCTCAACGATGTTATTACCAAAATTATACAAAAAATAATTTATGGGCGATACGAACATTTACAGAGCTTCAGTTACAAAAGTATTAGGTGTATGTTAGAAAACCAAGGATTTGTAGTAAATAAATCGGCGTCTCGTAAGCATTCCTTGGATTTTTTATTAGACGACAGAATCCCGAAACCCTTTAGAGTAATAGCAACAAAAATAATCTACCCTATTTGTAAAAAAGTATATTGGAAAGATATGTTTTTTGATATTTTAGCGACTAAGCAGACGAAGATATCAGATTATAATAACATATGTACACATCTCCAAACGCGTTTTAACGCGGGAGGTAGGTTTCAGAGGTGTCAAGTTGATAAATTCCTATCCTTGTTGAACAAAAACTACAAAAAATCACTCGAGGTCGGGTGCGGTAAGGGTTTTTTCTCGTATGTTGCCACAAAAACGGGTAGAGTAACTGAGGTTGCCGGGTGTGATGTCTTTGATGATTTTCAGATCAAGGAGCTAAGTCAATACACAAATAAAGTGGAGTATAAAAATATTGAGAACAACACCGTACCGTACGAAGATAACACATTTGATCTGGTTTTTTCTATGGATGTGCTTGAACATGTAGAAGATGACGCTGTGTTTGTAAAGGAACACCTCCGTGTATGCAAAAAGGGCGGGCGCGTGATAATTGGAACCCCCAACTACTTTAGAGTAACAAATTTGCCTTTGTACCTGCTGGGCAAGTTAAAATATCCGCGGGATATGGGAAGTGATACCTACGGTAAGTGTATTCACCTTAGAGAGTATAAAAAAGAACAGTTACTCGCTCTTGTTAGAGGTAGCGTAGCATTTATTGACAAGGACAGTGTTATGATAACTCCGTGCTGGCTAGGTGTGATGGCTTTAGATGTTGGGACAGGCAAATTGCCTAGTTTCCTAGAAAATTATTGCCAATTTTGGTTTCTCACTTTTAACAAGAAACTATGACGCAAAATGCTAATAAACTATCCATCTGTGTTCCCGTATATAACCGTCCCGACTTAACGCTACGGGCTTTGAAATCTGTTTTGCACCAAACGGTAAAGCCGTTTGAAGTTTTAGTATTAAACGACTGTTCTACGGAAAACATGCAGGAGGTTGAGGAATTTTGCCAAGCTAGCGGTTTTTCCTACCAAAGCAATGTTAAAAATTTAGGATTAATAGAAAATATCAATAAAACCATCTCACTGGCACAGGGTGACCTTTGGTGTGTTCTGCATAACGACGATCTGCTATCTCCTCTTTATGTGGAAAAATGCCTTGATTATTTGGAAAAATATCCTAACTTTGATATTTGGACGACTAACGGTTGTGCTATAAATTCTGTAGACAAGGTAATTGCTGAATTTCGCTTGTTTAACCAAGACACGACGATTAAGAAAAAAGAAGGCTTTAAAACTCTATATAAAAATGGCTTTTATACCCTTTTATCCATAATTGGGTCAACTATATACAGAACTTCCTTTATTAAAAATCACTTATTTGATTCAGCTTGGGGAAACGAAGCTGATTTAGGTAACGCGCTGTATTTCTTAGCGAACTGTGATATTAAATATGTTGATGTAGCCATATATTTTGCCAGAATGCATACCAACCAGGAGTCAGCGAAGTTAATTACATCATCCCTCAAGCTGGAACAATGTATCCACAGACGCATCGCGCTGTATCAAAAATACGCCTTGGCCTTTAATATCAAAAATTTCCTGACGCCGATCTATATAACCCACTTGTTGCAATTGATTATCAAATATAGACTGTCATACAAAAAATCAACGACGATGTTAAAAATAACAAAGCTAAAAGACATGTTGCCTGTACTACTTCACGCCCCAATAATGTTGGTTTTTACTTTAAAACATAAGTTGTTATTCACGATTCACAGAAACAAAATTGAAAGGTGCTTAATAAAACAGCTATGAACTGCCAGACGAGGCTTTTTGATGAGCTTAAATTATTTCTTTTAATGATCGTTAGAAACCATTACCAAAGAACGGCGGTATTTTGTCAAAAAATGGCAAAAGAATACGATAAAAAGGGTGCGATTTTACTTGATGTAGGAGCGGGAGATTTCCCTAATAGAAAATATTTTAAAAATGTTTGCTATCTAACTCAAGATGTTGTCCAAAACAAAACCGAAAGTATAAAGTATGTGTGCGATATAAACAAAGGAATACCGGAAATAGAAGGTTCGACTATAGATTTCATTTTGTCCACCCAAGTTTTAGAACATATAAAAGAGCCACACAAAGTATTTAAAGAATTTAATCGCTTGTTAAAACCGGGGGGAAGGCTGTTTTTGACTACCAATATGTGTTATGAAGAACATATGATTCCTTATGATTACTTTAGGTATACACAATATGGGCTTAAATACTTGGGTGAATCGAGCGGTTTTGAAGTTGAATCTATAAGACCGCAGGGTGGTTATTTTCAGGTGCTTTATTACTTGCTGTTTAATTTGCCCATTTTCTTATTTATCAAAAGGGATACCGTTTTATATTATCTATATCTAACAGTTATTACTGTACCCCTTTTTCTACTTGGGTTACTCGCGTATGTTTTAGACAATTTAGATTATAATGAGAGAATTACGGTTAATTACGAGTGTATTTTTAGGAAAATACAAAATGTATAAAGTTACTCCCTTCAATTTTATGACTAAATGTGTAGTAGCTTTTTACAAGAAAAACGGGGCTCTATTATCGATTTTCGTGATACTAGTTGTTGGCCTTGTTTCCATAACTTGGTTCAGGAGAGTTGATTTTTTTAGCGGAACAGATACTTACTTTCCTCAAAACAGGAGTTCTTCGGTGATATCTGCTATTTTTGCTTGGGACGACCGCTCTTTAGGATCTATTAGCTCTTCTATTGCACTATTAGTACCCTACGGCTTGTTTTTAAGCATTACTGAATTCCTTGAAATATCTTTAACTACCACCCAAAGGATGTGGGTGTACTACACCTTCACTGGTTCGGGTTTATCTATGTTTTTTCTTGTCGCCACTCTTAGCAAGATAATAGAAAAAAGGGTGGATTATACTGTTGCACTTTTTGCAGGGTTGATGTTTATGTTTAATCCCTTTGTCGGTGCAATGGCCACCTCCTACACATATCTCTGGGGTACATATGCATTTTTACCTCTAAAACTAGGTCTATATATTAAAGGATTAACGGAAAGGAGGGGTTTAGCATATATAATAACCTTTATCCTTGTATGGATATTAACATCGGGAAGTCAGTATACCAATCCAAAGTACTTGATTCTAGATCTGCTACCGTTGTTTTTGTTCTTTTTGTTCTATCTAACTTGTATTTCCAAACAGCGAGCGGAAAGAGAAATGGCCATCAAATTTTCAATCATTTTTATTTCTTTCCTGTTGCTATCTTGCGCCTATTGGTTGATGCCGACCTTAAACTTTATCTCCGAGGCCTTGGGAGATACCGCAAAAGCGTACGCTTCTCTAGGATTAACCAGAGATACAGCATACAGTCTAAATAGTGCCACCAGTGCAACAAATGCAATTAGACTTTTAGGTTTATGGGCTCTTCACAGAAATTTTAACGGGGTCCAATATTTTAACTGGATTGAGATGTACGGACTCCCCATCGTGATTATTATACAATTTGCTCTGGTGTTTTTTTCATTTGTCCCGTTTCTTATAAAAACCGTAAGAAATGAGTACCGCTTCTTTATTTTTTTAAATATACTCTCAATTCTGGGAATGCTTGGTTTAAACGAACCTTTAGGAAAAATAAATTCGATCCTTATTAAGAAGGTTACTTATTTTATCGATACTTTTTCATATCCATATATAATATTTGGAGTTTATTTTACTCTTTCCTTTGTTGTTCTAGTTGCTGTGGGGGTTTATATCGTACAAAAACAGCTGAAGTTAAATAAGCCAGCTTACACCTTAGTAGCAGTTGTTTTATTTGTGGGTGTAAATGCCAGACCAGTTTGGACAGGGGAAATATTTTCCCCAAGATCCCCATCTTCCTTTACCATGCTACCTTCCAATCTCTTCAATATTCCGGATTATTACTATAAAGCCAGCGATTTCCTAAAAAAACAGCGCCTTGAATCCAGAATATTCCCCTTGCCTTACAGCAGGACTGGCGGGGCGGTTTATCTTTGGGACAGAGGATATGCTGGCATTGATATAACACCACAATTAATAGGGACTGTGATGTACGGAGAAAATCCTACAGCCTCACTCGTAAATAAATTTGTAATCAGTGGCGAATCCGAAACTGCTACTAAGTTGCTCCCGTTTTTAAATACGAGATATATTTTAATACACAGCGATACTCACCCAACCCTATACGACAGGACCATGTCTTATAATAGAACCGCCGATGAAAACTTAAGAAGTTCTCTTAAAAAAATTTCCGAGGAAACATCTTTCGATAAACTAGAAATTTTTAGACTAAACGAAAGCATTTTTCTCCCACATTTTTACATTCCGCAAAATATAACTAGCGTCAACAGCAAATCTGAACGGACTTCAGCCTCTTTATTAAATAATAATCTCGGTATGAGCATAACCCTTGAAGATGTGGGCAGAGAAAAACAAGATCTGGTAGAAAGCTTAACTGCTGTAAAATTTTTACCAAAAATCTACACTCTTATAGAGTATAAAAAAATCAATCCAGTTAAATATCGAATCTTCGTCCACTCAGTTAGGGGAATTTTCCCATTAGTATTTTCCGAAAGTTTCCATCCGGGGTGGAAAACCTATATAAATAAAATCTCCCCTAACCGAACTAAAACTGGAGAGATCGATGTAAACATATTAAGCCAATACAAAATACTAGACGGCAATCAAGACGACCAGGCCGATAAAGAAAGCTTAATGGGTTTTATTGACAGTAAATTGATAACAACCTTAGGAAACGGCAAGGAAAAACAGATCAAACATCTTAAATGGGAAGCAGGCAAAGAGAGGCTGGACTACATCGAAAAATATAATATTGGCTTTATCTCGAAAAACTTTCAAGGGACAATTCAAAATGATAATTTATCAAGTGGTCCTTTTTGGGAAACATGGTTTCCAAATAGAGTCGTACAAATACCGGAGGAGAATCATTTAATGGTAAACGGCTACGCTAACAGCTGGGTGCTTGACGCCGATAAACTCTGCGGTACAAACTCATTTTGCACAAAAAACCCAGATGGAACTTACAATATGGAATTAATTGTAGAATTTTGGCCACAAAGACTTTTTTACATAGGAGCAGGGATTTCCGGTACTGCGCTTATTTTTTGCATCGGTTATTTAATTTTCAGCGCTATTTCGGAAGCTAAAAACAAACAGGCTCGTCAACATCAAGCCGATTAATGCTGTAATAGCAACATATGTGTAGGCAAAGACCTTATATTCAAAAAACCTGTCGCGCGCTTCTCTGGTAATATCGCCGATACTATCTTGGTACATGATTCTAGGCGTCTCGTTCTTTACTGAAATACCGGTGTCAACTTCTACTATCTTAAACAACCCACCATCCACCATCACTTGCCCGCTATCGAAAGAAAAACTAACTTTTTTGAGTTCGGGGTTATGTATAGGTTTGCTAAGATAGATCTTTTTGAACCCTTTGTAGGGAAATACGGATAGCGGTAATGTTTGGCTATCCATTATTCTCTCTTGCTCATTTATTTTATCTTCGATAATTTTGGCTACAAACTTGACACTCGTGTTGTTCGCATTTCTGGGGTAAAAACTTGTTTCTACAAAAATAACTACCGCAGAAATATTTGGGCGTTTTGGTGCAAAGACAATGACTGTTTCGGTAGGTGTACTGCTTACAGTTGCTTCTGGAGATAAATAACCAAGATAGTCAAACCTAAAATATTCTACTCCAAGTACACAAAGCAAAATTAGGCAAAGTACTAGCAATAATCTAGGATAGTTTATCTTCATACACATACTTCTTTATTAAATAACAAATATATATAATTACTGATACAAAGGCAGAGTGAAAAAAAGTTAAAACATTAGCATCAGAGATGACTTCTGCAAGTTGGGTTTTAAAAGTATTAAAGCTGTGGGCAAAACCGGTGTTGATGGTATCACTGACCATACACACGGACGCGTAGCACCCGTAATATGCATCTATTAAGAAAAATAGCGGTATAAATAGTACGATAAAAGGCCAAAAGAATCTTTTGTGAATACCTATCAGGATTATTGCGACGGGTGTTACCCATGCCATATATTGCGGATGAAAGATACAAAAAGCATAGTAACTCAATATCAAGAAGGCAGAGTACGCAACAAATCTATTATAGGTAAGTTTGATGTCGGTTTTATCCCTTAATGCAAGGTAAAGGATTGAAAAAAATGCAACAACAAAGAGACTGGTAGAAAAGAAACCCTCCCCTATCTTAGCGGTAAGTGCAATGTTAATAAAATAATCTTGTATAATACCACCACCTCCCAATGTTTTTACAATAGTAGAGAATACTACGAATGGACTAAGTGATAAAAATAACAAAAGGATAAGATCTCTAACATTACGGCTTAGATAGATAAGGAGTAAAGGTAAGAAAATCAAAAAGGATACACGATATCCGATAGCAAGCCCCATAAGTAAAGCGGGGATTAGTTTGTAGCTATTTGTCCCTGCTTCACGGGCAATTATTAACGATGATAACGCAAAAATAACTGGAAGTATCTCATATCTCCCCCACATATAAACGCTATACAATATGAATGGATTAATTGCCCAAAAAATAAGGTTTGCTTTCGTACACTTTATTTTAGTTGCAACTATTACTAGTAACAAAATATCAACAATTAGATAGGGAAGCTTTAATAGAAACAATGTGAAGAATGCTTCGTGCGATTGAATAAAAGCGTTATATGCTAACTGCCCCGGAACAATACTGATGTTTGTACTTAACTCTAAGAAGAGGATTGCGGGAAGATGCCCTAATAAGCCTTTTAAAGGAAGTATGAGTGCTGCGTAAGTAAGTTCTGCCCAATTAGACATAAGGAATACTCCATCAAACAGTAGAATCGTTACCCTCCTTGCCATACTCATCATATCGTAATGAAACGCAAAAGGCATAAGACCCAAACGTATAAGTATCCCTGTCAGCACAATGAGGATCTGCTGTTTATTCTCTATAAGCCTATTTGTGTTTATTTGCATTATTGGTGAATTTTACCACTAAAGCGACCATTTAGGTTTTCCTTTCACTATTGCTCAACCTTACTATTCCGGAATAAATAACCGCAATCAGTAGTAGGGGTAGGACAAGAGACCGCGTCAACACAGAGTAAGATACTATATCAGCCTTAGAGACACCCAGATCGTTAAGCATAACAACCAAACTAATTTCCTTTAAACCCATTCCCGAGATGCTGATCGGTAATGCTGCTATGAGTCGGGAGACTGGTATTGTTACCGCTAAAGCATAGAAAGGAACATTTACATTAACCGATTTAAAGATGATGTATTGTAAAACTACCCCCAGAAACTGCGAGGTGATGGAAAGCCCGAATCCTGCAACCAATAACTGTGTTTGTTTACTGTATACATTTTTAATATCTTCTAGTTTCATTAAAAACTTGCACATTCTTTTCGATAAACATGTCCGCTGTATCAAAGCCGAAAGACGTTCGTTTTTAGAAAAGACGAAATACATAAATACCACTAGAGGTGTAAGGGACGAGACGATGAGTAAATATTTAGTATGTAGTCCCAAATTTGGATAGAAAATAGTCGCAACTGCAATTACTAACAGAGTTGCTAACAAACCCAAGGTCCTTTCCGCTATCGTTGCCACTATAATCTTTGTGCTACTGCCTCCTCCCGACTGTTTTTGTAACCAGTATACTTTGGCAAA
>Ga0172370_10010956_pt1 | contig 10312 bp, 7 predicted proteins | sample LakKiv5m_FD_114538 | JGI IMG/M metagenome (GOLD analysis project Ga0172370, IMG submission 114538) | Freshwater microbial communities from Kabuno Bay, South-Kivu, Congo - kab_022012_11.5m | ecosystem: Environmental > Aquatic > Freshwater > Lake | place: Democratic Republic of the Congo...
GACAGCTCCTCACGCCGCTTTTCAATGAAGTAGGAGTAGTTGCCCGGGTATTCGTGACAGACGCCTTCCCTGAGCTCAAAGACGCGGGTGACCAGGCAGTCGAGGAAGAAGCGGTCGTGCGAGACGATCAGGATCGTCCCCTGGTAGCTGAGCAGGGCGTTCTGGAAGATCTCCCGCGTCTTGAGGTCCAGGTGGTTGGTCGGCTCGTCGAGGATCAGGAGGTTCGTGTCCGTAAGCAGGATCTTCAAGAGGACCAGGCGCGACTTCTCCCCGCCGGAGAGGACCGAGATCTCCTTGTAGATGTCGTCCCCGGAAAAGAGAAAGGCGCCCAGGAGGTTTCGCCTCTCCTGGTCGCTGCTCCGGGTGCCCGCGGCATTGACCTCCTCCCAGATCGTCCTGCGGTAGTCGAGGTTCTGGGCGCTCTCCTGGGAGAAGAAGGCCATCTTCACGTTGAGGCCGCAGCCGACCTCGCCCGCGCTCGGGGCCTCTTCGCTGCTGAGGATCCGGGAGAGGGTGGATTTGCCCGCCCCGTTCACACCGACGACCGCTGCCTTCTCTCCGCGGTAGAGGGTGAAGCTCACGTCATGAAAGACGTTCAGCTCCCCGTAGGATTTGGCCAGGCCGCGGATCGCGAGGACTTCCTTCCCGCTCCGCGGGGATTCGGGGAAGCGGATCTTGACGCTTCTTCCCTGCCCCTCCTCCTGGAGGATGTTGAATTTCTCCAGCATCTTGATCCGGCTCTGGACCTGGCTCGCCTTGGTGGCCTTGTAGCGGAACCGTTCGATGAACTCCCTGATCTTCTTGATCTCCGCCCGCTGGAGCTCCATCTCCTTTTTCAGGGCCTCGCGGCGGCGGTCCTTCTCACGTAGGTAGTAGGAGTAGTTTCCCTTGTAGATCGTGATCGTCCGGTTGGCGAGCTCGGCGATCACGGTGACGATCTTGTCCAGAAAGACCCGGTCGTGGGCGATGGTGAGGATCGTGCCCGGGTAGTCCTTGAGCCAGCTCTCCAGCCACTCCATGCTCTCCGTGTCGAGGTGGTTGGTCGGCTCGTCCAGGAGCATGATGTCCGGCCGGGAAAGGAGGATCACGGCGAGCTGGATCCGCATCTTCCAGCCGCCGGAGAAATCCGCACAGTTCTTCTCAAAGTCGCTGTTGCGGAATCCGAAGCCGGCCAAGACCTGCTTGGCCTTTGCGGCAAAGGCGTAGCCGTCTTTGGCGTTGAAGCAGGCGACCGCGTTTTCATAGTCCTTGAGGAGTTTTTCATGGGCCGGATCGTCGGCGTCGGAGTGGTGCGAAAGCGCCTCTTCACCGCGCTTCACCGCCTCCTCCAGCTCGGCGATCCCGCTCTTTTGCCGCAGATAATCCATCAGCGGCATGGGTTCGAGCTCGACCAGGTCCTGGGGGAGATAGCCGATCGTCACCCTCTTGCGGTCCGGGATCTCGATCGATCCCGCATCCAGATCCACACTGCCGAGGATCGTCCGCAGGAGGGTGGTCTTGCCTGTCCCGTTGTCGCCGACCAGGCCGACCCGGCTGCGGTCCGTGATCGTCCAGTTGATCTTCTCGAAGATCTTCCGGTCGGCAAAGGAGAGGCTGATGTCTTTCAGGTAGATCAAATTCCAAAATCCTCTTGCATGGTCATTATTCCCGGCGCCTTATATCAGGAGTCGGCCTCCAAGGGAAGCAAATGGTGATCCACCTCCCGGATGATCCATTATCAAAAAATAATTGACAAAGGGTCCATTAAGTGGTTTTCTTTCAAATCTTTCTTCGAACACTTCCGATTTACATCGCTGCTTCACGAGTTTCGTCCGAACATTTCAATAGGCAGGCAGGGCTGAGGGAATAACCGTGACGAAAGCGCCATTTAAGGATAGTACCATTCAACACTCATGTTTTGAATCGAAGACCGACCGGTACCCGCTGTCCCATTGAAGGGCTCTAACGGACTCCCGGGGTGTTTAATACCGATCCGCATAAAACGCTGAAATTAAAAAGGGTAGGTCCTCAACAGATTGATAACATGAGAGTTGTGACCAATTTCAATAAAAATACGACGGTGTTATTTACGACAAAATTTGCGTTGTTTAGGGTGTTATCTGGATACTTATAAACATTGTTATATCTCTCAACGAGATAGGTGCATGAAAGTAGCAGCAGATTCTCAGTGTTTCTCATTCCTGATTGACGCTATTAACGGCATCACGAGGCCAACAGATGGCATAGCTCATGAGAAGATCGCCCTTTTCAGAACGTATCTTTATCTACCAGAGACACTCTATGCGACTCCAACTGTCCTAAACGAGTGCTCGAAAATACGTGACATCACAAGAAAAGAGCTACATGACAGTTACTTTATGGTCCTATTTGACGAAGTCTTCATTGAAGATAGAGATAAAGTTATCGAACTTTCCGGCCAATATTCCTCTTTTCATTCAGGAAAGAATGATTGCTATATTTTGGCTGAGGCCGAGTTGGCAAATATAGATTTTTTTTGAGCTACGATACCAAGTTTCTCTCTCGCCTTGCCAAGATAGCTTGTAGGTCCCGGCTTCTTAAGCCGTCAATCTTTTGGAATGAGTTGGCGATCCGTAAAGGAACAAGCCCGAATAAGCGTCCTACAAAAACAAATCCATTACTACAGCAGGATTGGTGGGTATGGTAGCAAGAAAAGAGATATAACATAGGCTTTCAGCGGGTCGCGGCCAAAAAGCGGCCGCTCCTGCTGAAGCCTTCGTTCGGCCCAGGAATTGAGGTGCAAAACATGAACACAAGCTGTCCCAACTCTGTGGAGGATGTCCTGCAGGCGATCTCAGACGGGAACATCTTGGAACACCTCAAGAACAACGTCGAACTGAAGTCCTCCTGGAAGCAAGAGCACGGCCACAAGGTGAGCGCTTTCGCCAACAAGTTGGACGTGCGACGTGCGTGGATTGTTCTCGGGCTGAGCAACGATGGTGTGCCATGCGGCCGAGATCAGAACTGGGCAAAACAGACAGAGGAGATGGTTTCGCAGCATCTCAATGAGAAGTTGGACCCGCTCCAATCCTGCCGCTTCATCCATACACGAACCATCAATAGCTCGGCCATCCTGATTCTGGAGCTTGAGAATCCAGGTGATGTTGTTTACTGGGGGACCGATGCGTACGGAGCGAGTGGCACAACGATCTCCAAACTCGAACCGCATCAGATACTTGAATTACGATTGAAACTCCCTGGGTTGACGGACTTCACCCGACAGTCCTCACAGGACGGCTACGACGATCATTTAATCGACCTCTTTGCGCAAAGAGTACGAAGCAAGGGCCACGCCCTCGAACAAGGCGACGCGATGACCGTTCTTCGGTCTCTCGGAATGGTCGGTACGCAGGCGGCTCGCATCCTATTTGGGGATTGTGCCTTCCGCATTGTGAGATACAACGCGGCGGGCGAGCCTGTCTCAAATGAACGGCGAAATTGTCTTTACCACCTGCTAACTGATAAATTTCACGAAGACATTCAGTCGTGGACCGCCGAGCAGATCGGCAGAACCTACCGCGCATACCCGCTACGGGCATTGCAGGAAGGCTTCGCGAACGCGGTTGCACACGCTGCCTACTTTGAGCAGGACGGCGACCCGATTGTTGAGCTTCACCCGGACCACTTGGTCATCAGCAACCTCTGCCTCAGAGAGTCACGCTACTTCGCGAATAGATGGTTCTCCCGATCACACAAGACCGTAAACGCGTTTCTTATGGAACTCCTTCGCGTCGCTGGGCATGTGGACGAGCTGGGACGCGGCAAGAACCTCATCTTCTCAGAATCTATCAGTCAGGGTAAAGCGCCACCTTCTGTCAAAGTCCAGGGCGCTGGTCGGTATTTTCGCTGGGTGCTTACGCTCAGCGGCCACACAGCTGACCGCCGACATCTGCGCATCTTCAAAGGTATCAAGGACATCTACGGTGACACCCCTAAGGCTCTCATTGCGCAGGCGTTGGTACTATGGAGCTCGAAGCAAGTGAGTGAAATACGGGACTACGTTGACGACAGTTACACGGACCTCTTTGCGGAAGTGCTTTCCGACCTAAACGGTCCTATATTCTACTACCAGGAAGAGGATCGCGTCGTCCTCCATCGGTGGGTCCGGGTGATGCTTGAGGAAGGGAAGGACGCGAAGCAACTTACTCCAAGTGAAGAGAATCGGCAACGCGCATTCATCACGCGGTACTGCGCTAAGTACCAGGACGGCTATATAACTCCGAAATTACTACGTCGTTTGACTCATCTTGGCGACAATTCATCTGCAAAGTCGTATGCAAGTCGTCTCCTCAAGAAGTGGGTTGCGGAGGGACACATTACGCGCATTAGGACGGGGTTGTATGAAATCGTACCCGAGAAGACACGTCTTCAGCAGGATTTGGAACAATTGCTGAAGAAACTACTTTCAACAGAAAAGGCCGAACAATTTCCTACAGGTGACTCCGTAGCCCGCATCGAAGACAGCGCGGGTTACGGAATTCATGAGGAATGATGTTGGATGAAAGAGATAATGAAGGAAGACTACGAACTCACTCCGGCTCAAGCCGAATGGGCAAGCAGGCGTAGGCACGGTTTGAGCCCATCAAAACTGAAAGAACTCATAAAGAAGCAAAAAGGACGATGCGCTCTCTCGGAAGCCGAGATGATTTTCGATAAGGAACACGGAAATCCAAATATAAACACCAGGGGGTGCCACCCACTCTATGCGGCAATCGATCACATCTCTCCAAGCAATGATTCTTACGGCCATCAAATTGTCTGCTATGACCTGAACGATCTCAAAGGCCATCTTCCACACAAGATCTTCAAGGAACTCCAACTCACGGCAGCATGGAAACAATTGATGAACGAGTGGCTCTTGCTTTCGGAAAAAAACCGTATGGACATAGAGGTATTCAAGAAGGTGATTAGAGACTGAAGGACCGTCCAACAAATCACTCAAGCGGGACGCGGCAAAAGGCCGCCTCGCCTATTAGCTTCGCGTTATCTGCACATTTATGGCATGACGAAGGGAGGGAGGAAATCCTATGGCGATGATAAAGTGCCCAGATTGCGAAGGCGAACGGACTTTTGATCCAGATTGTGGTGATGGCGTCTGTTCGGAATGTCATGGAACAGGACTGGAAACGGATCCTTTGACGGCATTCACGGATGCTCTATCTGGGCAAAGTCAAAAATGTGATGCATGCGGTGGAAGCGGAAAATGTCAAACATGTTACGGAAAAGGTTACTTGTACGAATAAGGAAACCAGAAAGGAATTCACAGCGAAGATAACAAGCGGGTCGAGGCGAGTGTGAATAGCTCCGCTTAATTTACGAATGAGTGCTCGTCGTCTCCCCCTTGATGTTGGCGCAGACGCCGCGCCCCCGCGTCAACGGGGCCGCGTCTTACCATCCGCTGATTGACCCGGCGCTTCGCGCCTGGCCAACCAGCGGATGCAGCGGCCGGCCGGTTCCACGAGCTCGCTCGCGATCCCGTCCACCGCTGATCCGCGGTCTTGTTAGGCCTCATCCATGACCACAATTTTGTTGACATGGTGTAGCCATTCGGCTACAATGGTGCCATGATCGAAATCCTGAAAACAGAGGCTTTTGCGGAACGGCTTGATGGACTGCCAGATATCCGCGCTCGTGCTCGGATCCTTGTTCGGATTGAAAGATTAGCGTCCAGAAACCCGGGAGACGTGAAGCCTGTTGGTGAAGGTGTATAGGAGCGGATTATGACAAAAACAAAAACTTCCAGATACGATGTCGCTGAACACCTTTGCACTCCAGAGGAAATGGCTGCGTATCTTGAGGCTTGCCTTGAGGAAGCAAACGGTGACGCGACTCTCATTGCCAAAGCGTTGGGTGATATTGCTCGGGCCAAAGGTATGTCACAAGTAGCGCGTGAGGCTGGTCTCTCACGCGAAAGCCTCTATAAAGCGCTTTCCGGCGAACGAGCTCCGGGGTTCGACACGATATTGAAGGTTATCGGCGCTCTCGGGCTGAAATTGCACGCGGAAGCAGTCCGGGCAAGTAACTAAATCTCCCAACCTGTCACTGGTGGGGACGGTGAATACCACGCTGCCCCACAGCTCTTCGTTCGCAAGGAGAAAGTACATGTGATTCGTCATAGAATAGAAATGGATCATCTATAGAAATTATTACATCTGAGACATTACCCCCTGTAGGTGCCCCACATTAAAGAAACACATTTGTATAAGCTAAATAGGAGCAAAGATGTGGCTGCTTCAGAACGTATCGGAGGAACGTTGGGATACTTGATCATTGTGATAGTGACGTTCGCCGTTCTCCAGACAGTTGTCGTCATCGTGCACGAGTTTACTCATAGTACCGTGGCTTGGCTCCTCGGATGCATGCCAAGCCCGCTCGACATTGTATGGGGCAATCCTTTGCTGATGACGTGCTGGGACGAAGGGGTGGCATATTCCAGACTCTTTCCCTCCGGCCATAATCCCGCAGAAGCAATTATCGGCGGGAGCCCATTGGTCTTTCATACGATAATTGTAACCCTGGGCATTGTGTTTCTGCAGAAGCAATGGATGACGGAAAGGAAATGGCTTTTCCACACCCTCTTCTGGTTCGTCATAGCCAACTTTATGGAACTGATTGCCTATATCGTGATGCGCCCGTTTGCCTCAGGCGGCGACACCGGACATTTCAACCGGGGGCTGGGGCTTTCTCCCTGGATTCTCTTTGTCGCCGGAACGCTGATCATCCTGGTTGGATTATATGTTCTCTTCCGAAAAATCCTGCCCCGCATGTATGCCGTCTTTGCGCAGGGAAACCGACTAACTGAATGGATGATTCTTTCGGTAACCGCCTTTTTTCTTTTCATGTGGGGAAGCGGGATACGGATAGTGTTCTACATCTACCCCGATCCCCAGTGGATGTTCGGACTGCTTGGGTTTGCGGCTTTCGGTGTTGTTTTGTTCGCATGCAACCCATCTCGGTACATAAATCGTTAAGCATGCAGAGCTTCGTGCAATAAAAAGATTAGCTCTCAGAATGAAGGCGGATTCAAAAAGTCGTTTTGCAACCGACGTATGACGAAATACGGCATACAGAAAGAGGTGTTGCTGGCATAAGCTTGTCGGAAGCGCAATGAGAATCGAATGTTTAATGCGAACCATTCAATCCAGCGGACGCAAAGGGCTGCGCCGCTGATTTTGGCGTTGGCGTGGACGCTACGCGCCCGCGCCAACGGGGCCGCGTCTTCCCATCCGCTGATCCGCGGCCCCGTTATGCTTATTCAAAGGCAGTAACAGCCTGATGAAATCGGTTGCCAACAAGATCAACAAAACCTTCCTTCTGACAGATGTACTCAGTCTTTCCACTATAAGCCGCACCAGCATGCCCCTCACTTCCACAAAAGTTTGTCCGCCCTTGACAAATGTGTCGTCTATGTGCGACAATGTTTTCATGGAATACGAGATCGAGACAACAAATATTTTCGACAAGTGGCTTGCCGGGATCGGGAGCATCCAGCACAGAGCCAGGATCATCAACCGTTTCGACCATATACGACTGGGCAATTTTGGAGATCACAAACACCTTGGCGGCAACCTGTTTGAGTTACGTTTTTTCTTTGGTCCCGGCTTCCGTGCGTATTACACCATAAAGGATTGGAAGGTTGTCCTTTTGCTTTGCGGCGGCGACAAGTCCACCCAGGCCAGGGACATTAACAAAGCAAGGGCTATTTTGGCCGAATTGGAGTAGACATCTATGAAAGTAACCACCAAAAAATGGGACGCCAGCGAATACCTGGACAGCCCCGAAATGATCCACGAGTACCTTAAAGTGGCCCTTGAGGAGGGAGACAGCGAACTGCTCATGATCGCCATCGGCAATGTGGCCAAGGCCAGGGGCATGAGCGAAATAGCCCGCAAAACAAACCTGAGCCGCCAAAATCTCTACAAGGCCTTGTCTCCGGGCGGCGCCCCGAAATTCGATACCGTCAAGAAGGTGATCGAGGCACTGGGGTGCAAGCTGACGGTTGTGTAGAGGTGGAATTAGCCCGGGTTTCGGCCACGTGTCCCTACTCTGGCATTTGCTCCGGTGCGGTCCCGGAAAATTGGATAACAACCGCGTCAACCTGACGCCGGGTTTGTTTTCTGCATGTTCATTTGCGGCACAGGTTACAAGAATATTCGGGGGACACCTTACTAAATTAAGGAAAAAACAACGATAAGACCGCCCAACAATTCGCTGAAGAGGGTAGCGGCAAAATGGCGCCGCGCCCTTTAGCTTTTCGTCTCCTGAATCGAACCTTGGGAGGGATTGATGGAGCCCCTCTCTCGAGGCCATGATTTGGGCCAATAAATCAATGTGAGGAGGAAGAACAATGGGGCGAAGCATCATCATGGATGAGGACCGCCTTTTTCCCAGCGATCCCACCCAGCGGCGGATTGCCCGCCGCCTGTTCGGCGAAGTCGAGGGGCTTCCCATCATCAGCCCTCACGGGCACACCGATCCTCGGTGGTATGCCGATGATGTCGCCTTTTCCGATCCGGCGACGCTGTTGCTTATCCCCGATCACTACCTGCTCCGGATGCTTTACAGCCAGGGTGTTCCTCTCGATAAACTCGGGATTCCCCGCGTCGACGGAAGCCCCGTCGAGCCTGATCCCCGGGCGATCTGGCGTCTCTTCGCCGGGCATTACCACCTCTTCCGGGGCACCCCTTCCCGGATGTGGCTCGATCACGTCTTCCATTTTCTTTTCGGCATCGACGATCGGCTCGATCCGGCCAACGCCGATGCGCTCTACGACCGGATTGCAGAGGCCCTGACCCGTCCGGAGTTCCGCACCCGCGCCCTCTTTGATCGTTTCAACATCGAGGCGCTCGCGACGACCGATTCCCCTCTCGATTCCCTCGAACACCACAGGGCGATCCGCGCGTCCGGCTGGGGGGGAAGGGTCATCCCCTGCTATCGTCCCGATCCCGTGACCGATCCCGATTTTCCGGGATTCCGCGAGAATGTCGTCCGGCTGGCTGAAATCGCCGGGGAGGAGACCGACTCCTGGGAGGGGTATCTCCGGGCCCTGGCGTCCCGCCGCAGCTTCTTCAAAAAGATGGGCGCCACCTCCACCGATCACGGCCACCCGAGCGTCGCCACCGCCGATCTGAGCGCCGCCGTTTGCCGCAGACTCTTTAGAAAAGCCTTTGCCGGGAAGCTGACCGCGGCAGAAGCGGAGCTTTTCCGCGGGCAGATCCTCACCGAGATGGTCCGGATGAGCCTCGATGACGGGCTGGTCATCCAGATCCACCCCGGCTCCTGGCGCAACTACAACGAAGCCCTCTTCCGCGCCTTCGGACGCGACAAGGGGGCGGACATCCCCATGCGAACCGATTACGTTCGGGCCCTCAAACCGCTCCTGGACCGCTTTGGAAACGAGCCGGACCTGACGGTGATCCTCTTTACCCTCGATGAGAGCACCTACGGGCGTGAATTGGCCCCTCTGGCCGGCCATTTTCCGATCCTCAAACTCGGCCCGCCCTGGTGGTTCTTCGACAGCCCCGAAGGGATGATGCGCTACAAACGCCTCGTCGTGGAAACGGCGGGGTTTGCCAACACAGTGGGTTTCAACGACGACACGCGGGCCTTTCTCTCCATTCCGGCACGCCATGATATGGCGCGACGGGTCGATTGCGCCTATCTGGCGGAATTGGTCAGCCAGCACCGGCTGGACGAAGACGAGGCGGCCGAACTGGCGGTCGATCTGGCGTACCGTTTGCCGAAAAAGGCCTACAGGCTGTGACAGGAAGTAGAAAACCTTTTGCCCGCAGGCAGGCACAGAACGGCGGAAGAGGAGATCCAGATATTCGATCCAGGAGAAAAACAGCACCAAGTGCCTGCGAGGGGCGTTCCATAGTCGGGAAGGAGGGGGAAGATGAAATTCCAAGAGAAAGTGGCAGTCATCACCGGAGCGGCAAGGGGCATCGGCAGGGCCATCGCGCTGGCCTTCGCGGCTGAGGGGGCGAAGGTCGCTCTTGTGGACATCAACGGTGAACTTCTGGATAGGCTTCGGGAGGAGATCGTCCACCGGGGAGGACAGGCCCTTTCCGCAGCCTGCGACATTTCGAAAAGCAGCGAGGTAAAAGAGATGGTGAACAGGGTTCTCGGCGCATTCGGCCGGATCGATGTTCTGGTCAACAACGCCGGCATCATCCGCCGGGGAACGATCGAAACGATGACCGAGGAGGATTGGGATCAGGTGATCGCGATCAATCTCAAGGGGACATTCAACTGCTGCAAGGCCGTGGTTGAACCCATGAAAAGGCAGGGAGGC
>Ga0172370_10010962_pt1 | contig 10309 bp, 8 predicted proteins | sample LakKiv5m_FD_114538 | JGI IMG/M metagenome (GOLD analysis project Ga0172370, IMG submission 114538) | Freshwater microbial communities from Kabuno Bay, South-Kivu, Congo - kab_022012_11.5m | ecosystem: Environmental > Aquatic > Freshwater > Lake | place: Democratic Republic of the Congo...
AATGATTGTTATGGCTCAAAATTTTGCTAGAGCCATTTATTCTCGTGGTGGCGGAACATACTTTGAGGCCAAAAGCAATTTGAAAGCAGAAGATATTGGAAAGGTCGTTCTTTATAATGTTGTTCCAGAATCAACACCAACTTCTAACCTAATCAAAGCACTTGAATCTTATAAAATCGAGTATGAAATTATTTTCGATAGCCTAAATAATGCAGGAGAAGCCATAATGAAACGTGGGTTGAACTATGCCGACGTTCAAAAGAATTCTCATTCTTTGGCTGTTCAAATGTCATTGAATTTAGAAGAAATAGAACAAAAAGCAACACAAGTTAAACAAACGCAAGTTGGCGTGCCTTTGCCGGCCACAAACGCACCATTTGAGAAAAAGACATCAAAAGTGTCCCAGAAGTCACAGATTTCACAGAAAAACCAAAATCCACCCACTACTCCCCCACCTACTTCGCCAGCAAACCCAGTAACGCCGCCTCAAGGAAATGCTCCTCATATTTTCCAAAGAGCGCAAATGGCGTATAACAATACGACCTATAAAGATTATAAGCGTCTTGAGAGAGAGTTCGCTGATTTGATTCCTGGAATTATGTCTCGTTTGGAAAAATCCAAAAAGCCGTTTGCCACATCTATCAAAGAGTGGTATAAGAATTGGCAAGATTTTGTTAGAAGTGAGACGTATGGAAATAAACTTGATAACCACATAGTTTTCGCCACTTCGAAGGCTCTTATTCGAGGCTTTTTCGAGTTATACGATAAGATAAGCCAAGATAAAAACCGTTTTGATAAGAACCCAAACCAAGCAGAACTCGAAGAAATTGCAGACAAAGTGCTTGAAGCGATGTTTGCAGCACATCACTACAATGATGACGTCTTGCGAGTTGAGGTCAATGTTGGCGAAAATAACCCCCAAGGATTTTTGCACAGAAAGGCCATTGACTGGTATTTACGTGAAATGTTGGCTGTTAAAACGTGGGATATGGACACCTTTCAAGAGTTTGATACTAATGGTCGAGGAGAGGCTTTCAGAGATATTATGCACGCTATTTTGAATTTTAATCAAAAAGGCGGGCTGAGGAAACTCAATGTTGCTTTCAATTCCTTTGTTAACGCCACAGACATTCAGCCTGCTGTTAATAATTCCTTGGGAAAAGACGGTGGAGATGTTGCTAGAACCATTGATACTGTTAAGGAACAATGGGTTACAAATACCACCAATATCAACAACATCAAAAGAATTTCCGAATATCAAACGCCTGTAAGAGAATATGCAGACGGGTTTACCACATCAGAAATTCTAGGGCTATTTGATAAACGCAGTTGGGCAATGGTTACAATGAACAATATTGTTGAAGGAGTCAAACGACAACTTGGAATCCAAAGGATTTATAAGCAGTTCTTCGACAAAGGCAAATGGAAAAAGCAGCATTATCAAGACATTGTTGCTCTAGACAAAGAAAAGAATGCCATAGAGGTCAAAAATCTTGGGAATATCAAGGTTCGTCCGTCCCAGATTATGACCCTCAGAAACAATATCGTTCGAGAAATTGTTCGTAACAGAGCGATTGCTTTAGGCTTACTCAGAGGCAATCAAACGAACCACTTTGATACGGACAATAAGATAAGGATTCTTTATCTTACGGAAAGTGTTGTTGCAAAGCGAGACAAAAGAACGGACGCAAAAATTGTTGATTCTATGGATTTGTTGAGAGAACTTGATTCCATCATCGAAAATACCCCATTTATGAAAGAATACAACGATATGGTTCTTGAACTCTTGACTACTCTTTATCCGTATGTAAACCAACGTTATATGGAAATTCGAGGCACAGAACTTGGAAATGATGGCTTTGACATCATTGAACAAATGCACGACCAAGGTTGGACTCAAGACCAAGTAGACAAATTTTTCAATGTTTTCCCAGACTCGATAAACGAAAAATCTGTCGTTAACCTCTACTTCCCGTTTTTGCTAGACAACAGTTCTTATTTCAATACAGACAAATTGAACGCCAAAGAAATTCTTGATTATGGTGTTTTTGATGGTATGACAAACGAACTCGGAAACGCTAATGAACCAGTTAACATCGAAAGCATTACTACGGTGATGAATTCATACGTCCAAGAGGTTGCAAACTACTATGGCTTACATAGAGTTATGAGAGACCTAAACCTCGTCCTAAATGAACAAATCGCTAAAACTGGGCAAATAGAATATTTGAACGGACTCGTTTCTGCCGCTTCCGTAAAATTTTTCCGAGAACTTTTGATTGACGCTGCTGGATATAAAATTGGAAAACGTAACACAACATATCAAAAGTTCTTGAGATTCATCAGAAGAAACTTTTACCTAACCGCTTTGGCCGCTAACGTCAAAGTTATTTTCACGCAGTATGCTACCGTTTTGAACCTTACGAGCATTTACGGGGATTCTTTCTTCAAGTTTGGCGCTAAATTTATGAAGAATTATTATGCTCAATTAACCCCCAAAAACAAGCAAATTCTTAAAAAAATGAAGGCTCAAAGCAACGTCTATTTCGACAGAAGTTTCAATTCTATCTTTGAAATTGGACAAGCGATTCACGAGGGGTCATTTGCAGGAACAAGTCGCTTCATTAGAGGGGTTGAAACCTTGATGGGGGGTATCATTGCAACCGACAACTCGATTAACCAAGCGTTTTATTTGACGCTGTTAGAAACAATAAATCCTGAAACTGGGCAAAACTATACCGAACAAGAGGCAATGGACAAACTAGATTTGGCTATTATGCGCTCTCAAAGTTCGGCTCTTGACCTTACCAAGGCTCCTTTACTTCGAACAGATAGCGACCTACTCAAGGTCTTCTTGAAGTTCTTGGGCGAGCCTATGAAACAGATTACTCAACTGTATAGTAGTCAAAAGCAACTTGAGATGATTAAAAAGTTCAAGAAACACCAACAAGACATCGCCGAGGACTATCGAAAAACCACCCAAGCGGAAGAGGTTAAATTGTTGGCCGCTGAGAAAAAGTATCGTATGGCAGATGCAGCAGAACAAACAGCCGACTTTGCAACTCTCCCAGACGACCAACAAAAGGCCATCGTTAAAGCGAGAAAAGAAGCCTATCAAGAAATGAAGATTCAACAAAGGGTTACGGCTAAAGCACAATTGAACGAGACTGTGGTAAATGACTTCGTGGCTGAAACCATCAGCAAGCAAGAAGAGGCACGAAACCTCGCTGGTAGAAGAGCAACTGCGTTCATAACCTCACTGTTGTATCTGACCGTTTTAGGCGTGGGATTCCAAATGCTTTGGACTGGTGGCGGAAAGACAGACAAGTCCCCAGACGATACGTTCTTGCAATATTTCTTGAAAAAAACGGCCGTTCAATTTGGCGACGAACTTACAGGAATGTTTCCGTTCGTCCGAGACGTTTATCAACTCATTATGAAAGGCTTCGACGCAAGCACTATCGACTCATTGACGGCTATGAATGACGTTCTTATGTCTCTTGGATACGTTATTAAAGGAATCGCTGGACAAAATTTGAATTGGAACACCACGCTTCACAAACTGTTCCTTGCAGCCGGACAAACATTTGGTATTCCAGTCAGAAACCTCGAAAAACTCTTCAATGCCGCTTTGATGTATTCATTCCCAACGGCCTATTATAAATACCAGAATTTCCTTGGTGGTCGCAACAGAGACAATATCGCTTTGGCTCAAGCCATCAAAGATGGAGACGAACAAATGATTACTGCGATTATCGAACACAAAATAAATGCCAGAAATATCCAAGTTTCAGACCCAGTAACAGCAGAACTAACAAATTTGGCAAAACTGGGATATGAAGTGTCGATTTCTGGTATTAACGACAGTTTTGTCCAAGACGGTGTTACTTATGTCCTAAACAATAACCAGAAGCGAAACTTTGCTAACATTTATAATCAAGCCGACATCGTCATAACCAAATTGATTCGGACATCGAAGTATAAACGCCTCAATGCGGATATGCGCCAAAGCCTCTTGCAGGCCGTCTACAACTATTACTATCGTTTGGCAAAACAGAAGACTCTCGAATCAATGAATCTAGAAGAGGAATTCGACTTGGTTCCAAAGGAAAAACAATTCCGTTCCTATACGGTAGCATATCAATACTTCCTTGAACGTGCTGATTATTTCTACAATAAGCAGATAAGTCCAGAATACAAGGCAGAGCAACGCGAAAAAAAGGCGACCACTTGAGTCGCCTTTCTTTTAATATCAATTTACTTTCTTATTTATATTTGTGATGGAAGTTTGTTGACGAAATCGTCGACTTCCTTAAAGCCAGTAAGTAAAACATAGACGCTGTTGGCGTGTTCGAATTTTGTCTGCCACCACTTTTGGGCTAGCGTTTGTTTGTAATACGATCCAAATTCTTTTCCAACCTTGACTTCAACGTGATATTCTCGGTCAGAAAGAACCGTTCTGTCGGGGTATCCCTTCAAACCAGACGGGTTTCCTTTGAAATGGAAAATTCTTTTTTCGTCAAGACACTTTATCAAATAATTCTCGACTTCCAATTCCAAAACACTTTGAGCCATTATTCCTTCCTCGCTTTCGTGTCGTCAAGGATAATGAATCCGTGCCATTTTGCTGAACGATTGATTTTCTCTCTTAGAACTTGTCTTGCTTCTTCTTCGTTTTTAGCATAAACGTATTGAACTTGAGACGGATAAATAGCGTCCCAATCAACATTATACAACTTTTTGGCAATTAACGCTTTACGTTTTCTTCCTTTTGCCAAAAGCCGATAGAAATATTTTTTGCTTTTTGTTGGCATTCTTATACGCCCTCTCTTCCTAGCATACTTACTTGTCATAAGACTTGAATTCTTGAAAAACTCGCATAATTTCAGGAAAATGTGCTGCAAAAAAAACACACATTTCTTCTTCCGAATAACTTTCTTGCGTGCCAAAAATTGCATTGAGCATGTGTCCTACTTCGTGAATAAAAACATTGTCTCTTACGGACACACACAAATCTTCTCGAAGATAAATAACCATTTCCGTGAAAACAAACAGACCGTGATATGTGTATCCTTTCATTTTTTTATTTCCTAGAATTTCATCAATGCGCTCTTTATTTACATCATTGACTATGACTTGATACCCATAAATATTTATCAATCTGTTCATATCTTTTTCCCCCCGTGTTTATATGTTCGTGTTTTATTGTATTCGTGTTTTGCGTGCATATACGCCTCAATATCGACGCCTATTCCCTCGAGGTAGTCTAAACAACGAATAACGACATCAATGATTTCTACTGCGGTTCCGCAAGGCTTTCCGTGTTCGTCCAAATAGAATGCTGGTCGGTGATCGCGGTATTCCTCATACGCCTCAGAAACTTCTGTGGTAATCAATGAACAAATATCTCCGAACTCTGGCTCTTTCTCCCAAAAACCGTGATTGACGGCGTTTGTGTGAATTTCTTTTGCCCATTCGTTGATAGTGAAAACGTCTGATGGAGATTGGGGTTCTGATGTCAAAAACAAGTCTATAAACCCTTGAATATAAGGATTAAAAGACACGTCTTTCATTGAACCGTAACGCCATTCAAGCGTTCTCTTTGGCGGAGTCAAGAAAATGAGCATTTGCTGTCTCTCTTTTCCGTCATTTAATAATGCGTCTATTGTTGCGATTTTGTTCTGTCCGACGGTTATAATATTAAACCCTCGGTTTGCCAACGTCTTTTCGTTGACTTCTGGTTTTAGTATGTAGGTTTTCATAATATTCCTATAAACTCTCCTTTCGGTGCGTAATTTTTCTTTGTGTCCGTTTCTAACACACCCATAATTTTTCGAGCATAAATGGTATCATAGTTCTGGTTCAACTCTTCTAGAACCTTTTCGACAGTCTTTTGTGGAATTTCTCCTATAATATTCACAGTAACCCACTTGCTCTCTTTTTTATAGGCAATAACCCACTCTTGAACATCTTCTTTGTGTTTTTCGATGAATTCTCTTTCCATAATTTACCCCCATTCAGACCGTAATTTTTTTAGGTCTAATCGATTCAAGAAATCATTTTGGTCGGCCTCTTTGGAAACCACACACTTATAGACGTATTCGTCCCAAGTGTTCGCCATCAAGAGATACATAATTTTGACTGGATATTTCTGGCCTTGTCTCCAAATCCTTTTGTTCCCTTGCAAATAACTCTCAAGGTTCCAAACAAGTCCAAACCAAATAATTGTGTGTCCCCCAGATTGCAGATTGCCACCAAACTGGAAACTAAATGGACTGATTATTCCCAGTTTTATTTTCCCTTGGTTCCACCTGTCTTTCGACTTTTTATCGTCGATGGCCTCGGCTCCTGGCAATTGTAGTAGTCGCCACAAATCAAACTTGTATGGATAGAACACTAGGATATTTTCTTCTGGGTGTGCCAAACTATAATCTCTAACAAAGTCAAGTTTGGTATTATCAAACACCGTAAAATTGTGGAGTTTGTCATAATAGATACACCCGTTTGATAATTGCAAACACTTGTTGATAAGAATTTGTTTTGATAAAGCAAACACTTCTTGATCGTTGAAATCCATAATGTAATCGTGTCTGAATTTGTCGAACATTTTCATATTTTCTGGGGAGAATTTAAGCATAATTTTCTCTTCAATCAGTTGGGGAAGTTTAATGTTTTCTGAACTTGCAAAGACACAAACATCTTTGATAAGTCGTTGAATGAAGGCTTTGTTTTCTTTGGATAGATACCGCTTATAGCCAAATGTTACAAAATAATTGTCCAAAAACTTCCAAAAAGATTTTCCTAGGCGTTCACCTTTGTCTAACAAAAATATTTGGCTCCAAATGTCTTCCCAACCATTTGGTGTGGGAGTCCCAGTAAGTTCGTAAACTCGATGTTTTTCTAGGTTAATCATCTTACCGAGCAACTTGAATCTCTTTGCTTTTGGCGATTTGAAACGACTACTTTCGTCAATGACAATCATATCAAACATATCGAGATTTTCGAATGTTTGATACCACCAATCAATCAAAGCGTCTGACATAATGGCGATAGAACTTCTATTTCTTTGAATCTTTCGCATACGCGTTTCCGGTGTTCCATTGTATTCAATGTAGTCAAAATATTTGAAGTTATCCCATTTCTTGATTTCATCTTGCCAAACGGTCAGCGTGTGGGCGACGTTGGCTGGAGCAATTACAAGCACGTTTGATATTTCGAGTTTGTCAAACACAAGATATTCAATGAGCGACAGTATGAGCGCCGTTTTGCCGACGCCCATATCGAAGAATATTCCAAACTGTCTCTTTTCTTTAATGATTTTAAGGGTGTTGAATTGTTCGTCATTCAGTTCTATTTTCACGTTTTTTCCCTCGATAGAACTTGGTAGGATTCGTCTTTTTGTCGAAGACGTTCTTGATAACGTCCAGAATTTCTTTGACTCGTGGGGTGTTGATTTCGACGAAATTATAGTTCCAACTCCAATGATATTTGTCAAAACAAATAATGCACTTTCCCTTAAAGTGTTGTTTGTTGTCCTTGAGGTCTTCCAACTCGATTGTTATATAATGAAAACGTGCTTCGTTTGGTTCATTATTGGTTAGGCTGGATTTTATGCCCAGTTTTCCCAGTTCTTCCAGTAATGTTTGAGAAATTTTTTCAATTACACGTGCAAGCGTAGCGTTGTTGTTTGGCTGTTTGGCGTATTTTCGTGTTCTTCTTACTCCATTGCCGATGACGTTCAGATGAATCCCGTCTTCGTGAACGGAAAAGAACTCTGGGCGGTATGTCGTATATAGAAACATAGTAGTTTCAAGCGAGTAATCGAGATAGTAATCCTTTATCGCCATATCGCTTGGCTTAATTTTCTTGATGATTTCTTGAAGTTCGCCAAAATCTCGAAATGAAGATTCGAGGGTTTTATGACTTTTTTTGTAAACGATTTTTAATTTAACCATATAATTCACCATTACTTTCTGTATAATTCGCGTTTCAACTGACGTTGGGTTTCTTTGCGATATATGTTATACGTCTTGAGAATCTCTTTCCGAATTTTCATTGGAATTTTTAGATATTTTCTTTGCACTCTTCCTACTTCCGCTATGAACCGAATTGCTCTATCGCAGCACACATAGGACGGCTTACCGTTGAGGTTGATTGGGCAAGTATATCCCGAAACGTTCTTAGTGGTAATCAGCAATCCGACAACGTCTCTAAAGAGGTCGTTATTCTTGTCAATCTCTTGGCTATAAACACAATAGAAATAGTGTCCGATTTTGTTTCCGTTGAAGTCATAGTGTTCTGCAAAAAAAATGTCGTGAGGAAGAATCTTTTCTTTCTCAAAATGGTAGGTCATTGTCTGTGATACCATATTTTTCATCTCCTTGGGGTTTTTTATATACCGTTTGTTGTCCGAAGACGCCTTGACTTCTGCGGTATATTTGCTTATTATACCCAAGGTTGTCGAGGGCGTTTTCAATTTGTTCTCTCATAAGATAATCTGGTGTTCTGGAAATATCTTGGTTAAATGCAATGCAGTAGATTTCTTTTAGAGAAAACTCTTCTCTCTGCTCTCGAGGAATTGGTGTTCCCTCGAAAGATGTGAAAATTGATTGGCTATAATACTTTTTCATATCTAAAAAAGTGTAATTGAAGAAATTGACTGGGAATTTGTTATTGAGATACATTTCGACGATAGGTAGGCTGTCGTTTTCAATGGTTGCTTTTTCATTCAACTCGTCCCAGATTTGATTGGCTTTGGAACTGAACTTTGCCATAGGATTGTATTTCGAATAGTAGTAATGAATTGCCTCAGCAAAGCATTGGTTTCTGATTTCTTCGTTCCACCAACGCTCATCATACAATCTTGACTGATTTTGTGAAAGCCGCGTATAGAACGGCAAAAATCGTCTGTTACCTGTTCGGTCTCTTAGTGGCCGTAAATCATTCGTGGTGGCGATAAAAACGCACTGGCGCTTATATTCTGCTACTCTTCGACCGTAACTCTTTCGATATTTATCGCTTGTTTTGGACAAGAATGATTTCACCGTGCTAGCGTCACTCTTTTTATAGTATTTTTCAAATTCTGGCAACTCATAGATCATAATGCCACCCAACTGCTCATAGGCGTCCTTTTTGTCAAAAGGTAACTCGTCGTCGCCAAAGAAGTTTGGCTGGCTGTCAATGTAAGACATCGGGCCGTTCCAGTAAAGTGTGGCGATTGATTTCCCTAATTGAGATTTACCAACGCCTTGCTTTCCGCACAATACTAACATCATATCGTATTTAGAGCCTGGGCGCATAATTCTTTGAACAATTCCAACCCACCAACTTTTACTTGCTTCTTTATAATACTCGTTCGGAACGATGTCGAACAAATCGCAGAAAATTGTTTCAATTCGAGGCTTTCCGTCCCAATCTGGGAGATTGGCAAAAAACGTTCGAATGGGGTGGATTCGCTTTTTGTTGGCTTGGTGGACAACGCTGTCATAAATAAGGTCTTTTCCAACAATTGTGTAAACTGAGTTCAGATAGACTCTGATTTCACTGTCGTCTTCGTCTGTTAAAAGGTCTCCTGTGTGTTTTTCTGGGTTCCAGTCTGGAGTTCTGTCGAAACAAATAGCGTCCCTTAAACTGTCATAGTAAAATAGGTTCTTGAAGTAAGGGTCATTTTCGAAAATCAGTTTAATGTTTCTAGCGCTTGATTTTGGGTGTCTGTCATTTTGGGGTCCAGCATATTCTAAAACCAAGTGCCAATCTTTTGCCTCAACGCTATTTGGGTCAACAACAACTTCGCCAGTTTCAAACTCTTCTTTGTGCTTTTCGATTTTTTCCATTTCTGGCATGTGTTTCATAACACTTGGAAGATTTCCTCTAATGTATTCAACCATAGCGTTGAATGATGTGCTTTTGTCGTATTTCTCATATTCTAACTGTTCTGTAATATCTGTATCTTGCTTTCCAAACTTATGAATCCTGACAATGTCAAAGGCATTGAGCAATTTCCCTTGAGCAGGATCTGTGGCGTGGTGAGAATAAGCATATTGGTCGTTCAGAATAACAAGACCACTCTTGCTTTCGCCAACGACATACGTGTATCTGCCAGGGGTTTTTTCTTTGATATATACGTCTGACAAGAACGTGTCAATGGCTTGTCCAATATTATATTCAGTATTGAAAGCGTTGACGATTCGATACTTGGTTTTGGTGCTGTTTTTCATTTTGCTTTTTTCAATTCTGTCAATTTTGAGTCCCTCGATATAATGTGGTTTCTGGAACTCTTCGATGTTCAAGTAATTCATATACTTGTCCA
>Ga0172370_10010963_pt1 | contig 10308 bp, 8 predicted proteins | sample LakKiv5m_FD_114538 | JGI IMG/M metagenome (GOLD analysis project Ga0172370, IMG submission 114538) | Freshwater microbial communities from Kabuno Bay, South-Kivu, Congo - kab_022012_11.5m | ecosystem: Environmental > Aquatic > Freshwater > Lake | place: Democratic Republic of the Congo...
AACCCACATTTTCAGCGTAGCCTCTTGCTCAGCACTCAACTCAAATTTCACCGATTTCCTGGCCATGGAACACCCCCATGACCAAACTTATAACACTCTTACTTGAGGAACGCAACACTAGCTGCTCCTTGAAGCCGACTTTCGGCTAAGGAAACAATCCATTTTGGAAATGACGACCCGGAAAAATCGACAAAGCGACTAACTTTTTTTTGGCGGCAGTCTGAGAAGCCGAAAGATATGTGGAGAGGAAATGAACCGGTGGACCGCAGAGGTACTTACAGCGATGGCCAAAATTTCTGTCCTTTCTTAACGGTGTTCAACGGCTGAGGACCCTGCTTTGGGTGTCACTGATGGCTTGCCCAGCAGTGACACCCTTTCTGGATTCCGGCGTTCGCCGGAACGACGGGATGTCACCCCTGCAAATCGGACCAAATTTTTGGCACGTGGTTTATGAGGAAACGCTGCGATGATTTGATGCAACGCGCAACTCTTGTGTAGAGCGCGACCCCGCTTTTGCCGCGAGGTGTAGGTCTTGAGCGAAGCACCCCTCGCTCGACACAAAAAACGACGAAACAACTTTGCGGCAGTATACGGCTACATTCTTATCAGCTGACCTTGTAGCCGTTTATCCCTTTCATGAAAACGTCATAGGAAATCTGGGAAAGTTCGTCGAGTGTGATAGGTCCTTCAGGATTGTACCAATACATGATCGCGTTAATCATTCCGAATAGGGTGAAACTAAGGGCTTTCAATTTATCCCTCTGCAAACGTCCCTGGAAAAAATCTGAGAGGACATCTGTTAATAGTTGCGCATAATTCTTTTCTTTTGCGGCAATGGCCTTAAAATATTTTGAGGGCAGGTTACGCGAATCAATAAGTAGTGCTTTTGCCTCGGGAACCTTCGTATTATAAAGCTTCAAATGCCGGAACAGTATGTATCGTATCTTCACAGAATTATCGGAAATGCCCTTGAGTTCTTGCTCTAAACCTCCAAGAAGCAGATCCATATAGTTGTCTAAAACAAAGTACAGGATTTCATGTTTGTTGGAAAAATAGTGATAAATACCGCCCTTGCTTATGTTCGCTGCGGTGGAAATATCCTTCAGACTTGTTTCCAAGTATCCCTTTTCATCAAATAGCTTTGCAGCCGCTCTTCCTATAATGCACTTCTTGTCGAATTCCTTTTCATTGAAGTTTTTCGCTCCATATTCCATTAAAGCGCACCTACACGACGTGTAACAGGATCTGGACCGGCCAGCCGGTTTGTCTGTGTTTACACTAGAAATGATTCTTGTTCAAGAGTAAGGGCGTTGATATGATTTTATGAAAAGACTCCGTCCCCTTAGTGAATAGCCATCATATTGAAATTCGGTATGATAATCTGTATCAGCCGTCGCTGCCGTGCCAATTGTTCGCCTAGTCCAATCTCCGATTGTCGCTCACAATTCTGCGTGGATTCTTCTCTGTGCGGATCTCCCAAGCAACCTCGTCGCGAGGCCGCGCTCCTAGGAGGTCATAGGCATTAGAGGTATTGCACAGCCTTCTCATTCTTGCCGGCCTGCTCTCCTATCGGAATCGAGTTCTTTTGCCGCTGGCGCGGGAATGCTTGTTTGCGCTAACCTCTGGCCGGAAGCGCCTTGGATAGATAAACCGGCCAGCCGGTTTGTTGATACTATACAATAAACAGCGCCCCAGTTTCTTGTCAAGAAAAAAATGGCCGGTTACGCGACTAGGTTGGAGAACAACAATTCACCGCTGAGACGGTTTCGCAATTATTTCTGTAAGACCGGGGGCTGCCTCCGAAGCGCCGGTCTTGCCGTCCGCAGCAAAGTAGGTATGCACCTAGTCTCATGAAATTCTAATCGAACTGGTATGAGACCGCGAAGAAGGCTTACTTTTTAGGAGAGAGTCCTGGGACACAATTTTTCAAGCCTTAGACTGAGATTGAGCAGTTCGTTGCACTCCTCAGCCGACTTCAAGCGTATCACCCCGTATCCCTTTTGTCGGTACCTTTCGTCATCGTGCATCACGATAGCCTTGGGTATAAACTTTAATTGAAAGCCCGCATCGAACAATCGCCTTGAGAATGACACATCCTCTCCCTGATAGAATCCCAAATTGTCATTCCAGGAGTGTTCCAGGAATATGAAGTCCTTGTAGATGCCGTATCCTCCGGTGACATACTGGCACTTGTCGAATGTCTCGTGATATGCCCGGAGGAAGGTATAATTCTCAATGATATTCACCCAATCGCAATACCTTGAGAGGTCCGGGTTCACTATAATGCTGGTTGCCACATCGAAATCACCATTGACCTCCTCCACGGCTTCTGCCCAATTCGGGTGCAGCAAGAAATCATCGTCGAGGCTTACGAATTTGTTGAAAGAAGCTGCCCTGGCCAGGACATTTCGCATTGCGCCGAGTCTGCCTTCGGATGCGGCTTGTTCCATGGGGAAAGTCCTGATTCCTTCCATCCCTGAAATCCCATCCACGCATCCTGCAACAAGCACTTCACACGAATCGTGGGGAATGTTCTGGACCCCGATCGACCTGATAAGCTTGGCCAACTTGTCATTTCGTTGCCCGTTGGTGATTATTCCGAAACTGTAGCCATGCGGCTTCAAGGACTTTCTCGTCCTCCCAGGAATGGTCGGCGGAAGTTCCTTGCCAAAATCGGTCAGGAGGTTGATTCTACGTTGCAGTGTCAGTATCTCCAGACGATGGATTGCGGCTATATTCTCCTGTGTTTCATTGCGCAGGATTTCCATCTCTTGCTTCATCATTGCCACGTCGCGGTCGTCCGCATCCTCAAGTTCACTTCTCACGGTCTCGATTTCGCGCGCGAGGTAGTTTCTGTCCACGCACTGGGCATCCTCAAGCTGCCTGCGGAGATCTTCAATTTGTTTTCTCAGATTCTCAATCTCTTCCTTCCCATTGGACGGGAAGAGCTTGCTCAAGAAAGACCCCAATTTGTGCCCCCAGTTCAATGATGTCATCGGCACTCCTCCATGAACCGTCGCCATTTTTGTGGAATACAATTCATACCGACCCGCTTCATAAGTGACATTGAGGAGTCAATTGATTGTCAGCCCTGACAGATCTTGTCCGCTACGGATAACCGGTGTCCCGCGTCACTTCGGAGGTCCGCCGGGGCCGGGTTCATTTATGGTCTCTTTTTCCCGCGCACCGGGATCAAGCTCGTCCTAAACATTTTATGATACGCCACAATCTCACAGAACTCAACATCATTTTGATTGTCACCCCCGGCTAGCGGTCTCTTCTCCATATTTCTTCAAATCGTGGATCGCATTCTCCCATTCTTCGGACACAGTGGAATCAATTGAATCGAGTTCGTCCAGCGCATCCCGGACAACTCGGCGGATAAGGGACAATTTCCCATGGCCTGCGATGTCAAAACGGCGGCAAAAACCTTCCAGAGTTGGCGGCAGCGCTGCAATTCCTTTCGGGGACATTGAATCTCGGTGCAATTTCCAGTACAACGTCCGAATTTCTTCGCAATCGGTCTCATTAAGCGAGGGATAACAGGCCATTAGGCTCCTATTGCTGATCCGTACGGCATTGAGCAACTGCGCGTCGAGGTTTGCCACAGAAGCTTGGCCGCCTTGCGTGACCATTCGGTAACGATATAAGGCCTCAGGGATCATCTTGGTATTGGACTTAGTGGAAAGTCGGGACCAGAGATCGTAATCCTGGGCATATCGCAGGATTTCGTTGTACATCCCGATAGCTAGAATAGCCTCTTTTCTCAACATTACCGAACCGTGCCCGTAATTATTGTGAAACTGGAGCCTCCAAAGCCTGTAAACCGGGTCAGTGATCAATTCCTTTCTCTCGATCAAATTGCCGTGCTCGTCCACAACGTCAAAAAAACAGCCAACAAGAGCTAAATTGCCGTCGCGGTCCATTTCAGCCACCTGGGTCTGTAGTCTGGTGGGGAGGCTTACATCGTCCGAGTCCATCCTTGCCACGTAACTGCCTCGAGCCAGATTTAATCCCTTGTTTAACGATCTAGTCAGACCAAGGTTTTCCTGGGCGATCAACACTATCCTGTCATCTTTGTACGAACCGATGAGCTGGTCCACAGGTTCCGTAGAGCCATCGTTGATGATGAGGAACTCGAAATCCTGGAAAGTCTGTCCGAGAATGCTTTCAATGGCTTCGGCCAGGTATTGTTGCCCGTTGTACACGGACATGAGAACGGTAACTTTGGGAGATTTCAAATCAGCCATCATCGCGGCACAGCCTCGGCCCAGATTTCCCCCCACCACACTTCCTGGTGGGTTACTCTAAGATTGGCTTCTTCCGTTTCCCCGGCAAAGCTTTCGACCGCGTATTCTATGAAATGCCTCGGGTCAAGCCGCCAGTCTATGACTAATTCCTTTTTCAGCGGCACTCTCCAATCTCGCTCGGGCAGTTGTGCAACAAACGGAGCCTCAAGGACAGGGCCCATCGGCGCAAAGTGTCAGGTATCATTGACCGACGACCTCTCTTAGCAGAGCCAGCTCCATCTCCCCGATCTTTTCCAATGAGAAATTCTCCATAACGTATTGCCGGGCGTTTGTGCCTAGCCGCGAGGCCAACTCGGAATGCGTTATCATTTGTTGAATTGCGCCGCGTATACTCACAGGGCCGGTTCCGCACAACAGACCTGTATTGCCGTGATCAATCAATTCCCGAATCCCGGTCGAATCAGCTCCGATCACCGGCGTTCCGCACGCCATAGCTTCAATCAGAGCTTTGGGGTGCCCCTCGTACAGGGAGGGCAGCACGAAAAACCGCGCATGATTAAAGTATTCAGGGAGCTTCGAGTTGGGGACGTTGCCTTCCCAGCGCACTCTGCCGTCTAAGCCGCTAAACTGTCGCTGAAGCTCCGCGCGAAGTTTTCCTTCGCCAATGAGAATCAGATTGACCTCAAGGGGGCGGATAGCTTCAAGAAGCGCGGCCAGGTTCTTTTCAGGCGCAATACGGCCGACGAATATCCCTGTGGTTGGGTCTCTCTCCGACCCGTCCGGTCGAAAGGTTTTCATGTCCACATAATTTGGTATGACCGCAACTCTTGACTCCACTCCACCGACGCGTGCCAGAATGTCTTGCCTCATGGCCGGTGTGGTGACAATTACTCTGTCCGCGGCTAGGAATACCTTTTCCTCCACCCTGTGCGCCTTTGATGCCTCGACTGAGCCGAGCCCATATTCCCGCGCCGCGTTTTGGGACCACATGTATCCGCATCTTGCCACGAAAGGCTTTTGGAAAAAGCGAGCCGCTTCCAGGGCCAGCACTGCCCCGTACGTCTGGTTGGTCTTGACGACGTGGCAACTGGAAAGCGCCTTTGCGTGCAGCGAGAACAAGGATCTCTCGTAATCCTCCACAGACATCCCTGACTCGTTGCACAGTATGCGGATTTCCTTGAGCTGCTCGGCGTATGCAAGATCGGACGCGTCACCGTATGTCACAAAGCTCACTTCAAAGCCGTGCTCCATAAGATACAAATACACGGCTATCTCTCTCGCGAGCATGCCCATCGTGGCCCAGGTGCGAAGAGACACGCCTCGTGTGAAAAACAGGACTAAATGAGTGCTCACTGGACGATTTCCCGGATGATCGACAAGTACTTTTGGCCCACGCTGTCCAGACTGGGAACTGCTATCAGCCGCTGGAAGGACTCGTAACTTTCCACGAGCTTCTCCAGTTGAGGCAGGATCTCTTCCTCATGGTTGAACGGGAGCCCGCCGGCTCCTACCAGCTCAGGGTGGCCGCCGTCATTAAGGTACAATGCGGGCAATCCGCAGGCCAATGCTTCAATCAAAGCGTTGGAGCAGGGGTCGTTACGGCTCGCAGTTATATAAATGTCGTGACTCTTGAGCATGAAGGCCAGCTCCTCCGACGACACCGGTGGAATATGTCGGGCGCGCTCGAACTTTTCCGAGGCGTTACCCACAAAGGTGTACTCAAAACGATCCCAATCGAGATGGTCTTCGATCCACTTGTAGGTAGGCCCTCCCTTGCGCGGATTGTTGGACCAACTCGTGGAAATGAGCCTGATCTTACGGTCCGGATCAAACGCTAGCCGCCCTTCCGAATTGAATATGTCGGAATCAACCGCATTGTGAATGATCACCGGTTCCACAGGCTTGTACCCCATGTCAATGATCCGTTGGAAGGTCCACGCCGACTGCAGGACAGTGGCCGAGGCAAACTGCGCGTTGAGGCGATAGCACAACTCGTCCTTCTCTTTGTCGTACCCGCGAATCAAATGAATTGGTCCGTCTATGCGATGAACCACGTTGAGTCTGTGGCTGCGACTGAAGTCCAGAAAGCGATCCACGTCAAAATGAATGGAATTGAGCACGTAAGCGTCAATTCCTTCTTCCAGTTCATTTTCCCGCACGTTTATGTGCTGCTTGGACAGGGCTTTGCGCAAGGCCATCATGAACTGGTTTCCGCCGCCGTACGGTGGTTTAAAAAAAGTATGCCAAAGACCTACCGTGAGATCTTCGGACTGATCCCCAACGCCGGGTTTCGTCACAAATCCTTCCTTGGGCAGCGTCTGATTCCGATGGAGAACCGGCCTAATGCCGGAGAATGCAGGCACAGAGTCCAGTTTATCATAGAGCGTGCGGAAGAGGGGGGCGGCCTTTGCGGGACGATGGCGTTCATGAACCCGCTGATAATGAGCATCCGAGAATTGTCCGAGTGTATCTTCGTCAATGTCTTTCGCTATGATCTTTGATGCGTCCGCGGGACAAGTGAAGATGCAACGTGCCTCAAGCACCTCCGGGGCCATTCCAACGGGGGTGCTCACTATTTTGCAGCGGGCGGCCGCAGCCTCCAGGATGGCGTGCGGGCCGCCTTCAGATCGGCTTGACACAATGCTAAGATCGATCAGATTGTATAGGATGTTCAAAGTCGGTCTTGAGAGTGCATTAGTCTGAATGTCATCCCCCTCCACGACCTGCCCGATATAAGTGAAGGGAATACTATGAGCCTGAAATTTGCGAATTAACCAATGCCGTCGAGGCCCAGCCAGCACCACGTGAAAGTTGAGGCCGCGGCGCTGAAGTCTCAGCAGTATCTCCAGCAGCACATCAGGCCCCTTGACAAGCTTGGGACTCAGCAAGTCCGATCCTTCCGTGTCCCGCTGGAAGCTCCCGATCAGATAGGCGTCCGAGGGCAACTTCCAATCCATTCGGAAGGCGACAATTTCAGAGTCGTCCTTAGGCAGAGGCTTAAAGGTTTCCGTGTCGATCAGGTAAGGAATGACATCGCTTTCAAGACCCAAGCCCTGAAATTGAAGAGCCGCCTGCCGGGTTCGAGTGACCCAACGGCCTACCAGACTGACCGCACGACGATGCTCGGGCACGGCAAAATATCGGAACGGTTCACCGGGCACATGGCAAATGATGCGTTTGCCTATAAGGTCCTCGGGCGACAGGGGCAGCAGGCTCCACCACCACACCGCGTGAACCACTTCGGACTCAGTCAGGTCCACAAGGTCTACGAAATCTTCGACGGCCTGTTTGGTAAGCCGCAGATCTTCGTCCACAGCCCAACCTATTCCATCGCCACCGGTAAGAAATACTCTCGGTCTGTTCATTCTTTGTATTGGTTCACCGGGCTTCCACGCCTCAGCGTGGTGCGCCCGGTGAGGATGTAGGGGGAGACCGTCTCCCCCTACATGCCTCCCCCCATCGTGATTCGAGGCGTTCGGTCCTATCCCGGACAATGGTCACCATTCCTTTATCGCTCTGATGCCGAATCCTGTTGCATAGCCTTCGGGAACCGAGACCTTGCCGGAACGGGCTGAACGATCCCATTCTACAGCCTTTTGCTTGGCTTTGCCCAGTACGCATGGGATCAGCCGTCTCAACCATTCGTTCCGAGGCATGGAGCGGTTTTCATTAAGATACGCCAGGTCTCGCACCATGTCCACCAGGACGCTCCAGAAGCCGCCTTGACGTTCAATCGTAATGTCAGTGAACCCTGCCGCGTGCAGAGTCTCCGACCAGTAATAATCCGTGTACCGCCCAAAGTCGTAAGGATCGCCGTGAATCCGAGCCGAGAACGGGACGCACACGAGCAAGATTCCGCGTTCCCGCAAGACACGGTGAGCCTCCTTGACCACAGTAGGCGGGTCGGGCACATGTTCGAGCATTTCAGAACAGATCACTGCGTGGAAACTCTCCGAACGAAGAGGCAGCCAAGCCGCTTCAGCCTGCACATGAGGGTGTTTCGCGATGGAGAGATTGGCATAAACGACATTCAAATTGTATTTCTCTATGTCGAACAACCCGCGTTTGCCGAGCCTATTGCCGCCGAGGTCCAGCACCATTGCGTCCGCTGGCAGCGTCGCTACATGCCGAAAGTGGAAGTCGTCAACGTAGTGACGGCGCAGAGAGTAAGACAGGTTCCGGGCTTGTAACGGCGAGATGTTCGAGTGATGTCCTTTGTTCATGGGCCAACAATTACACTGAACGGTGTCGAATTTCGCTGGGATGCCTCAAGCGGGCACGGCATGCCTTGCCCCTAGCAAAGCACCCGGCTGACGAATTGAGCCGTAGGGGCACGGCATGCCATGCCCTCACTGAAATGGATTGAAGAGCGCCAAATTCAATTCGCGCCACTATAGTTCCCCGCATTGCCAAACTAAGACAGCAATACTGTGTCGATGAAATCGATCCAGGCCTCCGCTGTGGTTCCTTTGCCATGCTCACCCGATGACCTCCTCAGGCCGCGGCCCAGGTGGAGGAAAATCACGTTTCCGTTGTCATCGAAGGAGCGGTCTACATGAAGATCTCGCAGAGGAGAAGACAAGGGTATTTTCGCGACCAGTTCGGGCGCCCACACGGTGTTGAGGCACGCGAACACTTTGTAACCCGCTTCCCGCAGCTTCACGGTCACATTGTCTCCCACGTCCAGCTGCGGCAGATCCGGAAAGAAGCTCAGCTTAAGCCTCTTTAGCAGTTGAAAGTCACACATTTACCCCAAAACATGGAGTACTCCGTCCGGGGTTCGGGTCGTATCCATACGGACGCCGGCCGCGGCGATTCCGTCTGAAAGCTTCGACCGAAGGAAGGATAGCCATCCGGCCCGACAGGGTAGGGCGTCCATGTGAAGAGACATGAAGTAACCTGTCTGCTGTTCTATGACACGGGCAGCCAGCTCAAGCCCCACCGCGTTTGCATAACTGCCCCAGTTCAACTGGCTGACGCAAGCAGCCTGACCGTCTTCCAGTTTCCTTCCCTCCGGCGGCAACGGTTCCGTCCGGTTCAACACAACATTTACGTCGTCCAGACGCAACAGTTCGTCCAGGTTTTCCATGGGGGAATTATTGTCCACAATCCACAATTCATGGGGTTCGGGTGTGAAGCGCCGGATTGCGGCAAGGCACACTCGAAGCAGCTCTTTGGCCGTGGAATTCTGCACATGTGACACCACAACCAATCGGGGCGCGTCTGGAGTCAGGTAGACTTTTCGCTCCAACTCAATCCGGTACTCGATCCCATCCAGTGAGACTTTCACCGGCAGTCTTTGCTTCGCAGATTTGCCCTCGGATCGAGCCATATCAAGTTCTCTTTAGCCCGATGGCCATGATACTGTCACACCAATCCACCCGCAACTCTCGACAGATCGTTTGCACGACCCACCGCCGCAGCGGGTTCCTGGTCAGTGGGAACTTGTTGTATCGGGTCATGGAGACTACTTCAAAGCCTGCGCTACGCATCAGACTGTACAGATCGTTCGCTGGCCAGGGAGTAATGTGCGTGCAATCTCTCTGTCTCACAGGATGCGCCGCGTTGGGGACAGTGGCAATCATTCGGGCCCCGTCGGAAAGATGTTCGTGCGAGGATCGCACCACCGCAAAAGCCTCATCGACTGGCAAATGCTCCAGGACCTGGTTGGCTATGACCAGATCAAAGAAGACGCCATCGGAGATCTCGTCAAAAGACCGGAAGTCAAAGTCGCCTTCCGGGTCCGCATCCAGAGAAAAATAAATAGCTCCCGCCTGTGTCACAGTTTTCTTGAAGGGCAGGTGGGCGCCTGCGCCGACGTCGAGGACACGCATCTGTGGTCCCGCGAGGCGGGGAATCTCCTCCGAAGGACCGAGCACGGGGAAATCCAGGACACCGCCGAACCGCTGCCAGCATGCGCTTCGCCACTTCATGAGGCGGCTCCACGAAGCCTGAACGGACTCGGTCATGATCTCATTCCTTGGCTCGGACATGCGGTCTGGGGATCTTCCGGCGCCAAACATTCGCTTTCGTGGGGCGCCAGTTCCCATCGGCATGC
>Ga0172370_10010965_pt1 | contig 10308 bp, 3 predicted proteins | sample LakKiv5m_FD_114538 | JGI IMG/M metagenome (GOLD analysis project Ga0172370, IMG submission 114538) | Freshwater microbial communities from Kabuno Bay, South-Kivu, Congo - kab_022012_11.5m | ecosystem: Environmental > Aquatic > Freshwater > Lake | place: Democratic Republic of the Congo...
GCGACGAGGTCGCGGGCGTTGCCACTTCCGGTGCAGAGGCGGGAGAGGAGACGCTCGACGTCGCGAACGGCACGAAGTTGTTCGCGGAAATCAGCCAGCGTGTGTGGTTCGTCGCAGAACGCGGCGATGACGCTCTGGCGGGCGTTGATGGCGGCGACGTCACGGAGCGGATGCGTGAGCCACTCGCGCAACAGGCGCGCGCCCATCGGCGTGAGCGTGCGGTCAATGCAGCCGATGAGCGTGTGGCGTCGGTCACCGCGGGCGCTGTCGAGCAGTTCGAGGTTGCGCTGCGTGACGGCGTCGAGCGTCATGAAATCGCTGACCTGATAGACGGTGAGCCGGTGGATGTGGCTGGTGTTGCGGCGGAGGGATTGCTGGAGGTAATGCAACGCGGCACCGGCTGCGCCGATGCCGACGGTGAGATCGGCGGCGCCGAAACCGTCGAGCGATTGCGTCTTGAAATGATCGCGCAACGCGAAGAAGGCGGTCTCGCGTTCGAAGGTCCAGCCGTCGTGCGGAGTCAACGAAGAGGGAAAAGAGAAGAGGGAAGAGAGCGACGATTTCAGAGTTTCGAGTTCTTCAGTCGGGACGATGATCTCAGCGGGGTGGACGCGGGCAAATTCGTTGGCGAGTTGTTCGGTGTTGCGCAGTTCGGTGACTTTGAAGTCGCCGGTGGTCAGGTCAACGAGCGCGAGGCCAAAGCGGCCGGCGTCGGAGCAGAGCGAGGCGAGAAAGTTGTTGCGGGTGGAGTCGAGCAGCTTGCCGTCGAAGTGCGCGCCGGGACTGAGGATTTGGGTGATGTCGCGGTTGACGAGTTTGCCGGGCGTGGCTTCTTCGAGTTGATCGCAGATGGCGATTTTGCGTCCGTGCTTGAGGAGGCGGCCAATGTAGCTCTCGGCGGCGTGGTGCGGGATGCCGCACATGGGGACGCCGTTGCGGGCGGTGAGCGTGAGGTTGAGCAGCCCGGCGACGGTCTTGGCGTCATCGAAGAACATCTCGTAGAAGTCGCCGAGCCGGAACAGCAAGAGCGCGTCGGGGGGAATCTGGTGTTTGACGCGGCGGTATTGCTGCATCATCGGCGTGAGGCCGTCGGATTGTGTCGGGCTGGGCATGTGTCGGCGGATTATAGCGGGAGGAGGCGAGTTGAGAAAGAGGTTTTCAGTTGGCTGTGGCGTGGAATGTGTAGAGGTCGGCGTTCTTGAGAAGAAACTCCAGGCGGATCACACAGCCTTTCAGTGAATCGAGCGCGTTCTTCTTCCATGTGACCTCATGCGCAACGTTGTCGCCGGTGAACGCGACACAGTCGGCATAATCGAATCCCGCCAATGGCTTTCGTTTTTCGTCTGATACGCGGACCTTCAACTCGCCGGCGCGCGCGTCGGCGTTGACGAGCAGCTTGCCGCCGGGCCAGTGGAGCGCGCGCGTGCAGACGACGCCGCCGGTGTTCGGGCCGCGTTGCGAAATGAAACCTTCCTTGCGGAGCGTGGCGAGGCCGATGGCGCCGGTACGGCCTTTCGGATCGTCGTGCGCGCCGTCGAAGCCGGCGTAGTAAAGCCACCATTCATTGCCGACCTCGACCCAACGCGCGCTGGCGACAATCATTGACTGATCCCACGAACCTTTAGGACCGAACTCAATGAGATGTTGGCGGGCCGGCAGACGCTCAAACCGCCAACCGTCGCGACTCCAAGCGATCTCGCTCGCGTAAAGATCATTCCACAAGAACGGCGCGAGCAATCCCCACCAGATGCCGGCGTGACGATGCACTGGCATCGCCATGAAATAGTTGTAGCCCAACTCGGCGTCTCGCTCGTCGGGCATCAGGATGGTTTGCGGACGGACGTTCCACTCGGTCCAGAGTTCCTTGCTGGACATGCGCGACATGCCGCGGCGCGATTCGCCACTGCTGGTCATTTCCTTCGTCTGGCCGGGAGCGCGGTAGATGTGCTTGGAACGGCAGAACATCACGTACTCGTCACGCGCTGGGTCGTAGTGGATGGTGTTGTGCGTGTCGCTGGAGAGTTGGGCGATGCGCATGTCGCTCTTCGTGTCCCAATGAACGCCATCGTGCGAGCCGATGAGATGGAGGCCGTTCAATGGCGCGGCGGTCACAATATAAAACATGATGTAGCGGAACCCCCGACGGTCTGTTTCCGGCACCTCGACGATTTGCGGCGCGTGGGATTCGCACTGCGGTTGGTCGGAATGGTGGATGACCGCGTTGCGCGGGATGTTGTATTTCTTTGCATCCGGGAACAGATCAAGCGCGGGCTTTTCCCAGCGCAAGCCGTCCTTGGATTCCGCGTAGGCCACCGCAGTCCGGTACAGGTCCTTTCCCTTGGCGACATCGAGATTCTTCACGTTGGCCTGATACCACATGCGAAACTTGCTGTCGGACTCGCGCAACACCCAGAGATGGCTCGGATCGTCGCCGGTGATCAACGGATTGGACGGGTGCTTCTTGGGTTGATGAAGCACGCGCTTGACCGGCTCGCCTTTCGGCTTCAATCCCCACGTCGTGTCCACCACATAGAGGTCGAAAACGAACTGCGGCTCGGTGCCGATCTCCACCGGTTCCGTCGGCAGAAAGCCGACTCCCGCCAGCAGCAAACAAGACATCGTTGTTGTCATCGCGTTGCCACTCCAATCGCAGCACCGTCGGCAGTCAGCGCAAAAACTTGACCGTCGCCGACAGTCAAATCAGTCACCGGCACATTTGCTGCCGCCTCGACCTTTCCATCCAGCGACAACCGCACGACGCCGTTCGCCGACGCGGCGGCAAGATAGGCGTCACCAACGCGCACGAGACGTTTGACCGGCTCGCCGAGATCGCGTTTCCAGATCGGCTTGCCCTTCGCGTCGAGCGCCCAAACATAACCGCTCTCGGACGCCGCGATGATGTGAGGTTTGCCAGCGACAATGTCGTAACGCAACGTCGTCACACGGTCACCGACATTCGTTTCCCAGAGCCGGCTGCCTTTCGGGCCGAATGCGAGCACCGTGCCGCCGTCGGTGCCGACAATGGCCATGCCCTTGCACGAAGTCACGGCGGTCTGTTCCGGCCCGAACGAACCTGAGCCGCGAACGATAACCTTGCCGCGATTATTGAGGATTTGCAGCGCGTAATAAGCGTTGCCGGCGATGACTTCCGGTTTGCCATCACCGTCGAGATCGGCGACGTGACCGACAGTCGCGCCGTGGGCGTAATAAACCGTTTTCCAAATCAGCTTCAACGCGGGCGAGTAAGCCATGTATTGCCAACTGTCGCAGCCGACGACAATCTCCTGAGCGCCATCGCCATCGAGGTCATCGAGCGTGATTGTCCGCACGCGGCTCTGAATGCCGCGATACATCGGCGGCTTCACCTCGGCCACCTTCTTGCCGTCGGCGGAGAGCACGCCGAGCGTGGCCATGTCGGTGCCATACGCCACCAAGCCTTTTCCGGCGGCAAGCGCCGTCACTGCACCGTCAACTTTCGTCTGCCAGAGTTTTTTGCCCGACGCGCTCAACGCGACGATGTCGCCCGCCGCAGTGCCAACAATTCCGCCGGCTAGCGCGGTCAATTTCGGACGTTCGCCGGGCGTTTCGCCGAAGACTTCGATCTCGGTGAGGTAAACTGCCGCTTTGCTCGTTGCCGGTTCACCGGTGATGCGGACGTAACGCGACGTCTTGTCGGGCGAACAAGCGCGGATGGTGGCGACGTTGTTACCGTGCGTCTGCGTGCCGGCTTCCGGCAAGTCGCCGCCCAGATCGGTTGTGAGCCGTTTGGTTTTCCAGCCCTCGTTCTTTTCCCACGCCAGCACGCGGACTTGGCGGACAAGGCGCGGCTCGCCGAGATCGAGCGTGATGTTGACGGTCTTGCCCGCCGGGAACATGCACGATGTGGTCGAACCGTTGGAAGCGCCGTCAATCAACCGCTCCAGCGGACTGTACGGCTCGCGCGGTGCCAAGTCGGAACGGATCGAAGCGACCTTGAGCGGCTTCGGGGTCGTTGGAAAATCAGCGAATCGCCAGAGCATCGGCAGCGACTTGGGTGCGGCCAAGCGCGGCGCGCGTTCCGGCAATGCTCCGGGCGCGTCGAGTTTGGGCGGGCCGTTCTTCGACGCGGCAAAGACGTTCACGAAGCGAACCTTCTCCCCCGCACGAAGCGGACCGCTCTGCCGTTGGTAAAGCTGGTGAATCGGCAGACGGGCAAAATCCTTGATGTAAACAAGCTCCTGACGCTGGCCGCCGAGATTGCGCAGGGCGAAACCTTTCTCGCCTTGCTGCGCGCGTAACGTGTCGCCCTCAAGTTTCGCCTCGCCGGCGACGCGCCAGCAACAGCGCAGACTGTAGTCGCCGGGCTGTTCGGCGGTCAGTTCGTCAATCACGGTGACCTGCTTTTTCGGGACGAAGGTAATGCTGCGCGCCCACGTCATGCCGTTGTAGTGCGGCATCGTGGTGCGGGTGTAGGCGGCGTTGTTGGACCACACGGCCTGGTCAACGCGCGCGCTCGGCGGCGTGATCGCGCTGACGCCGTCGCGCAGGATCGTGACGGTGCAATGATATTTCGGGATCCGCCGGATGTATTCGGCGTCCACGAGCCAGTGCGCGCCCACGGAGGTGAAACCGATGATGGCGTTGCCGTCGAGATGGCCGTGCGAGCCGGCGGAGGTGCCGTCGAGCATCAGGTAATCGTCCTCGGCGCCCCAACCGGCACGCAACGTGAGTTTGTCGAAGGTGTCCTCGAACGGCAGGTTCGGTTTTTGCCAGATGTCGCTGCGACCGGAGTGCCCGAACAGATCGTAGTGCATCTTCGGCAACCGGGTGACTGTCACGCCGATGAGATCGCTGGGGAGTTTCGGCGCGACGTTGGTCCAGTAGGGCGCTTCCATTTCATCGCGCGCATCCACGCCGAGCCATTCGATGGCCCAGCGATAGCGTCCGTCGCCAGTCGCATATTCGAGCGTGCCGAGCAATTCGGTCATTCCCGACACCGAGGTGAAGCCGCCGCAATCGCCCCACGCCGGTTGATGGCCAAGGCTGTCGATTGCTTGAAGCAGGGCCTTGCCGGTCTTCGCGGCGTGGCCTTGCTCGATGTAGGTGCGGTCGCCGGAGGCGAGCGCATACATGAGGACGTGGCGTTGCGGAATCCATTGGTAGCCGGCGCTGTCCTCCCACGGTTTCCAACTCCGCGAGCAGGAGCGGAACATGCCAAACCCGATGTCGAGCCAGTCCTTGGCCACCGGCAGTTTGTAGTGGCGCGAGAAATACCAGCCACCGAACAGCGTCGCGAGGCCCGGCCAGGTGTGGTGATTGTGCGTGACGCTGTCGAACTTGCGCCAGTGCTCGACGGAAGAAGGTCTGTCCCAACCTTGGTAGAGGGTTGATTCCCAGACCATGCGCAGGGCGTGGTTGGTGAACTTGAGCCGTTCCTCGTCGGTCCAGCCCGGCGCTTCTTCGACGAGATCCCACGCGATGACCATGCCGTACGCCCAACTGTCGCGGAAATCGCGGTCATAGCGGCGCGGGCCTTCCTGGAGGATGTATTCGTTGGTGGCGTAGTAGTTGATGTGCTGGCGCATCGCATCGCGATACAACTCCAGCCAGCCGGGATCACCGGTGCGGTGATAGAGCATCGCGAACTTGATCGTCTGGTGCGCCGCGCTGCGCTCGGTGCCGGGGCGGGCGTAGATGTTCGCGATGGCCTCCTTGCGGTCGGCAATCTCTTTCGCGGAGAGTTTCGGCTCCAACGGCGCGCGCCGGCCTTTCTTTTTCAGCTTCAGTTCCATCAACCGGCCCAGCTTTAGTTCGCCGTCCTTTGCACGCTCGTTGGCCAGCGCGATGAGCCGTGCCACGCCCGCCACGATGCCCGCCGCGTCCTGGGCGCCGAGGACAACAGCGTTGCGACCGCTGCCCCACGGATCGTGGATTGAGCGCAACTCATAGCCGCCTGCGCCGGTGTAGGCGGCGTCGGCGCAGGCGAAGTAGTTGAAGTAGAGCCGCGCGAAGACGGGATTGTTCAGCAGATTGCCGATGACGATGAGGTTGCGCGCAGCCCAATCCGCGTCGGCGATCTTCGCAGGTCCGACGATAGGCAACGTGACGCCGGTCTTCGCTGCGATGGCCGCCTGCAGTTTCGCCGCCGCGCCGCTCCACGGTTTGCCGTCCGCCGGCACAATCGCCGCCACTGCCGCGCCGTTACCCACCAGCGCGGTCTCGATCTGGAGCGGTCGTTCCTGTTTGATGCGAAGCTTCTCCCACGCCGCATCGTCTGCTGCGCGGTCGGCCAGAGCTGTCGTTGCCGCCAGTAAAAGAAACGCGATTCGTTTCATATCATTTCGCCTTTTCTGACTTTGTCACCGGCAGTCGTTCCGCGGGCTGCAACGTCAGCCTCACACTCGGCAGCGCGGTCAGTGGCGACGCGGTCGTGAAGCGCACCGTGTGTTTGCCCGACGGCAGTGTGATCGTCGGCGGCAGTTCGAAACGCACAACGGGGCCGTGCTTCTCGCCGATGCCGATCCGCACGCCTTCGTCAGGCCAGTAGGTGAACGTCTGGCCGGAGAGGAGCGTCACAGGCCATGTGAGCTTTTGGCCCGCCACCTCAAACACGGGATCAATGACCGCCGGTTCGTCGAGCGCCGGCAACGCCCGCACACCGGCGATAGCGCAGGTCACGTTGGTCTTGGCAGGCAGACCATTATAATAAAGGTAGAGTTGCGAGAGCCGGCGGTAATCAATCGCGTCCTTCTCCGGCCGTGCGAGCTGGTGGTAGCGCCAGCCGGTGTAGTTGTTGGCGATGTAGTAGTCGGCCGCGCCCTTGCCATCGCGGAGTTGGAGCTTGAACTGCGCCCCGTTGCCGTCGCCGCGCAGCCAGAAGCCAATGCCTTTGTGCGACGAGATGTCGAGCGGCGCGCTGAAACCGCGGCCGACGACAGACCAGCCGCCACGGAAGGGGGCCGTCGCGGAATAGACTGCACACGGCCTACCCTCAATGCCGTTGGCGACGACCTCAAAGTTCTGCGTCACGCCGGGGAAGGTGTTGCGAATCTTGTCGTAGCTGCGCGGGTCGCTGAACTCTTCCAGCGAGAGCGATTTCTCCGAGCGATACGACGGCCCCGGCGCGGCCCACTGGCGCGACGGCAACTGGATGTCCACGCCGACGCGGCACGGGCCTTCGGTCACGACGGTCTCCCAGACGTTGGTCTTGCCGTCGAGCGCCGTGATGTCGCGCCACGGTTCATAGATGACGCGCTGGAGCGCCTGCCCACGACCGTCGCGCACGAGCCGGTAGTCGTGCTGTGGCACACGGAGTTTGGCGCGCGTTTCCTCCGGCACTTTGCCGCTGAGCCGCAGCCGCTCGTAACCGCCGATGAGGTCCACGATCACATCAATGTAAGGATGCTCGCGGATGTATTTCGGCGAGGTTTGCAGCGAGATGGAGGAATCGAAGCCAAGCGACTTGTTCAGGACATACTCGAACTGGTCCACGGTGGCCTGCACGTCATAGACGTAATACCAGCCGATATCGAGCGGCATGAGGTTGGGGGAGTAGTATCTCGGGAACGACGGCGTGCGCTCGTCGAGGTAGCCCTTGAGGTCGCCGTGGCCGTCGGCGGAGGCGCAGCGCGCGTGGATGTGCCACGAGTAATGGCTGTGGCTGCTGCCCTGGATCAGCATGTTCTTGTTCTTGAACCGTTCGTAGAACGCCTTCTGGAGCTTTGCGTTGTAGTAGGCGTGGTCGCCTTGCAGGCGCTCGGAACCGTCCCAATAAACCATGTCGGCATTGAGCGCGTTCACGACGCGGGCGAGGTTGTCGGCGACCTCGTTGATGAGCGTCGTGTCCATGTCGAACAGGAAATAGCCGTAGCTCTTCCGCAGATGTGTCAGCTTCTCACCGCGAGCGTGCGCCGCCGCCGCAGTGCCGTGCAGGCCGCGCGCGCAGCCGGTGAAACCGAACGGCGGCTTCATCGAACGCTCGGTGTAGCGGATGAGTTCGTTGCCGATCTGGATGACCGCGCCGTCACCGTCGTAGCCGCCGTCCTCGGCGGGGAACTTCTCCGGCGCGGTGGTCGTCGGGATAAACGTCGCCTTTGCGTCCACGTCGCCCGCCAGTTCCGCCGCCGCGTCGCGGAACAATCGCGGGTCGGGCACGGGCGTCAGATACGGGTCGGGCGGATAGATCGAAGGCGCGAGGTAATGCAGGCCGACCTTGAAGCCGGCGCGCTTGAGTCGCGCGAACGTCGCCTTGAGGCTGTCGAGGCCGCGCGGGAAGTTCTTGGTGTTGATCGGATAGTGGCCCGTGGAGGAACACCACGAACTCTGCACGATGAGGATCGCGTCGAAGCTGCCGCGCTTGGCGAACGCGATAACCTCGTCGGTGTCCTTCTCGGCGAAGTTGGTGATGAAGAGATAAGACCGCTTCGCGGCCGGCGAGGTCTTGGCCCAGACGCCGTCCACGCGCGGACTCGGCAGCCCTGACGCTCGCTCGAACCGCTCAATGGTCTTCTCGAACTGCGCCCGCGGGCAGGCGATGACGCCAACGCCAGCCGGCTCGATGCCAAACTGCTTCGTCGTCTCCGCGTAGAGTCTCATGCCGACCATCGGCCAAAGTTCCGACGAGGAATCCTCGAAATCCTCCAGCGGCACCGCCTTGTCGCCGACCACGGCTTCGACTTGGTCGAGCAGGCAGACGACCTTCCGTTTCGCCGGCAGCGAGTTGAAGTAGAAGTTCATGTGGACGACGCGTTCGCTACGAAGCGTGTTGAGCGCCGGCTTGGCCATCGTCACCTGCCGCCAGCCGGTGAAATCAATCTTCACGTAGTCGTCGCGGTAGCCGCCCTTGCCATCGGTCAACTGGACTTTCAGCGACTGCCCGCTGCCATCACCGTGGACCCACGCGCGCAACGCCGTGCAGCCGCTCAAATCCACCGGCTTCGCGAAGCGGCGGCCAACGACGCTCCAGCCGGCGTTGTCGCTGCGCTCGCTGGTGGCGGTGAACCGCGCCGCGCGGCTGCCGTGCTTCGCGTCCGTGACCTGCTCGAACAAATGCGTGCAACCCTTGTTGTCGGAGCCAGCGCCGCGCGCGCCGAGCAGACGCGGGCGGACGTTGATCTCGGTGCCCATGACCGCCGTCGCGAACCGCTCGTCGTAGCAGGCGTTAATGGTGCTGCCGACTTTCTTCGGCCCGTTGACGGGCAGACAGAACAACTGGAGCCGCTCGACGTTCCCGCTGATCGCCGTCTCGGTCAGCTTCAGGAACGCGAAGCCGCGTCCCTCGGTGATGTTAAACTGCACTCGCCCGCGCTCGCCGAACTCCACGGTCAGCTTGTTCGCCTTGCGCGAGACACGGCTCGGCTGGAGCACGCCGCCGTCCACAGTCGCTTCAAACGCCGGCGGCGCTCCGGGCGGGGCGTATTCGCGTTTGCCGGCAGCGCGCAGCGACGTGACGCAGCCGCGCTCGTTCAACATGATCGTGGCGTCGGTGAGCTTGAGCGTGACATCGGCGAAGCAAGGCGAGGCGAGGGTGAGCGCCAGCAGAGTTGCTGCAAGTGGTTTCATGTATTCACTTCCTTTCGACGGGCAACGACCAATCTGTCGGCGTGGCGTAGCGGAACAATTCCTTGCCGCGGAAGCGCAGCCGTGTGGCTCCGGTGGCAAACGCGCTCCGCACTGCGCCGCTCTGAGTGTCGAAGCGGATGGCGGCCGCTTCTCCGTCGCTTTCCAAGTCGCCGCCTTTCATCGCGCCTTTCGCATCGCGTTGGCGGAAGAGGACGATGTGCGTGTCGTTGCCGGCGGTGATGCGGACGCCGAAGGCGTTGGCGGCCTTCAGTGACTCCATGCGCGCTTCCGGTTCGGCGACTGGCGCAAGCCGGCGGATTTGCATGGCGGTCACGATGTCTTCGTTCACGGCCGGCGAGGTAAGCGTGGTTGTCAGCGTCCACTCGTGTGCGTATTTCTCCGGCGGCACGGGCCGCGTGCTGTAGCCGTCCACCGGCTCGACGGGATAACCTTTCGTCACGGTCATCGCGAGCTTTGATGGCAAGAGGAAACGGCCGCGCAGCGCGGCTTTGCCTGAAGTGAGCGCGAACGACTGAGAGGCGGCGGCGGTCTCGATGGGCGCAACGGCGTGGAGCAGCCAGTTGTAGCGAGTGGGTGCGGCACTCGATTCCAGCAGGTCGTGGATGACGACGAAGCCGGGCTTGATGAACAGCGCGCGGCGGTCGAAGCGTTTGAGTTGGCCGAGATAGACTTCGGGATCTGACGCGTCACCGACGGTGTAGCCGTAAGCGGGCGAATCGTAGTAGGCGGCGATGCGGCCGTCGGCGC
>Ga0172370_10010967_pt1 | contig 10306 bp, 12 predicted proteins | sample LakKiv5m_FD_114538 | JGI IMG/M metagenome (GOLD analysis project Ga0172370, IMG submission 114538) | Freshwater microbial communities from Kabuno Bay, South-Kivu, Congo - kab_022012_11.5m | ecosystem: Environmental > Aquatic > Freshwater > Lake | place: Democratic Republic of the Congo...
ATAGGGTTAACATACTCTAAAGTTATAACAGATAGAATTTCTGTTGGTACAAATCTAAAACTAATTAGTGAATCAATTGAAAATACTTCAGCTACAGGTGTTGCTATAGATTTTGGAGTGCAGTATAAACTTGATTCCCAAATATCAATTGGTGCCACGTTAAAAAATATTGGTGGTAATATGGTTTTTTCTGGTGCTGAATTACAACAAGCGACTGAAATTCAAGGAACATTTCAAGGTTCGCCTAACGGAACTTTTGCTATCGTTGCTGAAGATTTTCAGATCCCTAGTTTTTTTGAATTAAGTGCTGCATATAACTATGGAATTGATGAGCAAAACAATTTGCTTGTTGGCGGTACTTTTGTAGCAAATAATTCATTGGAAGATTCTTTTAACCTTGGTCTCGAATATGGTTTTATGAGTACATTTTTTGTTAGAGGTGGATATAATCTTTCCTTAGGTGGTAACGAAGGATCAATTTATGGATTTACTGCTGGAGCAGGAGTTGATTATCAAATTGGAAGTGGAATGGGAATAGCTTTCGATTACGCATACAGAGATGTTAAAGATTTTCCAACATCCAATCACATTTTCACTGTAAAATTGGCGTTCCAATAACAATGGTTAAAGTGATATTACAGCGTCTATTGTTTACAATAGACGCTTTTTTATTTATTACTAGAGAATTGAAATGAAAAATTATTTACTGTTATTTGTCTTGCTGTCAAATTCTTTATTTGCTCAAACCAATTTTGATTTTGAATTTGATTATGCTCAGTTTGGGTATGATTCAACTTCTAACTATGTGGAGTTTTATTATTCTTTTAATCAATCATCTTTAAAAGTTGGCTCCGAAAATTCTCATATTAACCAGGAAGCTCTCCTTAAAATATTTATTAAAAATATTCAGACTAACGATACTTTAGTTTTTAATAAGTGGCAGCTTAAACACGATATTGATACTTCAATAAATTCAAACCAAGTTTTGGTTGGTACACTTGGTTTTATTTTACCTCAAGGCAATTATAGCTGCATAGTTAATGGTTCCGATCTTCACGATCAAACTATGTCTAAAGAAATTCCTGAACAGTTAAAAGTTATTCCACTTTTAAGTGGGTCACTCAGTATTAGCGATATTCAGCTTGCATCAAAAATGATACAGGGCAGCGAAAATACAAATTCCATTTTTTATAAAAACACTTTTGAAGTGATTCCAAATCCAAATGTTTTGTTTGGAGAAAACCAGCCTGCTTTGTTTTTTTACTCGGAACTTTATAACCTGCTTTCACCAAACTTAAAGAGTGTTAACTTAAAATTGAATCAGGCGATTTATAACAGTAAAGGTAAACTTGTTAAAGAAAAATCAAAATATTTTTTACGCAACACTGCTACAAGAGTTGAGGTAGGTTCACAAATACTTTCAAATTTTCCTACAGATACTTACACACTTGTACTTGCTCTTATAGATAGCACTGGAAATACAGGAGTATCAACAGCAAAAAAATTCTATGTTTATAACCCAAACATTATAGTAGTTGATACATTTGAAACTTCATCTACATCAGTTTTAGCCTCTGCATTCGGTATTATGTCTGAAGAAGAGCTAGATGATCTTTTTCTAAAGAGTAAATATATTGCATCTAAAACAGAAATTGAGAAGTACGAAAAATTATCTAATGAAGATGGTAAACGCGAATTTATGTTTGAGTTCTGGAAAAATAAAGATGTAAATAACGAAACAAATGAAAATGATTTTTATAAAGTTTATTTGCAGAGAGTGCAAACAGCAAATGAACGTTATTCACGAATGGGTAGAGAAGGCTGGAAGACAGATCGCGGCAGAGCTTATTTAATTTATGGTGAGCCAAGTGAAGTTGAAAGATACCCAAACCAATCTGAAGCAAAGCCTTATGAGATTTGGCATTATAACGATCTTGAAGGCGGAGTTTATTTTATCTTTGCTGATCTTACCGGATTTTTAGATTATGTACTAGTTACATCAACCAAGCGCGGCGAAATAAGAGATGATAATTGGTACAATCGCATTAGAGTTCAATAATCATAAGCCCCAGCTTTTGGGGCTTTCTTTTTTCCAACCGTTTAATAATCAGTTCAATTCATTATTTTTAACAAGCAAAATTATTTAATTGTGAAGAACAGATTAGAATACATATTATTTGTTGGCTTAAGTTTGCTATGTAAAATTCTTGGATTAAAGTTTTCCAGAAAGTTAGCATTGGCTTTGGCTTTTTTTTTCTTCCATTTTTTACCTATCAGAAAAAAAGTTGTTTTTGATAATCTGGAACATGCATTTCCAAATCTTCCTGAAAATCAAATAAATAAAATTGCTTATGGCAGTTATAAAAGTTTTATGTTTACTTTAATTGAAATACTTTATCTGCCATGGATGAGTAAAGAAGAAATTATTTCTTCTGTAAAATTTGAAAACTTAAATCTGATTGTAGATAAAGAAAAAGAAAACAATGGTGTAATTCTTTTATCTGCTCATTTCGGCAATTGGGAATATTGCGCTTTGAGCGGTGGAGTGCAATTAAATAAAAAATTTTCTGTTGTTGTAAAGTCTCAGCGCAATAATTTAGTGAATGATTGGATGAATAAATTTAGAACAAAATGGACAAACGAGGTTGTTCCACTCGGAATTTCAATTCGTAATATCATTACCGTTTTACATAATAAGGGAATTGCTGCAATGGTGGCAGATCAACGTGGTTCTGAAGAAAGTATTAAACTTGAATTTTTTGGAAGAAGAACTTCTGTACATACAGGACCGGCAGTGTTAGCATTAAAAATCAACTCACCAATTATTTATGGAATTACTGTTAGGCAGCCGGATTATACTTACAAAGCTGTGATTGATGAGATAAGTAAAGAAAATTTGCCGGATAATTTTGATGATAAGGTTAAAGTATTGTGTGAAAGAATGTTAAGGTATCTTGAAGAAAAAATAAAACAAAATCCTGAGCAATGGTTCTGGATGCACAATAGGTGGAAGCATTAATTATGAATGATAGAATATTATTTATTCAAACTGCATTTTTAGGTGATGCACTTTTAACTTTGCCAGCCTTACAAAAACTTAAAGAAAAAAATCCCGATTCTGTTATTGATGTAATATGTATTCCGACAACTTTAGAAATATTTAAAGCATCCCAAAGTGTTGATAATGTAATTGTGTTAGATAAAAAAGGCGAGCACAAATCAATTTTTAGCACATATAAATTTGTAAAGAAATTAAAACAAAACTCTTATTCAAAAATTTATTCGCCCCACAGATCTTTTAGAACTGCATTAATTGTTTTACTGATGGAAGTTAGAGAAACCTTTGGATTTGATAATGCAGCACTTTTTCACACATATAAATACTTGGCACACTACGAATTATCTAAACACGAAGTGCAAAGAAATTTTGATTTAATTGAATATGAATATGATAAAGATAGCTGGAAAGTTTTGCCAGAGATTAAAGTTGCAGATGAAACTAAGCAGAAAATAAAATTATTTTTGTCTGAAAAGAATGTTGATAATGGTTTTATTGCAATCGCTCCGGGCAGTGTGTGGAATACAAAAAAGTATCCAATAAATTATTATGAAAAAATTATTGAAGCATTAGTTCAAAAAAATGATAAAGTAATTTTGATTGGCGGTAAAAATGATTTTGATGAATGTGAAAATTTAAGTTCAAAGTTTGGTAATGAGGTTATAAATTCTGCGGGAATATTTTCAATTATCGAAAGTATTGAGTTATTAAATTACACTAAGCTGTTGATAACAAATGACAGTGCGCCATCACATATGGCGATGTGTGTGGATAAAAAAACAATTACAATATATTGTTCAACAATTCCAGAGTTTGGATTCTATCCATATAACAAAAAAAGTGCTTCGATTAGTTTTAATGATCTTAAATGTAAACCTTGCGGAATACATGGATATGAAACTTGCCCAATTAAATCTTTTAATTGCGGATTGAAAGTTTTACCGCAAGACGTGATTAAAAAAGCAGAGGAATTTTTAAGTGAGTGAAAAAAAAGAATCAGTATTAGTAAATATTGATGAAAGTTTTGATGATGGAATTCAGCTTGCAAAAGAACTGTTTCTAAAAGGTTCAATATTTATCTATCCAACAGATACAATATATGGTTTTGGTGGAAATCCATTAAATGAAAATACAATAAAAAAAATTAGTGAAGTAAAGGGTAAAAAAGATTGGCGACGATACATTTTTTTGGTGCCGGATTTAGAAATCCTAAAAAATTATGCAGATATAAATTCAGAAAAATATCTAGACTTTTTACTTTCAATCTGGCCGAATCCAGTTTCAGTTATTCTTAAATTAAATAAAAAATATCAAGAAATATTAAATTCAGAAACAGGCGCATTTAGAATTCCTAACCATAGATTTTGTTTAAGACTTTTAACCGAGTTAAAAATGCCATTGATCTCAACAAGTGTTAATAAAACCGGAACTGAACCATTAAACGATCCATCATTGATTGTGCAGGAATTTGCAAATGAAGTTGATGCGATTTTTTATTCTGAAAAAAAATCTTTTGTGGAAGCTTCAACATTAATTGATCTTAGAACAGACAAACCTCAAATTGTACGTGAGGGCAGAATTAAATTTGTGGAATTAATGAAAAAGCTAAGTTAGATTTGCACTTAGATATTGGTTATGAAAAAACTTAAAAAAATAAAAAACTATTCAATAATTGTTGTCCCTGAAGAAACTTCAAGCGAACCAAAATCTATAAAGATTTCTTCATTAAAACTTTTATCCTATATTTTGCTTTATAGTCTTGTTGTATTTGTAGCAGGATTTTATATCATCAGTTTCACGCCGTTGAGTGAAGTTTTATTTCCTTACTCATTACGCTTAACTGATTCTGATAAAAAGAAAGTTGAATTATTAAATGATAAAGTAGTTTTTCTTGCAAAAGAAATTGAATCATTAAAATCAGTTAATAAAAGATTAAAGTTTGCAATTATGTTAGGCGATTCAAATCTTTTAAAAGAACAAAAACCGGTAAAAGATACTTCAAAACAAAAATTAAAAATCGAAGGAAATATTTTTTCTGTTTTTCAAGAATTTATAGATATATATTTTTTAACTCAGGAAGGTTCGATCACATTTATTAAACCTGCGGATGGTTACATCAGTAATTCATTTGATCCGAATAAAGGACATTATGGAATTGATTATGTAATGAAATTTGATTCACCAATTTATGCTTCTGCCGGCGGTTATGTTGTGTTTGCAGATTATACACCTGAGTACGGATACACAATTATTCTCAATCATAAGGATAATTATCTAAGCAAATATCTGCACTGTTCAAAACTTATAAAAAAAACTGGTGATACTATTACGCAAGGTGAACTAATTGCATTAAGTGGCAACTCTGGTACAGAATCTTCTGGTCCACATCTGCATTTTGAAATCTGGAAAGATGGAAAGCCAATAAATCCATCTGATATATTAATTACTTATTAGGAGTTTATTTTGAAAACCAATATTAATAGGAGTGCTATGGAAGAAGTAACAATTATTAGCAGCGGTGTTGTAATTGATGGTAAAGTTACAAGCAATGGTAATGTTCGTGTTGATGGCGTTGTTAAAGGCGATATTACTGCGCAAGGTAACTTAACTGTTGGTGAACACGGAAGTATTCAGGGACAATTAACCGGTGAAACAGTTTCTATTGGTGGTAAAGTTGAAGGAACTGTTAATGCTAAAGAAAAATTAGTTCTTGAATCCAAAGCTGTTCTTAAAGGTGATCTTATCACAAAAATTTTAGTTGTGGAAGCAGGAGCAATGTTCGAAGGTAAAAGCTCAATGGGTTCAAACCAAGCATTTAAACCTGTAAACAAAGGAGAATAATATGCCGCAAAAACCGGAACTCGATTCCGGGTTTGCAAAATCTATGCGCGAAGCTGGACCTTATTTAGGGTTAGGTCTTCAGCTTGCCATTACTATAATTACGCTGGTTTTTCTTGGTAGCTGGCTGGATCAAAAATTTCACTCGGGATATTTTTTAACACTAATATGTGGATTTATTGGAATAGCTGTTGGCATTTATAATCTTATAAAAACTGTTAATGATCTTGAAAAAAGGAATAAAAATGTTAAAAAAGAATAAATCATTACTTTTTTTTAGCTTAGTTCCAATTTTATTTATTACAACCTTAACAACTTTTTACTTAACAAATCGTTTAGACACCCAAATATTTTTTAGCTTATTTTATGGATTTTTATTTCCAACAATTTCATTTCTTTTAGGATATTTCACTATCCAATACGGAATTGAAAAAAGTGATAAGATTTTTCTTGTTATAGTATTCGGAGGCTTAATTATAAGACTATTCTTAATGCTAATCCTGATTGTAATCGCACTAAAATTGTTGTTTGTTAGCCTCAATTCGTTTATCTTTACAACCTTTATTTTCTATTTCTACTATCTCATAGTAGAAGTTTTTGTACTAACTCGAAAGAAGAACTTAAATATCAAACCAAGCAATGATTGACTCAACTACAGTAAATACAACTGTTGATACGCTAAAAACTGCTCACTCTGAGTCTGGTAGCGATTGGATTTTACATCACGTAATGGATGGAAATTATCTTGATTTCTCGCCAATCGGTAAAATCTATCTGCCGCATTTCCAATTATTTGGTTTAGATTTATCAATTACAAGACACGTACTTTTTATGTGGATTGGTGCAGTTCTTCTATTTTTTGTGATGACAAGAGTTGCAAAAGCTTATAAGTCATCAATGGTTCCAAAAGGATTTACAAACTTTTGGGAAGTATTTATACTTTTTGTTAGAGATGAAATTGCTAAACCAACAATCGGTAAAGGATTTGAAAAATTTCTTCCATACTTGTTAACAGCATTTTTCTTTATCCTCTTTGGTAACTTTTTAGGTTTGATTCCATTTTCAGCAACTTTTACAAGTAATATTTCTGTAACTGCTACTATGGCAATATTTACCTTTGTTGTAATTCAGTTTGGTGGAATGAAGAACAATGGTGTATTCGGTTACTTTAAAGGATTAATTCCACACGGAGTTCCAATATTTCTTTTACCAATTATGGCAGTTGTAGAGTTATTAGGATTGCTTGCAAAACCATTTGCATTGGCAATTCGTCTTTTTGCAAATATGACAGCAGGACACATAGTTATTTATGCTTTGATAAGTTTGATATTTGTGATGCAAAGTGTTGGCTGGGCTGGTCTTGCAATACCAATGGCATTATTTATATACGGGCTTGAAGTTTTAGTTGCTTTATTACAGGCTTATATTTTTACAATGCTGTCATCCTTGTTTATAGGAATGGCAGTTCATCAGGATCATTAAAAATAATTATAAACAATAAATTTAATTAAGGAGAACGTTAATGGACTTTGCATATTTAGCTGCTGGATTAGGTGCTGGATTAACAATCTTTGGCGGCGCTTTAGGTATTGGTAAGTTAGCTGCTGCTGCAATGGATGCAAGCGGAAGACAACCTGAAGCTGCTGGTGCAATCAGAACCTCTATGATCATTGCTGCTGCTTTGATTGAAGGTATTTCTTTATTTGCATTAGTTATCTGCTTTATCTTAGCTGGTAAATAATAATTAAATGGAGTGATCTTTCACTCCAATTACTTAAATCTAAATTTTAACAAAAGATTATGATTGCAAATACAATATTTGCTTTTATTGCTTTAGTTGTATCTGAAGGTGAAGGCGGCAGCGGTGGATTGCTTTCTGTTAATGGCGGATTAGCATTCTGGACTGTTTTAACATTCATTCTTCTGGTTTTTCTACTTACTAAGTTTGCCTGGAAACCAATTCTTTCTGCTCTAAAACAAAGAGAAGATGCAATAAAGGATTCTTTAGAACAAGCAGAAAAAGCTAAAGAAGAAGCAAAACAAATTCTTGCAGAAAATCAAAATAGTCTTGCAAAAGCTGAAGAAGAATCTAAAAAGATTATTGAGCAAAGCAGGCAGTTTGCTGAGAATTTGAAAGAACAAATGTTAAAGGACAGCAAAACACAAGCTCAAAAACTTGTTGATGATGCATCTGCTGAAATTGAAAGAAAGAAAAATGCTGCTTTTGATGAATTAAAAAATCAAATTGCTGATATTTCGATTAAAGCTGCTGAAAAGATTTTGAAAGAAAATCTTGATGAAGATAAAAATAAAAAATTGGTTGATAAATACATTAACGATATTTCTAAAAATTAAGTATGGCTTCATCTAAAGTTGCAATAAGATACGCTCAGTCATTTCTCGATACTTCAATCGAGAAGAATATTCTGTTAAAAGTTGCAAGTGATTTTGAAGTTGTTGCTAATACTTTAACCAAGAGCAACGATTTATTAAGAGCTATCAAAAGTCCTGTTATTAAAGGGGAAACAAAGAAAAAAATTATAACAGAACTGTTCGGTAATTTAATAAGCAAAGACTCTAATGATTTTATCAGTTTTGTTATATCTAAAGGCAGAGAAGAAATATTACTTGATGTATTGGAAAAATTTGATTCGTTAAAAGATGAACATTTAGGTTTTGTAAAAGTTGATGTTACAACAGCTTTTGATTTTTCAGTTGATCAGAAAAATCAATTACAACAAAAGTTTGAATCTTACTTAAAGAAAAAAACCAGATTAACATTTACTGTTGATCAAAACATTATTGGCGGTTTTATTGCTAAGGTTGGCGATACAGTTTACAATGCTTCAATGGTTCATCAGCTTGGATTATTGAAAAAAGAATTTTTACACGGAAGTGTTGCATTAAATTAAATTAAGGAATTTAATAAAGGAAATTACACATGGCAGAAGTTAGACCTGATGAAATATCTGCGATATTAAGAAAACAACTTTCTGGTTTTGAAAGCGAAGTTGATATTTATGATGTAGGTACAGTTTTACAAGTTGGTGATGGTATTGCCCGCGTTTATGGGCTTTCGCAAGTTATGGCAAGTGAGTTAGTTGAATTTCCAAATGATGTTTTTGGAATGGTGTTAAACCTAGAGGAAGATAGTGTTGGCTGTGTGTTATTTGGTGATACGACACTTGTTAAAGAAGGTGATACAGTAAAAAGAACTAAACGTGTTGCTTCAATGCCTGTTGGTGATGCAATGCTTGGACGCGTTATTACTCCGCTTGGAATTCCTATTGATGGTAAAGGACCAATTAACACTGATAAGTTTCTGCCAATTGAAAGAAAAGCACTTGGTGTACTGCAAAGACAACCGGTAACAGAACCATTACAAACTGGTATTGCTGCTGTTGATTCAATGATTCCGATTGGACGAGGACAAAGAGAACTTATTATTGGTGATAGACAAACTGGCAAAACTGCGGTTGCTGTTGATGCAATAATCAACCAAAAATATACACATACTGAAGAAGCTAAAGCATTAGGTGTAAAACCAGTTTATTGTGTTTATGTTGCTGTTGGTCAAAAAGAATCAACTGTTGCACAGGTAGTTGCAAAGTTGCAGGAAAATGGTGCAATGGAATACACAACTGTTATTTCTGCTGCCGCTTCTGAACCCGCCCCATTACAATTTATCGCACCATATTCCGGTGCAACCTTAGGCGAGTTTTTTAGAGATAATGGTAAACATGCTCTTTGTATTTATGATGACTTATCCAAACAAGCACAGGCTTATAGAGAACTTTCTTTATTGTTAAGAAGACCTCCTGGACGTGAAGCATATCCTGGCGATGTTTTTTATCTTCACTCAAGATTACTTGAAAGAGCATCTAAATTAAGTAATGAAGAAGGCGGCGGAAGTTTAACTGCATTACCAATTATAGAAACCCAGCAAGGTGATGTTTCGGCATATATTCCAACAAACGTAATTTCAATTACTGACGGACAGATTTATCTTGAATCAAACTTGTTTAATGCTGGTATAAGACCTGCAATTAACGTGGGTATTTCTGTATCGCGTGTTGGTGGTAATGCACAAATTAAAGCTATGAAAAAAGTTGCTGGAAGTTTAAAACTTGATCTTGCACAATACAGAGAATTAGAAGCATTTGCAAAGTTTGGTTCCGATCTTGACAAATCTACTCAAAAAACTTTAGCAAAAGGTGCACGATTAGTTGAATTGTTAAAACAAGGACAATACGCTCCTGTACCGGTTGAAAAGCAAGTGGTTGCAATCTATTATGGTACAAAAGGGTTTATGGATGAAGTTGCTGTTAAAGATGTTAAGAGATTTGAAAAAGGCGTTTTAGAATTTATTGAAGTAAAGTATAAATCAATATTTGATTCGATAAAGAAGGA
>Ga0172370_10010970_pt1 | contig 10302 bp, 9 predicted proteins | sample LakKiv5m_FD_114538 | JGI IMG/M metagenome (GOLD analysis project Ga0172370, IMG submission 114538) | Freshwater microbial communities from Kabuno Bay, South-Kivu, Congo - kab_022012_11.5m | ecosystem: Environmental > Aquatic > Freshwater > Lake | place: Democratic Republic of the Congo...
GTATATTTTTTCATAGGAAACAAATCATAAGCAGGAATCGGAAGTGATTCAATTTCTTTTAAAAATTCTCTTGCAGGATTTATTTTTATTTCGTCGCCATCTCTAAAACTTATTCCATTTATTTTATCCATCGATATACCCCCCTTCAAACTTTTCACAATTTCCAAAAGTGTTTGCTCGCCCTCGCCACGAACAACAATGTCCACAAAAGGATAATTTTCTAAAATTAATTTGTCAGAAAAAGTTGCATGCAAACCCCCGATTATCGTAGTTATTTTTGGATTTATCTTTTTTATTTCTCTCAAAGTATTTAGAGCAGAATATCTATTTTCAGTTAGACAACTTATTCCGACGATTTTTACGCCTTGCTTAGTCGCAATCTCCGCTGTTTTTTTTGAATCTAATTCAGAAATAACTGCATCAATCACAGACACCTCAATTTTTTTCTCTCTCAAATATGCCGCAAGACACGCAATTCCCAGAGGCACACCCGACATCGGAAACTTGCTCGTGGTTTTTTTATCTAACGGCGGATTTATCAAACAAATTAAAGGAGCCATTTTATTTCATTCAAAACCTCATTTTGTTTTAATTCTTTTTTAATTTTAAAATTACTTGCAATAAATCCATTGAAGTCATCATCTTCTGGATAACCATGCATAGAAACAAATTTTTCATTTTTTTCTTTTTGATAAAAGTTCGGAAAAAAATAATTTCCTTTTTCTAAATAACCTACCAACTGCCCATTTTTTTCAGAAACAGGAATAGAATACTTCTCTGCAATTTTGTCGTCGAGGATTTTTATTTCTTTAAATTTTTTTAATGCTTCTAAAACTTCTCCCTCAACTTTTTTATTCATAAACCAAAAAGAAATTGTGGTTCCTCCAAGAAAATAAATATAATCATTTCTCTTCGGCAATTTTTCTTGAATATTTATTTCAGTTTTTATGTCAGAAAATCCGTGGTCGCTCCATAAAATTATTTTTGCATCAGGATTTTTAGCAATAAATTCGGGGATTTTCTTTCCCAATAAATTATCCATTTCTCTAATTGATCTTTTTGATTCTTTACTATATTTTCCAAATTTGTGCATGGCTTTGTCAACCCCCAATAATTGCGTGTAGTAAATTTCTGTATTTTCACTTAAAATTCTATTCAACTTATTTTCATCGGTTTCATTTTTAAAAATTATTTTTTTCTTTATTTTTTCATTTTCTCTCACGACATAAAACGGCCATTTATACAAAACAAAATTTTTTTTATTAAATAATTCTAATTCCCACAAACCTTTTTTCAGCGAGGTATCAAAATATTTTAGAAATTTATTTGGGATGTTGTGTAATCCAGATAGCCAACCTCTTTTGTGCATTAGTTCTAAAAAAACCGCGCAATAATCTCTCAGTTTTTTATTCCAAGAAAAACTTCTTAGTAACCAAGAATTAAAAATTGATTTTTCCCTCGAGAATTCAATCCAGATTCCGCTTTCCGCAGGAGTTTTTCCAGAAAGAAACGAGTGTTCTATTCCAGTAAAAGCAAAAAAACTTTTTAATTTGGATAAATTATTTTTCTTAGCAAACTCAAAAAGAAACGGCGAGTTTTCCTTATTCATCATATCAAATCCAAGCCCATCAACACAAATAATCAACGTTTTAACCATTAAATTTTTTGAAGAAAAAATGATATATAAGCATTTGCATACTCCACACTTATTTTCTCCCAATTTTTAGATTTTGTGGGGTAAATTTTTTTTAACAAATCTTGTCCACGTTTTAATATTTCATTATCGATCTCTTTTTCTAAAACAGAATTAAGTATAAACGGAGCAGAGCCATAAATTATCAAATCCGGAGACTTATTAAAAAAAATTTTTACATTCTCAATTTTCCTTTTTTTGAGTCGATTGTAAAATTTATATTTCAAAACAAAAGAGACAAAAGGAATTACAGATTTTATTAAAAAGTCATTGCTAAATCCTAAATTTTTTTCTAAAATATCTTTAACATATGGCGCGTAAAATTTCTCTCGCATACTCAAAATCGCATTAGATAAATCCTCGGTAGTTTCTATTTTTTTATTTAAGAATTTTGATAAAAGATATTTTGCAACTTCAAGAATATCTCTCGCAACAATTTTCCATTCCTCTTCGAGATTTTTCACCTCTGGTTTTTTTGGGTTTAATCTCCACGAAACATATTTTTTTATTCTCTTGTCCAATTCAGGAATTTTTTTATATAATTCTATAAAATCTTTTTTATAATTTTCTGAAAATATTTCTGCTGATTTTTCATAACCTATCTCGTATTTTCGCGAGAACATTAATAACGCCGTGCAAATTGCAGAATAAGCCTGACAAATAGAATAGGTTAAGAATTCTCTGTCGTAATTTTTTTCAACCGAGTAATATTCAATAAGATGACTCATTCTGTCGAGGACAAATTTTATTCCTTCAGATAAAGGTATTTCATTTAAATTGTAATTTGGAATAATATTTCGAATATCTTTTCCATAAACAACCGTCGAATCGTTTTTGAATTCATAAGTTCTTACTCGCGGTAATAAATTTTTGAGTTCTTTAATTGTGTAGAATTTTATGTCCAGATAAAAATTATCTTTTATTTTTTGTTTTTCTTTTTCAAACGGATAAAAATTTACTATTCCCGAGAAGCCCAATTTTTTTGAAATTTTACCTGATAATTCGTCGACTTCTTCTTTTGAAATTTTCGTCTGAGAAACTACTTGCAAATCATAATCATTGTAAAGAATAATTTTATCTTTTGTTTCTTTAACCGGCCCCTCGCCCCTTCCAAATCCGCCAGTTAAAATTATTGAAATTATTTTGGAATCTTTTTTTAAAATTTCTTTTACAATCAAATTCAAATCTTGTTCTATTTTTTTGTCTGCTTTTTTCGACGAAGTATATTTCATTTTAGAAATCTCTCAAATGTCCAACCACGGCTTTTATTCCCTTTAGATTAAACAACAATTCCTGAAAATTTTTTATACTTTTTATTCTATGAAAAACATACTTAGGGGTTAAAAAAATTGTGTAAATTCTTCCGCAAACTTCTGCAATTTCTTTTGGACTAGAATTTTTTGTTTTTAAAACCGGTTCCCTCATATCATATTTTTCATAATCCAGCGAGTTAAATAAAAACCAATTTTCTTTTTTTGCTTCTTCCCAAAGTGGGGTGCCAGGATAAGGAACAAGAACTGTTGCTTGAAGTAAATCCGCCTTTCCAGATTGCATTAATTTTTTTGCAAGTTCAAAAGTTTTTATCGCGTCTTTTTTTGTTTCCCAAGGATAACCCACAATCATTGTCAGATGAACCGTAAGCCCTGCCATGTGCGCCATTTTGCATCCTTCCAAAATATCTTTTACTTTAATTCCTTTATCTAATCTATCCAGAGTTTTTTGATTTGCACTTTCAAGTCCAAATTTTAGCAATCTAAATCCTGCCTTTTTCATGAGGTTGTAATCTTCTTGCTTCAAAATCCCAAACCTCATATTGCAAGAATATTTTATTTTTTTGTTATACCCTCTTTGAATTAGCCCATTACACAAATCTATCAACCATTTTCCTGCGGTCAAAGTTCCAGAATCGTCGAAGATTTCTTTGACGTCGTATTTTTCAATTAACATTCCTATTTCATCTAAAACATTTTCCACACTTCGATTTCTAAAACACGGAAACAATCTCGGCCAAGCACAAAATTTGCATTTACCCCACCAACAATCTCTGCCAGACATTATGTAAAAAAAAGGTTTACCAATTAAGTTATATTCTTTTTCATAAAGTTTCCATTTAGTCAATTCTCTATCTATGAACGGCGCTTCGTCGAGTTTGTGATTTAACTTAAATTTATTACCAAAAATTTTTCCTTTGTTTTTGTAATAAACTCCGTCGGGAATTTTTTTTGTTATACCTTTTAGATAATTCACTAATTCTTCTGAAAGAAAATCATAATCTCCGCCAGTAAGAACAAAATCAACCCTTGAATTTTCCAAACTTTCTTCTGGAAAAGATGTGACGTGGTCACCAAGTAATGCAATTTTCATCTCTGGAAATTTTTCTTTCAAAAGATTTATCATTCTCCAATGTTTTTTTATCACCGGAGTTTTTGTCTCAAAAATAAATAATTCTATTTTATTCTTTTCTAATTTTTTTATAAATTCATTTAGCGAAATTTTTTCTGCGATGCAGTCCATCCACAAAACCTTGTTTTCTTTTTTCAAAAGAGTTGTAGCACTTGCGAGAATTACTGGAAACATATAACTCGGGTTACTAAACCACTGAAATTGCCTGTTCTGACTCAACAACGCAGTTCCTTTTTCAGATTCTGTCGGAGGATATCCAATTGCAATATTCATTTTGATAAACTGAATTAGTCGTTTAAATTCTTTATTGTTATGTAACCCACAATCATCCCAATTCCATACGAAAGATGAATCGAGAAATACAAAAACGGAAGAAGGAAAAACGAAAAAATATTTTTGTTACTAAAAGAATCTTTTGCAGAGAAAAATATTGTCATAAAAATATACAGAAAAAAAGGAAGAATAAAAAACTTTGAAAACAAAAAAACGCTCGGCAAAAAAAGGATGTAAATTGAAAAAAGCATAGGAATTAAAAAAATAATTTTATGCTGTTGCAAGATTTTATTTACTTTCGGCCGAACCAATCCGTATTTGAAAAATTGTTTGCAAAACAAATTATAATTCGGACGTCTCTTGTGAAAAATTTTCATCTCTGGATTATAAGCAATCTTGAATTTCATTTTTTTTGCTCTTTGAATAAATTCTGGATCTTCTCCTGGAAAAAGATTCAAATCAAAACCACCTATTTTTTTAAAAGAATTTTTTTTAACCAGCAAATTTGCAGACGTCAAAACAGTTTCATCAACCTCAAAGTTTATTTTTCCTTCTTGATATCTTTTATTTACTTTGAACGCGCCAAAACTTGAAGTCAGAGCAATCCCAGAAATTTTCGCAAAATTGCCGTCGTGTTCAGGGGTTAATTGAGGCCCGCCAACAATATCTATTTTCGGATATTTTTTCAAAAATTTTTCAACATTTGTCAAATAGTTTTTATCAATAAATGCGTCATCATCTAAAAAAATTATAAATTCTCCTTTTGATTTTTCTGCGCCGTTATTTCTATTTTCCGAAGGGTTTAGCCCTTTTTCTACAATAACCTCAAAATCTTTTTTTGGATAATCCATCTCTTTTATACTCTCTAAAATTTCTGCGCCTCTTGTCGGAGCAACTGGTATGACCAGCGAAAATTTCACCATATTTGAAAAGAATTTTTTTTAGTTATAAAGATTCCTAAGGTTAAGTATAATTATTGAATTTCAATTTCAGGCATTTTTACAATTCCTAATTTTTGTCTTCCAATATTATACAAGACAGAAACCCCATGCAAAAATTTTTCATATTCTCCATTTTCTCCAAAATACATTCTTCCTTGAACCATTAAACCTCTTCTTAATCTTTCCCAAGTTTCAAAATCCAATTCTGGAAAAACAGTATAACCTTTAAAAAGATGTCTTAATTTATGCGAATCAGACGAAGAAATTTGATTAATTCCTAATCTTTCTGCTATTTTAACAACCCTTTCCATAATTTCTGGAAAATTTGAATTTCCTGGTTCAATTAAATTAAATTGGTCGTGATGAGTTTCTAAATCTAATTCATTTAATGAAAGAGATTTTCCATTATGAGTTAAATAAGAAAATACTTCCCCCAAAATTCCTTTTTCTGCTGTCGGGTGATCTGCAACAGTCATTGCCTCCATATCTCTAGCATAATTCAGAACATCATTTAATTTTCCATATTGTTTTGGAATATTTCTATCTCCCCCTAAAATTAAAACATGTCCTTTGTCAGTTGGAATTTCCTGTCCTCTTAAAACAAAAACCCATCTGTTATGCGTGTCATGAACCCCGACAAATCTTTTTCTGTTGTCGTCGTGAATTTCTAATCCATTTCCAATTTGCCCGCGCGTGTTTACAATTTTTTCATATCTTGTGTCACCAAAATTCACCATTCCAACTAAAGTATTTTGCCCGTGAAAAATTCCATAGTCATAAATTGTTTCTAAATTTCTTTGTCCTGTTTCACCACACCATCTTAAAAAACCCTGCCCCCTGCCTTCTTCTTGTCCAGCCCAGCCATGCGTGTGCAAATCCGCGACAACATTTTGTAGTTTCATTTTAAAATTATTTTATTTACCAAGAATTTTCTGAACCACCCTTCCAAGGTTCATTACATTCTTCTTCCCAAGCTTCGTCTAACACATATAATTCCCCTTCAACTAAATAAGTAATTAATCCTGTTGCTAATTCAATTAAATACGGATTTCTTACTTGGGGGTCAGTAGAACTCATAAAACCAAAAACCGTTCCGACAAGTGCCGGAGTAATAGACCATTTAGCTATCTTCAAAAGTTTAGATCTCTCATTTCTTTCTGAATTTTCCATATTTTTCCCACAAATTTTTGATTTAAAAATCTTCGCTATCTTAATTCCATTGGTGAAATTTCATTTTTTCTGGAAGTTTTCTATACAACTTTACAAAATCTTTAAACCAAGAATGAATTAATCTTAACCTTATTGCAGAGGCGAACATTCTGAGGGGAGTTCTCTTAAAATTTATTTTCGAACCTTTTTTGTCTTCCCAAGTTGTAGGAATTGATTTTATTTTTGCATTAGATTCATTTCTTAAACAAAAAAGAAGAGCAATATCAAAACCCCAACTGCTCGTTACAATTTTGTTTATATTTTTTTCAAGAATTTCTCGCTTGAATAATTTAGCCCCACACTGAGTGTCGCGATAAGGAAATAAAAATAATCCTCTCACCACCAAATTATATCCTGCACTCAACATTTTTCTAAAAAAACTTTGCTCTGTCAAAATTTTGCTTTTCTTGTCCCATCTTATTGGAATAATTCCGTCGTGATTTCCAATCTGGTTTATCAAATCATAATACGCTTCTGGCGGAGTCGCCAAATCTCCGTCGACAAAACCAATTAAATCATTATTTCTTTTCAGAGCATCTTTAAACCCTTCGATAATCGCAAGCCCTTTTGCAGCAATATCCATTCTGTTCATATAGATAATTTCCTTGAATTTTTTTTGATATTCTTTTACAACCCCTTCAGTATTATCGGTTGTTCCATTTATGACAATCAGAATTTCAAAGTCAAGAATTTTTTGTTTTTTCAACCGAGAAAAATATTCACAATAAACCTCAAGCATCTTGCCGATTCTTTTTTCTTCGTTGTAAGCAGGTATGACAATGCTCACTCTCATAATTATTTTTTATTTTTTAGCATTAAAAAGATTGCTGTGATAGACGGCAATATATTTGCAATAAGAATATTTATGACTGACATAGAAAATACTTTCTCTCCACTAATCCCGAACAAAGCAAACAGCCCAATCAAAGTTATTTCTCTTGTCCCAATTCCGTTTATTGTTATAGGAATCAAACTAATTATCGTGCTTATCGGAAGAATCGCCAAAAAATATACGAAATTTAAATTTACTCCTACAGCCAAACCAACAATAAAAGTTATGAAATAAGTAAGAGCCCAGTTTAAGATGTTCAAAAAGATAAATAAAACAAAATATTTTTTGTCAGGAATGTCGTCGTAAAATGTGTCGAATTTGACTTTTATTTTGCTCTTGATTTTTTTTGGAACAACCCTCTCAAACAAAAATTTCAAAATAGGTTTTACAAAATTTTTCTTAAATATAAAAAAAGAAAATAAAACTATCGCAATAAAAATTCCAAGTAAAAGCAAAATCGGGACAAAAGAAAATTTTTCCTTGAATTTAATAAAGAATACAAAAAATATTAAGAAAACCGAAATTATGTCTAAAATTTTGTCAAGAACAAAATTCGCAAGTCCTTTTCCAATATCTTTGGAATATTTTTTCAAATAATCAACTCGCACAATTGCGCCCATTTTCGACGGCGTAATAAACCCGTAAAATCCAGAAATAAGATTTATTTTAAATGACTCAATAAAAGAAATATTCATTTTTTGTTTTCTCGCAATCACGTGCCATTTCAAAGTTTGAGTTAAAAGCAAAAAACCCACAAGCGAAATAGCCAAAAAAAGATAGCCCAAATCAGAATTTTTTATCTCTTGAAGAACCACGCCGAGATTAATTTTAAATAAAATATAAACAAACAACGCAATTCCAAAAAAAGAAAGAAGGGTTTTCCATTTCATTTTAAGCAAAGATATTTTTTCTGAAAATTAAAAATCCGACGAGGATAATTAAAATTTGAAATAAGTTTATTAATCTCACCACTTCTTTTTCATACACCTTCTTATCTTTTTTTATTTTTTTCAAAATCCAGATTGAGAGGTGCTCGAGTCCGTAAATTTTTTCATAAGGAACTTCTAAACTTCCGTCAGAATTTAACTTTCCGAAACTCTGTTTTTTCAATCCCCCTCTTAGTTTCAAAATTGTTTCAAGAATATATGGAATAAAAAAGAAAACAGCAATTTTTTCTATGTTTCCTAAAATTGCAGTTATTGCGATTATAGCGCCCACCGAATAAGTCAGGACATCTCCGGGAAAAACTTTTGCGGGACATTTGTTAAAAATATAAAACCCAATTAAGCAAGAAACCATTATCAAAAGTATTAAACTTATCCAAGTAGAACCTGTTTTTGCTGTAACAAAAGCGAGCGCGCTTAAAAAAATTATTCCTTGACTTGCTTCAAGTCCATTATATCCTGCTAAAAAATTAAATGTCGTAGTTGCTCCGACAATTCCAATCGGAATTGCAATCAAAGGATAAAACAATCCAAGCTCGATTCCCATTATTTCAGAATTTCCCGCGTTTATAACCATCAAAGGAATTGAAGCAAAAATTAAAAGAATAATTCTGATTTTCCAGCTCAATCCTATTTTCCAAACCAAAACATCGTCGACAAATCCGATAAATCCTGCAATAAGAATTGTGGTAAGCATAGAAAAAATTTCAACAGTTGTCAAATCTGTTTTAAGAACAAAAGTTTTTATAGCAATATAAATTAATACTCCAAAAACAAAACCAAGAAGAACCGCTATTCCTCCCCCCTCTGCAACTTCTTTTTTGTCTAATTTATGAATATCTTTTCCAACAAGTCCGGCTTCTTTCGAGCGTCTTATCCAATATGGAATTACAAATATTGTAACAATAAAACTCAAGATAATCGGAACAAATAAAACATTTTCCATTAATTATATTCTCCAGGTTTTATTACTGTAACCTCTGGATTAGGAACTTCTTTGCTCAAATAAGTTTCGTTCATTTTTACCCAAGTCGGATAATTTATTGAAAATATCTTTATCGGCCCTCGCAACCCGTCGTAATAAACAAAACTTCCGAGTTCAGGATTTTGTGATTTCATATTTTGAACAATCATATCTTCTTCAGTGTGAACTAATTTGAAATAATCAGATTGCTTATCAAATAAATAATAACTTGCAATATTTGAATGAACTGTTCTTTTGCTAAGATAAATTAAAGCTCCGATTGGATTTATTTGCGCGTTTGTTCCAGATAAGGATTCAACTTTTGGATACAAAAATATTCCCGCGTCTAAACCAGAACCAAAGTCAAAAATTTTTCCATTAAATGAAACATATTTCATCGGAATCCTATATTGTTGGTTGTTGTAGAAAAATACTGCCTCTGGTTGCAAAAATTTTCCTTGCTTGTCTTGTTTTAATAAAACTGCTCCGACAACAGCATTTCTTTTTGGAAGAAAGATATTTTTCCCATCTTGTTCCCAAACAATATCTTCGTCGACATAAGTCCCGCCAGTATAAACATAAACTGTTTGATTATTTGTTTCATAAGTTTGACTCGAGTCCATTAAGAAATTTGTTATCCAAGAAAATCTGTCGTAATTTTCGTCAGCACCTATGCTTGAGAATGCAGTGTATTTTCCAATTTCGCTAGAATCAATTAATAAGTGAGTTGCGTTGTGCGTGTATAAAAATTCCAAAGTTTCTTTGTCATCTTTTTCTGTTCCTGTTAAGACATATCTCCCCATTAAATGATTCCAATATTCAACTATATTTCCCCCGTCGAGAATTGTCGCTCTTTCCCCAATACTTTGAAGCCAATAACCATAGTCCCACCAATGCGCGAAGACTGTGTTTTCTGGCGTGTTTTCTCTAACCCACTGCATTGCTTTTTGCCATTGCCATTGATAAATACTTGGAACAAATGCCTCGCTACTCGCCTTTGAAACTTGATAATAATTCCAAAGTGTGAACAAAGAAGCAACAAC
>Ga0172370_10010976_pt1 | contig 10298 bp, 7 predicted proteins | sample LakKiv5m_FD_114538 | JGI IMG/M metagenome (GOLD analysis project Ga0172370, IMG submission 114538) | Freshwater microbial communities from Kabuno Bay, South-Kivu, Congo - kab_022012_11.5m | ecosystem: Environmental > Aquatic > Freshwater > Lake | place: Democratic Republic of the Congo...
ATCTCGCAGGCGCTGAAGCCCCATCGTTCGAGATGATCGCGTACGTAACCCAGGGTGTCCCGGTGCTCCGTGAAGATCAGGAGTTTGCCCCGGCCGTCCTTCAACTCAAGGAATTGCGCCTCGCCGAGGCATTTCTTCAATGCGGCCAGCTTGGAATCATTCGCGTTTTCCCGGACGCGGCGGGCCTGCTCCGCCAGTTCTTTCAGGGCGGATATCTCTGCCCGCAACTGCTCGATCTCCAGTGCGGCCGTGTACTCGTCGGCCAATTGATCGCGGACAAGATCGTCAAGATCATCTTCCTCTTGTTCGGCATCGGGCAGACGACCCTGCAGGGCGGCAAGTCGCTTGGCGCGTTGGGCAGGGGTAAGGCCCTCCAGTTCGGACAGGAGGTCCTCCTGTTTCTTCAGCCGGCGCTTGAGCGATTCGTGGATGGCGCAGGTGGAGCTGACCAGGCGGCGTTGCAGGACGGTCCGGGTCAGCGCCGCGGAAGATCGTCTTTGGCCCGTCTGCTGGGGGATGAACTCGTTGATGTAAGCGGTGACGCTCTTGTAAAGGGCATACTCATCGCTGTTCAAACAGAACGTGACGGTGTTGGTATGCCGATCCGGGAAAAGCCGCTTGCCGTTTGCATCGCGCAGATCTTCCTTCAGCCGTCGCAGACACCAGGGGGAATCCTTGCCGAGGCGGAAAACATCCTTGCGAATGGCGGAGGCCTGCTTTTCGAGACGGTGCGGTTCGGGGAACAGGTCAGGGTCGATGAGCCGAAGGAAATGGGCGAACTTGTCCTCATCGCCGTGGTGGGGCGTGGCCGTGAGCAGGAGGACATGATCGGCCTGATTCGTGAGGCGCGACGCCAGATCATAGCGCTTTGTCGTGGAAACCCGCGCTTCGCGATCCTGTCCGCCCGAGGCGGTCCTGGCCGAACACTTATGGGCTTCATCGATGATGATGAGGTCCCATCGCTGCTGCCATACGCGCTCCCGCACATCCTCCTGCTTGGCATAGTCGATGGAGGCAATGATCTGCGAAGCCCTCTGCCACGGGTTTGTCAATTGATGCTGATCGACGGCGGAAAAAATGATGTCGAAGGATTCGCCGAACCAGCGGAGCATCTCATCCTGCCACTGGATCGTCAGCGGTGCGGGGCAGAGGATCAGAATGCGCTCGATGGCCTCGCGCAGCTTCAGTTCCTTGACCAGAAGCCCGGCCATGATCGTTTTCCCCGCCCCGGGATCGTCGGCCAGCAGAAACCGCAGGCGGGGCTGGGGCAGCATCGCCTGGTACACGGCCTCGATCTGGTGGGGCAGGGTGCGAATGCCGGAAAGACTGACCGCAAACTGCCGGTCGTGGGCGTAGGCCAGACGAATTCGGGCCGATTCGACAAGGAGACGGAGCTGCTCGGCGTCAACCGGGGTTACTGCCTTGGACTCGGCAGGCTCTTTGCCGGTGATCGCCACTGCCTCTTCTTCGGAGATGACCGCTTCTTCCAAGGAACCATCAGGAAGACGAACGCGGCACTCATACCTCGCTGAATCATCTGAGCCGAGTCGGCGGGCATCCTCCAGGATCACGGCAAGATCGAAGTGGCCGGGGAGAGATATCCGCTGCCCGATCCAAGATGTGAGCAGGCTGCTACCCATTCTCCTCCTTCTTCTGTGAACGTATTTTCCGGGATGGTCGATTAGTCCTACGCCCTTAATGATGTAACTTTACGCAAATCGACCAATCCGGTCAAGGATTAAGGTAACTGATTTCTCATGGTATCCAATGAGCTAATTATGACCTACATTATACATCTTTGTATTTAAACCTGGTAAGTACGGTTCGAAAGCTGGGGGCTACACCTTTTGTTTAAGCGACTCAAGGCCAATGTCATTTCTTTTCCAGTTCACCAGAAATATTCCCACGCAGACCATAGGAAGTCCTGTAATTAAAGAACCGGTGAATTCCTCGTCAAGAAAGATAATGCCTGCAAGGACCCCGAAGATGGGTGTCAGGAAGGTGAAGGCCGAGAGTCTGCTCACCGAATAGCCGTGAATCAGCTTGAACCAGATCAAGTAAGTAATAAAGGCGACGATTACCGACTGAAAGAGGATACAGCCGACGATTGAAGGATTCAACATGATAATCCATCGGGGTTCCAGGATGAGGCTCGCGAAGATAAGAATCGGAATCGAAAAAACGAGTTGATAAAGAAACGTATGGATCGGCTGGACCTTCCCTGCCATGAACCTTTTGATATAGAGAGTGGTCATTGCCCAAAAGAAGGCGGCGATGATTTCCAGGATGTCTCCAATGAACATGGTGGGTTTGGCCGCCGCGGGTCTCCCTTGAAAGACCAGTAAAACGCCCACGAAAGCCGCAACAAGTCCCAGAGACTTTAAAAACGTCAAACGATCCCCCACAAGAAAAAAGTGGGCTCCAACGGCCACAATGAAGGGGCTCGTGTAAAGGAAAATGATGGAGCGTGCAGCGTCTGTGTAGAGAAGTCCGAAGTATATGCAGGCAAATTCCAAACCAAAGAGAAGGCCCACCACAACTCCATGCAGCAGATTGATGTCGGTATGAAATATTTTCTCCTTCTTCCGCAGGCAATAGATCACCCCGCATATCGAAGCGATGATGGAGCGTAATGTTGAAGCGAATACAGGAGCAATCCCCTGATTAACGTATTTGATACTGGGATGGTTGAAGCCCCAGACCAAAGTGATAATGACGAGGATGATGAGCGCCTTAATATCCAGGTAGTCTTTGCTTTCTTCAGAATCCATATCTCTCTTAAGACTGAATTAGCACAATGCTGTTTAACGGTGTGATTTCGATGGATTCAACTATGGGATGATACCACCTGCCGCCTAAAGATCACCCGAAAAAAATTCACCCTTCATCCCGTATTCAGTAATCAGTCAGAATCTTCCGTACTGAAGACTTGTATTGAATCAGGTTTCAGGTCATACCCGTGCTTAATGTGCCGGCATCGGTGTTAAGGATCAGGTCAAGAGAGCTAAGGTTGAGTACACGGTGGCAAGCCTGCCTGCAGAGCCATCACTATGGTCAGCATTCGGGCCACGCGACCGTTTCCTTCTCAGTCCTCTGGTTTACGGGCGCCCTGCACCACCGGATAATCGGGCCGCCCGGTTTTCATCCAGGCGACGATGTTCACGGCGGCTTTACGGCGCAACTCTATTTCGGCCTCCATCGAATAAAAAGCCGCATGGGGACTCAGAATCACGCGCGGGTCCGTGAGCAGGGGCGAGGCCGCATCAATAGGCTCTATCGGCAATACATCCAGGCCGACGGCGGCCAGCTGGCGCTGTTCCAGTGCACGCACCAGCGCCTTCACATCGATCACCGCGCCGCGGGCCGTATTGACCAGATAAGACCCGGGCTTCATTTTACCAAGCAAGGCTTCTCCGACCAGGCCGCGGGTGTCGTCATTGAGCAGACAGTGGATCGAGATCGCCTCGGCCTGCTCAAACAAGCCTTCCAGGGAGACCGGTTGCACATAGGCCGGGAAGTCACCATCGATCAGGTTGGGGTCGTGGGCGATTACGCGCCCGAAAAGATTTCGCGCGAGGTGGGCAAAACGCTTGCCGATTCGGCCAAGCCCCAGGATGCCCAACGTGAGATTGGATGCCCTGGGAATCTTTCCGGCAGAGGTATAATGCCAGCGGCCCTCGTGAATATCGCGATCGTAGCGCACCACGTTCCGAATGCATGCAAGCATCATCGCCAAGGCATGGGTTGCCACTTCGCCCACGCCGTAATCGGGCGAATTGGCAACCCAGACGCCGTGGCGGGCGGCAGCCCCGGCATCAATCGTGTCGTAGCCGGTCCCAATGCGCGAGCAAATGCCCAACCGGGGCAGCGCTGCAAACACCCGCTCCGTCACCGGGGCGTACTGCACCAGGAGCGCCCTGCAATCGTGCGCGGCTTCGATAACCTCCTGCTCCGTGCGGCACTGCGCCTCTATCATTTCAATGCCGGCTTGGCGGAACATGTCCCGCTCCAGCGATACATCGAGCATGTCATGATCGGTAAACAAGACCTTCATTTTCATGGCGCGAGTATAATCAGAAAGGTCTTGTGTGTCAATGCAACGGTGGCAAAATATCCTTGACATGCAGGGCCGCTTTTCTTATCTTCACACCGCACCGAGAAAGACGCCCTCGTAAGAAGTCATAAAAGCCTTGCTTTCAGGACGGCTTCGTAAAAAGCTCCGCAGGCAAGGCGCGCGAATAACGAGGAGTGAGGCGTACTTTGCCGTACGCTGCAACGACGAGGGGTGAAGCGCAACGCAGCATCCGGACTTTTTACGAAGCCGTCAAGAAAGCGCTTGTCAATCCATCTCATATAGGCAGGGCAAGGGAAGCAGGTCAGGAGAAACGCGCGTGAAGGTAGTAAGCTTTGAGGAAGCGGTCAGCTATATCCATGACGGCGACACCCTTCTGATCGGCGGTTCCGGCGGCGGCCATGCCGTCCCCGAAGCGCTGATCGTTGCCCTGAAAGAGAGGTACCTGAAAGAGAACAGACCAAACCGCATCACGCTGCTGCATCCCGTCGGCATCGGCGATAACGTCAGCCAGGGCGTCGGTCATCTGGCCTACCCCGACCTGCTCAAACGCATCGTCACAGCCGCGCTGGTCAACAGCCCGGCGATCCAGAAGATGGCCGAGCAGGACGCCATCGAGGCCTACACCCTGCCGCAGGGCGCCCTTTCGCAGCTCATGCGCGAGATGGCCGCCGGGCGGCCCGGCCTTCTATCGGAAGTGGGTTTGCACACCTTCGTAGACCCGCGCCTGGGAGGGGGCCGGCAAAGCGCCTGTGCCCGCGAAGGCCTGAGCGAACTGGTGACCCTGGCCGGGAAAGAGTGGATCTTCTACAAGCCCTATGCCGTCGATGTGGCCTTCCTGCGCGGCACGACCGCCGACGAGGACGGCAACGTGACCATGGAGCGCGAGGCAGTCTTCGGGGAGATGCTCTCCATGGCCCAGGCGACCCGCCGGTCGGGAGGGATCGTGATCGTTCAGGTGGCCCGCCTGGCCGAGCGCGGATCCCTTTCCTCCCGGCAGGTCAAGATCCCCGGGATGCTGGTCGATCTGGTCGTCGTCGACCCGGGGCAGCGCCAGACCTACCTGATGGATTATTCCCCCGCCTATGCCGGCGAACTGCGCGTGCCTCTCTCCGAAATCACCCCCCTGCCGCTGGATCCCCGCAAGGTGATCGCCCGGCGGGCGGCCCTCGAACTGGCGCCGGACGCCGTTTGCAACCTGGGATCGGGCGTCTCCACCGGCATCGCCAACATCGCCGCCGAAGAGGGCATCCTGGAGCGGATAGTTCTCACCAACGAGCAGGGGTTGATCGGCGGCGCCCCTTCCGCGGATGCCGGGGCGGCGGTGAATTACACCTCGATTATCGACCAGCCCTACCAGTTCGATTTCTACGACGGCGGCGGACTCGATCTGGCCTTCCTCTCGTTTGCCCAGGTGGACGCCCAGGGCAGCGTCAACGTCAGTCTGTTTAACGGCCGCATCATCGGCGTGGGAGGATTTATCAACATCAGCCGGAACGCCAAGAAGATCATTTTCAGCGGCACGTTCACCGCCGGCGGTCTGGATGTCGTCTGGGAGAACGGGGCGACCCGGATCCGCAAGGAGGGCAAATTTCATAAGTTCAATGAACGGCTTGAACAGGTCTCTTATAGCGGCCCTTACGCCCGGGAACTCGGCCAGGAGGCCTGGTACGTCACCGAAAGGGCGGTATTCAGGCGCGGCCCGGAAGGTCTCGAGCTTGTGGAGATCGCCCCGGGGGTGGATTTGGAGCGCGACATCCTGGCGCAGATGGACTTCCGTCCCCGGATCAGCGACGATCTGAAGGAGATGGACCGGCGGCTGTTCCTCGATAGGCCGATGGGACTGGCGGCGGACCTGGGGGTAAAAGCGCCCTGTCATGTGCCCGCCCGGCTCAGGAAATGAAAGGTATAACGATGTCTGACCGCAATGCGGAAATTCCGAACCCTGCCGAGGAGGCGGACGCCATCCGGGTGACCCGTCCGCGGGCGGGCGTGGCCCTGGTCTCGATCGTCTCTACGCCGTTGGGGGTGCTGCGCCATGCCGTCAAAAGGGCGCTCTGGTCGGCCCTGCGCCGGCTGGAAACCGATCCGGAGGTCCGCTGCATGGTGCTGACCGGCTCGGGCAAGGCCTTTTCGGTCGGTTCGGATATCCGGGATTTCAGTCAGGATGTCGGGTGGCTCCTGGAGAATGATTACTGGGAAGCGGGACTCAACCAGGCCGTCGAAGACGCCCGCTTCCCGGTGATCGCCGCCTGTAACGGTCACACGCTGGGCGGCGGCGCCGTGCTGGCCCTGGCCTGCGATATCCGCACGGCCTCGGCTTCGGCCAAATTCGGGTTTCCGGAAGTGAAGGTGGGCGCCTTCGCCTCGGGTAGCGGCACCCAGCGCCTTCCCCGCCTGGTGGGCCGCGGCCGCGCCCTGGACCTGCTCTTGACCGGCCGGATCGTCGACGCCGCCGAGGCCCTCTCTTACGGATTGGTCGAGTACGTCTTCCCGGACGGGGAATTGATCGAAAAAACGCTCGCTATCGCCGCAGGGATCGCCGCGTACCCGGGACAGATCACCGCCGCCACGAAGCGCTGCGTCAACGCGGGCCTGCGCGAGGGCATCCGCGCCGGCCTGGCCCTGGAGCAGGAACTGCGCGTCCGGACAGGACGCGGCGCAGACGCCGCTGAAGGCCGGCAGGCCTTCCTTGAGAAACGCCCGGCACGCTTCAACGTAAACGAACCGAAGGAGGAATAGTCGTGCTACTCGCGAGCTTCCGGCGCCGTGAGCAAACCCGCATCGGCGTCATCCGCGGCGGGAAGGCGAGCAGCGGCCTCGGCATCCTTCGGAATCAGGTAGCCGACGGACCGATGGAAAGGGGATGATATGACGGGTAAAACCTATCCAATGGCCTTCGTGACGGCGCCCGGCGTGATCGAGTTCCTCCCGCACGAGCGGGCCCCCCTTGCCCCGCAGGAGGTGCGACTGGCGGTCAGGGCGGCCGCCGTCTGCGGCAGCGACCTGCATATCTTCAAGGGGAAACACCCCTCCGCCCCGCTCCCGGTGAGCGTTGGACACGAACTGGCAGGCGCTGTGATCGAGACCGGGCCTGCCGTGACGAAACACAAGCCCGGCGACCGCGTCACCGTGGAGCCAGTGATCGCCTGCGGCAAGTGCGATCCCTGCCGCCGCGGTCAATATCACCTCTGCCGGGATATCAGCTTCCAGTACCGCAAGGGGCAGGGCGCCTTTGCCCCCTACTTCACGGCGCACGAGGACCGCGTCTTTCGCCTTCCCGAAGGCCTCTCCTATGAAGAAGGCGCCCTTATCGAGCCTCTTTCCGTGGCGCTGCACGCAGTGAAGAAAAGCGGCGTCCGGCTGGGGAATGCCAGCGCCGTGTTCGGCGCCGGGGCCATCGGGCTCCTCGTGACGATGCTGCTGAGGCAGGCATCCGGCGGCAAGACGTTCATCGTGGACGTGCACGACTTTCGCCTGCAAAAGGGGCTGGAGCTGGGCGCCGGCCGGGCCATCCACAACCGCCGCGAGGACGCCTTGGAGGTGATCCTCGCCGAGACCGGCGGGGCGGGCGTGGACTGCTCGTTCGAGGCGGTCGGGATGGAGATGACCCTCGTCCAGGCGCTCCAGTCGCTGCGCAAGGGCGGCACGGCGACGCTGCTGGGCATTTTCGAGGAATCACCCGCCCGTGTGCCGGTCAACCTCTTTGTTCAGAAGGAGATCGCCCTGCTCGGTTCGCAGGGCTACAACTGGGATTTCCAGGACGCCTTGGCCCTCCTCGAGCGAGGCTGCCTGGATCTGAAGCCCCTCATCACCCACCGCATCGCCCTGGAGGGGCTGCAGTCGGGTTTTGAGACGCTTTTGAACCCGGCCGCCCCTGCCGTCAAGGCGGTGGTTGTCATGGGATAGAGGGAAGGAGAGGCGTGATGGATGAAATCCTCCAGGCGATTGAGGGTTATGGAATCATCCCGGTGGTCAGGATCGAGAAGGCGGCAGATGCCCTGCCGCTCGGGAGGGCCCTTTGCGCGGGAGGTCTGCCGCTTGCGGAGATCACCTTCCGGACCGCGGCGGCGGAAGAGGCGATCCGGACCCTGACGGATGGGATGCCGGAGCTGATCGTCGGCGCCGGGACGGTCCTGACGACCGGGCAGGCCGAAAAGGCGGTCCGCGCCGGCGCGAGATTCATCGTTTCGCCCGGCTTCAATCCGAGGATTGTCTCCTACTGCCTCGAACAGGGGGTCCCTGCAATCCCGGGGGTCAATTCGCCGTCGCAGATCGAGGCGGCGATGGAATGCGGTCTTGGCGTCCTGAAGTTTTTCCCCGCGGAGGAGTCGGGGGGCGCCGCCTTTCTGAAGGCCGTCGCGGCGCCCTACGAGGGGATCAAATTCATCCCGACCGGCGGAATCAACGCGGCGAACCTCGTTTCCTATATCCTCTTGAAAAACGTCATCGCCTGCGGCGGCAGCTGGATGGTTAAGGGGGCGCTCATCTCGGCGGGAAAATTCGAGGAGATCGCGCGCTTGACGGCCGAGGCGGTCCGCGTCCTGCTCGGCTTTTCGCTTGCCCATGTGGGCATCAACGGGGAAAACGCGGAAAATGCAAGCAAAACCGTGGAACTCTTCTCTATCCTGTTCCCTTTCCCGGTCGCGGAAGGCCAGGGCGCCTTTTTCCTCGGGGAAAACGAGATCGAGATCATGAAAGGCCCCGGGCGCGGTGAAAAAGGACACCTCGCCTTTGCGACCAACGACGTCGCCCGGGCGCTCTTCCACCTCGGCCGGCGGGGAATCCGGCCCATTGCGGGAACGGAGCTGGAAAAGGACGGAAAGACGATCCACGTTTACCTGGATCGGCAGATCGCCGGATTCGCGCTTCATCTGCGGCGGAAAGGGTGACGGACTCCCATGAAAAAAATCATTACATTCGGCGAGATCATGCTGAGGCTCAAGGCGCCGGGAAGTGAAAGACTCCTCCAGTCCCCAGCGCTGGAGGCGACCTTCGGGGGCGGAGAGGCGAATGTGGCCGTGGGGCTAGCCCGTTTCGGAATGGACGCCGCCTTCGTGAGCCTGATCCCTCCGAACCGGATCGGGGATGCCTGCCTTGCGGAGCTGCGCAAACAGGGGGTGGACACCTCCCGCGTCATCCGGAAGGGAAAGCGGCTCGGCATCTATTTTCTGGAGGCCGGGGCCAACCAGCGGCCTTCCGTGGTCATCTACGACCGGGCGCATTCTGCAATCGCCGAGGCGGTCCGCGGGGAGATCCCCTGGGACGGGATCTTTGCCGGGGCCGGCTGGTTTCACATTACCGGGATCACCCCGGCGATCTCCGAATCCGCCGCCCTCGTCTCCCTGGAGGCGGTCCGGAAGGCCAGGGAGAGCGGCCTGACCGTTTCCTGCGATTTGAACTACCGGAAGAACCTCTGGAAATACGGCCGGATGGCGCAAGAGATGATGACGGAAATCGTCCAATACGCGGATGTCGTCATGGCCAACGAGGAGGACTGCCAGATGGCCCTGGGCATCTCGGCCGATTCGAACGTCGAATCCGGCGAAGTGGAAGCGGATCACTACCGGAGGCTGACCGACAGGGTGCTCGAACAGTTTACGGATCTCAGGAAGATCGCGGTGACACTGCGGGAGAGCCATTCGGCGGACCACAACGGCTGGTCGGCGGTCCTCAACAACCGGGAAGAATTCCTGGTATCGCGGAAATACGAAATACTGAACATCGTCGACCGGGTGGGAACGGGGGATTCTTTTGCCGCGGGGCTGATCTACGGTCTCCAGGCCCTGAAAGCGGACCGGGAGGCGCTGGAGTTTGCGGCCGCCGCCTCCTGCCTGAAGCATTCGCTCCCGGGGGATTTGCCGCTGCTTTCCCTGGAGGAGGTTCAAGGCCTGGTCGGTGGCTCCGGTTCGGGGAGGGTTCAGAGATGACGAACTCGTAAAAAAGTCGCAAAAGCCTTGCATTCAGGACGGCTTCGTAAAAAGGCCGCAGGCAAGGCGCGCTAATCCCGAGGAGTGAGGCGTACTTCGCCGTACGCCGCAACGACGAGGGGTGAAGCGCAACGCAGCATCCGGTCTTTTTACGAAGCCGTCAGAGATAGGAGGAGCGACTGAATGGGACGAACCATCACCATGCATGAGGACCGGCTTTTCCCCAGCGATCCCGAGGAGCGGCGGATCGCCCGCCGCCTGTACGGCGAGGTCCGCGACCTGCCGATCCTAAGCCC
>Ga0172370_10010983_pt1 | contig 10293 bp, 9 predicted proteins | sample LakKiv5m_FD_114538 | JGI IMG/M metagenome (GOLD analysis project Ga0172370, IMG submission 114538) | Freshwater microbial communities from Kabuno Bay, South-Kivu, Congo - kab_022012_11.5m | ecosystem: Environmental > Aquatic > Freshwater > Lake | place: Democratic Republic of the Congo...
ATGACATAGTAGTAACCGACATAAGTAGCGCGATTAATCTTCAACGGCAGATAAATTAGCTTATAAAAAACAAAGATATTAGCGATTAACAAAATGACAAAAACCCAGTTAAAGGCCTGATTATTGGGCTGATTGATTTCTTCCGTTGGCGCCGCGTTAGCCGGCCTAAAGCCGATTAAACCGATTAAGAAAAAATATAAGAAAGAAGTATTAAGCGTGTCAAAAACGAAAAAATTATGGATGCCGTAAGCTACGAGCAAACTGAACAAGACCGCGAATTTATAATAATCTTCCTGTCGAAACTTAAATAACCGGTAGAACAGGTAGCCGAGAATCGCTAAATAAGCTAGAAGCCCTAAAACTCCGCCGGCCATAAGCTGATCCAGATAGACATTATGAGTGCGATCAAACCAATTTTCTGAAATATCCGGCGTATAATATTTATTATAAATAACCTCAAAATTTTCCGGGCCGATACCTAGGACGGGATGAAATTTAAAATCCCTTAAAGCCATGCGCCAAACGACCAAGCGATTATTAATCGAGCCCTCAGCCAAAGAAATGGTAGCCAATCTATTTACGAACTCTATTTTTGAACCGACTAATTTTCCTCTGAAGATAAAAAGGGAAGCAAAAATTAAAACCAGGACTGCCAAAATAATTAAGGAATGTCGGCGGGCCCGGCCGGGCAGAAAAATTGAATTTAAAACTAAAAATACTGGGACGCCGACGGCTAGGCCTAGAATCGCGCCGCGGGTTGAAGTTAAAAATAAAACTATTAAGTTAAGCGCGCTAGCCGCCAAAGCGAAGTATTGATAATTCCTGCGCGCTTCATTAAAGTAATAAAAAATACCCAAGCCAAAAGCAATTAATAAATAACCGGCTAAAAAGGCTGCATTACCGACGGTTGAGGCGACGCGACCGATGCCGGCAGCGAAAACCGGCAACAGGCTGAATTTCTGCGCTAAACCATACAGGGAAACTAAGATGCTGGAGATAAGGATTAATCTAACGCACATGAGCCAGTCTTCCCTGGTTTTAAAGAATGCCGGCAAGAGAAATAAATAAATTGCTAAATAAATCAAACTAACCAAGCCTTCCATTCTTTCAAAGTCGGACCAGAAACTTTTATAAAAATTGTAGCCGAAAATAGCCGCGATCAGATTTACAAAGAAAAAGATACCGACTAAAATGAACCCTGCGTTGAAGCGCGGACGATATTTTTTAAAATTAAGCGCTAACAGCAGTAAATATATGGACAAACCGGCTTGCATGAGCAAACGAAAATACAAGGTTTTAGTTAGAATGAAAGGAAAGTAAAAACCCTCAATAAAAATTAAGGCTAAAAACGGCACGGCAAACAAAATGATCTTAGCAATTTTTTCTAATTTTAATTCAAACATAAATAAATTAAATTATCGTCTTAGAGCGTAGGCCGGCTGGACTCTTGAGCGCATATGAAATCTGGGAGATTATGCGCCAAAGAGCTGGCGCATAATCTCCCAGATTTCATCTAAGCGAAAGAGTCTAGCCGGCCTGCGCTCTAAACCAAACGCATATGTTATAAATTATTTAAGCTTGTCTATTTTCCTCTGTAAAGCCGCCTGATTGTTAGGCTGTTTGACTATCAACTCCTCATAAATTTTAATAGCCTCATCATTCCTCCCCTTTTTAGCCAGCCAATCGGCATAATCGCTTAAGACTAAAGTATCGCTTTCCATGCTGTCTTTAATCGTGGCAATGGCTAATTTATAGGTTGCTTCAACTCGAGCGTCATTATTCATGACCTGATAATAATTAGCCAATTTCACATAACTTTCCGGTATATATTTATTTAAATCAATGGCTTTCTGGTAAGCCATCTCGGCGCTTTTATAAGCTTTCATTTTTAATAAGACATCAGCCAGATTCTGCCAAGTCACGCGTGCTCCGCTTTGTAATTTTAAAGATTCCAAATAAGCATCATAAGATTCGCGGTAATTGCCCAGATAATTCTGATAAATTGCCAAATTATTATAGTCCGCCAAAAACTGGTCTTTTTCTTTAGCCGCGGTTAAATCGGCTTTTATTTCCTCTAACTTCTTTTCAAACTGGGCGCGCGCTTCATCGCTTAGCTGGGCGTTTTCAGACCAAATTAAATTCTCCTCATCGTCCAGCATAACAAAGCCGGTAACAAAAGCTGTCTGATTGTTTTTCTGATCTTTATCGCCGCTCTTCTGCCATAACCAAAAACCGGCGCCGGCGATGATAATCAACGCTAAAACGGTAATGATAATTTTATTGTTTCTAGACATACTTAAATTTTAAAAAATTAATTTTCAGCTTGTTTATGATTAGCAAATTACCATACAATTATACCCATTTCCCTAACAAAAAGCAACCCGCCCCTCGCGAGGCGGGTTGCTTTGCGTATCTGAAGTTCAACTATTATTTCGAGAAGGTCTGCGCGACGGTCATGTCCTTAACCAAGTAGCCGTTGGTCCAGTCAGAGGTCGCGGTCGTATGAGCCGCGGCTGATCTATCGGACCAAATGTTATACTTGTTGGCCGTACCGGCATCAACCAAATCAGCACCCTTGGCGTAAGCGGTACCATTGGTAACCGCGCTGGTGTCCTGTTTAAAGCCAACCGTAATCTGATCGCCGGCCGCGCTATAACCGGTCACAGCGCCCCTTAACTCGTAAGTCTTAGGCGTGCTGCTGATAATCAAGACATCGCTGTCTTGCGCGCCAACAATCACGGCAACGGCCGCGCCCTGAACGGCTGTGATAGGTTTAGTATCATCAGTCAAGGTCAGAGAAGCGGACGTATCATAGAGATACAGATCAGTGACATCGCAGGCCGTAGTAGCCACAGTGAAGCCCAATTGCTTAATCTCAATGTTGCCCGCGTTATCGGCTACCACCGAGAACTTGTACAAAGCTCCGTTAACCGGATCAGATCCGGCATCAAGCTTGGCAAAGGTCGGTTTGCTCTTTCTGACGTAGAAAGAATTGCTGGCCAAATCAGAATCGGCCGCGCTTTCGTCAGCCGTACCAGAATCGCCGGTAGCGTTAAAGCCTTCATCCGCGTCAAGAATAACCGTGCTGTTAGCGCCGGAAGTGGCTCCGCTGGCGATTGAGGTCAAGGAGACATAAACCTTTAAGGTCGCGTCGCCATCAGCCGGGACATACATGGTTAAACCGGTGAAAGTCGCTGTCGCGTGAGCTTCGGTGTCGGTGATAAAGACGCCTGAAGCCGTCTTAGTGGCTCCGGCTTTATCAGTGTAGCTTAAGGTAACGCCCGCAGTTGAAGTGGCAAAGTTATTGGTAACTTTTAACTTCAATTCATCAACGGTGAAACCTTCGTTCTGCGCGCTGAATTGATATTCAGCCACATAGTTACCGGTTGAACCGGCCAAAACGATGGCCGCGTCAGGCATACTGCCGTTGGTAACGGTTAAAGTGCCTGAACCGGAAACGGTCATAGTCTGAACATTGGTGCCATCGCCGGAAGCGGAAACCGAACTGCCGGTAACCATACCGCTGCCGTCAGCGTCAACCTGGGCAATCCAAGAACCGACATTAGAGCCGGACTTGATGTTAGCGTAAAGGTCAATCGTCTTTGATTCGCTGGCAGCCAAATTAATGTTCGGCGATAGAGAATAGATGTTGGAAGTGCCAGGGACATTCTTAACCGCTCCGATAGTCGCGCCGGTAGCGTTGTCCACCAAGTACATATTGGTAACGGTCGCGGCTTCAGCGTCTGATAAAGTTACGGTGATTGACGCGACATTAACGCCTTCGGCTGAACCGGCTGAAACAACGAAAGAACCTAATCTAACATTATTAGAACCGGCGATTACCGTCTGATTGCCATAACCCGAGAATTTAGACACGGTTAGAGCGGCGGCTGAAATAGTTAAAGCCGCGGCTGATCCGTTAACCGCGCTGATCGCGGACTGATAGCCTAAGGAGCTCATCTTCTGAACATCAGAGGCTGTAGTAGCGATAGAAACCTGTACGGTATTGCCATCAGAATAACTGGTTGAAGTGGAGGTCTTAATATCGGCAATGATCTGTACTTTGGCAGTAGTGCCGGCCGGAACGACGAAAGACGAGCCAAAGCCCCAGGTAGTAATACCAGTGGCCTCGGTCAAATCCTTGGTTGAACCGACCTGCGCGCCGTCAACATAGATTCTGCCATTGTCCAAACCGCCTTGTCTGGTGGAAACGGTTGTGGCGGTAACGGTCATGTCCTTAACTTTCATATCTTCTCCGGAAGCTCGGAAATCCCATTCGCCGACAACCACATTGGTGCCATCCAAAGTAACGCTGCCGGATGGAGCCGTGGTTTGGCGGTTAATGGATAAAGAGCCGGAGTTGATGGTGAATTCAGACCCGGAAGCCGGAGCGGCCGGAGAGAATGAACCGGCCGAATATGGCTCAACATAAACATTGTAGCTCGTATCCTTGACCAAGACATCATACTTGTTCTGAACCGAGAAATAGAAGGTTCTGGTTGAACCCTTTACTATATCGGCGCGCAAGCTTAAAATCTTAGCCTGACCCTTAGGAATCTGATAAGGAGCGGCGCTTAAATCAAAGATAACTTCGTAATTAGAAGTCATGGCCGCGACCGTGCCGATAACGGCTCCGGTCGGATCCAACAACTTGAAGTTAGCTAAATCATCTTGCTGCACGCTGCCGATTTCCGTAAAAACAATCTTTTCAACGCTTAAGATCTGTTCTGAACCGGTGAAAGTGTATTTCGCCACTTCAGCTTCCTTGGTATCAGGATCAACTGTTGAACTGGCAGCCGGCACGCTGGCGCTGGTGAGTGTAACTACCAATTTGCCTAAATCAGTGGCATTGGCGGTAGACATTAAATTGCCGCTAACCGGGAAAGAGCCGCTGACGGCCGCGCCGTTAGTGGTAATATCCGTAGCCGCAACAATACTGAAGCCAATGGTCTTGCCTGACAGAGCGCTATATAACATATCGCCCCTTAAGGTAATGGATTTAGTCGTGCCTTTGGCAACTGTGAATAAGCCGGAAGCATCATTAAAAGTCGCGACATTTGAAGAGACGGTCGCCTCGGCGGTTAATCTGGTAGCTCCATCATAGAGATACAGACTTTCCACGTCAGCGTCGGCTGAAATGCCGGTTCTCTTAACCTTCAAATTAGTCACTTTAACGTCGCCATCAGCGGCCGCGGTAAAGTTAACCTTTAAGAATGGGATATAGGCTTGGCCGTTGCCGGTGGTGTTAGTGATAACGGTGGTGGAAACCGGGGTATCTGAAGCTAAAGCTACAGTTAAACCGGATCCAGCGCCGATGGTTCCGCCGGCACCAGAAGAGGTGTCGATCAGAGTGGCCACAGCGCCCGTGATATCAGAACCAGCGGTTGGCATGGCAATCGTAGCGGTTATTACATCCGCCCATTTGAATCTGTTGGCGCTAAAAGCCGCTTCAGTGGTAACTTTTTGAGCAGCGCCATTAGCATCGATGTAATAAACATCAGCTGAGGTGCCGAACTTCACTAAGCTGCCAGCTGGATAAGCAGTCGCGCTTACCGTGCCACCCATCTTATAATTGGTAAAGAAGGCATCTGGTACATCAACAATCCTCTTATTCCAATTAGCTCCGTATAAAGTAGAAGCTGTCGCTTCGTCCGGGATGGCAACTAAAGTGCCACCGGCGGTAACAGCGTAAACTTTCGGATTGGTGGTTATCTTAACTAATTTAGTACCTGGTCTCATGGTGACATTAGCTCCTAAAGGATATGACTCTAACTCAGCTTGAGGAATAGTCACAACTCCGGAAAAATCACTGTACCAGGAAAAATAAGTCGCCTCATTAGGGAAAACATATCTCTTGCCATCGGCGGCCAAGTAATAAACGGAGGAAAGTCCGCTCATCTTGATTAAGTCACCGGCTGAAGCAGCAGCTCCGGCCTCGGGGGCCACAACTACGCTCATTGATAAGACGGTAACGAAAATTACGCCTGCGGCAAAGATTTTCTTGAATCTTTCCATAGATAATTTGTCTTTCTTTCGCTTTTTAAACAAGTTTTAGCAAATCAACCGGAATCCCGCCTCCCCCACGCTTATATGAATAAGCGCGCGGGGTTGGCAAATTGCATGGATAATTCACCTCCCGACTTATTTATATAAGTGTGGGGGGTTAGCTTGCTGATTTGCTTAGTTGCTCTTTGACGATTAGTCTCGGAGCTAAAATTTAAAAAGCGAGTTGATTAATTAATTTAGTAAAGTTTCGACATCGGTCGATCGACCTTTCACAACTTTACCATAATCCGCTTAATGCGGATTAGAAAGTCATCCTATTTAGAGAACGGCTTTCTAATCAGCACTAATTAAAAAATTAATTGGTACTAGTGGCGGTTTCACTCGCTCCTTCAACTTTACCTAGCTCCGATTGATCAATAACTTTATTGACCTCTTCTAATTTATCTATAGCGCCATTAATGTTCTTCTCATCAACCAGCTTTTCAGCTTCCTCAAGCAACTGATCGGCTTGCCGCGAAGTTGGAGGGCTAGCTAAATCGGCTTGTTCAACGGTTGAAGTAGCGTTAGCCTCAACCGGCTCTATCGCCTTATCGTCGGTCTGGCTTGAATTAACCTCCGGCTTAACCTGCTCACTAATCAAGGCGGTCGGTTCAGCAATTTCCATTCTTTGATCATTCTTGCCTAAATTAGCCCCGAAAACTTCGGACTCGTCATCCTTGACCTGGCTCTTAGCCGCTTTAGATAATCGATCTTTAACTTGGCTGATCTCTTTTTTAAAATTCTGGGATAGTTTTTCCAATTTATCATTATTAACGGTAGTGGCCTGATTAGTATCCTCTAATACCTGAATCATCTCTTTGGCGCGATTAGTGGCGAACTCTACGCCCAACTTAACCTTATTTTTCTCATCAAAAGTTATAGCGAATTGCGCTCGCTCACTGATAATTTTAGCGATATATAATGAATCGCCGGGCTTAGAATTTTTTGATGCGTAAACACTGCCGATGCCAGTCACTAAAATAAAAATGCTGGCCAGAGAAGCTAGCCAAACCGGTTTAGCCAGATTAACTAAGAGGTGGCGCGGTACGATGCTTTGCCATAATATTCTGATATTTGATTTTGACTCCGAAGAGCCGGCGGAAATTTGGCTAAACAAAATACCCCGATATTCTTCTCGCCAATGGCTATCGGGTTTAATTTCTTTTAAACTATTTAATTTTTTTAGAAGCTCTTGATCATTCATAAACTTTATTGATCTCTCTCATCCGCTAAACAACGGAGAGGTTCTGAAAATTATTTATCTTTTTCTTCTTGGCTTAAAAGGCCTTTTAAGGCATTAAGCGCTCGATAAATTAAAATCCTGACGTTGCCCTTTGATTTATCCAAGATCTCGGCGATCTCGTTAATAGAAAGTTCATTTATGAAACGCAAAATTATTACTTCGCGATATTCATCTTTCAGCTCCGGCAACTTAGTTTGAATAACCAACAGGTCGGCCTGCAATTCAAAGCTGCTATCCGGACTCTGTTTTTCGTCGGTAATATTGACGCCATTTTCACTATCCAGACTGATGGTTTCTCGGCCCCTGGTTTTGCGATAGTGATCTATTATTAAGTTTCTGGAAATTTTATAGAACAGCGCTTTTAAAGTTTTTTGATCCTTCAGACTATTCTCTAAAATGTAATGCCAAGTTTTCAAAAACATGGCTGAACATAAATCTTCGGCTTCTTCACGGTTGCCTACCTTAAAATAAATAAATCGATACAACTGATCAACGTATAAATCATAAGCTCTGATAAAGGCCTCTTTGTCGCTCTGTTTTATTTTATACAGCAATAATTTTTCTTCTATTTTGCCTATTTTCATTTAATTATACGAAAAATCTTAGGAGTTGTTACACTAAAATACTAATAATAACAAAAATTAATAAAAAAATAATCGTCAATACGAATATTATTAACTAATATTAGCTATTATCTTCTCTTGCGGGATTCCGTCCAGCTTGAGAACAAATATATTGAGCATAATAACACATAAATTAACGGAAAGCAAATCAATATTATAATTCATAGATAACAGCTCCTAACTCATTTTATTAACAAAAATTGATAATCCTCCTACTATATACCATTTAATGACGCCCCTTCTTGCATTATTAAAAATAATGTGTAAAAATGGAGATGCATTATTTTAGTCTAGATTAATGTAGACTTTACTATATTGAAATATATAGTTTCAAATTAGCTACTTTAGTCTACGCTAGCCTAGACTAAAGTCAAATTACTCATAAAGTTAAGTCTACAAGAATGTGGACTTAACTAATAAGATGATTCAAAATCAGATAAACTTCAGTAATGATCAAAAAACACCAGATAAAGACACTGGGCATGCTTTAAATAATGAAATCCTTAAACCAATCTGGCTATCTGTTTCCGAAGCAGCTAAGCTTGGCGGTGTGCAAGCCAAAACTATACGGCGCGCTATTCAATACAACTATGTTAAATATAAAATAGTCGGCAATCGCTATTTAATTGACTTCCCTAGCCTAATAATCTACTTACATACCAAAACTAAGCTAAAGAACAAACTAAATCAATTCGGCTTAGGCCAATATGTGGATAAGTGGAAACAAGATCTAGAATAATTTTCCTTTCTGTTGAAAAAAAATATTTCTTCTTAAAAAGGCGGGGCAGCTAAAAAATATTTCTAAAAAATAATTACATTCGGCAGAATAAGAAACTTTGTATTTCATAACAAAAACACCAGCCTTAGGGCTGGTGTTTTTATATATCAATCTTTTCTTACAAAACAGCGTCTTTAGCCGCTTTGGCTACCCTGAATTTAACTACAGTCTTAGCCTTAATCTGGATTGATTCGCCGGTTGCTGGATTTCTGCCCATTCTGGCCGGTCGGTTAATCTTAACTAATTTGCCCAGGCCGGGGATAACGAACTCACCGTTCTTTTTAACCTCGCGAAGCGCTAAATTAGCCAGCTTCTCCATAAAACCGCCGACATCCTTCTTGCTCATGCCGGTTTCTCCCGCCATGGCATCTAACAATTGAGACTTAGTCAATTTTGACATAGTTTTACTTGTTTATCCCCTGCTTAATGTTAGAACAGGAGAATTATTATAAATTGTTAATATCTATTAGCTATTATACACTATCTAATAAAAAAAGCCAATAAATACAAGCCTTTCTAAGTGCGCCAATTAATTTCGAAAGAAATAGAGTGCTTTCCGGGTATATTCCATTTTGAAAATCTTAGCCAAAATAATTGAAATTTATTTTCAGCTATTTTGCCAAAACCGAACCTATTTAATGTTAACTCAACGTCTATTACCATATTACTGGCACGGGTGGTAGGAATCGAACCCACGCTAGAGGTTTTGGAGACCTCTGTACTACCATTATACGACACCCGCCCGCGCTTAAGCGGCAAGTCCAGCCTGCCGCTTTAAGCATTATTTTGTTTCTTTGTGTTTAGTGTGCTTCTTACAGTGCAAACAGAATTTTTCCAACTCCAGCCTATTTTTCAAAGTTTTTTTATTCTTTTTTGAAAAATAATTAACGCGCTTGCACTCAGTGCACTCCAACTTAATCAAATTATCCTGCGACATAAGATTATCATCAAACAAAAATTTAATGGCCATAGGGCTTCGCCCGCTATTGAATTTTTGTTTGATACATTATATTTTTTGTTTATCCCCAAAGGGGAAAAACATTAAAAACTTTTTCTAAAAAAGTTTTTAAAGGTATTATTAACTCTTCCACAAACCATGTAAATTGCAGTAAGCACGAGCCTCTATAACTTCTCCTTCAACAATAAAATCCGCCTCGGCTTGCCGATCCAACTCCGGTTTTAGATATTTTCTATAAACGCGAGTGGTGGTTAAAACTTCAATCCATTCTATGTAATGAGCGGCTTCCATCGGGTGGGCCTCGGAACCAATCTTAATAGTTACTTTATCCCCGACCGCCTGCATAACTGGAACATGCTTTTCCAGGCTGGCATCAACCGTATTCTCCGTCTGCAAAATCATCGGCTGGCCGCAACAGACTAAAGCTCCCTCGCCTTCATGAACCACTTCTACTATATTGCCGCAAACAGGGCATTTATAAACCTGATTTAGCTTAGTCATATTTTTTTATTTAATTTATTAGGGTGTGGCTTTACAACCACGTTAGAAACTATTTTAGCAAAAATTCCTGAAAAAATCCAATTCGCTTCGCCCTGCCGCCCGTGCCGCTCACGCGGCACTGCCGAGCAGAAAAATTGTCCTTACA
>Ga0172370_10010989_pt1 | contig 10288 bp, 8 predicted proteins | sample LakKiv5m_FD_114538 | JGI IMG/M metagenome (GOLD analysis project Ga0172370, IMG submission 114538) | Freshwater microbial communities from Kabuno Bay, South-Kivu, Congo - kab_022012_11.5m | ecosystem: Environmental > Aquatic > Freshwater > Lake | place: Democratic Republic of the Congo...
GTCTGGTGGATCATTTGTATATGTTCCAAAAGGGGTTAAATTACCAATGCCTTTACAAGCATATTTCAGAATAAATGCTGAGCGTTTTGGTCAGTTCGAAAGAACCCTAATAATTGCCGAGGAGGGAAGTTTCGTCCATTATATTGAGGGTTGTACCGCACCCATTTATACAACCGCCTCTCTTCATGCAGCCGTTGTTGAGATTTTTGTAAAAAAGGGTGCTAGGGTGAGATATACAACCGTTCAAAACTGGAGTCACAATATTTACAACTTAGTTACAAAGAGATCAACTGTTGACGAGGACGGAATTATGGAATGGGTGGACTGTAATATTGGTTCCGGAGTAACTATGAAATATCCAAGCGTATTTCTAAAGGGAAAAAGGGCTCATGGCGAAGTGCTCTCAATTGCTTATGCCAACAAAGGTCAACATCAGGATGCGGGCGCAAAAATGTATCATATGGCACCGGATACAACTTCAAGAATAATTTCTAAATCGATTTCCAAGAACGGAGGAAGGACGTCTTATAGAGGTTTGGTATCAGTATCTCCCGGGGCAAAAAATTCTAAAGTCTATGTATCGTGCGATGCTTTGCTCATGGATAAGAAATCACGTTCTGATACATATCCTTATATGCGGATAAAAGAAAAAGATTGCGAGGTTCAACATGAAGCGACCGTGGAAAAATTGGGAGAAGAAAAATTGTTTTATTTAACCTCCCGTGGAATTAAAAAACCAGAAGCGGAAAGTTTACTTGTAAATGGGTTTATCGAACCGGTTGTTAAGGAAATTCCATTGGAGTATTCGATCGAGCTCAACAGGCTGATTAGAATGGAAATGAGCGGAAGTGTCGGATAAGATTAATATGAAAAAATTTATAAACCTAAATAAAACAGGAAAGAAAACTTTGATCTTTAATAAACCAGGAGATTATGCTGTATTTCTCCATAACTTATCAGGTGAATATAATTTTAAAATTGAATCTAGTGATGTAAATTTAGATATTCTTGGTTTATATATGGGAAATGGATCAGATAATTTTGAGTTGAAGACCAATCAATATCACATCGCTCCCAATTCTACTTCAAATTTATTAATAAAAGGTGTCTTTGATGATCGGTCAAAATTTATATATCAGGGTTTGATAAAGATAGAAAAAGCCGGACAAAAATCACATGCTTATCAGAAAAATAAAAACCTGATCTTATCAGAAAAGGTTTTTGTTGACTCAAGACCATTTTTAGAAATACTGGCCGATGATGTTTTTTGTACACATGGATCGACCACAGGAAAAATAAACGAGGAGTCGCTTTTTTATTTGAAAAGTCGCGGACTTCAACAAAAAACGGCAGAAAAATTATATATTGCTGGTTTTGTTCAAGAAATTATTGATAAAATCAAAGTTGTTCAACCAGATTTTAAATTAACGATATGATGAATCTGAAAAACCTATTTCCGATCTACCGCAATCAGCCAAACTTGGTCTATCTTGACTCGACGGCGACTTCTTTAAAACCAAAATCTGTTATTGACAAATTAAGGGAATATTACGAAGAATATTCCGCCAATGTTTTTAGAGGTATCTACCCGATGTCAGAAAAGGCTACAACGGAATTTGAAGAAACAAGAACGATTGTTTCTAAATTTGTTAGTGCCAACAACAGCAACGAGATTGTTTTTACTAGAAACGCCACTGAATCATTAAATCTGCTGGCTTATTCATTAGGACGAAAAATTTTGGAATCCGGTGATGAAATTGTAACAACCATAATGGAACACCATTCTAATTTTGTTCCATGGCAGGTATTAACAAGTGAAGTGGGGGCAACCTTTAAGATAATTGATATTGACAATGAAGGTTATTTAGACCTGAAAAACGACAAATTAAAGATATTAAAACAAATTGTTACAAAAAAAACTAAGATCTTAACGCTTACATATGTTTCAAATGTTCTCGGAACCGTTAATCCAATCAAAGAAATAATTTCAACCGCAAAAAGTATCAACCCAAACATAGTTACCATAATTGATGCTGCACAAGCGGTGCCTCATTTAAAGATAGATGTCCAAGATCTGGGAGCTGATTTTATAGTTTTTTCCTCCCATAAAATGCTTGGTCCGACCGGTGTTGGGGTCTTGTGGGGAAAAGAGAGATTGCTAAGGGAAATGTATCCTTTTATGTATGGTGGAGATATGATCAGTGAAGTATATATAGATAAAACAATATACAAAGATCCTCCTCATAAATTTGAGGCAGGTACACCAGCAATTGGTGAAATAATCGCCTTTAAAGAAGCGATAAAATTTTTAAACAAAGTTGGAATGAAAAATGTCAATGAACATGAAAAAATATTGACAAAAATGACTATAGATAAATTGAATAGCACATTTGGCGAAGAAATAAGAATCTATGGTCCAAAAAATATTGAACATCACAATGGGATTGTTTCGTTCAGTTTCGGTAAATACCATCCGCATGATATCTCCCAAATCTTAGCTGACAATGGCATTTGTGTTCGTGCAGGTCATCACTGTGCAATGCCTCTTCATACACGCTTAAATCTACCGGCAACTGTCCGGGTTAGTTTTTACATATACAATGACGAACAAGATGTTGAAAGATTAATAGAAGGGCTTAAGAGAGTGAAGAAGATGCTTAAGGGTTAATTTCTTAATTTTAATTATGAATATATATCAAGACATCATCCTCGATCATTATCATCATCCTCATAATCAAGGAATAATATCAGGCAGGTCAGTTGAAGTTAGTAATCCGTTATGCGGCGATAAGATTAAAATGATGATAAATTTTGAAAAAGATAAAGTTAAGGAGATAAAATTTGAAGGCGTGGGTTGTGTTATCTCCACCGCCTCCGCTTCATTATTGACAGATTACGTAAAGAACAGATCAAAACAAGAATTGAAAAAGCTTGATTCTAAGTTTATTATTAAGTTGTTGGGAATAGACTTGGGAATGAACAGAATCAAATGTGCAGTACTGCCGCTCGAGGCATTGCATAAATTATTAGTTTAATTTTAAGATATGGACCTGAAATTAAGAGATGAAAAAAATCCCTCCGGGCCGGTTACATTAAAGTCCGGGTACAAGGTCTGGGTTGATAGAAATCTATGCATAGGTGCCGCTACCTGTATTGCCGTTTCTCCAAAAGCCTATGTTTTGGACGATGAAGCAAAAGCTGTTATCCTTGATACTGTTGATGAAGATACTATTGAAAATATAATTGAGTCGGCAAAGGCTTGTCCAGTTGCCGCCATAATAATTGAAGATGAGAAAGGGAATAGGGTATTTCCAAAATAAAAAGATGGATGAAAAAAAAGATAATAATGTTAGACAGTGTCCCGAATGTGGAATGAAGAGCTTGAAAGGTATGCCGGGAGGAATGGATGCGACCTGTAAAAATTGCGGGTATAAAGACCCGTGTTGTTATGACTAGTTTATAAAATATTGATTATGGCCGACTTTACTTGGTTGATCGGAGGAGAAGCTGGATTCGGGATAATGACGACCGGAGTTGTTTTTTCAAAGATTGCTACTCGCTCAGGGTTCTATATTTTTGATTATGTTGAATATCCATCACTTATCCGTGGAGGCCATAATGCATATGAGGTGCATGTCTCAGATTCACCAGTTTCCCATTTAAATCCTGCCATTGATATTTTGGTTTGTTTGAATAAGGAAACTTACGAAAAACATAAGTCAAGATTAACACCTTCAAGCATAGTGATCTTTGATAAAGATGAATTTGAAATAAAAGAGGATATCAAAAAAATAATTATCCCCTTTAAAAAGACGCTTTCAGAACTTAAGGGTCAACCTGTAATGAAAAATACAATTGCTCTCGGAGCATCAATTGCAATATTGGGAGGGGACATCGATCAGCTTATTCACATAATCTCCGAACAGTTTGCAAAAAAAGGGGAAGAAGTGATTAATTTTAATAAACAATTTGTTCAGGCAGGTTTTGAAGCAGTAAAGAAAAATTATCCAGAAAACATATTAAATAATTTGGTTAAAAGACCAAGTGGAGAGAAATTGGTCTTAACAGGTAATGATGCCTTTTCGTTGGGAAGTGTCATAGCTGATGCCCGTTTTTATGTTGCTTATCCGATGACCCCCTCTTCTACAGTATTGACTGATCTGGCCGCTTGGCAGGAGAAGGTAGGTATGGTAGTTCGTCACGCTGAGGATGAAATATCGGTTATAAATACCGCTATCGGTTCATCATTTGCTGGTGTCCGCTCCGCAGTTGGTAGTTCAGGTGGAGGTTTTGCCCTTATGGTTGAATCGCTTTCATTTGCCGGAATCACTGAAATCCCAATTGTGGTATTTATTGCCCAACGGCCTGGTCCAGCGACAGGGATGCCAACCTGGACAGAACAGGGAGACTTACTTTTTTCAGTCTTTTCAGGGCACGGAGAATTTCCTAAGATTGTTTTGGCTCCGGGAGATAATGAAGAGATGATAGAACTGACAGCGAAGGCCTATAACTTAGCAGATATATATCAAATGCCCGTTATAGTCATATCGGACATGTATCTTTCCGAATCTCATAAAAGTGTAGAAAAAAGCTTTGTTGACTCCTTTATATCTCAATATAAGATCAACAGAGGGAAATTGATCGGTCAAGATTCCTCCTTCGCTAAAGCTACGGAGGACAAGCAAAAATATTTACGGTATAAAATAACTGAGGACGGGATTTCCGAGAGGTTAATACCAGGGACTCCCGGACATTTTTATCAAGCAAATTCATACGAGCATGTTGAGGATGGTCATACGACCGAAGAAGCCCAGCCAAGGATAGAGCAGGTCGATAAAAGAGCAAAAAAATGGGTAACCTATTTAAAAAATGACTTTGCCTTGCCAGAAGTTTATGGTGATATTGAAAAATCAGATACGGTTTTTGTTTCATGGGGATCAACCAAAGGAATTATCATGCATGCGCAAAAACTCTTATTGGATAAGAATATAAATTCTGCTTTTATACATTTTAATCATATATATCCATTAGACACAGATAAAATAACGAAACTATTTGATAAGCAAAATAAAAAATACATACTAGTTGAAAATAATTCTTGGGGACAGTTTGGGAAGCTATTGAAGATGGAAACGGGATTTGAGTTTAAAGAAAAACTTTTGAGGTATGACGGCCGACCGATCACAGCAGAACAAATAGTTAATAAATTGGTCAAATAAGACTAATTAGTCTAATTAGACAAATTAAATTATATGGCGACAATTCAAGATTTTTCCGGATATAATCCAACTTGGTGTCCAGGGTGTGGTGACTGGGGGATTGGGATAGCAATCAAACAGGCATTGATACAGTTGGGTCAAAGCCCATCTTCGGTAGCTGCTGTTTTTGGGATAGGTTGCTCTGGGAATATGAACGATTTTTTAAATGCCTATGCAATCCATTCACTTCACGGTCGAGCAATACCAAATGCTATTGGAATAAAGATAGCAAACCATAAAATGCCTGTGATCGCGATTGTCGGAGATGGCGATTGTTATGGTGAAGGCGGTAACCACTTATTACATGCTTGTCGCGGTAATCATGATATAACCGTGATAGTCCATGATAATGGTGTTTATGGCTTGACAACAGGACAATCTGCTCCAACAGCGCAAAAGGGTTTTAAATCAAAATCTACCCCAGCTGGGATATTTGAAACACCTATAAATCCTCTGGCTCTGACAATAACTTCCGGCGCGACCTTTGTTGCTCAAAGTTTTGCCGGAGATGCGATTCACACGATCTCGATGATAAAGGCAGGGATAGAACATAAGGGTTTTTCGGTTGTTAATATTTTACAACCATGTGTCACCTTCAATAAGGTCAACACATATCAATATTATCTTCAACGGGTTTATAAGCTTGATGAAAATTACAAAAAAGAAGACTTCAAAACAGCCGTTGAAAAAAGTCTTGAGATCAACGAGGAAAAATTTCCGTTGGGAATAATTTATCAAAATAAAAAGTTGTCCTATACTGATCAGTTGTCGCAACTAAAAGAAGGTGCTTTGATAGATAAAAAAAGATTTACTGACTTTGAAAAAATTACAAAATTATTTATTTAATTTGGTGTAAGTTAGTTGAACGATAATATAACTTTAGAGTGTAGCAATAGCATATATTACTATAGGTTTATCGTCAAAAAAAGGGTATTGACAGTTAGCAATTACTCTGTTATACTGCTAAAACATATGGCATTTTTAATTGGAGCGTCAGGACAATCCGTTTATCCAGTTGCACCAGTCCGTGATGGGATAGTGTTCCCTGGTACAGAAAATGTTTTGGTTTTTGGAAGAGCAAAAAGCGTGGCTGCCATCAATGAATCGCTTCGTAAAGACAAAAAAGTCGTTCTTTTAATGCAAAAAAATCCTGCACAAGATGATCCAAAAAGCGACGAGCTTTATCATATAGGAGTCTTAGCGACCATTGATAAAACTGTTCCGGGAGACAAGGGTGAGATCAATGCTTTGCTTAAAGGAATGGAGATAATTAAAATATCCTCATTCACTAAGCAAACTCCATGGTTTGAAGCGAAGGTTGAAATAATAAAGGAAAAGATCATTGAGGATGATGAAATTAAGGCAATGATAAGATATATATCAACTCAAATAAAAAAGGCTATCAACCTTGGAAAGACGGTTGACTTTGTATTTTTGATGAATATTCTGAATACAGATAATCCTATAAATTTTGCACATCAGATAGCCGTCGTTCTTGATCTTAAACCACAGGAGAGGCAAATGCTGCTTGAACAAACGGACCTGAAAACAAAATTGAAAAAAGAAGTTGACTTTGTGAACCGTGAAATAAAAGTATTGGAGATAGAATTCAGCCTAACCTCAAAGACCCAAAAGAAATTTGATAAGGGAATGAAGGAATCAATACTACGAGAAAAGATGAAAACTATTGAGGAAGAGCTTGGAGAGAAAGGAGAAGATAAGGACACAGCTGAATATAGAGAAAAAATTAAAAAGGCGAAAATGCCGAAGGAAGTCGAAGAAAAGGCGGAAAAAGAATTAAAACGCTTAAAGCAGATGTCACAATTTAATCCCGAAGCTTCCTACGTCAGAACTTATCTTGACTGGTTGGTAGATCTTCCATGGTCAGTATCCTCAACGAATAACATTGAAATAAAAGCAGCCGAAAAAGTATTAAACGAAGATCATTACGGACTGAAAAAAATCAAAGAAAGAATACTTGAGTATTTAGCTGTAATTGAAATGAGGAAAAGGAAAACCTCCTTCGCTAAAGCTTCGGGGGTCAAGGAGCCTAAGGGTAGACAACCAACCATTCTTTGTTTTGTCGGGCCACCAGGAGTTGGAAAAACTTCTTTAGGAAAATCTATCGCCCGTGCCCTTGGGCGAAAATTTGCCAAAATGTCGTTGGGAGGAATTAGGGATGAGGCAGAAATACGTGGACACCGTCGGACCTATGTTGGAGCTCTTCCAGGTCGAATGATCCAGGGGATCAAACAGGCAGGAACAAAGAATCCAGTGTTTATGTTGGATGAAATTGACAAGATCGGTAAAGATTACCGAGGCGATCCATCATCAGCTTTACTTGAAGCTCTTGATCCGGAACAAAATCAGGCATTTTCTGATCACTATTTGGAAGTTCCCTTTGATCTATCAGATGTTTTCTTTATTACAACCGCCAATATATTAGATACGATTCCGGACGCATTGCAAGATAGATTGGAAGTAATCCATTTTCCCGGGTATACAGAAGATGAAAAATTTAACATTGCTAAGACCCATTTGATACAAAAACAGTTGGATGCGAGCAGCCTTGATAATAAAGAAGGTTCTATCACAGATAGTGCTGTTAAAACCATCATCCGAAGATATACTCGTGAAGCTGGAGTTCGGGATCTTGAACGCCAGATCTCAACTATATTTAGGAAATTAACAAGAGAAATTGTTGAAAAGAAAGTTAAAAATAAGACAGTTGGTTTGACCGATATACCAAAATATCTTGGACCTTTCAAATATTCATCATCAATGATCGAAGCAAAGGATACGATTGGGATTACAACCGGATTGGCTTGGACTCAAGCAGGTGGTGACATTTTGTTTATAGAAGTGGCCATAATGCCAGGTAAGGGTGGATTAACCTTGACCGGACATTTGGGAGATGTCATGAAAGAATCTTGTCAAGCCGCCTTATCATATATCAGACCTCGCTGGAAACAATTTGGGTTAAAAGAAGATTTTTATCACAAGATCGATGTCCATGTCCATGTTCCTGAGGGTGCGGTTCCGAAAGACGGTCCATCAGCAGGACTTGCGATCGCAACGGCAATGATCTCAGCTCTAACAAAAACACCGACCATTAGAACAGTTGCCATGACCGGAGAAATTACCTTGAGAGGAAGAGCTTTGGAGATCGGTGGTATCAAAGAAAAAATAATTGCCGCCCACCGTGCTGGTATAAAAACTGTCATTATCCCCAAAGACAACAAAAAGGATCTTGAAGATATTCCTCAAAATGTTTTAAAGGATTTGGAATTTGCATATGTAGATCATGTTGATCAAGTCTTAAAGGTAGCTTTAAAGCAGAAAAAGACTTCTTAATTTTAGATACTGTTCGCGCATCGTATGTATCAGATTGTATAGATGATATAGTTCTTTGTTTATTATCAGATCGTAACTACCGATAAACTCCGTAAATTTTGTACTGTATCCCTCTTTAAATCGGGTAAAACCAGACCATGGGTCGGTTAGATCATAGTTTGGACTCAATGATCCCCACATATCAAATTTTTTGGCACCCAGTTTTTTTCCTAGCTTGATCGCTTCCCACATTAACAAATTAGAAGCCATGAGATTTCTATGTTTGTCTGATGTCCCACCATAAACATAGTAAATAATTCCGTCTTGATACCAAAGTTCGTAGGCGGCCAACGGAATATTATTAAAATAAGCAATTAAAATGTGAGCAGTTTTGTCTTTTAAATTATTCCAAACAGTTCTGTGGTAGTTGTAATCATGGCCAAAATATTTTTGTCTTTTGGTAGTTTCAAAATAAAGTTTGATGAATTTATCAAAACCATTATCGTCAAATTCTTCTTTAACGACCACTCCCTTTTTAGTAGCTAATCTAATGTTATATCGAGTTTTTGGGTAAAAAGACTTCAATAATTCATCTTCAGTCTTATTTAGGTCAAGTATTTGGGTCCAAGCGGGGAAGAGAGGATGAGGAGATGTTTGTAAGGACGGCGTTTGGGTTAGTTTTATATTTTCAACATAGGGTTCAATTTTAATAAAAATCAAATTATTTTTCTTTCCATAATCATAAAGCTTATCTAAAGTTTTTTTTGGTGGCATTTTCGATCGCGGTAGATAACCAATTTTGTAATTAAAAGGTAGTTTGTGAATTGTCATAAGATACTCGTCCATCCAGACGGTCTCAATTCCCATTTGTTTTCGGGCGTTAGCCCAACCTTCAGATTGCAGCGGATGCATAGTTTTTTATAACTTCTAATGTTTCTTTTCCACACTTGTCCAAAGAAAAGTCTTTGATCCTTCTTTTTCCTTTCGCTATCAATTCCTTTCTTAGTTCCTTACTTTTTTGTAAATCTAATATTTTTTTCAACAAATCATCAGAACTTTTTGGATCAAAGTATAGACTAGCCTCACCGCCAACCTCAGGTAAACTTGAAGTCATAGAAATAATGGTTGGGCAGCCATAGCTCATCGCCTCAAGTACAGGGATACCAAAACCTTCATAAAGAGATGGCAAAACAAAACAAAAAGCGTTTTTATAATACCAAACCAACTCTTCATCACTAACATGGCCTGTAAAAATAATTTTATCTTCAAGTTTCAATGTCTTAACCTTTTCAAAAATATCTTCATACAGCCACCCTTTTTTGCCGACAATAAAAAGTTTGAAGTCATTGTTTATTTGAACAAATTTATTAAAAGCATCGATTAAAACCTCTAGGTTTTTACGAGGTTGAAGAGTTCCAACGAACAAAATATATTTTTCTTTGTTTTTAATATTTAAATTGTCGTTTTGATCTTTGATATTTGATCTTTGATCTTTCTTTTCGTATCCGTTATAAACAACAGAGATAATATTTTCATTGACGCCATAATTTTTGACGATATCTTTTTTGGTCGTCTTTGATACAGCGATGATCTTATTTGCTTTTTTGACCGATAATCTTGTCCAATTTTTCAATTGCCAAAGGTCTTTTTTTGTAAAATCATTTGGAAAATATTGATATGCAAGATCGTGAATGGTA
>Ga0172370_10010990_pt1 | contig 10288 bp, 10 predicted proteins | sample LakKiv5m_FD_114538 | JGI IMG/M metagenome (GOLD analysis project Ga0172370, IMG submission 114538) | Freshwater microbial communities from Kabuno Bay, South-Kivu, Congo - kab_022012_11.5m | ecosystem: Environmental > Aquatic > Freshwater > Lake | place: Democratic Republic of the Congo...
ACATATCTATTATCGATCAAAAAATAATTTTTGGTACCCTTATGGGGGCGTGCGTCTGGAATGTTATCACGTGGTATTTTGGCCTTCCTACCAGCTCATCGCACGCGCTTATTGGAGGGATGATCGGCGCCGCACTTGTCAAGACAGGGCCGAAAGCCCTGGTTTGGCAGGGAATCTCCAAGACAGTCTCCTTTATTTTTATCTCGCCTGCCGTCGGATTATTACTGGGTCTGGGTATAGGTATACTGGTTTACTGGATATTCAGGAATAGTCCGCCTATTAAGGTGGACCATATCTTCAGGAAGGGCCAGCTATTATCAGCTGCATTTTACAGGATGGGGCACGGAGGTAATGACGCGCAGAAGACCATGGGTATTATTGCCAGTTTGCTCTTTAGTGCTGGACTCTTGGGTAGTAAGTTTTATGTGCCTAACTGGGTGGTCTTTGCCTGCTATTTAGCAATTTCAGTCGGTACTATGTTCGGCGGGTGGCGCATTGTAAAGACTATGGGCCAGAAAGTGGCTAAACTTAAACCAGTGGACGGATTTTGCGCGGAGTTCGGCGCGGCTATCACTTTATTTATCTCGTCTTTTATGGGTATACCGGTGAGTACTACGCATACCATTACCGGAGCGATCATGGGTATAGGTTCGGTCAGGCGTATGAGCGCGGTGCGTTGGGGGGTAGCAGGGAACATTGTCTGGGCTTGGATAATCACTATACCCTGTTCAGCAGTGATATCTGCCGTAGCATACTATCTTGTCAGCAGATAGTTTTATTCTATCAGCATGTCTTTCCTTAAAAAAGTATCTTCTCTTTTTCTATTCGTTTTATCCGCATCAATATCTTTATCCTGGTCAGCGTCCCAACCTTTAGATATAGCCAAACTTCGAGTGAGCCGCGAGCAATTAGCTCAAAAGTATGGATTTGAATACGCTTTCCTTCTGAATTATACCCAAAACTTCCTATTCAATAGTCCTGAAAACGAAGGTAAATCCCGCGGGCTCTGGTATTGGAACCTGGAGATGAGCCAACGGCTCTGGGAGGGGGCGCGTTTGTACGCTGAGCTTGAAATGGACAAGAACAGAGGGATAGATAAATTTATTCCCACCTTTTCCTGGTTTAATTATAATTCTACCGCTAACTTCAGTCCTTTTGTCCCAGTGTGCTACCTCACGCAGGATCTTTTTGATGACAAATTGTTTCTTGCTGCGGGAAAGACCGATTTATCCTATTGGTTTGATGGAAACGTTGTGGCTAATTCCGCGGATACCCAGTTTTCCAGCGCTGCCCTAGTAAATAATCCGGCAATACCGTTTCCTACCAAGAACATGGGCGTTTTTGCAAGTTTCAAGCCTAATGATCTGCTAAGTTTTTTGGCCGGGGCCTCGACCGGTGATTACTTCCCTTCCAAGATCGGTTTTAGCGATGCCTTTAGAAACCAGATCTTTCTCGGAGAATTTGATTTTTCTCCCAAGTGGCGGGGTAAACAGGGGAATTACCGTTTTATTTTTTGTTCTGACCGCGAAAAGTATGATTTTATCAATGCGGAGGGGGTACGTCGGAATAATTATAGTTTTGGTTTGAGTTTTGATCAGGCGCTTACCGACCGTTTGACTCTTTTTGCCCGTTACGGCCTGGGGGATCCGAAGGTTAAGGATGTGGAGAATTTTTGGTCAGCCGGAGGGCAGTTCATCGAGCCTATCCCGGGGCGCAAGTACGACTGCCTGGGTTTAGGTGTAGCGCAGTCTTTGTTCGGGGACGATTATCTTGAAGCCAACAGCTCTGACATTTCCAGATCGGAGATGGTCTATGAGTTGTATTATTCCCTGCGCGTTAAGGAGTATTTTTATATAACTCCTAATCTGCAGTTTGTGCAGCATCCTAACGCCGATAAGCAGGAGGGGGAGGCGGCGGCGTGCGGGGTAAGATTTCTGCTTACTTTTTAGAATTTTTGCTATAATATAGCCAATGAAGAAAATATCCCAGTTTTTCAGCAGTTTCCGCACCAAGGTCACCCTCGCGCTGGTATTTTCGCTTTTTTTCGTGATGGGTTTAAGCAATTTTCTCATCTACGATTACAGCCTTAAATCACAGTTTGCCCAGATAAGAGAGAGATTGAAAGTCATCGCCCAGACCGCAGCCTTAAGCATTGACGGGGATGTCATCAAGAGTATCCCGCTTAACCGGGACGGGGTAAATACTGCTTCTTATAAGATAACCGCGCAGCAATTAGAGCGTATACGTGCCGCTAATCCCTCGCTGCTTTATATCTACACGCTGACCAAGACCTCCAAGCCGGGTATCTGGCAATTTGTCGTGGACCTTAATCCAGTGAAGATTAACCCCAAGAAGAAAGCCGCTACGGCCTTCCCCGGGGACCTGTATAACGCCGCGCGTTTTCCTGAAATGATGCGCGGGTATTCGTCGGCTTCCGCGGATAAGACGATCATGACCGACGAGTGGGGTTCGACACTTTCAGGATATGCGCCTATCCGCGACGGAAATAATACGGTGGTTGCGGTATTAGGGGTCGATATGTCGGCCAAGGATGTTTATACGACTCAATGGGGAGTGCGTAACCGCGCCTTCCTGGTTTTATTATTAGGTCTATTCCTGTCAATGGTCCTGGGTTTTTTGATCTCTTCCAAGATAACTAAGCGTATCCATAAACTGGTCGAGGGGACACGGCATGTCGCCAGCGATGACCTGGGATTCAAAGTCGAGGTCAACGGGCATGATGAGGTGAGCGAGCTGGCCGATTCTTTTAATAAAATGGCTTCCAGCCTCTCGGATTCAAGAGAGAAGCTCCAGGATTATTTTTACCGCGTGGTCCAGTCGCTGGTGCGTATACTGGAAGCAAAAGACCCTTATACCAAGGGCCACTCGCAGCGCGTTGCCGATTACGCCAAAGAAATATCTCTTCAGATGGGTTTTTCGCAGGATAAGGCCGAATCGATCAGGCGGGCCGCCGAGCTGCATGATATAGGAAAGCTGGTGGTTGAAGAAAGCCTTTTGAATAAACAGGAAAAACTCTCGGATGCGGAGTTGAAGATAATCCGGGAACACCCCATAGTCGGAGAAAATGCTTTAAGGCCGGTCTTGTTTGACGAAGAGATGCTTTCGATCGTGCGTTCGCATCACGAGCGCTACGACGGCCTGGGTTACCCCGACGGATTAAAAGGGGATATTATCAGTATCTTTGCGCAGATAGTCTCCGTGGCCGATGCCTATGACGCTATGACTTCTTCCCGCGCTTACCGTCCGGCCTTAAGCAGCGAGACTGCGATCGGGGAATTGAAGAAGAACTCCGGGACGCAATTTAACACTCAGATAGTCAAAGCGTTTATAAAGGTATTGGAAACGGGAACGTAATAAGGAGGGTGCGATGATAAAAACGGCGAAATGTGCTAAGGAGATCTCAGTGACTGTCGCGAATAAGATCGGGCTCTTGGCGGATATCTCAAAAATATTGAGCGAGCGCGGGATGAACCTTGATGCAGTCTCCGGTTATACTCTGGGTAAAGAGGCTAAGATAACTTTTTTGGCGGATGATGCGCAACGCGCACTTGACGCTTTGAAGAAATCGGGGTATAAATCTATAGAGGAGAAGGAGGTCGTGATCCTTGAGATCGAGAATAAGCCCGGAGCGCTTAAGAATATTACCGAAGTGCTGGCAGCGCAGGGCGTAGACATTAAACATATATACGGCACTGCCTGCGCATCGGGGTGTCCGGCTAAGGTGGTAATATCAACAAACGATAATAATAAAGCGCTGGTCTGTTTTAGAAAATGAAAAAGAAGATCTATTATTACGATACTGATTGCGGCGGGGTCGTCTATTACGCAAATTATTTGAAATACCTGGAGGAGGCGCGCACGGAATATTTCGCCTCAAAGGGGCTATCTATAAAAGACCTTGCCGAGGGCGGGACGATGTTCGTAGTCGCCCGGCAGGAGATCGATTATAAATTCCCCGGCCGCTACGCGGATACGTTGGATGTAAATACCTGGGTAAGCTGCACCGGAGGGGCGCGCATCGAGTTTGACGCGGAGATCAAGAACCAGAATAATCAGGTGATAGTCAAGGCAAAGACCATACTCGTCTGTATCGGGAAAGATTTTAAGCCAAAACTTACTCCCGAAGAGATCAAGAGGGTAATAGCGTAATGGATGCGTTTGAGGCGATCAAGACCAGGAGGAGCGTCAGGGTTTTTAAAGATAAAATAATTCCTAAAGATATATTGGAAAAGTTGGTCGATGCCGGAAGGTTTGCCGCTACTGCCCGGAATGTTCAACCCTGGAAGTTTGTTATCGTTACCGGTAAGAATACTTTAGGGAAATTAGCGGAGCTGGCGGAAAACGGAAGATTTATTTCAGATTCTGCGGCTTGTATCGCGGTTTTTTGCGAAGAGACAAAATATTATCTGGAGGACGGTTGCGCTGCCACCCAGAATATACTTGTGGCCGCCGCTGCAGAGAAGATCGGCTCTTGCTGGGTAGCGGGAGACAAAAAACCTTACGCACCGGCGGTAAATAAGTTATTGGGTGCCCCGGATAAATTGAAATTGATAAGTATGGTTGCTTTAGGGTATCCGCAGGACGCTCTTGCTCTTAAGGTGGCTGACAAGATCAGTTTAAAAGAATTGATCCATTGGGAGAAATACTAAAAAGGAGGCTTCATGAAAAGAAAGGTTTTGTGTTTGGGTTTCATCGCCATGTTTTCGTTGATCAGTATCTGCGCTTTTGCCGCGGATAAGCCTGCGGCTAAAACGGTTACGACAGTAGCTAAGAAGGATGAGCCCTTAGTGGATACCGCGGATATGCGTTATCAGAAATCTCCCTTGAATAAGTTGGGCCGGGGCCTTTTAAACGTTGTCACTTCGCCTAATGAGATCCCTGCAGGTATCTACAGGGTCTCCCGCGATAAAGGGGATTTCGTGGGTGTCACTCTCGGGACTGTCGAAGGTTTCTGCACTTTCTTGATCCGCGGCGCGGTCGGGATCTATGACAGCGTCACCTTTGTCATCCCGCCGTATAACAAGCCGATCATGCAGCCGGAGTACGCGTTTCAGAGCCTTGAAGATAGCTTCCACGATTACCAAGGGGGAAGCTTTAATTAACAAGTTTTATGGATGATCTGGAGTTCGTCCGGCGTTGTATCCGTGGAGACAAACAGGCCTGGGATGAATTCTTAAGTCGTTATTCCCGCCTCATCTATAACTATATTTACCACGTTTTAAAGAGCAAAGGTTGTAAATCCGACCCGGGTCAGGTCGACGATATTTTTCAAGAGCTATTCCGCTCTTTGATCGACTTTGACTATGCCAAACTAAAATCTTTTAAAGCCAGGAATAACGCAAGCCTTGCCAGCTGGTTGAGGCAGGTGACCATTAACTTTGTTTTGGACCATCTGCGGACAAGTAAGAAGCTGGAGTCTCTTGATGAAGAGGACGAACAGGGATTCGCTCTGAAAGATGTGATTCCTGCGCAAAACTTACCGGCAGCGGATATCGCGCATAATAACGAAATTTACGCGCGCCTGAAAGAGTGTATAGATAAATTGAGCCCGGATGATAAATACTTTGTTGAGCTCCATTTTAACCGTAAAATAAGGCTGGATGATCTGAAAGATCTCTTTGGGATCTCCCGCGGGGCGATGGATATGAGGAGGCAGAGGTTATTAAGGAATTTGAGAGAGTGCTTTTCAAGCAAAGGAATAGAGTTAGATTTGTGATACCTTTTCGTCTATTGTAGTGGAGGAGTTTAGATGCGCCAGGATTTAGAAGAATTAATAAAAGGGGTATTCCGGGAGTGGAAGAAGGGCCTGCCTGATGCCGGCGCCGGGCATCCGGATGAGGAGAAATTCGTCTCTTTTATCGAAGGCAGGCTTACGGATGAAGAGAAGAGCCGGATCAAAGAGCATATATTAGGATGCGGCGCCTGCGCCGAGGTACTCTCTTTAAGTATCGGAGATATCAAGGAAGATTTGAGTGTCCCCGAAGAGCTGCTGGAGAGCGTCCGCGACCTGGTGGCCCCCGAGGACAAGTCTTTGTTCTTTGAGGTAGTCTTAAGGCTTAAAGACGATCTTTTGGAGTTGATAAATACTTCGGGAGACGTGTTAGTGGGCCAGGAATTCCTCCCCGCTCCGGTCTTGCGTTCACGCTCCATCAAGGATTTTAAGGATGAGGTCAGGATATTAAAAGACATCAAAGACTTCAGGGTGGAGGTCAAGGTCGAGGCTAAGTCCGGAAAATCGTTTAACCTTGCGGTTGTGGTGAAAGAAAAACGGACCCAGAAGGTATTAAAAGATCTGCGGATCTCTTTGTTAAAAGCTGGAACCGAGCTGGAGTCTTATATAAGCGGCGCGCAGGGAGTGGTTTTTGAGCATGTTTTGTTAGGGGATTACCGTATTGAGATATCTAAAGTCGATGAGAAGGTGGCTTCCGTCCTCATAAATATAAAAACCTGACCATATGATCGCTGAATCTTGGGTGTTGGAGATATTAAAACAAGATGACGGGCTGAAGATGAGTCTTTATGACCGGGTTGATGCCGCTTCTACCCTGCGCCATTTCAGCCAGAGCCGTCCGTCTTTTGATGAAATACACAGGATCTGCGAAGAGGTGACCCTTCTCCTGAATAAAAGCGGTAAACAGGGGCTCCTCGCTCACGATTCATTTAAAGAGCTGCTTAAGTGCGGTAAGTTGCTTTGGGATATGCTGCTTACTCCGCAGGTAAAAACCAAACTTAAGAGCAGCCGCATACCCGACCTGGTCCTCTCCATAGACGAAGAGCTTGTGGATATTCCCTGGGAACTGTTGTATGACGGGGGGTCGTTTCTATGCCTGAACTATAATTTAGGCAGGTTAGTCCGGACTAAGAGAGAGATGGCCCCGGTAGAATACAGGGGGTATTCCAGCGTATTAAAGATGCTGATACTGGCAAATCCTACCGATGACCTAAGGGGCGCCTATCTGGAAGGGATAAATATCAGGAATCAATTTGACCGCAAACGAGAAAATGTTCGTATCGATTTTAAATCGACATCCATAGACAGGCTATATGTTAAAAAGAATCTATGCGATTATGACGTAGTGCATTTCGCCGGGCACTGCGAGTTTGATCGGGATGACCCTGGTGAGACCGGTTGGGTATTAAGCGACGGAAAGTTCACCACTCAAGATATATTGAATATGGGCACAGACTCAACACTTCCGTCATTGATTTTTTCTAATGCCTGCCACTCGGCTGACGCCGAAACTCAGTTAATCGAGGATGATTATCAGGAAAAGAGTTTTTCTCTGGCTTCGGCATTTTTGTTTTCCGGGGTGAGGCACTATATAGGTTCTATCCGCAGGGTGGAAGATGCTTCCAGCCTCGGCTTTGCCAAAGAATTATACGCGCATCTTATCTCCGGAAAGTCTGTGGGCGAGAGCATGCGTCTGGCGCGCCTTAAATTGATCAAGGAACAGGGGGTAAGTGCTCTGCCTTGGGCAAGCTATCTTCTTTATGGAGACCCGAATTTTGTTTTGTTCAAGGGAAAGGCTAAGATCCCTTCGGTGGGGAAGGTTAAAAGTATCTTCAAGAACAAGAAATTGGTAAGTTGGGGTATCGGTTCTCTTGCCGCTCTATGTTTGTCGATATTCCTATATATGTGGCTTCCCAGCGTCAATCCCAGCGCTTATTTTATGTATTCTAAGGCGCGCAATTCTTTTTTGACCGGCGCCAATGACCAGGCGCTTATTACCGCCAAGGCAATAGTCGCGAAGAACCCGAATTTTCTGGATGCTTATCCTCTGATAGGAGATACATATCAGAGGCTGGGCGACAAAGAGAATGCCTTGAAATACTATTTTGATTATATGCGCGCAAGCGAAAAACGTAAGGATACATTGAGCCTTACTGCCGCTTATGTGGGGATAGGCTGGATCTATTATCTGCAGGGAGATCCAGACAAGGCGTTTAAATTTTACGACAGGGCGCTTAATTTGAGCCGGCATAACGGTGATAAATTGAACGAAGCTGATGCCTTGGGAAAACTGGCGCTATGGCATATGGATAAAAATAACTACGGGCTGGCGCTAGAGTACTTGACTAAGAGTTCGGAGATAAACCGGGCGCGTCAATTTGTGTGGCGGCATAAGTATAATCTGGCGTGCGATTATTTCAACCTGGGTTATCTGTTTACCGAGAAGGAGGATTATCAGACTGCCCGGGAATTTTACGATAAGAGTTTTAAGCTGTTCGTGAGCCTTAAATTAAAGTATGAATTGAGCGATTATTATTTTAATATCGGCGAGATATATTCTTTTCAGAAAGAATATCAGAAGGCGCTCGATTGTTACAACAAAGGGCTGGATATCGATAAGTCTTTAGGGCATAAGCCGAATATCGCGGGCGATTATAATATGATCGGTGAACTCTACGCGGAGATGGATAACCCTAAGCAGGCAGAGGAATATTATAACCGCGCGATAACCCTGGCTAAAGAGATCAATTACCGCCCGGAGATCGCCTTGGGATACTATAATCTGGGCTTAATGTATAAGAAAATGGGCAGGAAAAATAAGGCCCGCGAGAATCTCCGCCAGGCGCAGGAGATATACCGCGTTATAGACCCGTTGAAGTATCAGCAGATCAAGCTTGAGTTTGCTAGCATGGATAATCCTTCCTGATTTCCGCAATAAATCCTTAGAATATTTTAGTTAGATTTTGCCCCATCTTACGTCTATTGATGTAGGAGGTGTGGAGATGTTTAAGGTCATAGTAATCGCATCGGTAATTTGGGTGGGGATGGGGAATTGGTCGTGGGTAAATGCGGAAGAGCCGGAGTGGGAGGATCTAAGCCGCGGAGAATTTGATTTTAGGTCAGTGTGGGTCGACTCAATTAATCAAAAGTTAATCTTAGCCGGTTGCCGCAGCGGGGTTGTAAGAAGCGAAGACGGGGGAGCAAATTGGAGGAATACGTTATCGGTGCGCGGGGATAACAGGATGATAAATTTCATCGCTAACGACCGGGATATTTTCTACGCGTGTACGGGTAATGGGCTTTTTCGCAGCAATAACCAAGGGAAGAATTGGAACCGGGTGTTCAAGGGGAAAAACTCTTATGAGGCAAATTGCCAGGTTTTCGCCGCGTCAGAGGGCAGATTGTTTCTTGGGTCAAATTACGGGTTATTCACAAGCTGTGATAACGGGCGCAGCTGGCAAAAAGCCAATAATAGGTTAGGGGGTAGCCGTATTCTTGCTATTGTAGTAGGGTCCGGTAATATTTATGTCGCTTGCACTGATGGTGTTTTCAAAAGCAAGGATAGCGGGAGTACCTGGGAGAACATCTTTACTAAACATTCGACCGAGGACGGAAAGGAATTTGAAGAGGCGAATGAAGACCGGGATGAAGGGGAGAGGTTCTCCGATATCAGGTATCTGGCTCGGGATCAAAAATCAGGGTATTTATATCTAGCGACGGCAAAAGGAGTGGTTTTAAGCAAGGATAACGGTTCTACCTGGGATAATTTAAGCGATTTCGGCCTGCTTTCGCAGGACGTATCAATGGTCCGTGTATCTAATAATTCGAGTCTTTACGCCGTGACTAACTCCGGCATTTTTATTAACAAGCCCGGCCGCTGGCAAGAACTTTCATTCAATCTTGCCGCCGGGAATATCCGCTTTGTCGCAGTGGATAATAAAGATATCCTGTATGCTGCCTGTGAAAAAGGATTTTTCAAGTCGAGAATAGAACAAGGCCTTAGTTTTAAAGCGGAGGACCTTACTAAGGAATATTCATCTATTGAGCCAAAGATCAGCGAGGTGCAGAAGGCGGCAATAAAATACGCGGAGGTCGAGCCGGAGAAAATAATGCGCTGGAGAAAGCAGGCAGCGAAAAAAGCGATTTTGCCGCAGTTTAATGTCAGCGCCGGACGCAATACTACTGACCTCTGGCATTGGGAGAGCGGCTCTACTGCTATCGGTCAAAGCGGCGATGACCTATTGAGGAGAGGGCGCGACAGCATAGACTGGGATGTGAGCCTAAGCTGGGATTTAGGCGAGCTTATCTGGAATAATGACCAGACCTCCATAGATACGCGTTCGCGTCTTATGGTGCAGCTGCGCGATGACATCCTTGATGAAGTAAATAAAACTTATTTTGAGCGCATTCGGGTTAAAGAGGAGATTAATAATTTAGCCATCGAGGACAGGAAGAAGCGTTTCGAAAAAGAGCTTCGCCTGCAGGAGCTCACCGCGTCCTTGGACAGCCTCACCGGCGGCTTCTTCAGTCAGTCGT
>Ga0172370_10010992_pt1 | contig 10286 bp, 12 predicted proteins | sample LakKiv5m_FD_114538 | JGI IMG/M metagenome (GOLD analysis project Ga0172370, IMG submission 114538) | Freshwater microbial communities from Kabuno Bay, South-Kivu, Congo - kab_022012_11.5m | ecosystem: Environmental > Aquatic > Freshwater > Lake | place: Democratic Republic of the Congo...
CCATGTTCCCATAAAATGTCCACAAGTTTTTGGCGATCGGGATTTTCTTCATTAAAAAAGTCATCTAACGCTTTTTCGTAGCCATTGTGCCAGCCGTTTGCCAGCTGCTTTAGTTGTTCAGCCGAATTTTGATGTTCTAGGTTTTCCATTATCTTGATTTATTTTATTGTTTATGCTAGAATCATTTTAACTCTCACACCTGTTATTAGTCAACACTTTATTTTTAACATTATTTCCTAGCATTCTAGCATGCTAACTTCCTGAACCATCAGAATGCTAGGACGATAGGACGATAGAAAAACATTATGCCAATAAAAGATTCAGCAAAAAAATCTTTGCGCCAGACCAAAAAAAGAACCATCAGAAACTTAAAGCGCAAGACAGCCGTCAAGGATTTGTTTAAAAAGGCCGTTAAAGCGGCCGAGCAAGGTCAAGTAGAAACAATAAAGGAATTACTGCGCCAGACTCAAAAGGCCATAGATAAGGCGGCCAAAGTCGGAGCAATAAAGAAAAACGCGGCTAATCGGAAAAAGTCGCGTCTGGCCAAAAAGCTTAAAAAATTGACAAAAAAAGGATAGTTTTAAAATTTAAAACCAAAGACTTACGATTTAAATAAAAATGCGGCTATTTAAAGGTAGCGGCATTTTTAAATTTGCAGAATCAATAAATTCAGCAGCGTTGGCTGGGAAAGGGAAGTGGATTTTATTTTCTTTTCCGTTTCTATCAGTTGTTGATAGACGTTTTGCAGTTTGGCTAAAGTGAACTTTTGCGCCGGGATCAAGGATTTTTTAACCACGTAAGGATGAAGTTTTAGCTTGGCAGCGATTTGCGAGGCTGGCACGCTTTGAGAAAGCAGCGATTTAATTTCCGTCAGGATTCTAAATTGCCGGGTTATCATGGATAACAGGTAAATTTCGTTCAGACCGGCGGCCAGCTGTTCGTTAAGCAGCTTAACCGCCTTTTTTTTGTTGTTTTCCGCCAGGGCGTCGGATAAGCCGAAGATGTTTTCGTGAAGTTTTGCCGTGACAAACTGTTTAACGTCGCTGGCAGTAATAGCGTCATTATTTTTATAAGCCAGCAGTTTATCAAGATCGTTGGTAATCAGCCATAAATCGTTGCCGGAAAAAGAAAGCAGCATGTTAAGGGCGCTGGCGTTGATTTGACCGCCGCGGTCGGCAACGTATTTTTTTACCCAGTTTTCCAGTTTGGCGTTTTCCAGCAGTTCAAAGTTTTGGACCATGCCCCTGGCTTTAATCAAAAATTTGAAAAACGAGGCACGCTGGTCGGGCTCGCCGTTTTCCCAAAAAACAAAGATATTGTCGCTGTTTTTTAAACGGGAGATTAATTCAATTAAACCATCGGTCAGTTCTTTATTGGGTTTGTTAAGCAGAAGATTTTTAACAATAATCAACCTTTTTGCCACTAAAAAGCCACTTTGACAGGCGGCATTATTGAATTTTTCCAAATCAAAATTTTCTCCTGAAAAAGTAACAAGATTAATGCCCGAGGGGTCGGTTTTTTCCTTAAAGTTTTCTTTAATTTCTTTTAATTTTTGAGCGGACCGATAAGAATCGGCGCCGTATAAGAAGATGAACATATAAATAATTCAAAATTTAAAAATCAAAACTCAAAAGTAAAAGTTAAAAATTTGCTGATTATTTATTGATGATTAATAAAATGAAAGTTATGAAAACAATCGGCTGAATAATGATGACGTATTTGGGAATTTCAATGCTGGACAGCAAACGGTGGAAATAATTATGGATTTGATGAAACGGCTTTAATAATACTATGCGAGTAATCTTATATATCCCCCATAGATAATCCGGTGCTACCGAACCAAGCATTCCCCAAAGCGTTCCAGGCGTCAAAATAATAACTTCTTTATTGGTGAGCAGGAAAAAGATTATGACAACCCCAAAAGTGTCGATCGCGGCAGCGTAAAAGAATTTCCATTTTAATTGCGTTTCGTTATATTTTGTCAAATCAATGATTTTTTCATCGCCATGGGGAATAAAATCCAAAATTAGGTGGGAAAGATAACCAATTAAAAAAGCCAGCCAAGGGTTAGAAATTTGGCTGCCAAGATATAAACCAACGGAAGCGTGAACGGTTAGGAACATAATAATAATTCAAAACTCAAAACTTATAACTATTTAATAATTTTGACTTTTGAGTTTTGGACTTTGAGTTTTATTTGCATTCTCCCCAGTTTTTGCCGGAACTTACTTCTGCGATAATAGGGATTTTTAATTGATAAATATTTTCCATTATATTTTTTACGAAATTGGCAACTTTGTCAACTTCTGTTTCCCTTACTTCAAAAACCAATTCATCATGAACGGTTAGAAGCATTTTAGCCTCGGATGAAATTTTAGGCAAGCCCTCGTGAATTTTTATCATAGCCATTTTTAGAAGATCGGCGGCCGTGCCCTGAATCGGGGCGTTGATGGCCATTCTTTCCGCCGCCGCTCGTATCATCTGCACGCCCGAGTTAATTTCGGGTAAATATCGGCGGCGCCCCAAGAGCGTTTCCACAAAGCCCATTTTGTGGGCCAGGGCTTTGGTTTCGTCCAGCCAGTTTTTAATTTGCGGATGGATGGCAAAATATTCTTCTATAAACATTTTGGCTTCTTCGCGAGAAAGGCCGGTGCGTTCGGCAAAGCCAACGTGCCCCAAGCCGTAAATTACCCCGAAATTGATTTCTTTGGCCGCGCGGCGCTGTTTGGATGTTACTTCGGCGATGTCAATTTTATTGATACTCGCGGCGGTGCGGCTATGAATGTCTTCGCCTTTTTTAAACGATTCAATCATATTTTTATCGTTAGCCAACGAAGCGATCACTCTCAATTCGATTTGCGAATAGTCGGCCGAAATAAGCCGCCAGCCGCGTTCGGCCACAAAGGCTTTGCGGATTTCTTTGCCTAAGTCTGTTCTGATAGGAATGTTTTGCAAATTGGGATTGGATGAAGATAGGCGGCCGGTGGCGGCAATAGTTTGGTTAAAACTGGTATGAATTCGGTCGGTTTTTGGATTAACCAGCCCGGGCAGAGCGTTAATATAAGTGTTTTGCAACTTGGAATATTCCCTGAATTGGGAAATTAAGTCGATGATTTCGTGGCGGCCTTTAAGTTTTTCCAGCTCCGGCGCCGCCGTGGAAATACCAGTTTTAGTTTTTCTAAGACCCTGGCTGGAAATTTTCATTTTTTCGAACAGAATTTCTTTAAGCTGCTGCGGCGAGGCGATATTAAATTCTGTTTTAGCGATCAGGTAAATTTTTTCCTCGATATTTTTTACCAGCCGGTCGAATTTTTTATTCATTATTTCCAAAAATTCCACATCAATTTTAATGCCGTTCTTTTCCATGCCAGCAAGCACCGGAATTAAAGGAACTTCGATTTTTTTAAGCAGTCCCAAGTTTCCCATTTTTTCCAAATTTGGCTGGAGTTTTTGCGCCAGCTTTAATGTCCAGTCCGCATCTTCGCAAGAGTACCAGGAAACTTTTTCAGCCGGAACATCAGCCATATTTAACTGGTTTTTGCCCTCGCCTGCCTTGCCAGTATGGCGGGCGGGTTTTTTGCCGATTAAATCCTCAATCGGCTGCATTTGGTAGCCAAGTTCGGCAAACACCAGATCATCAAGATTTAAATTCCTATTACCCGAAGTTAATAAATAAGCCGCCAGCAAAGTATCAAACTCCAAGCCTTTAAGTTCTATCCCGTTTTCTTTAAGAATTTCATAATCAAATTTTAAATGATGGCCGATTTTTTTTAATTGATGATTTTCCAAAAGCGGTTGTAAATCCATCAGCCAGGATTTATGGCCGGCGATGTTAAGGTAATAAGCTTCATCGGCCTGCCAAGAAAAACTAATGCCCAAAAGCATGGCTGTCCAGACATTTAACGAGGTGGTTTCGGTGTCTACGGCAAATTCCGTTTGTTTTTTTAGTTCTTGTAAAAATTCAGCAAATTTTTCATCATTATCAATCAGTTGATAATTGAATTTTTGATTTTTTGGCTTAGTATCAAACTTAATAAACCCCGCATCATTTTTTATAGAAAATTGGTGCTGGGTAAAATCCAGACGGTCTTGCTGTTTGGTTTGGGGCGGTTCGTTGGTCGCATTATCGGTGGTGGTGTTTGGGCTTGTTTCGCCGGCTATTTCTTTGGGAATTTTATTCATTAAACTTCTAAATTCCAGATCGGTAAATAATTTAACGACCAAAGACTGGTTTAATCCGCCAATTTTTGTCTCTTTAAGTTTAAAATTGGTTTGCAAATTAGTTTTAATTGTCACCAGTTTTTTGCTTAAAAATGCCGCTTCCTTCTGCTCTTTTAGCAGATTGATTATCCGTTCTTTGAATTGTCCGAGCTTTTTATCGTTTTTCTTAATTGCTTCATATAATTCATCTAAATCGCCAAAGGCGCCAATCAGTTCGCTGGCGGTTTTTTCGCCAATGCCTTTAACACCGGGTATATTATCGGAAGGATCGCCTCTTAGCGCTTTAAAATCTATCAATTGTTTGGGCTCAAGGCCATAGCGTTCTTTAACAGCGTCTATTCCATATGTAATAGTATCGGCAATGCCCTTTTTTAAAGTAAAAACTTCGGTTTTTTCGTCAACCAGCTGCAAAGTATCCAAATCGCCGGTCACGATTATGGATTTTATGTCCGGTTCGTCTTTTTTAAGTTTGGTCACCACCGTACCAATCACGTCGTCGGCTTCATAACCATCTTCCGAAGAATCAATTACCGGAATATTAAATGCTTTCAAAATATCTTCTATGATGGGGATTTGCCGGTAAAGTTCGTCCGGTTGTTTGACTCTTTGCGCTTTGTATTCGGCAAATTCTTCGGCGCGTTTGCTTTTACCTTTCCTGTCAAAGGCGGCGCATAAATAATCCGGCTTTAAATTCTTAATGATTTTTAAAAGAATGGTGGTAAAGCCATAAACGGCGTTAACTAAAGTTCCGTCCTTTAAGGTCATGGGCGGTAAGGCATGGAAGGCGCGGTGCAACAGAGCATTGCCGTCGATGATGATGAATTTTTGTTGTTTAGTCATGTTTTCTATTACAATCTTTCCTTAAAAAATATCCGGTATAATAAGATTGTTATTAAAACAAAAATTAGATAAGTTAGTAAATAAGTAAGTTGCGTCAAAATAACCTGCCAGCCGAAAAATAAAACCGGTAAAAGCACCGCCGCTAAAATACCCAGCCAATAATCGGTCGGTAGTCCCAAAAACCAAGCCGTATGCCAAGGTACGCCGCCCTTTTTAAAGTCTTTTAGTCTAAAGTGGGGATTTAAAACAAACCATAAAAAATCCCAATAAGCCAAAAAGAAGAGATATTGGGTAATGATCAGTATTTCTATTTGCCAGTCTAGGCGTTTTTCCAAAACCAGCGGCAAATGCATAAATAACAGCAGAAAAATTTGCAAAACCAGATGATAACCGGTAACTTCCTTGCCGACCTTCTGATACCACCAGAGCTTTATTCTTTTAGTGGGCAGATTTTTTGCCCAGCCGTTCGGGCCTTCTATCTCAATTTCTAAAAGGGCTAGAAACAGCCCAATAAGATAAAAGTAGCCGAGTTGATAAATTGATAAGGTCATAGATTATTTGATTATTTTAAACAGCGCTTTTTATATTATTTCCCCCAGTCCGTTGTTGATAATTCCCAACGCCGCTTTGTGCCCGGTTTCGCCGGAAGTAAAACTGGCGCAACAGTCGGCTATGACCGTTACTTTATAGCCGCGGTCAAAAGCGTTAAAACAGTCGGCCAGAACGCAATAATCGGTATCCAAACCGCAAATAACCAGCTCGTCAACATTTTTCTTTTGCAGATAATTTTCAAATTTGGGATTAGTAAAAATGGAAAAAGCGCATTTGGTAAAAACGTTGTCTTTTTTCAACCATGGTTTTAAATCAGCGACGATATCGGAATACGGTGATTTAGTGCAGCCGGTAAAGTTCAAATGTTTAACAAAAGCGCTATCGGGTGAATTAATAAATTGGCTGAAAGCAATCACTGAAAAATCATTGGTTTCTATCAACCGTTTGATATTGCCCGGCACGTGTTGCGTGTTTTTGTTGATAAAGTAGTTTTGGACGTCAACGATGAGTAAAGCCTGTTTCATGGAGTCATTTTAACAGTTTTTGTGGCAAAAGAAAAATCCGCCAAGTAAAGCCTGGTGGATTTTTATGGAGGCCTGAGTGGGAATTGAACCCACGTATAAGGGTTTTGCAGACCCTTGCCTTACCACTTGGCTATCAGGCCAACTATAATTTTTAGACTTCTGCCCCCATTTTACCACTTGCCTGCCCGCTGTAGTCTGAAAGACGAAGGCGGGGGTACGTGGCCATAACTTAGTTTAAAATATCAAAAAAGGAGCTTTTTTTCAAGCCCATTTGTCATTTAGCCGATTTTATCTAACAAACGGCAGAATTTCCACCTGGGTATATTTCCGGCCAAAAGCTTTGGCTTGAGTAAAATCTTTCATCCAGATATCCATAATATTTCCGTAACGGGAGTTCATCCGGTCTTCAACTATAAAAATCCGGTTGCCAAATAATTCCGGCAATCTGACTTTAGTGCCAAAAGGCAGATATAAGAAGTTTGTGGCAATTATGTTTTCTTGATTATTTTCGCAGACATTAAAACCGGAAGCGGTGATGCAGGGTGAGGAGTCGGTTTGTGACACGTGGCTGTTATAGGCGGTTATCCAGACATTTAAAGTATACTGAGGATCACGCAGGCCGATTTCCGGCAACAGGGTAGGAGAAGTGATTTTTTCTTTTATAAAAAATTCCAATCGCCCGGCTTGTAAGGGTAATTGCGACAACGATTCGGTGCCTTTGGCTAAAGCAAGATGAGGAAAAGAGAGTTGAAGAATAAAGACAAGCATCAAGGCCGGTAGATTCTTTTCCAGCCAATGGTTGATTTTATAAAATAAGGTTTTTAGCAGTTTTATAAAGGTTTTTTTCATATTTTAGGTATTTTAAAAACCCTATGGCTTAGCATACGGGTATCTTTTATTATAATAGCAAAATTATGGAAAAATGTCAAGAGCTTGTAAGAAAATTGTAAGGCAGGTTGAAGGAGAGTGGCTTAAATATTTATCGTTTCAATCGCCACTTTGGGGTCGGCGCCCAAGCCAAAGTAACTGGTTACTGGTTTGAAAGTTGAAGAATTGAGCGAAAATCGTTAATTGAAGGCGTCTGATAAGGTTTTTTTCTCGGCTGGTAAAGCGTTCCACGGAAGTTAAAATCAGCCATTTTTCTGGTTCGGCCGGAATTTTTATCAGCTTTTCCTCCTTTAAATTGATCAGGTCATTAACGGTTAAGCCAGGCAGAGCGGCATAGGCCTTGGCTACCCGTTTTTTACCCCATTGCCAGGTGTACATTACCAAAAACAGCCCCAACCCAAAAATTATCGGCACCCAGCCACCTTGTCAGAATTTTAAGATATTGGCGCTAAAGAAAGTTAAATCAACTATGCCTATCAGTAGAGCTAAATTAATAAAAGGCAGGAAAATCTGGCCTTCAATTTCGGGGTTGGTATGGACGATTTTGATGCGCGGGAAAAGGCCTAAAGAAACCGCCTGATTGGTTAAAGAAAAGGCGCCGGAAATAAGGGCTTGGCTGGCGATAACCGTAGCCACGGTAGCTAAAGCCACTACCGGTATGAGCGCCCAAGACGGCACCAAAGAATAAAAAAGATGGTTATTGGGACAATAATTTTTTCCAAGCCTAAAGTTGCCACATTTAATCCTTCCACGGCCGATAAAACCGAAATGGCCGGGGTAATAATGCCGTCGCCGTATAAAAGCGCGGCCCCAATCAGAATGGCAATGCCAATGCCGGCTTGCGCGAATTTTTTGGTGTAGCGGCCTTCTCTGATTAAAGCTAAAAGAGTGAAAATGCCTCCTTCGCCGTGATTTTCGGCGCGCATAATCAGCGCGATGTATTTAATCGTGACAATTATCATTAACGTCCAAAAGAAAAGTGAAAGCACGCCGGTAACATTTTCAAGCTTCTTTCTAAGTGAAAAAGTCCAAAAAAGGCCTCTTTTAAAGCGTAAAGAGGCGATCGCCAAAAACCACGCCCAAAGCGCCGATAATCAAGGCGATTTTTAATTTTTTAGGATTTTGATTGAGCATTTTATCTTTAACCTAAAATACAGAGATTACTATATAATAAAATAAGGGATTTGACAATTTTCCCAATTATTTCATTTTATCCCTGCTTTTGATAAAGAAAAATTTTTTCCTTAGGGCTGATTTGAATTTTTTGCTCTAAAAATTTATGAGAATCAAAATGAAAGTGATAAGAAATAATCCGCGCCCCCGCAGGCAGCCGTTCAAAATTGCCTTTTAATTTTTCCATAGCCGTATTTGTAAGAAAACAAAAAACCAGATTATAGCCATTGAGATTAAAGTTAAGAAAATCGCCTTTAATAATTTGATATTTTTTTGATTTTATCAGGCCGAAAATTTTCTTAAGCCAAAACCTCGCTTTAGTCAGAAGAATTAAAACTGCGGAATTATCAATTCCCGTTACTTCATTGGGATAGCGGCAAGCAATTTTAAGAATAATGCGGCCACTGCCCGACCCCAGGTCAATAATTTTGTCATCTGGCTCGATATTTGCCAAAACAATCATTCTTTTAATAATTTTATAAGGCGTGGGCACGTAAGGCACCAGTTTTTTAAAAGAAAAAATAACATTAAGCAAATAAATAATCAAGATTGCCGCCAGCAAAAGATAAATCAGTTGGATTATTATTAAGAAGGTAAGCATTTTTAAAACAGAAAATTATTATGTAGAGGTTTTAGGTTCTTGTGATTGTAAAACCAAATAAAGCATTTCCAGCTGTTTTAAAATCGTTTGAATAAGAACCTGTTGATTTTTAGAAATTTCAATTTTCGGCATAATACTAAATGCAGAAAAGGAGATATTGGCAGACGTTGAGTTTATATAAATAAATTTATCGTTTATATTATTTTCTATAAGGCTTTTATTGCTGATCAAAACATTAATTGGTGTTTGGTTTTCCCGAATGGCCATGTATTCTGATAAGGTATGATAATTCTCTTTAAGAATTATTCTAATCATTATCCACGGAACGTTGACAACGCCCAAGATTTTATTGCTTAGAATTGCTAAAATTTTTTTTAAATCATTTTTATGTTCCGGATATTTGTCAATAGATAAAAGAGCTGAATGAATTTCTTGGATTTGGACATTTAAAGCGCCGATATAGGCAAAAGCGTCGTTTAGGCGCTCTTCGGCGGTGCGTTGTTCTTGGCGGATGCCGTCAATTTCCAACTGACGTTGCGTCAATATTTTCTGATAAATTTTTAAAGTGATAAAACCGACAATTAGCAAACAGACAATCAAAATGCTTTCAATCACCTCTTCCTCTAAAATAAAGGTTTCGGTGATAATTATACCTTCGTGAATAATGTGAGGAATAGTCAACACAATAATTATCAGCGCCGACCAGATGATAATGAATGTCAGCCGCAGGCGATATAATCGTTTTTCCAGTGAATTTACGGTGAGTTTTGCCATAAGCATATTATAACAAAATATTACTTTTTCCAAAGAAATTTATTCAGGTCGACAAAGTAATTACCTTGTTTTTCTGCGACTTCGACTCCTTCGGAACGCAAAAGATAAGCCTGCAATTCCCGCGGGTGGTCTAAACAAGTCGTGGAAATCATACCTTTGGAATTTATGACCCGTTGCCAAGGAATTTTGTCAGCATCATATAAATGTAAAGCCCAGCCAACCATTCGGGCGGCCCGTGGAGTAGAAATTATACTAGCAATTTGACCATAAGTGGCAACTTTGCCTTTGGGAATTTTTTTGGTAATTTTATAAACTTGTGAGAAAAAATCCATTATTTTTTGTAGGCACTAATTGCTTTTAATGTTAACCTTCTTTCAATTTTACCTTTCCTTTTAATAATATTTTGAAAATATTTTTTTAGTCCTTTCAGTGCAGCCAACCTTTTATTTTTAGGTACGGAGTTCCAAATGGAAACGGATTGCACGTAATTTAAAGCGTCATTCAGACTAAATAATTCGGACATTTTCCATGTTTTGATTTTAATTTTAGTAAAGCCGTTTGCTTTCAAATCTTTAAGGGGTTCGTAATCGGCGGCATTGTTTCCAAAGCCGGCGATTTTTGCCTTGGTCGATTTTATGAGGGCCTGTCGGTAACCCTCGCCCCAGCTTTTAAGACCAGATTTATTGACGATAAATCTGGTCTTAAAAGCTGGG
>Ga0172370_10010994_pt1 | contig 10283 bp, 8 predicted proteins | sample LakKiv5m_FD_114538 | JGI IMG/M metagenome (GOLD analysis project Ga0172370, IMG submission 114538) | Freshwater microbial communities from Kabuno Bay, South-Kivu, Congo - kab_022012_11.5m | ecosystem: Environmental > Aquatic > Freshwater > Lake | place: Democratic Republic of the Congo...
CTGCCATCGGCGTCAAACATCCTCGCCGTCCCCGTTTTGTCGCTTCGCTCCACGGGGATACCCTCGCCGCTCAAGCTGCTTTTGCTAAAATCGACATTCGCTCCAAAACCAGCAGGCTATGTGGTATTCAGTTGACAAATCACGGGGGGGGGTAAACTATTCACATGAAGAAAAACCCTTTAACCCCCCAGCCAAAATACCGGTTAAGATCATTTACTCTTATAGAGCTAATCATAGTCATAATCATCGTAGGAATACTTGCCACACTAGGCATAAGCCAATATGCCAGAATGGTAGAGAAGACGCGGTCAACGGAAGCAAAGATGATTTTCGGAGACGTCCGTAAGCTTGCATATCAGTATCGGTTAGAAAATGGAACTATAGCTGGCATGACCGATGCGCAACAGGGGGGAAATCCCCGCAGGGAAACTCCAATAATGGGTTTCAGTGGGGTATTAACTTAGCTACAGGGTCTATTACTGCGTGGTATAAGTGCCCCAGTAGTTGGTGTGAAGGTTGGCAGGTTTACTATTAAAAGGCTGCGAGAAGAATAAATCCCCATCCAACAAATGCCTTTTTTGTCCTTGACCCCATAGCCAGGCTATTATATAATTCTTTTTAATCACCTCGAAGTTTTGTGCTTTGTAAAAGGAGCGCGATATGGAGGCCAGGAATAAAAGGAATTTTATCCTCTTGGGGCACGCCCAATCAGGGAAAACCACTCTTGCCGAGAGCCTGCTTTATTTCACTAAGGCCACCAACCGCAAAGGCAGGGTAGAGGACGGCTCAACCGTAAGCGATTACGGCTTCGACGAGATCGAGAGACAGAACTCCATAAATTCAAGCTTCCTGTTTTGCAACTATCAAAACTTCCGCATCCAGATAATTGATGCCCCGGGCTATGCCGATTTTTTCGGGGAGGTTATTTCGGGATTGCGCGCGGTAGACGGGGCGATCATCGTCCTTGACGCCTCAAGCGGCGTCCAAGTCGGCACAGAACGTGCCTGGGAGGTTCTGGAAGAGGCGGGCCTGCCTTGTATGATCTTTATCAACAAGATGGATAAAGATGGCGCAGAAGTAAATAAGACCCTGGCCGATATAAAGAGTAGGCTCTCCAAGAACTGCGTGATAATTGAGTCGCTGGAGGACCCGCTTTTAATGGAAGCGATTGCCGAAAGCGACGATAAGCTGCTTGAGAAATACCTTTCGGTCTTAAGGCTTTCAATAGATGAGATAAAGAGCGGCCTGGCTGAAGCAGTGCATAAGCGTAAGCTCTTTCCGGTAGTTGCCGGCTCGGCTCTTACGGACAAAGGGATAAAAGACCTGCTGGATGACATAATACAATATCTACCGAGTCCTCTGGAGAGAGCTCCTGTGCTTGCGGCTAACCCTGCCAAGCCTGAAGAAAAAAAGGATCTCCTCCTTAGCGCCGAAGCGCCATTTTCGGCCTTTGTGTTCAAGAATATATCAGACCCTTATGTAGGCCAGCTTAGCTTGCTGCGGGTTTTCTCCGGCAGGCTTGCCTCGAATACCGGTTTTTATAATGTGACTAAAAGGACTAAAGAGAGGATCGGCCAGATTTATATGTTACAAGGCAAAGAGCAGTGCCAGCAGGAGGAGGTCTCGTGCGGGGATATCGTGGCGATCGCCAAATTAAAGGAGACAGGGGTTTCTGATTCCTTAAGTTCAGAAAAGGAGCAATTCTTATTTGATGGGATGGTTTTTCCCGAACCGGCCATATCCTCGTCGGTAAAGCCCAAATCCCGCGAAGATGAAGAAAAGATCTCCAGCGCCCTGCATAAGCTTTGCGCCGAGGATCCCACATTTAAAGTAAGCCATGATCCCCAGACCAAAGAATTGATCGTCTCTGGTTTAGGTGACCTGCATCTTGATGTTATGGTCGGCCGGATGAAAAAAAGATTTAATGTAACGGTGGAACTGGGCACTCCCAAAGTCTCCTATAAGGAGACTATTTCGAAAAGCGCCAAGGTCCAGGGAAAATTCAAGCGGCAATCCGGAGGCCGCGGCCAATACGGCGACTGCTGGATCACCGTTGAGCCCTTAGAAAGGGGAAGAGGACTGGAATTCGTAGATAAAATATTCGGAGGAGCGATCCCAAGAAATTTTATCCCTTCGGTTGAAAAAGGGGTACGCCAGGCAGCCGCAGAAGGTGCGGTGGCGGGTTACCCTATTGAGGATATCCGGGTTACCCTGGTTGACGGATCCTATCATGAGGTTGATTCGTCGGATATGGCTTTTCAGATCGCCGGGGCAATGGCCTTACGAAAAGCGGTAAGCGAAGCGGGGCCGGTATTATTGGAGCCGATCATGGATGTGGAGGTGACCATACCGGAAGAATTCCTGGGAGGGATATCAGGTGACATCAACTCCCGGCGGGGAAGGATTATGGGTATGGATATTAAAGATAAAACCCAGGTGGTCAAGGCACAGGCGTCTTTATCGGAGATGTTCAAATACGCCAATGACCTGCGTTCAATTACAGCCGGGCGCGGTTCGTATACTATGCACTTCTCGCATTATGAAAGTGCCCCCCATAAGATTGCCACCACGATCATCAGCCAATATCAAGCCGCCAAAAAACACGAGGAAGTTTAACTCCGAACTTTAAAATCATATGAAGATAAGCGTATTTAATATTCCCGCTATTCCTTTGGGAAAACAAAATGTAAAGGATCCCCGCTTGGATCAAGCGGATAAATTGGTCAGCGCCAAAAAAAAGACCTATGTGCAGGTAGAGCTTGTAGGAGAGGAAGCGACGCTTGATGCGGATGTTATCATGATACTTAAGGAGACCCGGCTGGACCTGATCCTAAGAGACCTGGATTTTGTGGAGACGCGTTTAAGCCGTTCTCCCGAACCCGCGGAAGGCGCGCTGTTGCAAAAATTAAAGGCCGCGCTTGAAAAAGAGGAATTTATTTCTACTCTGGGGTTATCGCAGCAAGAAAAGGAATTGATCTCCGGATACGGGCTGCTTACCCTTAAGCCCGTGGCGGTAGTGGATAACAGCGAGCTTGAAGACCTGGCTGCGCTGCTGCCGAAGATCCTCGCGCTAAGCGGATTCATTTCGTTTTTTACCGTCGGTGACAAGGAGAACCGCGCCTGGCTGATAAAAAAAGGCACCACTGCCTGGGAGGCAAGCGGTGCGATACATTCGGACATCCAGAAAGGCTTTATCCGGGCCGAGATCATCAGTTTCGCTGATTTTATCCAGGCAGGAGGGGAAAACCAGGCCAAGCAGGCGGGAAAAATGCGGCTTGAACCTAAGGAATACGTAATGCAGGACGCAGATCTTGCAAATTTCAGGTTCAATAAGTAACAAATCCTAAACTCGAAACACGAAATTCTAAACAAACTCGAAGTCCGAAACTCAAAGGTTTTGTTTAGGATTTATGATTTCGGATTTATTTAGGATTTCGGATTTAGAGTTTCGAGTTTAATATTATTATGGAGGGTAATATTATGGTAAAGATAAGGCGCGCTTTAATTAGCTTATCCGATAAGACGGGCATTGTGGAGCTGGCTAAGGAATTAAACAGCTTCGGGGCGGAGATACTTTCTACCGGCGGCACGGCAAAGCTTCTGCGGGAGAATAACATTGCGGTGAAGGATGTATCCGAATACGCCGGTTTTCCCGAGATGCTCGACGGAAGGGTAAAAACCCTTCATCCTAAGATCCACGCAGGGCTGCTTGCCTTGCGCAATAACCAAGAGCATATGAAAACCCTGAGGGAGCATAATATCGGCCTTATTGATATGGTTGTGGTCAATTTATACCCTTTTGAAAAAACAACCCAAAAACCCGGGGTTGCTATTGAAGAAGTCATTGAGAATATCGATATCGGCGGTCCCTCCATGCTGCGCTCGGCTGCCAAGAACCATCAGTCTGTTGCAGTGATCTGTAACCCCGCTCGTTACCCGCAGGTGATTGCCGAGTTGAAAAAGAACAATGGCTCACTTACCGAAGAGTTGATGCGTGAACTAGGCATTGAGGTATATGGTCACACCAGCAGATACGATGCCGCCATATATAATTATCTTAGCAACTATTTTAAGGCAAAAAAAGAAACAGAGGGTTTTCCCAAAGAGCTTGTCCTGGCTTTTGAAAAGATCCAGGAGTTGCGTTATGGAGAGAACCCGCATCAAAAAGCAGCTTTCTATAAGGAAAAAGGGAAAACTGCCGGATTGATCAACCTGAAGCAATTACAAGGCAAGGAGCTTTCTTTCAATAATATCCTTGATCTTAATGCCGCCTTTGAATTGGTCAAAGAGTTCCAAAATCCTGCTGCAGTTATTGTTAAGCATAACAATCCCTGCGGAGCAGCCGAGGATAAGGAATTAGAGAGCGCCTATTTAAATGCCTGGAAGTGCGATAAACTCTCGGCTTTCGGCGGCATCGTCGCTTTAAACCGCAAGTTGGATCTAAATACCGCCAAGGTTGTTGCTAAGAGCGGGTTTTTAGAGTGTATTATCGCCCCGGGATTTGACAAAGAAGCGCTTGCCTTATTCAAAGATAAAAAGAATTTACGCCTGCTTGAGCTTGCGGACTTAAACCCTATTGATGAGCCGGAATTCAAGCGGGTCGCGGGAGGCATGCTTTTACAGAGCAAGGATTTAGAGACCCTGGATCTGAATAAACTTAAAGTGGTGACCAGGAAAAAGCCGACCAAAGCTCAAATGGAAAGCCTGATCTTTGGCTGGAAGGTGGCTAAGCACGTAAAATCCAACGCCATAATTTTTACCAAAGGCACCAGGACCGTGGGCATAGGCGCAGGACAAATGTCCCGCGTGGATTCGGTAATGATCGCTAAGAAGAAATCCGGGAATTTAAGCCAAGATTGCTGCCTGGCTTCGGATGCCTTCTTCCCAAAGGCAGACGCCATATCCTGGGCGCATAAAGCAGGGGCCAGGGCAATAATCCAGCCCGGAGGCTCTATTGCCGATGCCGAGATCATCGCTGCCTGCGATAAATACAAGATCTCCATGGTTACTACGGGCATAAGGCATTTCAGGCATTAAGGTATGGCCTACCGCCAAGTTTTAAGATACCTGAATTCCTTCGCTGACTACGAAAAGAACCTGAATTATTCCTATAAAGAAGCGCTGAAATTAGCGCGCATCCGGGGTTTCCTTTCGGCTATAGGGAGCCCCCAGGACTCCCTGCGGATTATTCATGTTGCCGGTACAAAAGGCAAGGGCTCTACCTGCGCTTTTTGCGCTTACATCCTCAGGGAGGCGGGTTTTACTGTCGGGCTTTTTACCTCTCCCCACCTGCATGATTTCAGGGAAAGAATTAGGATCCTCAAGCCTTCTCTCCCCAGTCGAAGAAAAGCATCTGGAGATTTTGAAGGGATGATCTCCCGGAAGGCGCTTTCCTATTTAGTCAGAGAATTAAAGCCGCAGATAAACAGATATAACCGCGATTCAAAATATGGCCCGCTGTCGTTTTTTGAGATTTATACCGCGCTGGCCTTCCTATACTTTAAACGCATGGATGTTGATTTTACCGTCCTGGAAACGGGCATGGGAGGAAGGCTTGACGCCACCAATGCCTCTGATTCTCTTGTGTGCGGCCTTACGCCGGTAAGCTACGAACATATGCAGAAGCTAGGGAAAACCATGGGGAAGATTGCCGCTCAAAAGGCCGGGATTATAAAGAGAAAAGGGGCGATCGTAATTTCCGCAAGGCAGGACCAAGAGGCCAGGAAGGTTATCCGTGAGAGATGCCAAAGATTCCAAGCAAACCTTTATGAAGTAGGCAGGCAGATAAAATATTCCAGGACAGAAAAAAGTTTTACGGTCAAGGGATTGCGCAAAATTTATAAAAACCTGCGCATAAACCTGCTGGGAGCTCATCAGATGGCCAATGCCGCTTTGGCTGTCGGCCTGGTGGAAGGTTTAAGCTTTCACGGTTTTGAAGTTACAGCCCCGGCAATACGCCAGGGGCTTTATAATACATCCTGGCCGGGCAGATGTGAAGTTATCGCCAAGAACCCCCTGGTTATCTTGGATGGCGCTCAAAACGCAGCGTCGGCCATTGCCTTAAAGTCAGCAATAAAAGATAATTTTTCCGCCGGAGGCGGATCCGCCTGCGGCGGAAAACATAAAAAAGTCATCCTTGTGCTCGGCATATCGCAGGACAAGGACATCCCGGCGATATGCAGGATGCTTGATCCTTTAACGGATGAAATTATCCTGACTCGCGCAAATACCCCAAGGGCAGCGGACCCCAAAAAGCTGTCTTCCTATTTTAAAAGAAAGCTATATTTGACGTCAAGCGTAAAAGAAGCCAAACTCTTAGCTGAGAAGATCGCCAACAAAGATAGCCTGATTTTAGTTACCGGTTCTTTATTCGTAGTAGGCGAATATCGCTATGCTTAAAGCCAGTCTTAACGATACGATCGCAGCCATATCTACCCCCATAGGCCAAGGAGGGATCGGCATTGTCCGGCTCAGCGGTAAGGATGCCATAAACATCGCCGGCAGGATATTTGTTTCTAAAGACAAAAATAAACCCTCTCAATTCAAAACTTATACTATCCATTACGGCAAGATAATGGAAGGGGCTCAAGTCATCGACGAAGTGATCCTTACCTTGATGCGCTCTCCCAAATCATATACCAGGGAGGATGTGGTAGAGATAAACTGTCACGGCGGCTTAGTTACTTTGCATAAGATTCTGGATCTGGTTATAGCCAAAGGTGTCAGGCTGGCAGAACCCGGGGAATTCACCAGGCGCGCTTTTCTTAACGGCCGCATTGACCTAGCGCAGGCAGAAGCGGTGATTGATGTCATCTGCGCTAAAACCGATTCTGCTTTAAAGATAAGCCAGGAGCAGTTGCAGGGCAGATTATCAACCCAGATCAGGCAGATCAGGCAAGGGATTTTGGATATACTTACCCTTTTAGAGGCGCAGATCGATTTTCCCGAGGAGGAGATCACAGCGACGGAAAAAGAAGGGATCGCAAAGAAAATTTCCGCCAGCCGCGGGAAAATATCCCGGCTGCTTTCCGGATCCAAAACTGCCAGGATCTGCAAAGAGGGGATACATCTGGTTATTTGCGGCAAGCCCAATGTGGGCAAGTCTTCGCTTTTAAACGCCCTGCTTAAGAAGGAGCGCTCTATTGTAACCAGCGTGCCCGGCACTACACGCGATACTATAGAGGAGATATTTGATATCAGGGGTATCCCGGTAAGAATAGTTGATACCGCGGGTATAATTGATGCAAAGGACCTGGTGGGCAGGAAAGCAGTACAGCGTTCTAAAAAGCAGATTGAGCTGGCGGACCTGGTGGTCATGCTTTTCGACGGGAGCAGGCCTTTAGGCAAAGATGACCGCAGGCTTATGGATAAATTAGGATCCCGCAAGGTCATTGCCGTGATCAATAAAATAGATCTCAGACAGAGGATAGATAAAGAAAAGATCAGAAAAAATTTCCCCTGCCTGGTTGAACTTTCCGCTAAAAGGTACAGGAATATTGAGCTGCTTGAGGACGCGGTTGCCGGCCACGTGTATAAAGGAATGGTATTCTCGCCGGAGCCGGTTATGGTCAGCAGTTTAAGGCATATCAACGCGCTTAGCGCGGCAGAAAAACTTATTGCAGAAGCAGGCAATTCATTAGATAATAACCTATCCGGAGAGTTCATTGCCCAGGGGCTCAAGGACGCGCTGGTGTATATGGATAGTATTTTAGGCAAGGATTCCCCGGAGGATTTACTTAACAAGATCTTCAGCCGGTTTTGCATCGGTAAGTAGGGGTGTTTATGGACGGTAAGAAAATCGAACGGGCAGTCAGGGATATCCTGGAGGCCATCGGAGAGAATCCTAAGAAGAAAGACCTTCTGGAAACTCCCCGCAGGGTAGCCGAGATGTATGAGGAGATCTTCTCGGGGATAAAGCAAAACCCCGAGAAGGAGCTTGAGGTGGTCCTTGACCAGAAGCATCATGAGATCATCCTGCTGCGCGGCATACCCCTCTATTCCGTTTGTGAGCACCACCTATTGCCTTTCCTGGGCAAGGCCAATATCGCCTATATCCCGAAAAACGGCCGGGTAACCGGATTAAGCAAGCTTGCCCGGGTTGTAGATATCCTGGCGCGCAGGCCGCAGGTTCAGGAGAGGTTAACTACGCAGATCGCCGAGATCGTGATGGGGAAGTTAAAGCCGCTGGGGGTTATGGTAGTTATCGAGGCAGAGCATCTCTGCATGTCCATGCGCGGGGTGCGTAAACCCGGGACTATGACGGTAACCAGCGCTGTGCGGGGGATCTTTAAGGAGAATGAAAAGACCCGCTCAGAGGCATTAGCTTTAATGCGCCAATAATGAAATTAAATATAAGATTATGGAAAGGGATTAAACGAGTGAGAAAAATCCTGGTTTTATTATTTCTTGCGTTTGTTTTATCCGGCTGCGCTACTTACAAATTCCAGAAATCCGGACCCTCCGGTAGCCAGGGTTACCTGGCCACTTATGACGGTAAGCCCATTTTGGAGTATACTGTCGGGAAGGAAAGATCCCTGCCGGATCTAACCTTGGCCAAGGAGCGTTTTAAGCGCCGCAGGGCCAAGGTTGAATATTACTATAAAAATATGGGCCAGATAAGGTCGCGTATGACGGAGTTCTTCTGGGATCCTCCGGCGATGTTTGTGGATTTTGTGTGGGGTGTTTTGCGCTGGCCGTTTATTGCTTACTCGGATTATAAATATAACCGCAATCCTAAATACAGGGAAAGGGTGGATAAGCTTGATGAGCAGAAGGACGCCCTGGATAAAGCCCGCATAAACAGTCTCAGGGAAAGACTTAACGCGTATATCGATGAGGATTTAGCCAAAGAATCTTTGAGGCAAGGCAAAACATTGCCGGCTGCTCCGGAGGTTGCGCCTCCTGTTGTGCCGCCAGCCCCAACTCCTGTTGTTGCGGAGGAGAAAGCTCTACCGGCAGCGCCGCAGCCCGAAGCCAAGCTGCCCGCTCCCGAAATTCAACCACCCGTTCCCCAACCTAAGCCGGCGAAAATTAAGCCTGTCAGGGTCAAAGCAAAGCCGGTAGTTAAGCCCGCATTAGGGCCGCCGGTGGCAGTGATCATTGCCAAACCTGCCAAAGGCTATTCGCCTCTTAAGGTAAGTTTTTCCGGACAGAAATCCTACTCTAAGTCAGGCCGGATTGTCTCTTACGATTGGGATTTTGGCGATGGGGATACCTCTGTCAAGAAAAATCCCGAGAATACCTACTGGAGCACCACTTACGGGACGCGTAATTTCACCGTCACCCTTACGGTAAGGGATGACGCGGGCAATACCTCAAGCGCCAGCACAGTCATCGAAGTAGCCACGCATTAAATAATTTTATAATTGTCTGCCCGGGCTTCGATATTGTGTTCCCTCCCGATTTTGTATTCATAAAAAAAGAAAGAAACGAATGAATTCTAAACCCCCCAAAGTTAAAAAAATATTATTAACCTGCCCCTCTTACGGGCCTGTCTATAAGGACACTATTTTTCAAGCTGGCAGTTATCCGCCGTCATTAAGTTTAGCAACTATCGCAGGGGCACTGGTCCACCAGGGGCACGATGTTCGTATTTTAGATTTAAATAAGCACGGCAGGGCAGACCTCGTAAATCTTATCAAGTCGTTTTCCCCGGGTTATATCGGTATAAGTTTTTCCACCCCTTTGGCCGAAGAAGCGTATCTGCTTGCAGGCATGGCGAAAAAAATAAAATACGATATTGTCGTAATTGCCGGCGGAGCCCATCCCTCCGCAATGCCGCGCGAGGTATTGGAATCTTCGGATATAGATGTGGTATGCATAGGAGAAAGCGATTATTCTGTAATTGACGCGATGACAAAAGATTCAATGGCCCTGACCGAAGGAATAGCATATAAAGATGAAGGCGGTAAAATTATTTTGCATAAAGAAAAAAACCGCTTTATAGAAGAGCTGGATAGTTTACCATTCCCGGCTTGGCATTTATTTAAAATAAAGGAGTATAAAACAAACAGATTTATCGCCCGAACGAATCCGGCAGGATTTATAGAAACCAGCCGAGGCTGCCCTTACGGCTGCATTTTTTGCAATAAAAGAATTTTTGGCAGAAATTTCAGGGCTAAATCAGTCAAAAGAGTGGTAGATGAGATGGAGTATATGCTTTCTTGCGGTTTTCACGAACTTCATATTGTAGACGACTGTTTTAGTTTTGATATTGAAAGAGCAAAAAATATTTGCGCTGAAATACTGAAAAGAAGGCTTAAATTTTTATGGGTGACATCTAA
>Ga0172370_10010999_pt1 | contig 10279 bp, 22 predicted proteins | sample LakKiv5m_FD_114538 | JGI IMG/M metagenome (GOLD analysis project Ga0172370, IMG submission 114538) | Freshwater microbial communities from Kabuno Bay, South-Kivu, Congo - kab_022012_11.5m | ecosystem: Environmental > Aquatic > Freshwater > Lake | place: Democratic Republic of the Congo...
GGAAATGCTTATAGGTTATACAGTTAAGGGTTCGCTGTGGGGTTTTATACGATTGGGACGCCTGTAACTACGTTACTTTAAACCCTACGTTCCGTGTTCCCCGTCACTATCGGGTTTTGACGTTATGAGATATAAGGCTACAATCGAAAATTAAAGAGGAGTGCAAAAGATAAAGAAATAAGAAGAAGAATATATAATATATGTGTGTTGTATAGAGTGATATGGCTACGCCATAGTTACAACACAGAAACCGAAAGGTTTAAATAGTATATAATACTTAATAAATTAAGATATTACCTCTAACGAGGTAAGAAAATAAAAAAAAACAAGGAAGAACAAACAAGAACAATGAGCAGTTACATAATAAAATATAATACAATGAATAGAATAGCAGTTTACACAGCTATGAAAAGGAAAATAAGATTTTATGATGAGAATGACAAACTAACAAAGGAGTTTAAGAATTTGATAAAAGAGCTATGGGCTCTAAATGTTGAGGCATTAGTAGAAAGATATGGAGAAGAAGAAAAAGAAGGAAATAAAGAATATATCCGGGGTTACAGATTTGAATACGAAAAACTACCGATGGAATTTGAGAAAGATATGAAACTTCTTATGAAGTTTTTTAAAAGCTTCGCAAACTATACTTACCAATGTGCAAAAGGAAAAGTGCCTGAAATGAAATTATATAAAGAAATTGAAGGATATGAAAAAGAATTAGGTTGTAGAATTGCGCAAAGCTTACCTGAATGGGACGCTGGAGCGTGGGAATAATGATAGAAATACAAGAGAAGGGGAAAGGATTTGAAGTGCAAGAAGCGAACGCAAGCGCGGGCATATCTAAAATATGTGGAATAAAAACATCTGAAGAGAAAGAGAAAGAGAGAATTGCGCGAGTAAGTGAAGAGATTTTAAGGAGTGTGTTTAGAAGATGAGCTGGGATTTTACGTTTTCGCTGGGGAAAAAGAAGAAAGATGAAGTTAAGTTTTTGAGTGCCGAAGAAGTAGAGAACAAAGGGAAAGGGGAGCGAAAACAAAGCGGGACATTCGAAATAGACCCTTTAAATCCTGTGATACAAGTGATAGGAATAATACTCGGGGGATTTTTGGGAGGATGGTTTATAAATAGCTGGGTGCGTTGGGGAATATGGTTAATAGGTGGGTGTGCTTGGGCTTACTTCACATTTTTTAAGGAAACTGCACACGCAGTTAAGGGAGACTAAAGAAAATGGAAACAAAAGAAGAATTTAAAAAAGTAAGTAAATTAGTAATGGAATACTTAAAAAATGATGAAAGATGTAGAAATGACGATAAATGGCTAACTTATAGGGTAATGAGTAACTTTACAAAAATATATATTCCATTCGAAGATTTTAAGAAAATACCTGCATTTGAAACAATAAAAAGGTGCAGAGCTAAAATTCAAAATGTGGATAAATTGTTTTTGCCGACGCTGGAAGAAGTGAAAAAGAAAAGAAAACAGAGACAGCAAGACATACCGAAAGCTTTATATAGTAGTCCTTCGTGTGATACACATACATTATTGAATGAGGTGACAATATGAGCAAAATTGAAGTAGACGCAAAAACAATATTCGAAGCTGAACTATGGGAAGCTGGAAGCGGAACACTCGTATTTTCAATAGGCAAGAAAACAAAAGAGTTCTATGGATTTAATAAAGGCGATAGATTAACAATAGCGGTAATAAAACATTTACCTGCACGTAATACTCAATTAATTGAGAAGGGGGAAGCTGAAGCGGTTAACGTGGAAGCTTCGGGAGAAGAAGAAAAGGAAAGAGAAGGAACAGAACAAAAACAAGAAGTTCAAAAGGGAAGGGGGGGAAACTCTTCCGACAAAATTAAATCAAATAAATTTAACATATCATAGTTCAAAATGGAGAAATCCAACAGAACACAATTAAATGCGAAAGCAGGAGAACAAAAAAAAATGGCAGTTCAAAAACCAACAGAACAAGCTAAAGGTAGCAATGCACCATTAGAAAGCGCAAGACAGGGAAGTATCTCTGTAGCAGTTTTTAACGGGCAGTTCGGTAAGACTGTAGTAGTTCAAAAGTCCTATAAAAAGGGCGATGAATGGGTTAGAAGTCAAATTAACCTATTTATGAACGAATTACCAAACTTACAGGCTACTGTAAATGAAATTTGCGAGAAATGCGCAAAGGACATCGAAGCAAGTCAAAAGAAAAAGGCTTAGGGTGCCTTGATAGGAAAGAAAATAATTTTTTAATTTTACTTTTTTTCTTTTTCCTAAAAAACCTTAACAACTAAATGAAAAAAACAACAACAAAGAAAAAGATGGTAACAAAAAGAGCTACTTTGGCTGATATGAACGAAGAAAAGGCAGAAGTAAACACAAGATACCTTTACAAAACAATTCAAGCTAAGCCTAACCCTGAAGCTACAGAAGAGCTTTTATGCCATTTTGGAAATTTGGGCTGGAAGGTAATATGCTCCTACTGCACGGGTTATTTTGTTTTGGAAAAAGCATATAAATTTCAATAATGGGATACAAACGATGTGTTCAACTATTAGGAGCAGTCTTAGACTGTGAAGAAAACGGGGAACTTAAATTAGATATGGAATTAAAAGAAATGATAAAAAAAGAAGTAAAACACTTTGAAAAAGCTCGAGGAGTGGAGCTACAATATTAAAATGGATAACTGTAAATACTGCAATAAAGAAATAAACAGAAAGTTAAGACCAAGAAGCGAATATTGTTGTATTCAATGTAAAAATTCGCAAGTTCATAAAAATCATAAAAATGATAAAGAATGGACAAAAAGAAGAAGTAGAAATGTAAAAAGACTTTATCATAATTCTAAAGGATATAGAGAGAAAGCAATAAGAAGAGCTTTAGACAGAAAAAAGGTAAAAAAAAGATTTTGTGAACTATGTAAAAAAGAAGAAAATTTACAATTACATCATTTAAGTTATAATCCAAGTAAATATATAGTGGTTTGTGTTAAATGCCATACTAAACTACATTATGGTAATTGAAATGGATACCAGAGAACTTGACGCAAGATTAAGCTTTATAGAGATGAGCTTAACAGAAGTAAAACAATTAGTAACTAACATTGAAGCAGTAATACAGCAATATTGGACAGAGTTTATGCAAGAGAAAACAGCCTTAGATAAAAATGATAATCAAGAAATAGAACAGGAGCAAGAGGAAGAAAAACCAAAGAAGAAGGCTGTTATAAAAGTAAAAGACGAGGGAAAGCAATTATGAGCGCTGAAAGATGGGGGGAAATATTAAATTGGACCCTAACTATTATATTAATAGCGGTAATAGTGCTTGCTTTACAGCAAAGATATTTCGAAGAACGAAAATGTAACAAATGGGCAAAAGAGAGAATATTTAACATAAGAACGAATAATCCTGAAGTGGATTATTTTTGTTCAATGGAGTGTAACACTTCATTAGGAACGAGTATTGTCGCGTCTTCGACGCAACAGAATTTAGCGGGAGACGAGATACCCGCAAAATTTACTTTATATGGAAATCAAACGATAAACGTTTGGGAGAATGAGAGAAAATGAACAAAAAAGAAATGAAACAATGGGTAAAAGAAGCAATAGAAAAAGGCTACGATAGAAGTGATATAAATGAATTGCTATCTGAACAGAACGAGCAAGGCAAAATGGATAAACCTACTTGGGAAGCGCTATTAGAACTATATGATGAAGAAAAAGCGGAAGTAGAAAGACTACAAATAGGTTTTTTCGGAAGAATGAGGCTTAGAAGAGGACTAAAAAAAGTTAGAAAACTAATTGAAGCTGGAACAGAAGAGATTAAGAAAATAAGCGCAAACACAAAGGCGCTTAAAAAAGACGAATTAAAACAGCTTGCAGAGCTAAAAGAGAAAATGATTGTTGCAATAGTGGGAAACAAAGAAAAGGGCGAAGAAGGATTAAACAATATCTTCGATGTAAGAGATGAACAAGGTAAAGAAATAACCCGAAGAATGCTTGAAAGCTATACTATAGAAGAAATCGAAGAGTTATTAACAGAGCTCGTAGAAGCGCTGGAGAGGGAAATTTAATATGGCTATAGAACAAATGAAAGAAAAATTGGAAACAAAACCCTTAATAGAAATGAAGACAGGAATTTGGGTAAACAGAGAAAAAATGAGAAGTGCGCTAAACAAATTTGCGCTATTATATGGGATTGTAGTAGGGTTTTTAGGAGTGCTTGCAATAGTTAACGGAAGAATAGGAGAGGGAGTGATAATAATAATTTTATCACTACCATTATGGCTTATTAAATATTCGTATTATAAATGGCAAAGAGGACAAAATGAGCAGAGAAAGTAAACTACACGAGTATCAAAGTAAAGCAAAGAGAATTAAAGTTTTACTAAAGAATTATGATGGAAGATTTAAAAGCTATCAAGAGATGAGCAATTTTCAAGAACCTGTTATGTTTCTAATGAGAAATACAAGAAAAACAGAATTCTACGACAATGCAACAACAGGATACTTCGAATTTATACATACAGACGGAAGAACAAGAAGAATAAAACTATCGCCTGAATTCTTACAAACATTTGATTATGGAAAAAAGACATTTAAAGGATATATATGTCACGAGGATTACCCAACTCCTCTACCTGAAAAACCATTAGTAACAGCAGAACAATTTCAATGGGCTATAGATAAAACACAACAAGATTTAACAAACTATAAAGCAAAAGAGTTAACAGCAAGAGGAGATATGTGGTGGAAAATATTATTAGGAGTAGGAGCAGTAATATTAGCATTCGCATTAGCAAAAATGTTAGTGCCTAACCTATTCGGCGGTGGGGGAGAAAAAGCTGTCGTCGATATAGTGCAAAACGCAACACAAGCAGTAGCTACAAATGTTAGCAAATTCCCATAAATATAAATAGTTGTTGCATTAAATAAAACAATGGAAAAAAAGAAAAAAGAAGTGAAAATAAAAAGAGAAAGAAAAAAAGAGGGAGAATTAACTATAAAAAGAAAACTCCTAAACAATAAATCACGTAAAGGCTGGCATTACTATATCAAAGAAGCTAAGAAGAAACCTGCATATTATAAAATACACGAAGGAGTAGACATAGAAAACTATTTACTTGCTTATCAAGGCAAAGTGAAGATTAAAAAAAGAGGAGTTTTGCAGTATACAAAAGAAAGTCCTGCAGAAAAATATTTGAGAAAAGTAGAAAAAAGCAAGAAAATAGAGGACTTAATAAGCGTTGGAATAACAGAAAGCGACATAGGAGACTTAAGGTTTACAGGAAAAAAGAATATGCACGAAGCATACAAAAAGATGTTAAAACCGCTTGTAAAAGATAAGGAATTACTAAATATTCTTGCCCTTGAAGAGAATGTAAGAAAGTTTAAACATAGATTACAAACAACAATAGTAATGAGCTCCGAAGATGGAAGGGTAGAAATAGCAATAAAAACATTTAACAAAGACTTAGCAGAAATTAAGAATGACTTTAAAGAAATTACAACAAAAAAGGATATTCAAGAAACAGACCTGCAAGAAATATTAAAGAAAGGATATAAATTAGAAGGAATTCCAAAAGGAGTAGACATAACAGGAAGTAAGTATCACGTTATTGCAAGTAAATTAGGTAAAATTAAGATTAAAATTAAATTCGTGAAAGGAAAGTGATTAGATGACAAGTTTTCAAAAGATGAAAGAAGAAATAAAAAAACTTCACGAAGAAAACCTCAAACTAAAAGCTAAAATTCAGGAGATACAAGATGAACATAGACGAAACGGGATTGAAAGAAATAATAGAGAATTTTGAGAGAGTAGAAGAAGTGAGCGAAATAATAATACTCGGAGAAGAAGGCGGAATAAGAAGAATAAGCTTCACACTCGAGGAAGAAGAAGATGATTGAAAGTTTGACTAAAACAGATGTTTTGGTAGGGCTTGCAATAAACGGAATATTCACAGGATTAGGAACAGCAATAGGGAGCTACTTAGCAAACAAACAAGTAATAGAAAGATTAGCTAAAATAAAAAAGAAAATATCAAAAGGAATGGAAATAGAAATATGAATGAACAAAGAGAAGAAGAAGAACACTTTAATGATAGGCTGGATATACTTAGACACGTCTCTGACATAAAATTAAGACTAAAAGAAGACATTACTAACGACTTCGTTCTCGCAAGGCTCGGGGATAAAGATAAGGAATTTATTATCGAAATGACAGGAAACGCATACTTCGCTAAAAAATTATTAGACATAATGAAAGATAAAGGCGAAGAATGGAGATGGAATGAGAAAGAAGGAATTTACGAGAGATTTATGATTAAAAAAGATGAAGCGGATAAAATAAAGAAAATTGCTAAAGCTGTATTCGATAGCTATATGATTAAGATTTATATGATTGTAGTTTTAAATAGAAACGTAGACAAAAACTACCTGATTAATGTTTTATCGGGATACCTTGAGAAAGATGAAGGAGAGATAGAGATGAATATGGATGATAGTAAATTAAAAGAAACTGTAAAAAGCTTATTGGCTGACCAATCTAAAGGGAAGGAGAAATAAATAATGGCAGATAAATTATACTTAACAAATAAATTCTACTTCTATGCGCAAAAATATGCCGAGAATTTAACGACAGACGCAGAGATAAGGAATATAGATATGACTGCAGAGTTTTGGGATGAAGTAGAACAAGAAATAATAAATGATGAATTAGTAGACATAAACATAAATGCAAAAGTAAGAATGAGTAAGTCTACAACAGGAATAAACGCAGGACTTGAGATTTTTAGATTACTACTAAAACATAAAAAGAGAAAAGAAGGAGAATTTGGACTAAAGAATATAGCAAGAGATGACCAAGAATTCTCGAAGATAATGAGGGACCCAAACACAGCATTTACAGTAATTGTAACAGATGAAATAAACGACTTAGAAAAGACAGGAGAAAACGTAACTGTAGAAAAAGCATTATACAATGACTTCTCAAATGTGCAGGCTGGAAGATATGTGCATAGAGTAAGCTGTAGCCCAAAGGACGCAACAGACCCAAACGCAGATATATTTTTAGAAATTGTAAGTGTAGACAGACAAAAGAAAATAACACACGCACACCTATACTACAAAATGTTCAAAGGTGGAAATGAATATATGCAATTATTAGGATATGTAGACTTTTACGTAGGGGAATTAATTAAGGTTTGGGATGGAAAGGTTAAGAAACACTTCTTAAAACCTGAAAAGACAAAATACGACGAGAATATAATAAAGTATTGGAGAAAAAGAGACTTTTATACAGAATATATGTGCAGAAAATATGAGAAAATGGAATTAATTACAAAAGAAGGAATTATGAGACCGAGAATGCTGGACTATGCAGAAGTAATTATTAAAGTAGAAGGAAAACTTAGACCGTTAACAAGACTAAATATTCTAAACAAATCAACGATAAAGAATTTTATAAAAAAATATTGCAGAGAAGCGAAGATACCAACTTCAATCGTAGGAGAAGAACTTATGACACAAGAGGTAGATGGAATATTAAATTTATGGAAAAGCTACTTTAAAATTGTGGGAGATTACAGCAACTTAGAGAAGAGAAAAGGTAAAATGGAAGACTATGAATACCAAGCAAGAGAAGAGCTACTAAAAAATACAATGAACGAACTAATGACAACAATTCAAGCTCAATTAGAAGAATTACAAAGATACAAAGAGATAAATGAGAAATATAACTTGCTTCATAATGGACGAGATAACCAAGAAAATAAAGAAACAGTTAGCGGAAGACAGGAAGAGAAGCAGGGAAAGGCTGAAGAGGTTAAGCCAAAAGCCTAAAAGCTTTATACAAATGAGATTATGTTAGCTGTAGTAGACATTGAAACAAGAGGATTAGACGCAAGAGAGTTTATAACTGCGTGCCTAATTAAAGAGAACGGAACTAAAAGACATTTCTATAGTAAAGATGAATTATGGCAATACATATTAAAATTAGGAGAAGCAGAAATGAAAAGGAAGAAAGTGTTAAACTTATACGCACACAATCACGAATTCGATTTTTACGGATATGCTGATTTAACAGATAAGAATTTAGAGTTTTTTAGCTTCAGACCATTTATAGCAAATTATAAAATAGAAGGAAAGAAAGCTATAAACTTTTTGGATAGCTACGCGATATTTAAAATGCCATTATGGAAGCTGGGATTAATGATAGGGCTTGAGAAAATGCCCTTACCTAAAGAATTTGAACAGGCAGAAAGATTAACAAAAAAAAGAATTAAAGAATTAGCTCCTTACGTAGAGAGAGATGTAGAGATAGTTTTGAAAGCAATACAATTAATGAAAACAAAGATGGAAAATGAAGGAGTAAACATAAGAAGGCTTTATACAATATCGCAAATAGCAATAGCATACTTAATTAATACACTTAAGAAAGACGATAGATATAAAGATATGTTTTTCTCAAGGGACAGAGGGAAAATATGGAAGACAAGACATAAAAATTTAGTTCACGGGGCTTATAGAGGCGGAAGAGTAGAATGTTTTAAGCTGGGAAATTTTGAGAAAGTAGATTACATAGATATAAATAATTTATACGGATATGCTTCAACACAAATTAGATTTCCTAATTTGAAAACAGAACAATTAATAAAACAGCCATTAGAATATTTCGATAAAGAAGAAATACTTAAGAATATAGGAATTAGCAGAGTTTTAATCTATAACAAAACAAACAAAATAGGAATGTTACCTGTAAGAACTGATACAGGCAATTATTACCCAAAAGAGAATACTTACTTGCTGGGGACTTATACACATATAGAATTAGAAGAAGCAGTAAAAGAAGGATATGAAATAATAGATATTGAATGGAGCTTAATTTGGCAAGAAGCAGAAAACCCATTTAAAGAAATAACTCCGCATTTATACGATTTAAGAAAAAAGATACAAGACCCATTCGATAACTTTTTTTATAAAGAAATGCAAAACAGAAGTTACGGGAAAATGGCGCAAAGAAAGAGCGGACAAGAAATAGTAATAGACAGCGTCGAGAAGGCAAGAGAATATTTACAAAGGGAGTATGAAATTATTAGAGGAGAAGGATACAATTATATGTATAAGAAAGATAAGGAAGAAGAAGAGAAGAGTTATTATGCACCAATAATACCGACGCTGATTAATGCTTACGCAAGAGTATATATGCACAATCAATTTAAAAAGGTAGACTTCGAAAGATTAATTTATACGGATACTGATAGCTGTATTCTTGAGAGTGGAAATTTATCAATGTATGAAATAAACGATGAACTCGGAAAATTTAAGATAGAACATAAAGAACAGAAATGTATTATAAAAGGAAGAAAGACTTATGCTATAGGGAAAGAAGTGAAAATAGCAGGATTTAGAAAAGAAGAATTGACTGTAGATGATTTCGGAAAGGGAGTAATTAAATCTAAAAGAATGATGACGTTAAAAACTGCAAAGGATTTAAAAGATGTTGGTGGATTTGTAGAAGAAACAAGGGATTTAGAAAAACAACAAGAAGAAAATCAAGAGATTAAAGATATATACGCGAGCCAAAGAGTGTTTAAAGACAATGACGTTATAGATATTACTTATTTTGCTGAAACATTAGCAAAAGTGAATATTTAAATAGTAGGGATTAGTAGAATATAATAGGTGCTTAGAGGTATATACCTTAGAAAAAGATGGCGAACTTAAAAATGAGTGTGGTTGGAATTGTAGGAATGATATTTGCGTTATTGATAACTGTCTTCGGATGGTTTATGATACCTGCATTATCAGACATTTTACCAATCGCTTCACTAAAAGCTATTTTTTGGATTGGAATTATAATTTATTGGGTTTTAGCTTGCATAGTAACTCCGATATTAATGATTACAGGAGCCAAAGGAACTTGGAAAGGTGCAATACTCGGATTATTCTCATTCATTGGCGGATATGTTTTAAGCTTAGTAATTTATTACACAATAGGATATATTTTAGAAGCGATGGAAAGCTGGGCACCAAACAGCACATTTTTATCGATAGGGTGGATTGTAGTTTATTTGATTTGGGTGTTAGGGTTAATAGTAGTTCCTGCATTCCTAACAATAAAGGATAGTTTAGGAAAAGGGAAGGAAGAATAAAATGGCTTATAAATATGTGTGGCAGAGAGGACGAAGATATTATTTATGGGGCACATATTCAAGCTGGAGAGAAGCATACGAAGAAGCGAGATTATACTGTAAGAAAAACAGAAAGAATAAATACTTTATCCAA
>Ga0172370_10011004_pt1 | contig 10275 bp, 5 predicted proteins | sample LakKiv5m_FD_114538 | JGI IMG/M metagenome (GOLD analysis project Ga0172370, IMG submission 114538) | Freshwater microbial communities from Kabuno Bay, South-Kivu, Congo - kab_022012_11.5m | ecosystem: Environmental > Aquatic > Freshwater > Lake | place: Democratic Republic of the Congo...
GGGGCGAGAACGGATCAGGTCTGCGGCCCTGTCGCGCTTCGTTGACACCCCCGCAGGCCGTCACCTAAGATACCGCGCGGTTGACGAGGGCTCGAGGCGACCTCGGCCTCTTTTCTGCATCGGGCGTTCCGCGGCGCGGGACGCGGTACGCATCGACGCCGCCGCGCGGGGAGTGAGGGAGCCATGTCTATTGATTCCAGCCGAGTCGTGCGACTCGGGATCGTCTACCAGGGTCGGATCCTGCACGAGCACGTGATGGATCGGCGCGCCGACGTCACGATCGGCCGCGCGGCGGGCTGCACGGTGCAGGTCGACTCGCCCGTCGTGCCCGATCGGATGTCGCTGCTCATCGTGGAGCGCGGCCACTACTTCCTCGTCGTGCCGGACGCACCCGGCGCGCGCGTGAACCTGCGCGGCGGCGAGGGCGACACGTCGGGCAGCGGCGGCGGCGGCGGCGTTCAGACGGTGCGCGGCCTGCGCGCGATGGCGGTCGACGCGTTCACGGGCGGTTCGGTCTCGCTCGGCGAGCTCACGCTGCTCTTCCAGTTCGTGCGCGCCGACACGACGCCGACGGTCACGTTGGAGCGCACGGTGTTGCGCATCGGCATCGTGACCGACGATCGCCTCATCTCCGATGCCATCTACCCCTACGAGAAGGTCGTCACGATCGGCAATCACAAGAACGAGACGATCGTCTTGCCGAAGGACGAGTACACGGGCGGCCGCACGGTCTTCACCAAGGTCTCGGGCAACACCGTCACGGCCCGCTTCGCGTCCGGCACGACGGCCCGCGTCAGCGTCGGCGACAAGCCGATGGATCTCGACAAGCTCATCGCCGCCGGGCAGGCCCGTACCGTCGGCGGCGAGGTGGAGGTCACGCTGCCCGTCAACGCGCGCGGACGCGCGATCATGGGCCCCTACACGATCCTCTTCCAGGTCGTGCGGCAACGCCTGACGGTCTCCGCGTTCCAGAAGAAGAGCCTCGGCCGCGCGTTCCTCGACTTCTTCATGGCCGACATCGTGTGGACCTGCTCGCTGCTGCTCGCCTTCACGATCGGCTCGTCGCTGCTCGCCGAGGCGCTCATCTGGCAGGACGCGCAGGGCAAGTTCCAGAAGAACCTCGCGAAGGCTGATGAGACCGCGCGCGAGAAGTTCCTCGAGGTCGACGTCGAGAAGAAGGAGGATCCGCCGCCGGAGGATCCCAAGGTCGACGAGGCGCCGATCATCTCGGACAAGGCCGCGGAGGCCGCCGAGGAGACCAAGAAGGAGGAGAAGCAGGCGAAGGCGGACAAGAAGGCCGACAAGGGCGACAAGGGCGAGAAGGCCAAGTCGATGGGCCGCGAGATCGACGAGGCAGAGCGGACCGCGAAGGTGCGCGATCGCGTCGTGCAGGAGTCGGCCATCAAGGGCTTGCAGAGCGCGGGCCTCGGAGCGGGGTCGAAGCTCTTCGGCGGCAAGGGCGACGGGCCCGGCTCGGTCGTCGCGCGGGAGGGCGCGTTCTCGACGGGCAGCGGCAAGGAAGGCACCGGCACGGCGGATGGGGGATCGGGGCTCGGCGGCGCCAAGCTCGGCGATGGCGCGAAGTCCTACTCGGACACCGGCGGTCCGAGCGGCAAGGGGGGCTTCACGCGCAAGCAGGACGTGGTCGTCAAGGAGAAGAAGGAGCCCGAGAAGAAGCTCATCATCTCTGTCGGCGGCAGTTGGGGCGGCGGCGGATCGGACGCGTCCATCGCGTCGGCGGTCAAGACGAAGGTCGGCGCCAAGGCCAGCGCGGTCAAGAACTGCTACGAGAAGGTACTGCGCACCAAACCCAATATCTCGGGCAAGGTGACCGTGACGTTCACGCTCGGCACCGCGGGCCGCGTCACCAACGCGAGCGTGTCCGCGCCCGACGGCGAGCTACAGTCCTGCATCAAGGCGCGCTTCGAGGAGATCGTCGTGGTCGGCGTGACGATCCCGTCGCCGCAGAAATTCTCGCAAACTTACGTTTTCTCGAAAAACTAGAGACTTCCTCGGCCGCGCGTCGCGTGCGGACGCCGGCGGCGGCTCGGCCCGTTGCTGCGGCGCGTGCGGCGGATCCGCTTGCCCCGTCGCGCGATCTCGCTATCATCCGCGCCCCGTCGCGCCGCGCGCGGCGTCCAGGAGACAGCCATGCTCGTCTTGATGCGCCCCGACGCCTCGGCACAGGACATCGGCCGCGTGGCCGAGAAGATCCGCTCGTTCGGCTATGAACCGCACGTGCTGCCCGGCTCGCAGCGGACCGCCATCGGAGTCACCGGAAACGCCGGTCCTATCGAGGAGTTCCACTTCATCAGCCTGCCGGGCGTCAGCGACGCCGTGCGCGTGTCGAAGCCCTACAAGCTGGTCTCGCGCGAGGCCAAACCCGACGACACGGTCATCGACTGCGGCGAGGTCGTGCCGGGCGTGCGTGCGGCGGTTGGAGGTGGACAATTTGCCGTGATGGCAGGGCCTTGTGCGGTAGAGTCGCGCGCGCAGCTCTTCGCCGTGGCCGATCTCGTCCGCGCCTCGGGGGCGACCTTCCTGCGCGGCGGCGCGTTCAAGCCGCGCACGTCGCCCTACGCGTTCCAGGGGCTGAAGGAAGAGGGGCTCGAACTGCTCGCGGAGGCGCGCGAGCGCACGGGCCTGAAGATCATTACAGAAGCCAAGGATACCGAGACCTTGGATGTGGTCGCACGCTACTCGGACGTCGTGCAGATCGGCGCGCGCAACATGCAGAACTTCTCGCTGCTCGAGGCGTGCGGGCGGCTGCGCCAGCCGGTCATGCTCAAGCGCGGCCTGAGCGCCACGATCCAGGAGTGGCTTCTGTCGGCCGAGTACATCCTCGCGCGGGGCAACTACCAGGTCATGCTCTGCGAGCGCGGCATCCGCACGTTCGAGACGATGACGCGCAACACGCTGGACCTCGGTGCGGTCACAATCCTTCGCGGAGTCACGCATTTGCCTGTCATCGTGGATCCCAGCCACGGCATCGGCATCTGGCAGGGCGTGGCCCCGCTCGCGCGTGCGTCGGCGGCGCTCGGCTGCGATGGGCTGATGATCGAGGTGCATCCGAACCCGGCCGAGGCGCTCAGCGACGGCCCGCAGTCGCTTCGGCCCGATCGCTTCGCGCGGCTGATGGACGAGGTGCGGGCGATCCGCGGGCTCATGGACAGCGGCGTGCCGGCCGACCGCCCTGCCTAGGCCGCGGCGCGCGCTTGCCGCAAGGCGGCGCAACGCCTAGCATGCCCTCCGACGCCCGGGTGGCGGTCGCGGGTTCGAGATGCGTAGCGTTGTTGGCCTTGTGTCGAGCGCGGCAGTGTGCGCCGGGGTGCTCTGCGCGTCCGTCGCGTTCGGCGCGGGGGTGCCCGAACGGATCGCGCTGCAAGGGGTGCTGCACAGCTCCGGCGGGCTCCCGGTCTCCGACGGCAAGTACCCGATGATCTTCCGAATCTATGACACCGCGAGCGGCGGCAAGGCGCTGTTGTCCGAGACGCAGATCGCCGTGCCCGTGACCGGCGGCCTCTACTCCGTGATCCTCGGCGCCATCGACGGCAAGGACCCCGTGCCCGCGAGCCTGTTTGCGAGCAAGGCCGAGCTCTACTTCGGCGTGCAGGTCAGCGACGATCCCGAGCTGCCGAGGGCGCCGCTCTCGAGCGTGCCCTTCGCGGCCCAGGCGGCGTACGCCGACGAGGCGATCCACGCGGACACCGCCACGCTCGCGACCACCGCCGACGGCCTGTCGAAGCCCATCACGGGCGACCTCATCGCGCCCGGATCCCTCGGCGCGAGCGCGGTAGGCTTCACGTACGCGGGCTCATCAACCAAGGGCGGCGCCGCGATGGATCTCGCCTGCACGGGCTGCGTGGAGCTCGGCGAGCTGGCGGTGGGCGTGCTCGTGGCCGCCAACGTCGGCTACGACGGCACGAAGAGCGGCGCGCCCTACACCGAGGCGCAATCGTTGCTCGACGCGCTGTGGGGCGCGTACGCGCAGCTGACGGGGGCGCTGCACGTCAGCGGCAAGACGCTCGGCGTCGGCAAGGCGCCGGCGGCGGGCTGCGGACTCGATATCGAGGGCGTGACCTGCGAGGGCGGCGTGCCGGTCTTTCACTCGAAGATCTTCGGCTCGCAGGCGGCCCTGGAGGCCGAGAAGACCGACGGCCTCTACGCGTACCGCACGGACGTCAAGAAGCCCTTCGTGCGGGTCGGCGGTGTGTGGCGCGAGATCCTGGTCAAGCCCTACTGCGGCGACAGCCTGACCGAGGCACCCGAAGAGTGCGACGACGGCGCGCAGAACGCCGACGCGCCGGACAAGTGCCGCATCACCTGCAAGAAGCCGGCGTGCGGCGACAGCATCGCGGACAGCGCGGAGCAGTGCGACGACGGCAACGGCGTGAACACGGACGGTTGCGTGAGCGGCTGCAAGAAGGCGAGCTGCGGCGACGGCTTCGTGTACGCGGGCGTGGAGGCGTGCGACGACGGGGCGCAGAACGCCAACACGGCCGACAAGTGCCGCACGATCTGCCTCAAACCGGCGTGCGGCGACGGCATCAAGGACACGGGCGAGGCCTGCGACGACGGCAACATCAAGGACGGAGACGGCTGCTCGAGCAAGTGCCTCTCGGAGATCCTGCTCTCGTGCGCCGACGTGCTCGCCGGAAACCCGGGCGCACCGAGCGGTGTCCACAGCATCCAACCCAATGGATATGCGGCATTTTCTGCCTACTGCAACCAGACCTCCGACGGCGGCGGTTGGACGCTCGTGATGAACGTCAACACCGCCGACGGCACGATGTCGACGCTGAACGCGGCGTTGTGGACCTCGATGAACGAGGTGGGCACGTTCACGAAGCGCTGGACGAACGACTACAAAAGCCCGGCCGCGGTGGCCGTCAAGGGTACATCGCTGCTGCTCGTCGTGCGCAAGGCGGGGGACCCGGAGGGCGCGACGCCGGTCGGATGGCGTAGCTGGAACCTGAGCGGAAACAAGGCATTCCAAGACTTCTTCACCGTCAGCATGGGCAGCCACGACGCCAACGCCACGGGAGGCTGCAACGGCGGCGCGGCCGGCGACGGCCGCAAGCAGACGGCGGGCGTCAAAAGCACAGGCATCGCGGCACCTTACGACACGTTCACGGGTTTTGCCAACGAGGTCTACAGCAACTCGTACTACGGCGGCTGCGGGACGACACAGGACGGCTTCCGCCTGAGCTCGTGGTACCGATGGGCCAACAACTCGAACGTCGGCCTCGGCCTGTTGATGGACTCCGATCCGGGGGGCCCCTACAACCTGGAGGCAGGCTCCCACATGAAGATCGACACCTACGGCAACCCGCAGCGCTACTGTACGGCCGGCTGCGGCGGGTGTACGGCGTACCCCGACGGCTCCGAGTCGGGCGGCACGACGAAGGTCCCGATCGGCACAGACCACAACAGCAACCACTGCACCGTGGGCGTGAGCTACCGCTACGAGTGGTACGTCAAGTAGCGCGCCGCCGGGGAATTATGCCCATCGGTCTGGGAGCGTGTCGGACTGCTAGGGCTTACCACGAAGAATCAATAACTTACGCAACAAGGCATCAGGTGCTCACGTGCGCTGGAGGCACTACTCCGACGCTTCCTAGAAAATTCCCAGTGACTGCGTAGAGATCCGATTCGACGCAGCGCGTCAATCGCCCTAGCCTCCCTCCGACAACAGACCCCGGTCCGCGGCGGACGATTCCCCGTTCCAGCGGTCGGAGTTCCCTCGCGCGATCCTACCGAGATGAAAGCTGAATCGGCCCTTGACGCCCCCCGCACCCGCGGGTACGGTCATCCGTGTCGATCGACAGGGACGCGCGCGCCGGGGCGCCGGGCCCTTGCCTCACAGGTCGGATCGGGTGAGCCATGACACGCTGGAGCGGTCCAACAGGTGCGGCGCTTGCGGTGGCCTGCGTCGCCATTGCGTCGGCCTGCGGATCGGGCGCCGGAAGCGCGGCGACCGGCGGCGACGGCGTGCAAGGCCAGGTGCTGAGCGACGTGGTCGGCGGCAGCGGTGGCGAGACCGCCTCGCAGGGGGACACGCCCGGCGGGGCAGAGACCGTCGCCCAGGCCTTCGACCAGCACGACGGCGAGGCGGCGCCCTTGGATGTCGAGCAGGACGCGGTGCCGGACCTGGCCGGCGATGTGCCGCACGATGCCGGTGAAGACACCGCGCACGATGCAGGTTCGGACGCGGGCCCAGACGCGGGCCCAGACGCCGGAGATGAAGCCGGGGGAGATGACACCGCCGGCGCGGTCTCGCCTCCCGAAGACGTAACGGGTGCGAGCGACGCGGCGAGCCCGGACGACGTGGCCGCACCCGAGGACCTGGCGTCTCCCGACGACGCGGTGCCGCCCGAGGATGTCACGCCACCCGAGGACCTCGCCCCGCCCGAGGACACGGCAGCGCCCGACGACGTGGGCGCCGAGGATGCGGGCCCGCCGGACCTCTGCGTCGGGCTCGTTTGTGACGATGGCAACCCTTGCACCGACGACGGGTGCGACGGGGCCACGGGCTGCACGGCGGCGCCCAACAGCGCGGCCTGTGACGACGGCGACGCGTGCACGAGCGGCGACGTGTGTGCCGGCGGCGCGTGCGCGGGCGTGGCGAAGGTCTGCGACGATGGCAACCCTTGCACCGACGACGGGTGCGACGGGGCCACGGGCTGCACGGCGGCGCCCAACAGCGCGGCCTGTGACGACGGCAACCCCTGCACCGGTCCGGACGCGTGCAAGGCCGGCGCGTGCGCAGGCCCGCCTGCGAGCTGTGACGACGCGAACGTCTGCACCGACGACGCGTGCGACGTGGTGGAGGGCTGCCTGCACGTGTCGAACGCGGCGCCCTGCAACGACGGCAACGCGTGTACGCTCGGCGACGCGTGCACGTCGGGCTCGTGCGCGGGCGGGACGCCGAAGGGGTGCAACGACTCGAAATCCTGCACCGTGGATTCGTGCTCGCCGATGACGGGCTGCGTGAACGCCCTCGCGGCGGTGGGCACGCCCTGCGACGACGGCGACGGCTGCACGACGCCCGACGCCTGCGACGCCGCCGGTTATTGCAAGGGCCCCGCCGTCAAGTGCGTGCCCGGTCCGTGCCAGCTCACGGGCGTGTGCATCGCGTCGTCGGGCCAGTGCGCTTTTTCCCCGAAGTCCGACGGAACATTCTGCAACGACAGCGATTCGTGCACGACCGGAGACGTCTGCAAGAGCGGCACCTGCGTCGGATCGGGACATTCGATGGACATCGTGCTCGGGGTCGGCACCTCGCTCGAGGCCTTCGAGGCCGCGGTCTTGCCCGCGACGGGCGGCATGGTCTTCGGCGGGTGGATCTTCAAGAGCAGCCTCTACGACGGGTGGCTCACGCGGCTCGCAGATGGCGGCGCGGCGGACTGGGACAACATCATCACGGCCGGCACGGCCACCGATCGCATCGCCGACGTCGTGGAGACGACCGGAGGCTTCGTCTTCGCGGGCTCCACCTCGTCGAAGGGGGCCGGCCAGGAGGACGCCTGGATCGGCAAGCGCGACCCCACGACCGGCGGCGCGCTGTGGGACAAGGTCTACGGCGGGACCGCGACGGACAGGCTGGACGCCCTCGTGGCGCTGCCGGACGGCACGTTCGCTGCGGCCGGGCTAACCGCCTCGGCCGGCATCGCGGTCAGCACGGGCGGCGACTTCCTGCTCTTGCGGGTCGACAAGGACGGCAACGAGCTCTGGAAGAAGGCCTACGGCGGTGCACAGCAGGACTACGCGCACGCGATCGTCGCGCTCTCGGACGGAGGCTTCGCGCTCGTCGGCTACACGTTCTCGAAGGGCGCGGGCGGCAGCGACTACTGGCTGGTGCGCACCGACGCGGCCGGCGCACCGCTGTGGGACAAGACCTTCGGCGGTACGGGCAACGAGGAGGCGCATGGCACGGCCGCCCTGCCGGGCGACGGGCTGGTGCTGGTCGGCAGCACGACCTCGAAGGGGGCGGGCCAGATGGACGGGTGGGTGGTGCGCGTCGACGCCGCGGGCGGGCTCGCCTGGGACAAGACGTTCGGCGGCACGCAGCTCGACGCTTGGTACCACGTGCTCGGGACCGACGACGGGGGCCTCCTGACGGTCGGACAAGGTGGATCCGGCCCCTATGGAGCGGGGGACGGCTGGGTCGTTCGCACGGACGGGCTCGGCAACGTGCAGTGGGAGCGCTATGCCGGCGGCAGCAAGCCCGACACCCTCTATGTGGCGGCGGCAAAGTCCGGCTACGGTCTCGTCATCGCCGGCTCGAACGCGTCCAAGACCGGCGAGCAGCAAGCGTGGCTAAAAAGACTTGATTTCTTTGGAAACGACACGTGCGGAGATCCAGACATCTGCCTCGGCACCGGCTTCGGGACCTGCGACGACAGCGACCCCTGCACGGCCGACGGCTGCGCGAAGGGCACGGGCTGCAAGCACACGAAGCTGCCCGACGGCGCGCCGTGCGGTGGCGGCAAGACCTGCACGGGCGGTGTGTGCGGGTAGGGCGGCGGCCCGCGTTCACGTCAATCCCCGATGGGATGCCAGTGCCTCGACGCCGATTCGTAGTAGAAGAGCTTGCCTTCAGCGGACAGCGCGAGCAGATCCCGCCCCACGACCCAGATGCCGGCCGCGTCGCCCTCGCTGTCGATGTAGCGCCCCTCCGCGCCGCTGAAGATGTGGCCCTTGCCGTCGAGCCCGAACCAGTGCAGGCCGTTGGCCGCGAGCGCGCGCACCCCTTGCGCCACGGGCTTGCCGTCGAGGTCCCACGCGCCGTCGCGGAAGCGGTACAGGGCGCCCGTCTTCTCGGTGACGTAGAGCATGCCGAGCGAGCCCAGCAGCGTACCTTGAATCGATCGGTTGCTGAGGCGACGCGTGCCCTCGGGCGTGACGGCCAGCAGGGTGCCGTCGGTCAGGACCGCGTAGAGCGTGCCGTTGGTGGCCTCGATGTCGTAGGCGTTGCGCACGCCCGTGTCGATCCAGGTGCTCTTCGCCTCATCGTAGACGTAGACGCTGCGCTCGCGGTTGGTGGCGTAGATGGTGCCTCGCATGTCGTCGACGTCCCAGGCGACCACCGGACCGACGGAGACGTAGCGCGCGCCGCGGCGGAGCCACATCTGCCCGTCGGAGCCGACCGCGACGAGCGGGAAGTGGTCGGAAACGAGCTTCTCGGCCGCCTGGCGCGCGGCGCCGGCCTCCTTGAAGGCGACGATGAGGGCCTCGTTGAGCACGTCACCCTTGCCCGCGCCGGACACGGCGGCGCGGCCGGAGAAGGTGCTGGCCGCGAGCAGCTCGCAGCTCAGGCGCAGGGCCTCGGCGGGTCCGACGCGCTTCGCGAGGACCGCGGAGACGGACTTCATGACCTTGCCGACCACGTCACCGGGCCCGAGCAGCGGGCCCTTGCCTCCCTTGTGGGTCTGCGAGGTGGCCACGGTCGCGCCGAGGCCGGAGCGGCCCGCGAGGAAGGCCTTCACGACGTTGGCTGGCCGCGCAAAACCGAGTGATTGTGCGCCCTTGACGATGTAGGTGTTGATGCCGACGACGCGCGCCTCCATGTCCAGGAGCGGGCCACCCGAGTTGCCGGGGTTGATGGCCGTCTCGGTCTGAAGCGCGTTCTTGCGGATGGCGCTGACGGTGCCGGTCGTCAGCGTCCAGGTCAGGCCTTGTGGGCTGCCGATCGCGACCACGTCGAGGCCGACCTGCACGGCGTCCGAGTCACCGAGCTGGACCGTCGGGTAGGGCTGTGCGCGGCCCGGCAGCTCGAGCAGAGCCAGATCGTTCTGCACGTCGTAGCGCAGCAGCCGCGGCTTGAGGGCCTTGTCCTTGTGCGCGCGGAGGTAGTCGGCGACGTTCTCGTCGAGCGCGCGTTCCTTTGGATCATAAAGAAAAACAAAAGCTTCGCTGCCCTGAGAGAGGGCCTTGACGACGTGCCAATTCGTGACGACGCGCCCCTTCGGGTCGACGATGACGCCGGAGCCGAGCTCCATGCCCTTGTCCAACGGCACGACGATGAGCACGGTGGCCGGGGCGGCGCGCGCGAACACCTCGGCCTTGTTGAGCGCGTGCGCGACGCCGGGGATCGCCAAGCAGAGCGCGAGCAGCACGACGAGGCGGGCAGGCAGGCGGCGCGTCATGTCACGGGGCTGCTCTGGCCGGTCGGTCCAGCCTCACCCGCGAAAGGTACCCGGTTGGCGGCGGATCGCAAGCCTGCTCAGTGGCCGCGACCCCAACGCAGGACCGCGAGCCGGGCGTCTTCGAGCA
>Ga0172370_10011006_pt1 | contig 10273 bp, 7 predicted proteins | sample LakKiv5m_FD_114538 | JGI IMG/M metagenome (GOLD analysis project Ga0172370, IMG submission 114538) | Freshwater microbial communities from Kabuno Bay, South-Kivu, Congo - kab_022012_11.5m | ecosystem: Environmental > Aquatic > Freshwater > Lake | place: Democratic Republic of the Congo...
TGGACTCGGCCAGCATAGCGCCGGAACCCGTGATGATTGCCGCAACTGTTTTGGTAATGGCGATTCCAAGGTTTGCCAGAAAGGCAAAAAGGATCGATTTTATGGATGTGTCCTGATGAGACATTTTATTTTATTCTTGTTTATTAATGGTTTGATAATGAATTACAAAGGTATATTTTATCAAATCTTTTTTTGGCAATATCATAACTTCCCCAAGTTCAATGGGTTTTGCTTCAAGTTTTATTTTTTTTCCTGATTGGATAAAATCACCAATCGACATTTTTACCGTTTCATACCCCACATAAGAAAAGTTGATTGTGTCAATCGTTAAATTGTTGGGGGTTATTCCGAATTGAAATACCCCATTTTTATCAGTTATGGTACCATTTTTTAAACTAAAAATCTCAATGGTTGCGAAAGGTAAGGGCATTCCTGTGGTAAAATCTTTGACTTCTCCTTTTAACTCGATACTTTGTCCAAAGCAAAAGCTAAGAAGAGTCAGATTGATTATCAAGAGGATAATTTTTTTCATTTCAATTTCATTTTTTGTGGAGTGCAAAATTAGCCTTGGAGCCTGGAACGATCTGTCGGTTGGCGCTGTTCAGGATAACTTTCCCAAATGTATCAAAGGGGACGAATTTTCCAACTATCATGATGATTATGAACACTTCGAATGCCCGAGTAGAGCCAATCGGCTGTTGCGTGCAGGTGTTTTTTCTGTCTGATTATGTCTTTAGTATCATTTCTAACTATTCTATTTTTCTTTATTTCATCATCAATTCCACCATGCTTTTCTTCAATTTATCGGACATGTCCGTTATCATGTCCGTTATCGTGTCTATTATTAGGTGTCTCTTTATTATCATATCAGACAGAATTATCATTATGTCCGTTATTTCTTTATAAAGTATTTTGTTCCTTTCTTTTCGCCATGTCTGTCAAGAGCCCCTTCATCGACAAGAGAATTTAATGCCCTTGATGCTGTTTTAGTTGAACCTCCAAATTGTTCAGCATAATCTCCTGTTGAGACCTTACCTCTTGTTTTGACAAATTCAATAATATCATCCTTGCCGACTTCCTTTTTAGCTTCTGCCTTTTTAAACAGGGTTACTTTCAGATATGGCTCATCGTATTCAATTACCGGTTTATTTACACCCATTACATCCGCATAATGGTGCAATTCTTCCATTCCCATGTTCCGTTTCTCAATAAACTGCATTTGATAAAACACATTGGCAATCTTAGGGTTTGCACTAAAAGTAGGTGCTGAATAATTCTTTAACTTCTCAATAGGAACTAACGGCCTTCCAGGGCTTTCCACAACAATCTTTTCATCATCAATTTTCACGTTGATATTGGCTTGTTCAATGGCATAATCCCTATGAACAATGGCATTGATAATAACCTCTCTTAAAACCTCAAAGTAAATTTCCTTGATTTCTTTCCTTGCCATTGATGAACGGTCAATTGCTTTTGGGAAGTTTATTTCAAGGTAGTCCTCTATTTTATCAGGCATTAATACTAAAGGACCCTCAAAATCTAAAATTTTCGGTTGATTCTCGCTTTGCGTTTTGATGGTAAACTTGACCAATGATTGCGGATAAGGAACTTGCGGGCTTTTACCAAAAAGCAAAATACCCAAACCCGTTGGATGGACTTTTAGGGTTTTGTTGTCAACCCTGATGATGTTCCACTTGCGAAGCACACTTTTAAAGTCGTTTGATTCAACAGGATAACTGATTTTTAGTTTTTCCCTAAATTTTTCCAATGAATCAGTTGAAAAATCATTTAATTCAAAGTTTTCAAGCGATTTATCAAGTTCCGTGTAAGCAGGTTCTAATTCTCCCTGCTCTGCCAGTTTTGCTCTTTCTACCGCTTCCTTCAAAAACTGTTCGTTTGCCGAAAAAATTTCTTTCTGCAAGCCCTCATCAAAAGGTTCAATTTCAATTTTATGTTCTTTCAAGTAAGCAATCCCATTGCCTTTTACCTTAGGGTCGGGGTCTTCTATACCCACATATACTTTTTTGATTCTTGCATTTACAATTCGCTCGGCACAACCTAATTTGGTATTGCTTCTTGCTCCGGGAGCACAAGGTTCAAGAGTGGCATAAAGCACAAAGCCGTCCAATTTGTCGTTTCTGTGTTTGCGTTCCAACACAGTAAATTCTGCATGGTCGCCCTGCTGCAGTTCGCCACGGTAAGCAAAGTTTATCAATGTACCATCTTCTTTTGCCAATACTGCACCCACTTTTGGGTCAGCTCTGTCGGAATGTTCAGGTATAGAATCATGCATCAACTGAACAGCAAATTCCATAAGCTGCTTGGGTGTGTATTTGCTTGCTATTTTATAATCTTTTTTTGCCATAATATTTCCGTGAAGCAAGTTTCAGTCGGTGAAGTTAGAAAAATTTCTTATTGAGGCTATATGGTTTTCTTGTTCAATCTTTGGTGTCTTATTGGTCGTCCGTTACACTTGCACGCAACATTTTGCTAAACACAACTTTGGAGGTCATTTCTGGTTTTGTTACTGCTTTTCCAAGTTGTTAACCTATTCATATTTAAAGGAATATTCTTATCTAATTCTACTTCTTTCTCAAAGGATTACTCCAAAAACTACTTTTATTTACAAGAACAAGTGAGTTGAAAATTTAAAATGTATCAATGTTTTTTTTGTAGAGTGTAGAAAAAGTCATTTATTATCAAAAAGTTACAAATCCGTAACAGAGCGTTTATCATGAAAGCTCTTTTGCTCGGGGCACTAATTTTAGAAGATCGGATTTTATTTTTGATGTTTTAACCATTCTGATATCTTCAGCCAATCTTCTTTTTGTTCTGACATTGATCTATTACGATTCACACCCCCCTTCCCACAGTGATAAACAGGGAAAAGAACTAAAGAATTTGTCAATTGATAAGGAGATTGAATCAATAATTCGTAATATGGGACATTATCGTATTGTATGTTGTAAATATTTAAAATTGACTTACTTACTTTCATGCCCAATGCGATAATTACTTTAGGATTGATTATGTTTATTAAAGGTTTGAAAAAGGAGTTTGAGCAATTTTTAAACCATTGGTCATATACTTGGGCTTGTAAACCACCTGTTTTTAAACATAGAATTAAATTCGTTAGAAAGATGACTTGATTTTGATGGTCTTGAGGTTTATCTATTTTCACTCCAATACTCTTTAATAATTCTTGCAGGTTTTCGTTTGTAGGATTACCAGAAGGTTGGTCTCTTCCTTTCCATTTTACAAAATATGAAATATCACCCCAATCTTGACCAACGATAACAATATCACTATCAAGATTTCTCTGCCACAGAGTCCAAGGACCAATTTGAGCAGAGTCATATTGATTTAAATTTTTATCTTTATTTGAAGGATTGGTAAGACCTTGACATTTTGCACAAGTCTTTCGTTTTATCACTAATTTCTGGTAAGATTGCATTTTATCAACTACGTCTGCAATTTCGCTAATGTTTCTCATCTCTTTTGATTATTTAAAAGTCTATTTTCAAAGCTTTTAATTGTGATTTGTTACTAAAACTAATATTGCAAATATAATTTTTTTACAGATTTTTAAAGGATCTAAGAATTCTTATGAAATAAAACAAAAAAACGCCCTGTTTAGGCGTTTTCTTGAATGAAGTGCTTTTAATTAAGTTTACTTTACAACCACTTTATGCAACTCTGCTTTCTCACGGTTCTGGAATTTAATCAGGTACATTCCTTTCTGGCAACTCAACAGGTCTAACATGGTGCTGTTGCCGTTCCAGGCTTGTTGGAGAACAATATTTCCCGTAAGGTTGTAAACGGTAATTGTTCCATCACCCCAGTTTGCATTTCCTGAAACAGTAACTGCCAGTGCTCCATTGGTTGGGTTGGGCGAAAGGTACAATTCTTTTCCGGTAAGGTTGTTATTTTGCTCAACACCCGTTACCAGTGCATTCCACAGCGGTTCGTTGGAGAAGTTAACCAGGTTGCAAGCAACCTCCAGGAAAGGATTGAACCCATCATTGCAGTCGGGGCATGTAGTTCCGGAAACACATTCCGGGTTATTGGGGTGGCATAAATCCACATAATCTTCATCAAAAATGTAACCCAATACCACATCGTCGGATGAAATAAAAGGTGTCATGTTAAAATCGAACCACGGAGCAATGGAGCCAGGGCACCAGCCTGCCCGGTCGTAAAACCAGGTGCCGTTTTGCGGCATGCAACCATCGGGATTTGGATTGCAATCACTCCAGTTGTGTTGTTCGAAGGTTTCAGCGCCATTTACCCAAACATGGTGTGTATCTTCGTGAAATTCAGCAGCATTTCCGGTGTTGTTATCTCCCCAGCCATGACCGGTTGAAACGAGCTTTAATGTTGATGCTTCCACCATTTCGGGATAAGAAAAGGTAACCGGTTCCACGGGCTGGAGGTTTGCCATGTCGCCAAACGGGTAGTCGTCCTGCCAGATGCGGGTTACGGCGCCAAAGTTATATAGAGGGGTGCCTGCTTTGAAATACAGCGACAATTTCCAGACATACCCATTGTCCAACGTATAACAGGTCGGCCTGAACCTTACCTTTCCTTGGAAAAGCGACATGTAATCGGTCAGGTCGATGGAGTGGGAGCAGGGCGTGCTGTAAGGGGTAATGTAGCGGATGATTTCCACCCATCGGCCATTGGGGCCTAATGCTTCTACCCGTGCAATCCTGTCCCATTCTCCACAGCCACCGGTTGCGGGGCAGGAAAGTTCAAGTGTAGCTGTAACCTGGTCAAAAGCTCCTGTGTAATTGGGCAATTCGGCATCAATTTCTTCTGACAACACATTGCTCGATAACCAGATGTTTTCAAAGCAAACAATATCCATGTTTTGAGCGGTTTGAACTACATTGATGTTGATAGATTCGGTAGCGGAAGCTCCAAAGTTGTTGGTTGTTACAATTTCCACCTGGTACGATCCATAGTTAGGTGGCATCCACCAGCCCAGGTAATTGCCATTAAAATAGTTAAGCGGGGTAATGGTTTCGCCATTAACGTTGAAAGTGACCGACTGAATAAAGAAAAGTTCAGGATTATCAATAGTAATAATGGCTGAAAGTTGGATGTAGTCAAGTTCAGGAACATACACGTCGCCGGGTAACGGGCTTCGCGCATCAATTACCGGGTAGTAAGTGTAAGGATTGATAACATCGAAACTGTTAAAAATCGGTTCTGCAGGTTCCCAGGTTCCACCACCTGGCTGAGATGCTTTTACAACAACTTCACCTTCTTCGCCGGTAAGTGTTAGTATATTTCCGTTTATGGAAGCAGGGCCTGCTTCGATGGTGAAAATGACTTCAAGCCCTGATGTTGCTTCAGCTTCCAGTTCAAAAGATGGATCAATGGTGAGGTGGTTGGGGATTTGCGGGAAGGTGATGGCCTGAAATCCAGGATTCAGATCGCCGCCAAAATTGGATGTAGGGCCGTTTAAAGCAAAGTTCATCAGGTCGGCATCACGTTCGCCACTTCCGGTTTCCGAAATAAGCTTGGTGATAGAGGTATTGTTTCCGCCCGGAACACCCTGGTTGAATTTGTAGTACAGCAAAAGGTTGGTGGGTATGCCGGTAATTTCGTTGTTTTTGATGTCCATAACTTCGGCTGCTGTCAGGCCTTTATCCCAAACAGAAACCTCATCAATACGCCCGCCATACACAAAGTTATATCCGGCCAGCATCGATTTGCCGATACCAAACGGCATGGAGGCGTTGGTGAGAACACCGGAAGCCGCAGCCTGCCCCAAAAGAATCCCGTTTGAATAGAGTTTAACGGCTGTTCCATCATATACCCACGCAAAATGCTGCCAAACCTGGGGGATAATCGTATTTGCCGGTGTAACAAATTCACACATGCCGTTGGAAGCTGCCAGACGACACTCAATTACTCCGTTGTTGAGTATAATCATATAAAATCCGCTGGAGCCATCCCGGAAACCCATCATTCCCTGGCCATAACCCAATGCATCGGTGTAAAACCATCCGGTTATCGACATCGCGGTTTTGTTTACCACATATTGCCCGCCTTCCGGCAAAACAACATAATCGTCAACCATGTCGAAATGCAGGTACTGGTTTGTCTGGGATCGTAAAAATCCCAATTGTGTCAACATAAATATCGACACCAAAAATGCTTTAATCAAGTAATGTTTTTTCATGTTCGTATAATTTAGTTGTTAAATAAAAAGAAATTCAATCTTTAACACACCTCACGGAAAAAGCATTGGAGGTGTTGGTAAAACTACGTTTAACATCGCTGTGAGCGTATGAAAGCAGTCGGAACCAGGCGTTGAAGTCGCCCTCTTTTGTTGATGTCCAGAAAAAACCTGTTTCCATTATGTTATCGAAAGATTTGTCTTCGGCATACCTTATTCCACCGGGTAATGCGGTAAATCCTTCCGTGTTTTTGGCGCCAATATTTGGATCATACCAACGGTCGAAACCTGTTTTTTTCAAATTTCCACCTGTGTTGAAGCCTCTCCACCCTGTTGTATCCCAGATGGAATCATTTTCTGAGTAGAGGCTGTCAAGTTCTTTTTCCATGATTTTCCAATCAAAATCGGTGGCAACATGCCAGCCATCCGGACAAATACCTTGAAGGGTGTCAAGAGTGTCCTTTCCGTAATTCATGATTTCATCCCAGGTGTACAATCCACCGTAAATTTCACAATTGGCCGGGTCGTTGCCGTAACAGTACTTCTCGATGGTATCGTTGTCTTTCAGCGTGTCGGCGGAATTGAGCATGTCGCCGATGTTCAGATTCTCGCGCAGCCAGCATTGCGAACCGATCTGAACCGTGTGATACACCTGGCCTCCGTAGGTAATCGTTTCCATTCCCGGGCAGGGAGTGCCAGTGTTTTCTTCGACGATCAACGGTTCGTTGTTGTCCTCCTCTTTGCAGGAAACTGCAAAAAATATCATTAAAAAAAACAGCAGGCTCAATTTCATTACATCAGAGTTTTTTATCCTTTTCATATTTTGTTTAATTTCAGTTTTTCGTTACATTTTACTTCGATGGTATTAAATCTGAGACGTACGTCCATGCTCCTTCGGCTGAGGCTGAGACGCACGTCCGTGCGTCTTTACATACCCTATAATCACGGCATCCACCACATCTTTACCGTGCTCACATCTCCACCCATTTTGGTTACCTGGGCACTCCAGTTTTCAGGATTGTTTTCGGCCTCCGAGGGAGGGTAGGGGAGCCTGAAATAGTTAAGCGGTTCGCCTTCCCAGGGGGTTTGTCCGGTACGCCGTATCAGGCAGAAAGCTTCCCAGGGTTGTCTGATGAGGTCGATCCATTGTTGGGCATACAGGAGTTTTAGTTTTTCTTCAGTAAAGAAAATCAGGTTGGCAACATTGTAAAGGTTGACCGATTCGTAGCGGGGATCGGTGTAAACCCAGATGGTGGAATTTTCTTTCACCCCGTCCCAGAATTCCATAGAGGCCACCACTCCTTCAAAATATTCGGCTGATCCCAGGTCTTCGTCCTGAGGAACGCCTATACCGCGGAAATAAGCTTCGGCTTTGATAAAATGCCCTTCCTGACCGGTGAGGAGAATTTCGGGAACGGTGTATTCATCTCTTATCAGGAAATAGTTGAAGGGTGAAAAAAGGTTCGCCTCTCCCTTGATGGTATAATTCAGATCCCGGTGTGTGCCGTAAGGAATGCCACCTTCGGGGGGAGTGTTTTCGTCAGGAATTTGCGGATAAGCCACCCACTTTTCATCATTATTGGTTTCAAAGAAAAGAAAAGCGCGCCTGTCGAAAAATCCGCTGCCATCGCTGCTATCGGTTGACGACATTTGATTCCAGATGGTTGAACCCATCCGCAGGTGCTTATGTTCTCTGAACGACCAGCTTGAGCTTTCGCGGTTCCATCCTTGGGCAGCCGGCAGCATCAGCACATCCTCACCTGGTTTTATGATCGGCAGGTTATTAAGGATAATTTCACCAATAATGGTGTCGGCAAGTACAGGTTCTATTTCCGAAAGGCGCATTGCATGACGCAACCTGAGCGAATTGGCAAATTTTATCCAAAGATTCATATCCCCGTTAAAAAGTTTGTCATATTCGGCAATGCTGTAATACTTGCCACCGGAAGGGGTCTGTGGCATGGCGCTCATGTTGTCAGCCGCCCATTTCAGTTCATCCAGCAAAAAATGGTAAATATCCTCCTGACTGTCGAATTTGGGACGAAGGTATTCGGTGCCCTCAAAACCACGTCCGGCATCAAAAAAAGGCATTTCACCAAACATGTCGGTAACCCTGAATGTTTTATAAGCCAAAATCACTTTCACCATTCCCCTTACATTGTTCAATGAATCAGGGCGATCAGGATTTTCCATGGCATCAAGCCGCCGCTCGATATCGCGGATGTGTGCCAGGGCAACGTAATAATTTCCCCAAATGTCTTCGGTGCCAATACTCAGGTTCGACCAGGCCTCTGCTACCAGGGCTGCCTGCTGAGTGTGCTTGTAAATCACTTCATTATGAACATACATTTGCTCGTTCCATCCAAGTTTCAGCGAACTTACCACTGTATTAAACAGGGGTCCGACGCTCGTGACTGTAGGATAGTACGGGTTTTTATTCATATCGTCAAAGTCTTTGTCACACGACCCCAACATGACAAGGGTTGAAAATACAGTGAGCGTAATGACCAGTTTTTTTATTGTTGATATTTTATTCATGATATTGACGAGTTAAAAGTTAGCAGATATCCCAAATGAAAATGAACGGGTTCCCGGAAAAGATGCCCATTCCAGGCCTTGTGCATTACCCGAACCAATCAGTCCCTCAGGATTGATTTTGTTGGGAATGGTGGTGTAGAAGTAAAAAAGATCGCGGCCAACAACCGACAGGGTTAAATCCTGGAATATTTTTGTCTTTTCGATGATAGAGGCCGGAAGGTGGTAAGAGAGAGCTATTTCGCGCATCTTTACCCAGGTATTTTCGATAATTCCGGGTTTGGAAATAAACTTACCCCATCCACCCGCATTGGGCATGTATTTAAAATAATAATGAACTACTTTGTCATTTGGAGTTCCGTCTTCGTAAACACCTGGCAGAATTACCCCTACATTACGTGTAACACCGTCAGGGTCGGTGTAGGGAAGACCACCGCCGTTGCGCTCAACGAGCGTTTCGGGAGCTTGTCCGGTTTGTAGCAAAATCACCTGAGTTCCGCAATAAATATCGCCACCCCATTTGGTGTCAACCAGGGTGGAAAGATCAAATCCTTTCCAACTCAGATGTGTTGTCCATCCTCCGATGAAGTCGGGCGAAGCGTTTCCGATAGGAACACGGTTTTCGGTTATTTTGTAGGTTGTTCCATCGTCGCTGAGGATAGGCTGGCCATTTTCGTGGTAAACATAATCGTAACCGATGATTGTTCCGTAATCTTCGCCTTCCCGAACGGCAATGGCAGGGCCGTTAAGTCCCCAAATATCGGCCAGTTCGAGAATATCCGCGCCTTCGCCCAGGCTCACAACAGTGTTTCTGTTACGGCTGAAATTGAGACCTGATTCGAAAACCAGACCCGGGCGGTTTACTATGATGCCGTTTAAAATCAGCTCAATACCGCGGTTATCCAATACACCATTGTTGATGCGGATGGTGCTGGCCCCGGAAGAAATCGGGATGGGTGAAGCCAGAATCTGGTTGTCGGATTTAATATAATAATAGGTGAAATCGATGGACAGCCGCTCGTTAAAAAGTCCGAGCGTTGTTCCTGCTTCATACGATTTTGCCTGTTGAGGCGCCAGTTCAATGGGGGGAATTGTGGTTGGTAAAGTGGCGGTTTGTGACTCGCCAAAAGTTCCGGAGGCATACACAAAATCAAGTTCGTAAGGATCGGTGTCGGTAGCTGAATTGGCTATTGAACCCTTGAGTTTCCAGTAGCTCAGCCATTTTTCGTTCATTTTAAATGCCTCAGTAACAATAAAACTCATCGAAACCGATGGGTAGAAATATGAATTATTATTAGCCGGCAATGTAGATGACCAGTCGTTGCGCCCTGTCAACTCCAGGTATAAATAATCATCCCAGCCAAGGTTCAGGAACGAATACAGCGAGTTAATGGCTTTCTCGTAACGGTACTCACGCCGATAACCCTCGTTTGCCTCATCAGCAGCGGTGTACTCGGTTTGTAGCGGGTCTTCGTAGTTCGACATGCTGTAAAGCCATGGGTCAATCCATTTGCCGGATTTACCCCTGACCTTGTAATTCTCGCGTTGCCA
>Ga0172370_10011007_pt1 | contig 10273 bp, 11 predicted proteins | sample LakKiv5m_FD_114538 | JGI IMG/M metagenome (GOLD analysis project Ga0172370, IMG submission 114538) | Freshwater microbial communities from Kabuno Bay, South-Kivu, Congo - kab_022012_11.5m | ecosystem: Environmental > Aquatic > Freshwater > Lake | place: Democratic Republic of the Congo...
ATGGAATTGTTGGGAAACCTTCTGGAAAATTCTGAAACCGGCAAAAAAGGCATCGAGGAAATGAATTTCATTTTGAGCAGGGTTCCGGTTTTGGGCTTAACAGCCGGCGTTCAGTTAGACCTCACCCTTGCCCGCGGATTGAACTATTACACCGGCGCCATCATCGAAGTAAAAGCGCGCGATGTGCAGATTGGCAGCATTTGCGGGGGTGGCCGCTACGACGACCTTACGGGAATCTTTGGTATGCCCGGCACTTCGGGAGTGGGCATCTCATTCGGCGCCGACCGTATTTACGACGTTTTGAACGAACTCAACCTCTTCCCCGAAACCGGCGAAACCACCACAAAGGTGTTTTTTGTGAATTTTGGTGAAGAAACTGAACAATACAACCTGCAAATCCTGCAAAAGATTAGGAAAGCAGGCATCAATGCCGAGATGTTCCCCGAAGCAGCCAAGATGAAAAAGCAGATGGCTTACGCCGATAAAAAGAAAGTTCCATACGTGGTTTTGTGCGGTATTGATGAAATGCTCCGCGACATCCTTTCGGTGAAAAATATGAAAACCGGCACCCAGGACGAAATGCGGCTTACCGATTTTATTATGAAAGTAACGGCTGATTAGGTTTTAGCGATGTTAGCGCCAAATGATTCCACTGTTTCCGCTAACATCGCTTTATGCAATATCAGGGGTTTGTTTTGATTAATGTTGCTCCCGCTGTTGAGGGGATTCAAAATAAAAAATACATCAGCAACCTGACTTTGAAACGAAAAACAGAAACACCATGACAGAAATAAAAAGGAAAAATTTCAGCCCCTTCGCATTTTTATTAGTCTTTCCGAGGCGTTATTCCAGAAAAAACGGGAAATCAAAGTGTTATGACAAGGGAGGAGGGGATTTCTCACTTCAATCCCGCATATTGCGGGATTTCGCTCGAAATGACCTGAGGGCAGATTTGGAAAGTGGGGAGCGTGAGGCGGGCGCTTCGCGCCCGCCTCACGCTCCCCTTACCAACAAGATACACGGTCATTCCGATGGAGTCCCGAAACGCTTCGCCTGCCTGGTGGCAGACAGGCTTTCGGGACGACTGAGGAATCCCCTTCTGCAACGTTTTCAGCTTTTTACAAAAATGTGTCATTAGTACGCACAATGCACATCCCGCCATTCCCAATACCAAAGCCCGACATTCCAATGTTGCATCAAGGTTTTGTTTCAGAGTACAATTTTAAAATCTTACAACCGGTTGAATGATTTTTTTTTGAAATGGAAACAAATTATATAAACACGAAGAACAAACTTGATGAAGGGCTTACCTTTAAAATCTCCCGGTTTAAGGAGCAAATAAAAAGGACAAAGCCACATAAACATGATGAATATTACGAACTCATTTTTTTAAGTGACGGGGAAGGCTTTCATTGCATTGAATCAGAAAAATACATGGTTTCAGCGCCTGATTTTTACTTTTTAAAACCAGGACAACTTCATTTCTGGCAATTCACCTCAATTCCCAAAGGCTTTGTAATTATTCTTAAAGACCAGGAATTTGATCCCGTTAACGAAAACCTGTTGATTGATTTGTTTAAAAAATTGGCCAAAACCACAAGGGTAAAAATCCGACCGGAAAAATATCCTTTAAATCTGTTGGAAGAGATTTTTACCGAATATCAAAACAGGACAGCGTTCTCCAACGAAATTATTCATGGACTTTTGAAAGCGCTGTTTGGGAAGTTGCTTCAGTTAAATGCTGAAAAACCGGCCATTTCCAGCCTTCCACAACCTGTTTATGAGCGGTTTATGCATTTCCTGGTGAAGGAATGTCCACGGTTTCACAAAGTGAATGAGTTTGCCAATTTATTGAATACAACACCGCAAAACCTGAATATCATTTGCCGAAAACAAACCGGAAAGAGTGCCAGCGAAATCATTACCAGTCAATTATTGCTTGAAGCCAAAAGGTACATTCTGCATACCGACAACACAATTAACGAAATAGCTGAGATCCTGTCGTTTACCGACACTTCAAATTTTGTGAAGTTTTTTAAAAAGCACGAAAACATTACGCCGATACAATTCAGAGGCAAATATTTTCAATAATACCATTTTATCATTAATTCCTACCATAGCAATACCGGCTGTACTCCATAATTTTGCATCATAGTTTTAATAATTGTGAAGTATGGAAATTATAATTTTATGTTTGGCTGCATTCCTGACAGCCGTTTTAACTTTCTTTTCAGGTTTTGGGCTTGGAACCATTTTAACCCCGGTATTTGCCATATTTTTCCCGGTTGATATTGCCATTGCACTCACAGGCGTAGTGCATTTCTCTAACAATCTTTTCAAAATTACCTTGGTCGGAAAAAATACGGATAAAGCCGTTTTGCTTCGTTTTGGCATTCCTGCCATTTTAGCCTCTTTCGCGGGTGCCTGGTTATTGCTTAAACTTACTGTTTTGCCTACTCTTTTTGAGTACGAACTATTTGACAGGAATTTTGAAGTTACTCCAATAAAACTCAGCATTGCGGTATTACTGATTGTTTTTTCGATTCTTGAAATTTCTCCGTCATTTCAAAAACTTCAGTTTGGAAGAGATAAACTCGTTTTAGGCGGAATATTAAGCGGCTTTTTTGGCGGTTTATCAGGAATTCAGGGAGCAATCCGCAGCGCTTTTCTGATAAAAAGCGGACTTTCAAAAGAGGCATTTATTGCCACCGGTGTAGTAATTGCCTCTCTGGTTGACTTTACAAGGCTTTCGGTTTACGCCTCACGCTTTACTTCCGTAAACTTGCACGAAAACAGTACACTTTTAATTTCGGCAACGCTTGCAGCTATAGCGGGAGCCTATTCCGGCAAAAAGTTACTCAAAAAAGTAACCTTGCGAAGCATTCAACTCGTTGTATCAGTGATGCTCATATTCATTTCAATAGCTTTGGGTTTAGGTATTATTTAAAACAATCGCCATGGACATATTCAAAAAACTCTTTTTACAAATGCTTGGTTCTGCTAATGATTATAAATCGCTTATCCCTCGTTTGATCGTCGGCCTGGTTTTTTTGTCAGAAAGTATTCAGAAGTTTCTTTTTCCCGATCTTGTTGGTGAAGTACGCTTCGCAAAAATTGGTTTTGAGAATGCTGCTGATTTTTCTTATTATTTTTGGAGGCGGAAAGCTGTCATTTGATCGCTCGATAAAGAAATTCATTTTCAACTGAAACAATCAGAGCTATGAGAAAAAAACTTACTTATGGTGTCTATATCACAGTCATTCTGGTCATTTTAATGATTTTTGGAAGTCAGATTATTCTCAGGTTTTACAAGGTACAATCCGAAAGGTTGATTATTGAGTACCATGAAATAAGTGTTTTGCAGGATTATAAACTTTCAGTTAGTCGTTTGATGATGCAATTAAACTTTCTGAGGAATGAAAGCTCAGTTTTATTCTCAAGCGATCTTCTTGCATTTTACACTGATTCAAAAACGAAGTTTGAAAATTGCCATCAATTTTTGACAACCAAACATAAAGATGACGACTGGATTGGACTGGAAATCGCAATAAATAATTTTGATACCATGCTAACCAGGGCTTTACTAGCCGGGGAAAAAATATCAATATCCACAATTATTGACCTTACTAATCTTATGATCGCAGGGAATGAGAAACTGGATATTTTGATAAACGAAACCAAGGAAGAAATTATGCACTACGAACAAATAAATCGTCGGGCAATTCAACATGGCACTCTTACTTCATTGGGCTTAGGAGCAGCAATGATCATTCTGTTGTTGGTTTTGGGGAAAGTTTATGTCAATAATCTCACTGATCCTATTCTTAAACTTGAAAAAGGAGCAGAGAGTATCAAGACAGGTAACAGGCAAGCGAGGGTAAATATTCATTCGGGGGATGAATTTGAAAAATTGGCTGATGCTTTCAACTCGATGCTTGATTCGTTGGAAGAAACAACCGTAACAAAAGAGTATTTTCAGAATATCATGAATAGTTTGTATGGTGCATTGTTTGTTTTAAACGATGGTTGCACCATCAGGGCAGTTAATACCACTTCAATTCAAATGTACGAATTCACCGAATATGAAATGCTTGATAAACCAATCAATATTTTATTAAATGGTAACGACGGCCAGCATTTTAATGTGGATTTTAGTCAAATGGATTTTCAGGAGAAAGTGGATTTTTTTAATAACCAGCATGTAATGATCACCAAAAGTGGAAAACAAATTCCTGTACTTATCAATTGCACCAGATTAAAAAGTCAAAAACCCGGATCGAACGAAATTTTAATTATTGCACATGATATCACTGAAAAGATAATGATGGAAAAAAAGATTGAACAAAACCGCAATGAAATCAGAATTGCTATAAATGAGGCGCAGGAAGCGGAGCGGCTTCGGCTGGCAAAAGACTTACATGATAGCCTTGGACAGCAATTAACAAGCATTTCCTTTTCCATTCAGAAACTGCATGAATCAAAAAAGTATTCCGGGAATTTAGTTCAATCGGTAATGGATCAGATTGATGCTTCACTCAATGAAACAAGAAGATTATCGCACAACCTTATTCCAATTGTTCTTATTGAGTTTGGATTGATAACAGCCATACAAAACCTCATCAATAATGTAAATAAAATAGGTAAGACTAAATTTCAATTCTTTCACTACGACCTGAATGAAAGGATAGACAATAAACTGGAAAAAGCTATTTACAGAATAATTCAGGAGGGTATAAATAATATTCTAAAGCATGCTAAAGCAAAAAACGCCAGTATCCAGCTTTTACAAAACGCTGAACTATTGACGGTTTTAATTGAAGACGATGGAGTAGGGTTTAAAGCCATGAACCGTTTAACAAACGAAATCGTCCAGGATGAAGGGATAGGATTACTGTCTATCCGTGAACGTGTATCCATTTTTAATGGGAAATTTTCCATTGAATCTCATCCGGGTGCAGGCACTGAGTTAATTATTGAAATACCGTATAATAAATAAAGGTAAGAATGGATAAAATCAGGATTTTGATTGTTGATGATCATGAAATCATTTACAGAGGAATTAAAGATTTACTGCAAAACGAAGTGGAATACAAAATTGAAGATTATGCTGTTAATGGAAAAGAAGCCATTGTAAAAGCTCGTCAGATAATCCCGGACATTATTTTTATGGATATCTCCATGCCTGAAATGAATGGCATTGAAGCGATTAAAGTATTATCAGCCGAATTATCTGATTCAAAGTTGATAGTCCTTACACAGCATGATGAAGGTGAAATTATTTTTCAGGCCATGAGGGCTGGTGCGCATGGTTATCTCTTGAAAAACTCCACAAAGGAGCAGTTTATCTTTGCCATGCAGCAGGTATTGTCCGGAAAACGTTATCTGAACGATGAAACGTCACGAAAGATGATTGACCTTACCTTAAATAAATTTGAACAAGAGCGGTCTGAAAACGAAATTTATTTAACAAGAAGGGAAAAGGAAATTATTAGAAAAATTTATGAAGATAAAAGTAACCATCAAATTGCTGAAGATCTTAATATTAGCCTCAGAACTGTTGAAACCCACCGCCGAAATATCATGCAAAAGCTAAAAGTTACTACGGTTATTGGCCTTCTTAAAATTGCTGCCAAACTAAATTTAATTACCCTCAAATAGAATTAAATTACAAATATTCGATCCAAAAGCAACTTATTCTTCCATCTGTTTTTTAAAAACTACGTAGTACATGGTAGAAAAAATACAATATCCCTGCTATTGATTGATTTTTAGTGGGCACATACCTTTGCAATTGTTTACGAAATCCACTTTTGGAAAAATAATTAATTAAATAAATTGAAAAGGATATGAAAATTACAAGCAATTTCAGATTGAAAAAATCAAACGATTTTTTAGTTGCATTGGGTTTTTTACTTGCATTGATTGTGATAAACTACAGTTGTAAAAAAGATGATAACCCTGATCCTGACCCCGGAACATGGAAAACCGAAAATTCATCGTGTTTAACTTCAGGTTGTCATGGTAATGCAAACCTGAAAAAAGATATTGTAGTTACTGGTGGCAGTACCGAAACAGTTCCATTGTATGTTGATTCTGCCGAGTTTGTTTCAACTCAACACAAAGGCATAAAATGTATTGATTGCCATACTGATATTACCTTAAACGGTGGTACACATGGAGCCAGTTCAAAAACTTTTGGAGGATGGGCAAGGTTCTCAAAAAAGTCGGGTACAACGGCATTGGCAACAACCGACAGTACCCGAAATTATATCACTCAAGCATCAACCTCCTGCAAAAACTGTCATAGTGACCAACATAATGAAAATGCGGCCCACATAAAAATACCTCGCCTTCGTGGTGCTTCAATACGCAATTTTGGAGGGCATTCAGTAGGAGAAAGTTATGAGGACAACAATTGTGCACGATGTCATGCCAGTTGTGCTACCTGCCATTTCGAATCAGAAATAACACCACAGGTGGATTATCACAGCGATCTGTTGGTTCAATCAAACTGGGATGGGGTTCAAACTTCAGGCGATAATTTTAATGGTGTTAACTGGGGATTAGCAACAGAGTGGCGTATGGATTGGACGGTAAATGTTAAAAGCCACAAAATGCGTCTTGGGTCTGATTTAAAAGCCACAAATGATGTTTGCAAATCATGCCATATCGGATATTACAGGCCACCACAAATCGGATACGCTATGAGAAATGGAGTGGTTGACAGCATGTATGCCACAGGGATTAAACGACACCCACAGTTTCAGGAACTTGCTTTAGGTTCAATTCACCAGAATACTACTTGTGTAACATGCCATGGATCAAGCCTGCACAATCAGGTTTCCATTGCTGATGGGCCTGAATGTATTGATTGTCATAGCGGAAAAAATGCTAATCATCCATCGGTAAACCACATGAACCTGGCCGGGGGAGTTAAGATTAAATGTATTGCCTGCCATACAAAGCACAGAGCAGCCGACTTTAATTTATCCGGTCAAAATAATTGGGTAAATCCAGAAGTAACTTCACATTCAGAAATTGGGCCGGTTACCGTTAAATACAATGAATTACTGAATTGGTATCCACACCTCATGTCAACAGGTGTTGATTGTTCAAAATTATGCCATTTCGATGGAAATCAGGTTGGCGCACATGTTTTGAAAGGAGCCGTTTTCAACAAATTAACACCGGATAATTACAAGGTGATATTGAAACCTGGTGAAACCGATGAATAATTATGATGTTTGCTAAATAGTATAAAATAATTAATCTGAATTACAAACATAAATAATAAGGCACACAGTTTTTTCATGTGATCGTAAATTCTAATGTGTCAATAAAATGTTTGTACACGAAAACCTGAACAATTGGTTTTGTTCAGGTTTCGTTTTTGAATCGGGTTGATTAAAATTTATAACGAATTGTTAATGTTAAACAAATTACTTCAAAAACGTTATTTCCCGGTTTCATTCAAATATGTCTCTCTGGCAGTATTTATTATTCTTATTGTTACGGGATTAATGTCATACTCATCGGATGCAGAATTCTTATTACAATTACGCAACACAAACCTCTGAAACCTCATAGTTTGGTCGTATTGGTGGCCTGCTATCGTTTTTATGGCAATCTTTTTTGGTCGCATTTGGTGTATGGTCTGTCCTGTGGAAGTAATCACAACTTTTTTTGCTAAAATCGGATTAAAACATAAGCGACCAAAATGGTTGCTTTCGGGCTGGGCGATAACCATTTTTTATATCATCATCCTTTTTGTCGGGATACAAGGTTTTGCCATACATCGCAATCCATTTTTCATGGCAATTTATTTACTGATTATTGTTGGTGTTTCCATCGTGATCGGGAGCATCTACGAAAAAAATACTTTTTGCCGTTATGTGTGTCCGGTTGGCTATTTGCTTGGTTTGTATTCAAGACTTTCATTTTTTGGCTGGCGTGTAAAAAACAAAAGCATCTGCAACGCGTGTAAAGACAAATCCTGCATTCACAAGAAATATCATTACAATCTAAACAAAAGAAGTTGCGGAGTCGATTTGTATCCTGCTACTATTACTGATAACTCCAATTGCATTTTGTGTGCTGGCTGTTTAAAAACCTGCAATGAATATCGGTCAGAAACCATTACAAACAGACCGAATCCTGAAATTAGGTACATTGGATTTGCCAACGATTTATTTCAATTGAAACCACTGAAAATTGCTGAAATGGTATTTGTTCTGGTTGTCTCAGGATTTGTAATATCCGAAATATGGTCGGAATGGAAAATTACAAATAGTTACCTGAGCTATCTTTCGGGTTTAGTTATCAAACTTTTATCTATCGAAAATGAGCTTGTTGCCGGATTAATTAAAGGAACGGTTTTGTTTGGAATAATTCCTATGGTAATTTGGGCGATTCCCTGGCTGATTTCAAAACTTACAAAAACGTCAATAAAAATTAAAGACTATTTATTGAATTATGGAATTGCATTTATTCCAATTATTGCTGCAGCTCATCTTGATAAGGCAATATTAAAAACAACTTCAAGAATACCATATTTTAATCATTTACTTGATGACATAACAGGGTTGACAACTGCACAAAGAATTATTGATAAAGAGATTATTATTCAACAAACACCTTTTTGGATAAACATTGGCATTTCAATTTTAATGACTGTAATAATTGGCGTTGGAATCTTTTTGAGTGCGAAAGTTATCGTACTTCAAAATAAAAAACAGGGACTTAAAAAATCAGTCAAATCGGCTTATCTGATACCAGTGCTTTATGGAAGTATTTTTCTGATAATGATTTTGATCTGGCGTTGGAACAATTAATTTTGCAAAACTTATTCTCAAGGTACATAGTCCATGACGAATTAGAGGAAAATGAATCGTTTAATTAAATTTTTGAAAAGTGAAAAAACCATTTTTTTTATTGACATTATTGTTGAGTTTTCTGACTATCAACATTTTTGCACAATGTGATAGCACATTGACAGTGAAAAAGCCAACAAGCATTGGAATGGTAATTTATTCCAATGACATCGAAACCTTATGGAATGCTTTGCGATTGGCAAACTTCTCGAAAAAGGAAGGAGATACGGTCACCATATTTTTACTTGGCAAAGGGGTTGAATTAGATACTCTTATAAAATCGAATGAAGATTTAAAAGAACAGGCTGATTTATTTCTTGACAACGAGGGTAGGATTCTCGGATGTGGGACATGTTTGCAAAGCAGAAAACTTTATGAACCTGAAGTTTGCAAATTCTCTTCTATGGCCGATTTATATGATGTCATCAGAAAAAATAAAATTGTTTTAACCTTTTAAAAATACCTTTATGAAAATTGGGATAATCATTGAAACAAAAGAGTTTGAAAAAGCCTGGAATGCTTTTCGGTTTGCAGTAACGGCAAAGAAACAAGGACATGAAGTTAAGGTTTTTCTTATGGGAGAAGCCGTTGAGTGCGAAGGATTAACTCATGTTAAATACAATGTTGACGAACAATTAAAAGCATTTGTAAATGCCGGAGGAGAAATTCTTGCATGTGGAACTTGTTTAAAATCAAGACAATTAAACGAATCAGAAGCATGTCCGATTTCAACCATGAATGACTGTGTTAATCTTGTTGTTTGGTCTGACAAGACAGTTACATTTTAGCCTGACCCTCATTACAGGCATCATAGCTATTTTTGGGTTTAAAGCCCACCAAACCAACACTATAACCAAATTCGTGTCAAAAAAAAACCTGCAATCGAGCATAAAGAAAAAGAGCCTACTCTACCCGCTTTTCGCGAAAAAGTATGCAGCCACCGCCAAATTTATCGCTCCCAGCAAAAGCCCGGTATTCATCAGGCCAAGGGACGGAATTATCAGTACTGAAACCAGCAAAGCACCGCCGGCCGAGCCTATCAAATCGGCGCTGTAAATTTTTGAGGCAACTGTAGAAACATCATTTTTCTGCAAGACTGCCGACATGGCAAAATGTACCGCCGTCAGGGCGCCCGAAACAACCATCAGCGCGTAAAGCAAAACCATGTAGAATCCTCCGGAGGGAACTGCTTTGTCCTGAAAAAGAATTATTACGGGTAAAAATAATCCTGTAAGCCCTATAAAAACCTGGTTCAGCGTGAATTTGCGGGGGGTGACCATCATTTTTAGCCCGTCAGGCAAAAATGCCCCGATTGCCAGACCCGCCATGAATGCTGCGATGAGCAACGACAGTGACTGGTAAAAATTCCCGAACAAAATCTGGAAAGTCAACAATACCATCAC
>Ga0172370_10011012_pt1 | contig 10266 bp, 8 predicted proteins | sample LakKiv5m_FD_114538 | JGI IMG/M metagenome (GOLD analysis project Ga0172370, IMG submission 114538) | Freshwater microbial communities from Kabuno Bay, South-Kivu, Congo - kab_022012_11.5m | ecosystem: Environmental > Aquatic > Freshwater > Lake | place: Democratic Republic of the Congo...
GAATATTCGGCAGCTTAAATACATTAGCTGACCCGGCGAGCGGTACGAGGGTACGCCAGGACTGCCTGTGGAAGGTTTTTGTAGGCACGAGCGACAACTACCTGTCCGCAACTCTATCGCGGCGGATAGAGCGCAAGGACCCGGGTAGTGAACAATGATACTCCCGTATAGTCGAGGTTAGGTCCCAGAGTGCGGCCCGGAGGATCTCGGGGTGGTGAAATTCCAGTGATGGTTGTTTGCTGCAACCAGTTTAAGCTTTTGCCCAAGTGTTTCAGGGAGAAATATCGAATAGGAACGCAATTGATATAAAGAAAATGAGGTGGTTGACCCTTGTGATTAAACGATGATTAATCGCCTCTTTTCTTTAATAAAAACATAAAAGGGGCAAATATATATGGCAAAAAGATGGCTAAAAGCACTGATGGGATGATGCCAATTCTGAAAACTGTTGAACAAATGAGCCGAATAAGTGGCATTGGTGAAAATCGTCTGCGAGAGTTGATAGTAAAAGATGAAATTGAATATGTGCAAAATGGCTTTATCAAGCAATTTTAAATTGGTATGAGCGAAATCGGATATTGCCTGCAGATACAGCGGTTAAAGGGGTATTGCATAGTGTCGGTTCGACTGAGGTAGGTTAAATATAAACGGAATCAGGATGGTGCAAGTATCGGAAGAACTGCTACCGTAAAAAGGAGGGGGTGATATAAAGCATGAACATTCCACAGATAACGGGAATTGATGCTGCAATCCGCATCTTTTATCGAAACCCCGAAATTGGCTCAAAAGAAATAGCGGAACTTTTCACACGTCATTCGCGGTCAACCATTAATAGGCTTAAAAAATTGGCATATGAGCAGATGATCAAAGATAACGTATATAGGCATGGAATGTATAAAATCAACACTTCGTCCGCATATAAGGCTTGGGGCATTGACATTGAAGATTTGGAAAAGCGCAGATGCAAGCTGCAAAAATTGGGGCTTTAAATGGGGGCTTATACTTGTATTTGAATAGTATTTAGGCTATGCTTTAAATACACTCAAGTGCAAGCCTCCATTTTGAGGAGGTGGCAAAATGCCGATATACAAATTAACCGGTAAAAAGGAAGGCTTGCAGAAATACAATGTGCGTGTAAACTATATGTCCGACAGCGGTAAACCAAAGCAATTAACTCGCACGGCCTACGGACTGGATGCTGCAAAAGAAATGGAACGCCGATTGGAGCATGATTGTAAGGTTAAAGGTGAAATGCCTATTAATAAAATGAAGGTCAAGGAGTTGTTTAACGAATACATCAAGTTTAAACAGTATGAAGTACGGGAGACAACGCTTGACAAGACAAGCAGGATTTTCAGATGTCATATTCTCCCCATGCTTGCCGATGTAAGCATTGATAAACTGTCGGCGAAGATTCTTCAAGAATGGAAAGTATCACTTGAAGAACAGGGATTGGCTCTGAATACAAAAAAAAACGTCTTTGGCGAATTTCGGACAATGATCAATTATGCCCTGAGAATGGAGTACATTCCTAAAAATCCATTAACCAAGGTTGGAAATTTCAAAGGTACACTGGAAGGCAAACAGGAAATCAGTTTTTACACGCCGGAAGAATTCAGAAAATTTATCAACGTTGCCAAGCAAAAAGCGATGGAGAAGCAAGAGGTAGACCGAGACGTATTTGAATGGCACTATTATGTATTCTTTTGCATCGCTTTTTACACGGGGCTACGGAAAGGCGAAATACACGCCTTGCGTTGGAAAGACATCAACAACGGCTATTTGAGCGTATTGCACAGTATAGCCCAGAAACTGCATCATAAGGATATTGAAACCCCGCCAAAAAACAAGTCGTCTATTAGAACGCTGCAATTACCTAAACCGCTGATTGACATTCTGGAGGATCACAGAAAGCGTCAACAGCAGTTCGCTAATTTTACGTATGACAGCCGCATTTTAGGCGATAGGCTCACGCTGAGAGATACTTCAATCCAGAATCGTAATATTTTGTACTCATCTCTCGCTGGCGTTAAGCGAATACGGATCCACGACTTCCGACATTCTCACGCCTCTCTGCTTGCCAATATGGGCATCAATATACAGGAAATCGCAAGGCGCCTAGGACACGCAAAAATTGAGATGACGTGGAATACATATTCGCATCTATATCCGAAAGAGGAAGAAAAGGCTATGACGGTGTTGAACGCGGTGTAGAGTTTTTACACGATTTTTACACGATTAATCAGAAACCGATGTTTAAGGGTTGAATAACGAAAATTCAAAAAGGAACGAAAAAACGCATAAATAAGGGCTTTTCTGGATGGTTTGGTACTGAAATGAAACAGCTTGAAACAGTATAAATGTTCCCAGCTGTCTCCACCAAACGCCCTTTTTAAAGGGGCGTTTTCTTTTTTTGAATAAAAAATAAATTACTTATTAAGCAATTATTGACTTATTGGTTTTTTATGTTATACTTTACCTAACTAATATTAGTTAGGTAATGGTGATGGATAGAAAAGAAGAAGTCCTGCAGGCCGCATTTCATCTTTTTGCCGAAAAGGGATATCATCTTTCATTGTCCGATATTGCGGATGAAATCGGCATAAAGACGCCCTCCCTGTACAGCCATTTCAATAATAAAGACGAGATCATATACCTGATGGTTGAAAAAGAGACCATCAAACTGTTCGAGCATATGACCGAGTGCGTGCAGGCCATAAGGGACCAGGGATGCAGGCTGATTTTAAAAGAAGTTTTTTTTGAAACAATGGCCTATAACGGTCTTGAAAGGCTCCGCGTATTAAGAAGGCTTCCCTTTATTGAAAAGGATAGCCTACGCGGGCGCTGCATCGGCCTGATGCGGGAGCGGGAGATGGGATTCTTAGGACTCCTGTCCCAGGTTGTGCGCGAAGGGGTTCAAAACGGCGAGATATTTGAAGAACTGGAGCACAGCGCGCTGATATCTTTTATGGCAATGCTCCAAGGAACCCTGGACGGGAAACTGCTGTATGCGGGTTTTGCGGACATGCAGGAATTCTATGAAAAATCATGGGAGTGTTTCTGGAACGGGATTAAAAAAAGGACGAAAAGCAATTGTGAATGCTTTAATAATAGAGCTTAAGGAGGAAAGGCAATGAAATTTACAGGGATGTACCGTCCGATCGACCGGCTTGGGCGCATCGTGCTGCCCATTGAACTGCGGAGGGTTCTTGACATGAAGATCAAGGACACGGTGGAGATTTATGTGGAGGATGATAAGATCATTTTAAAAAAGCATGAAAATTCCTGCGTATTCTGCGACAGTATCGAAGATCTGAAGAGTTACGGCGGCGTTTTCGTCTGTAAAAACTGCATCAACGAACTTTAAACAAGAGAAAAGCAATTTATCCGACATTATAAAATATTCTCTTTTACCATAAGGAAACGAAATAAAAAGCTTATAAGAACGGCAATATAAACATGCAGCCGTTATACAAACAAATGCATAACGTTTGCCGCCGAATACCGCCAGGGCAAAGCAGGGCGGTTTTTATTTTGCCCGAACGCTTGCGATTCAAATGATTGAAAAAGGCCTTCCTTTACTGTAAAATAAACCTTGGGGAGTGATCGGGCTTGAAACTTTTCGGCGGCCTGCACAGGCCGAAAATGACCGCGATTGATTTTTTCAGGTATATTGGGCCGGGCATGCTGGTGACGGTGGGATTTATCGACCCCGGCAACTGGGCTTCCAATATTGCGGCCGGGTCCGGGTACGGCTATCTGCTGCTCTGGATGGTAACGCTCTCCACCCTTATGCTCATCATGCTGCAGCACAACGCGGCGCATCTGGGGATTGTGACCGGGAAGTGCCTTTCCGAAGCGGCGACCGAAAATCTAAGGCCCAAACTGAAAAACACCATCCTTTCGACCGCGGTGGTGGCTTCCGTGTCCACCGCGCTGGCCGAGATCCTGGGCGGCGCGATCGCTCTCAACATGCTGCTGGGGCTTCCCCTTAAAATAGGCGCGCTGATCGTGCTGGGCGCCGTTTTATGGATGCAGTTTTCCAATTCATATAAAAAAATCGAAAAGATCATCATAGCATTTGTATCCGTGATCGGGGTATCGTTTATTTTTGAACTTGCCCTGGTAAAGATAGACTGGGGCGCGGCGGTTTCCGGATGGCTGACGCCCGCTTTTCCCGAGGGTTCCATGCCCATCATTATGAGCGTGCTGGGCGCGGTGGTGATGCCGCACAATCTGTTTTTGCATTCCGAGATCATACAGAGCAGGCAGTGGAACCTTGAGGATGAAAAGGTGATCAAGAAGCAGCTGAAATACGAGTTCGCCGACACGCTTTTTTCCATGATCGTCGGGTGGGCCATCAACAGCGCAATGATACTGATGGCTGCGGCAACCTTTTTTAAGACGGGCACACCCGTTTCCGAACTGGGGCAGGCACAGACCCTTTTAAAGCCCCTGCTGGGGAACGCGGCGTCCGTTGTTTTTGCTTTTGCCCTGCTTTTTTCCGGGCTGTCCTCCAGTATTACGGCCGGCATGGCGGGCGGATCGATCTTTGCCGGTATGTTCGGCGAACCGTACGACATCAAGGATTCACACACCCGGGTGGGCGTACTGCTGACCATGCTTTCCGCGGTGGCTGTGATTTTCTTTATTACCTCCCCGTTCGACGGGCTGATCTATTCCCAGATGCTGCTGAGCATCCAGCTGCCCGTGACCATATTCCTGCAGATATACCTGACCTCTTCCGAGCGTGTGATGGGCAAATACGCCAACAAACGGACGGACAAGATACTGCTCTGGGCCATCGGGTCGGTGGTGACCGTGCTCAACATCATGCTGCTGCTAAGCTTTATAATGAAATAAAAGAAATAAAAAAAAGCGGGAGGCCCGCTTTTTTTATTGTTCTTGAAGCACCTTTTCCGCCAGGCGCGCGTCTTCCGCGAGCTGGTTATTGTCCCGCTGGAAAATGCCCACCACCGCGGCGTCGGAGGGCTTGATATTCCGGTAGGTTTCCCGGAGAACGTTTTCCACTTCATCCGGGCTACCGGCAAAATTGCCGCCCCCGAGGATCTTGAATGCGATACATGGCTTGGGGGTTGTTTGGATCACCCCGAACATTTCAATACGGTCCTGCGGGTCAAAATTAAATTCATGGGCAACGCCCGTAATGAAGGAGCTTTCATACTGAACGTTTTTGCGGAGGTTATGGAGGCAGCACATATAGAAATCCGCGCCCCAGCCCTCTTCTTCCGCGCGCCGGACGGTTTCGGGCACATGCGTGCAGATGCCGGTGGGCACGCCGGATTTTTTGATGATTTCCAGGCTGCGCAGCAGCTCGTCCAGCCTGCCCGCTTCCACCAGGTTGTCCGTCATGGTACCCTGATGAAAAATGGCGACGGGCTCAAGGTTCATGATGAGCCGTACGTTCACCTCCAGCATCATCGGCGGATGGGGCTGGGCGATCCAGTTCATTTTGCCGCCTTCTTTTTTATATTGGCGGATGACGCGGAGCATGAAATCGTCCGCAATGGGCAGGAAGGTTGAAAAGCCCTGCGATTCGGCTTCAAAAAGCGTCTCCACGATCCTTTGGGCCGTGTAGTAATCCAGCATGTCGTCCGCCGAAGCGATCTTTGATATGTAGGTATGCCCGCAGAACGGGTTGCCGCCTACGATCAGCCGGCTGATCCGGGCACCGAAAAAATCAACAGTGGGAATCATATGGATAGCCTCCCCGCATATGTTTTTTATATTCCGGAATAACAGGAGATGAACATCTTTATTGTACTACTCTTTTTTTTGGTTTGCCATAAAAAACATAAAAAAGAGGAAGAATGCCCGCCGCATAGAATATATACATCAAAAGCAAGATAATCTTTTCCTACACTGCCGGAAGACGGCAAAACCGCATATTATATTTTAGCGCATATTAATATTGATTTTTAAGGAGGCATCTTGGCATGAAAAAAACGGTTGCTTTGATTCTGCTTGTTTTTTTATTGCTGCCCTTGCTTGCATCCTGCGCTGAAAAAACGACGGAGGCGACTAAAACGCCGCTGCCCGAAGGCACGGCAACACGGACCGCGGCTCTAGCGCCGGCACCTTCAAAAACGCCGGAATCCGCTCCTGCCGCCGAGACGGGCAACTCCCCCGGGAACAGCCTGAACTGGGGGCTGGTCGCCGGTACGGCCGAATGGATATATTACCAGAACAAGGAGGACGGAAATTCGATCTACAGGATGCGCCCGGACGGGAGTAAGAAAGAAAAGCTCAACAGCGATGAAAGCTACTACATCAACGTTTTCCGCGGTTATGTGTATTACTGCAACGCGGGGGACGGGTGGAAGGCGTACCGGATGCTGGAAGACGGCTCCGGGCAAACGCCGCTGAACGACACCAGATCCCAGGATATTAACGTTGCCGGTGACTGGATCTATTTTATAAACGGCAACATCTATGCGGACGTGCCCGGACCGCTATGCAGGATGCGCCTTGACGGGACGGGGATGCAGCGGCTGACCGAAGATACGTGCGAAGACATCAACGTGACGGAGGAAGGCATATACTACGTTAACTGGAGTGACGGCGGAAAAGTATACAGGATGGAACCTGACGGCACGGGGAGCGAAAAGATCAATGACGATCCAAGGTGCGTGGACCTGAACATACTGGACGGCCGGGCGTATTACCGCAGCGGCAGCGGGGACGACAAGACATTGGTCAAGATGCGGACGGACGGCACGGAAAGGGCGGAACTTTACAGAGGGAGCGTTTACTGCCTGAATGTTTCCGGAGAGTATATATATTTCTGCAACTGGGACCAGGATGGGGAGCTGCCCGGCCCGATGTACAGGATAAGCGTAAACGGCGGGGAGGCATTGATGCTGGATCCTGCGGAGGGGTGCAGCGACGTAAACGTTTATGACGGATGGATCTATCACATCGTCCTGGACGGCAGGGAGGAAATCGTCCGGCTGAAGACGGACGGGAGCGAAAGGCAGAAGGTAAGCTGACCTTCCCAGGGCGCGCAATGCGCAGGCCGCGGCGCTTGACACCCGGCCGCGAAAATAGTATTATACTAATAACTCTTTGCACTGCATGAAAACTACAGTACAAACTGAGCAGGCGATGGACTTTAGTCCATGGGGCTGGGCCGGAATATCCGGCAGCAGGTTTGATTTTCATCCTGCGGGACAGGCAATGTTCCGCAGGTTTTTTTTATCCCGGAACGATTAAATTGCATTTTTAGCAGAGAGCACAATAAAGATACCGCTTTAAAAGGAGGCATTCTTCATTATGCAATCAAACACAAACGGCAACGAACAGGGGCTTACTTCCGCGCAGGCGAAAAAACTGCTGGAAAAGTACGGCCCGAACGAACTTGCGCCCCCGAAAAAAGAAAATTTTTTAAGCAAGGTCTTTAAAGTCGTCAGGGAACCGATGTTTATGCTGCTGATCGCGGCCGCGGTTATTTATTTTATCCTTGGCGAGCCGGGGGACGGCGCGGTGATGCTGGTTTTCGTGCTCGCGATCATCACCATCGAGACCGTGCAGGAATGGAAGACAGACAGGACGCTTTCCGCCCTGAAGAGCCTTTCCGCGCCGCATATCCGCGTGCTGCGGGACGGGGAGGAAAAAACGATCAACAGCGCGGAACTGGTGCCGGGCGACGTGATGATGATATCCGAAGGGGTGAAGATACCCGCGGACGGGGTCATCATCAAGGCGAGCGACCTTAAGGTGGACGAATCCACCCTGACCGGCGAGCCCGAAGGCGTGCGCAAGACGCCCGGAGAGCCGGAAGGGGAGGGTTATTTTAAAAACAACGTGTGTTATGCGGGCACGCTGGCCGTGCAGGGGACGGCGAGCGTACTGGTGACCAAGACGGGCGCGCAGACCGAATACGGCCGGATAGGCACCCATGTGGCCGAAGCGCCCGACCGGCCCACGCCCCTGGAAAAGCAGACGGCAGGGCTGGTGAAGTACGCAGCCGGGATCGCGGCCGCGCTTTTTGTGCTGGTATGCCTGATCACCTTCTTTAACCTGGGAAGCAGCCTGCTTTCCTTTTCCGAGAGGATCATCCAGAGCGTGCTTTCCGGCATAACGCTGGCCATGGCCATGATCCCCGAGGAATTTCCGGTGGTGCTGGCGGTTTTCCTGTCCATGGGCGCGTGGCGGCTGGCCCGGAAAAATTCATTGGTGCGCAAGCTGCCCTCCGTGGAAACGCTGGGCGCGGTTTCCGTTCTTTGCGTGGACAAGACCGGCACCATCACCAAGAACCAGATGGAAGTGAAGGAAACATGGACGGCCTGCGGGGACGACGCGGATATGGTGGAGCTGATGGGGCTGGCCTGCGAGACGGAAACGTACGACCCCATGGAAAAAGCCATGATCGCCTATTGCGCCGCCCGCGACATTCCGCGGGAGCATTTGTTCGGCGGGGACCTGATGGTGGAATACCCTTTTTCCGACGAAACAAAGATCATGGGCCATTTATGGGAGCATGAAGGCGGACTGGTGCTGGCGGCCAAGGGGTCGCCCGAAAGCATGCTTTCTATCTGCGCCATGACCGAAGAGGTGCGGGCGCAGGCCATGGAAAAAATACGGGAGATGTCCGGCGAAGGACTCAGGGTGATCGCGGTGGGCAAGCAGGCGTTCGGGAAAGCGGCGGATATGCCGAAATCCCTCGGGGATTCCAGCCTTGCCTTCTGCAGCCTGGTGGGGCTGGCCGATCCGCCCAGGGAATCTGTGCGCGGCGATATTGAGCAGTGCGTACGTGCGGGCGTGCGCGTGGTGATGATCACGGGGGACAGCGGCATCACTGCCGCCGCCATTGCCCGGCAGATCGGTATGCCCGGCGCGGAAAGGATTATTACCGGCGCGGAACTGGACGGCATGACGGACGGGGAACTGATGGAGCGCGCGGCGGATACAACTATTTTTTCCAGGGTGACGCCCGAGCATAAAATGCGCATCGTGCGCGCGCTCAGGGACCGGGGAGAAGTGGTCGCCATGACCGGCGACGGGGTGAATGACGCGCCCGCGCTGAAATACGCGGATATCGGGATCGCCATGGGCAAGCGGGGTTCCGAGGTTTCCCGCGAGGCGGCGGACCTGGTGCTGCTGGACGATAATTTTTCCACCATTGTGCAGACCATCCGGGACGGGCGGCGGATATACGACAATATCCGCAAGGCGATCGGCTATATATTCACCATACATATCCCCATCGCGCTGATCTCCCTGCTGGCGCCCCTGCTGGGCATCGCGCCCGCGTTTCTGATGCTGCTGCCCCTGCACGTGGTGCTGATGGAACTGATGATCGACCCGACCTGTTCCATCGTGCTGGAACGCCAGCCCGCCGAGGCGGACATCATGGACCGCCCGCCGCGCATGACGGACGAAAAACTTCTGACGGGACGGCTGGCGGTAAAAAGCGCTGTACAGGGCGCGGCCGTGTTTGCCGCCGCCTTCGGCGCATATTTCGCATTTTTGCGGGGCGGCGCGGGGGATGCGGCGCTGGCGCGCACCATGGGGATATCCGTCATGCTTTTATGCAATGTGCTGCTTGTGCTGGTCAACAGTTCGGACAGGGAGTATATGTTCCGGACGATGCGGACATTGTCCCGGGATAAGGTGATGTGGGCGGTGACGCTGGGAACGGTTGCCGTACTTCTGCTGATTGTATATTCCCCGCTGAGCGCATTATTGAAGCTGACGCCGCTTTCAGGCGGGCAGCTGCTGCTGGCCGCCGTGCTGGCGGCTGCGGCAGTGATGTGGTTTGAGCTTGTAAAACTGATAAAAAAGATGAGGCAAAAAAAGCAAAGCGCGTGAAAAAACCGGACGGATCGTGTAGAATATAGGAAAGGCGATTCTGATTTCTGGGGTGGAATATGGAAACAAAAAAACTGATAAGAGAAGCGCTTCATGCGCGCGCAAACGCATACGCGCCGGTGACCGGCTTTACGGTCGGGGCCGCGCTGCTGGCCAACAGCGGCAGGACATATGCCGGATGCAATATAGAGAACGCGGCGCTCTCGCCCACCAATTGTGCCGAACGGACCGCTTTTTTTAAGGCGGTATCCGAAGGCGAGCGGGAATTTGCCGCGATTGCAATCGCAGGTGGATACGGGGAGCAGCCCGCCGATTACTGCCCGCCCTGCGGGGTTTGCCGGCAGGTGATGGCCGAGTTCTGCGGGCCGGATTTCGTGATCATTGCCGCGAAAAGCATGGAAGATTATAAAACCTATACGCTGGGAGAACTTTTGC
>Ga0172370_10011015_pt1 | contig 10264 bp, 9 predicted proteins | sample LakKiv5m_FD_114538 | JGI IMG/M metagenome (GOLD analysis project Ga0172370, IMG submission 114538) | Freshwater microbial communities from Kabuno Bay, South-Kivu, Congo - kab_022012_11.5m | ecosystem: Environmental > Aquatic > Freshwater > Lake | place: Democratic Republic of the Congo...
ACAGCGGTATCCGGCGGCGGCAGCTTGTTGATCTGGCGAGGGCGTGGGGGTTTGTCTTGGCCGCGGTGCGGCGTTCGTGTTGGGGGCGTAGCGCAGGGTCGAAGGTCTTCGACTCGGCCGAAGCGGCAGTTTGATCGTGATTTCATCAACCGCCGCTATCGGCCATGAAGAGTCACTGGTGACGCGAATGCTTCCGCGTACTGAACGACTGCTTATTACAGAAGCTGCCATTCACGGAACGGTTCGGGGCCGGGTATTCATGTTCAATCTCTAACCAAGTTGCTGAATGGGTCCAACGAGTTTTGAGCGCGACCGCATCATTACTTAAGGATGTCGCACTGCACCAGTCGTGATAGCTTGATTAACTTATTGCCTGAAAAGTCTTTATTATCCGTAGACAAACTTGGCCTGATGTACTGCACAAATTGTTTTTAAATCATGCTGTTGTTATTATTTGACTAATGGAATAGACCGGTCTAGTATTTTTTGCATGAGCGCGCCCCGTGCAAAGCTCGCCGACGCTGGCGACAGCATCCAACCAAGACGAAACAGCACAGTATCGCTGACTGAAAAGCGCAGTGCGCGCCAAACGGGTCGGGTCGATACCAGGCAGGCGCTCGTTTGGTGCGGGACCGAACTTCTAACCGAGCGCGGATTCCAGATGACGGGAATCGAAGAAGTGCTCAAGAGGGTTGGCGTTCCGAAGGGGTCCTTCTATCATTTTTTTACAAGCAAGCGCGAGTTCGGAGAGGCAGTAATCCAGAACTACGAGCAGTTCTATGCTCGCAAAATGGACCGGATCTTCAATAACACCTCTCGTGCTCCGCTGGAACGCTTGCGCGATTTTGTCAAAGATGCGACGGCTGGCATGGCCAAGTACGACTTCCGGCGAGGCTGCCTTATTGGCACCCTTGGCCAGGAGATGGCGAGCCTTGACGACGCGTTTAGGCAGCAGCTCGAGGCGGTCCTTATGTCTTGGGAGAATCAGGTCACGGCGTGCCTAGAAGAAGCAATCTGTCGCGGCGATCTTGCACCAGACAGCGATGCAGCATCGCTTTCCAGGTTCTTCTGGAACGGCTGGGAAGGCGCGATCCTGCGCGCGAAGCTTACGCGCAGTCTTGAGCCACTGGATCATTTCGCAAACCTGTATTTCTCCAAAATTGCGGTTAGCACGGGTTCGAGCGCCTCGGGGGAAGGCAATGCCTGAACCGTTGCTGATGTTGAGTGGCGTCGACAAGAATTTCGGTGGTGTGCAGGCCGTCAGCGGACTGTCGTTCTCCATGCAGCCTGCGCAGATCGTTGGTTTGATCGGTCCAAATGGGTCGGGAAAGTCTACCTCGGTCAATTTAATTTCCGGAACAATGCCGCCCTCAGGCGGCGACATCAAGGTCGACGGGCACTCCGTTAATAGTTTACCGATTAGCGCGCGCGTGCCGCTGGGGCTCGCGCGAACGTTTCAAACAACGACGGTCTTTCCGGAGTTCAGTGTTACGGAACAAGTGCTCGCCGCCTGCCACTGCAGTTTCCGCCGCGGTCCGCTTGGTGCGGTCCTGCGCTTTGCCGGATCGCGGCGCGAGGAACGTGAACAGGTCGACAAGGCAAAGGAAATTTTGACATTCGTCGGACTGGGAGGCGTTGCAGACCAACCAGCCTCCGCCATCTCCTCGGCGCAGCAGCGACTATTGATGATTGCCACTGCCCTGGCGAGCGAGCCACGGTTGCTACTGCTCGATGAACCCGCAGCGGGCATGGTGGCCAAGGAGCGCAAGGAACTCTCGGGCCTTATCCTGCGCACCCGGGACCGGGGTATCGCAGTCATGGTGATCGAGCACCACATGGGGCTAATCATGGAAGTGTGCGAGCGGATCGTCGTGCTGAATTTCGGCCAGAAGATTGCGGAAGGAACGCCTGCCGAAATTCGCCAGGACCCCGCCGTCATCGATGCTTACCTCGGCGGAGCGCACTAGATGCTCCAGGTAAAGGATCTGCGCGCCGGATACGGCAAAGTCGACGTGCTGCACGGCGTCAGCTTCGAGGTCAAGAAGTCTGAATGCATCGCGCTTATCGGCGCGAATGGCGCCGGCAAAAGTACCACCTTGAAGTGCGTCTGCGGACTGATCCGGACGCTCGGTGGAACGATCCAATTCGAAGGCAAGCGCATCGACGGCCTACCAGGGCACAGCATCGTGCGCCGTGGCATCACCATGTGTCCGGAAGGCAGACAGGTATTTGCGGAGATGTCTGTGCTCGAAAACCTCGAGATGGGTGCGCACACGCGGCACGACAAAAAGCAGGTGAGCGACATTGAAGAAATGATGGACCTGTTTCCGGTGCTGCGGAGCCGCGCGCGCCAGAGCGCGGGGACGCTTTCTGGCGGCGAGCAGGAAATGCTCGCGATTGCGCGCGCGTTGATGTCGCGGCCGAAACTATGCATTTTCGATGAACCGTCCCTGGGGCTCGCGCCGAAAATCGTCGCGGAAGTTGAGCAGACGATCGCCAGAATCAAGTCAATGGGCGTAACAATCCTGCTGGTGGAGCAGAACGCGTCCATGGCGCTGCGGCTTGCCGACAGGGCCTATGTTTTCGAGGCGGGCGAAGTGGTGTTGCAGGGTACTGGAGAGGAGTTGCAGACTCACCCAGAAGTGAGTAAGGCGTATCTCGGCTATTGATGTTTTAAAAAGCTGTCTTGGTGTACGACGTCAACCTGGAGGAGGACATGAAAATGCTCAGACGAAAGTTGGGAATGGTTGCGGTGGTCAGCCTGGCCGGCGCGCTCATCTGCGTGAATGCGCAGGCGGCTGATAAGGAACTCATTATCGGGGTTAGCGATGCGCTCACCGGACCAGGTGCGGTCTATGGACTACCGCAGGCCAACGCCGTGCAGATGGCAGCGGACGAAATCAATGCCAACGGCGGGATCAAAACGGGCGGTGATGCCTACAAACTACGCGTCATCAGCAACGATGACAAGGCAAATCCCACGGAAGCTACCAATAGCGTACGCAAGCTCATTGACCGGGATGGTGTCAAGTATCTCCTAGGCTTCTGCTGCTCCGGGTCGACCAGCGCAGTTGCGTCGTTCATTGGGCGTGAAAACGTGGCGATGCTGGTCGGCAACGCTGCCGAGCGCGCGATCACCGCGCAGGGAATACCCAATCTGTTCCGTACTCGACCGCCGGCGGACTTCACCGGTTCGGCCGCTGGGGTGTTCGTGGCCAAGCGCGGCGTCAAGACGATCGCGGTGATCGGATCCCTCGATGTGGGCTTTTACACGCAGTATCTCGAGGCTTTCGAGCGCGAGTTTGTCAAGGCGGGCGGAAAGATCCTCGCGAAGGAGACGTTCGGCCTGAAAGACCGCGACATGACGCCGCAACTGACCAAGGTGCGCGCGCTCAACCCGGAGGCGCTGCTGGTCCTCGGTTATGTGGAGCCGTGCGCATTTGTCTATCGCCAGGCGACCGAGCTTGGCATGAAGATGCCCCGATACGGCTTTACCAGCGGCAGCGAGGAGCAATTTCTGCGGGTGGCAAGCAGCGAGCAGATGGAAGGCGTGTGGGACTTGCGTCCGACGGAGCTCACCGTAGAAGCGCTGAACGCCAACGCGAAGACCTACGTCGCCAGCTACACGAAGAAGTTCGGTGCACCTCCCTCACCGAGTTCGCCTTACGCGTACGATCAGATGTATGTGCTCAAACATGCCATCGAGCGCGCCGGATCGGCCGACGACCCGAAGAAGGTTATCGCGGAGATCCGCAAGGGCGGGGTGCCGCGCGAGGCGGTGATGAAGTACCTCCCGGTCGGCGGCGCGATGTTTGACGTCAATGGTCAGGCTTATACGTCGAACGGCGCGTTCCAGTGGCAGAAAGGCAAATGGGTGTACGTCGCCGACTTGCCCTCAGACCCCGCGGCTTATTCCGAGTTCCTGCGCAGCTTGCGCAAGTAGCACGGCTAATTCCCGGGTGCCCGTGTCACTTCAACGGATGGTGCGATGTTCGTCGAATTAGTCCAGCAGATGCTCAATGGCCTCGCGATCGGCTCGGTCTACACGCTGATCGCGCTCGGGCTGACTGTGGTGTTTGGCATACTTGGCATCGCACACTTCGCGCACGGGTCCGTGGCGATGTCTGGTGGCTATCTAACGTTTCTCTTTACCGAGCGCCTGGGTCTTTCGTTCTTTCCGGCGATGGCGCTGGCAATGCTTGCCGGCGCCATTCTCGGACTCCTGATCGAGCGGCTCGCATATCGACCGGTGCGCGATGCACCGCACATCAACGCCTTCATCATCGCGCTGGGTCTCACGATGATGATCGAAGGCATCAACCTTATCGCGTTCGGCGCCGATCAGGTCGTGATCCAGACGCCTTATCGCGGTGTCTTTAATGTTGGCGGTGTGGTTGTGGCGGAGCTGCGCCTTCAGGTAATCCTGACTACCGGCGTGCTGATCGGCGTTATAGCCTATCTCATCAGCCGGACGAAGACGGGCAAGTCGATACGAGCAGTGGCGCAAAATCGTCCCGCGGCGGTATTGATGGGTGTCAACGTGAACCAGGTTTCCGCCGTCGTGTTTTCAGTGTCCTCGGCGCTGGGTGTGGCGGCCGGGGCTCTGGTCGGAGCGCTGCTGGCGATCGCGCCAGGGGTAGGGGAAGGGCTGGCGGTGAAGGGATTTGCCGTATTGATTCTGGGCGGCTTGGGGTCCATCCCCGGTGCAATCGTCGGTGGACTAGTTTTGGGCATCAGCGAATCGCTGGCGGCCGGATTCATATCGTCCGCGTACAAGGACGTGATCGCGTTCCTGGTCATGATCTTCGTGCTGCTATTTCGGCCCGAAGGGCTGTTGGGCAAACGATGACCACGCGTTCGTTTCGTCTTCTTGGCATCGGAGTGCTAATCGTAGCAGCGCTGTGCCTGCCGCTGCTGGTCACGGTTCCCTACTTTCTGCAACTCACGATACTGGCGCTCATCTGGATCGTCCTCGCCCAAGGCCAGAACCTGATTCAGGGGATCACTGGGTACGTGTCCATCGCTCAGGCTGGTTTCATGGGGGTAGGCGCATATTGCTCCACTCTGTTGAGCGTGAAACTGGGCTGGTCGGTGTGGCTCACATTGGGCGTCGCGCCCATCTTCACCGCCCTTTTTGCCGTTTTGGTCGGCTACCCCAGCTTGCGCGTGAAAGGGCACTACTTTGCGATTGTGACGCTGGCGTACAACATGGTGATCTACATTGTCCTGTTGACGTTCACTGCGCTGACTGGCGGCGAGGCCGGCATCGGCGGTGTACCGCGGCCGGCCGACATTGCTTTCGGTGGGATCGTGCTGAGTTTCGGCGGGCGTACCGGTTACTACTATCTGGTGCTTGCCGCGGCCGCTTTTGCCACGCTGCTTTGCGCCCTGATCTTGCGCTCGCGCGTGGGACGCATACTGGTCGCCATTCGCCAGAACGAGACGCTGGCTGAAGCGATGGGCGTCAGCGCGTGGCGCTATAAACTTTTCGCGTTCGTGGTGAGCGCCAGCCTGGCCGGATTGGCGGGCGCGCTTTACGCACACTTTATTGGTTTTCTAAACCCGGATCCGTTCGGCGTGGATCAATCGCTCAATGCCATCTTGGCCGTAATTCTGGGTGGCAGCGGTACGTTGACGGGGCCTATCGTAGGAGCGTTTGCCGTTGTCTTCCTGCCCGAATACCTCCGCGTAGCCGAAACCTATCGACTAGTAATGTATGGTTTGGTTTTGGTCGTCGCCACCATTTTCATGCCGCGCGGCCTTGTGCCGCTCACTTCGCAGGCAGGCCAGAGGCTGCGGGCGTTAATTGGCAATCAAAGGTAAGGTGGAAGACATGGCCTACAACGGCATGATTGAGCTACCTCCCGCTGAACTTCAGATGATCGAAAAGGCGCGGGCATTTGTCGACGAGACCGTCAAGCCTCATGCAGCTGCTTGGGAACGCGGGCAAGGCGATAGCCGCGATGTGCTGCCGGTGGCGGCACAAATGGGTTTGTTGGGACTGCAGGTACCGGTGGCACATGGCGGCGCAGGTTTGTCTTTTAATTGCAAAATGCGCGTAATGGAACTGATTGCGACCGTCGATTTCGGTTTGGCCATGTCTCTGGTAAATACCCAGAACGTCGCCGATGACCTGGCACGGGCTGCCGCAGCAGATGTGGCGCAAAAATACATTCCGGAACTGTTGTCGGGCCGTCGAACCGGCTGCACTGCGCTGACCGAACCCGGCGCCGGGTCCGACTTTGCGGCCATCGAAACAACGGCGAGTGCCGTACCGGAAGGATGGTGCCTCGATGGCCATAAAATGTGGATTACCAACGGAGCGCACGCGGAGGTGCTCATCGTATATGCGCAGACACGGCCGGACGGTGGGGCTGCGGGTATCGCCGCATTTGTGGTGGATGCCATGCGGCCAGGGTTTCAGCGCGATCCTGAGATCGACATGGACGCTGTTCGATCGATCGGTACAGGAGGGTTTCGGCTCAAGACTTACCTTTGTCGGCATGACGAAATGCTATATCCACCGGGTAAAGCGTTCAAAAATGCACTGAATTCGATCAATGGTGCCCGCGCGTACGTAGCGGCCATGTGTTGCGGCATGGTGAGCGAGAGTTTAGTCGTGGCGAGTGCGTATGGCTTGCGACGCGAGACGTTCGGCAAATCCTTACATGAGCACCAAGGATGGCGGTGGAGCCTCGCGGACACGGCGATCGACCTGGACGCGGCGCGTTTGCTGGTCGGCGCAGCCGCCGCCCGGATCGACGCTGGCCAGGACGCGCAAGGCACTGCAGCACGTGCCAAGATTTTCGCCACTCGCATGGCGCAAAAACACATCGCTGCCCTGCTTCACGCGATGGGTGCCGAAGGTTTGCGCGATGAGTATCCGCTGATGCGCCACATCGCCGCTGCCCAGTTGGCGGGTCTCGTCGACGGGTCGACCGAGATGCTGCTCGAACGCGTGGCCAAGGACCTTCGTCGATCCTGATTGTCTCTGGCGGCAACGAAAACGCAATTTATCGAAATCAGACTAGGACTCCCATATATGCGCGTATTTCAGATTGAAGGCGAGTGGGGAATGGACAACCTCAAGCTGTCCGAGCGGCCTCTGCCGAAGCCCGGGCCCGGCCAGGTGCTCGTGCGGATGAAGGCGTCATCGCTCAATTTTAGAGACCTTTTGGTCCCCGAGAGGGGCTACGGCAGTCACACCGGCACATTGCCCCTGATCCCCTTGTCTGACGGCGTAGGCGAAGTCAGCGATATCGGTCCCGGTGTGCGCCGCGTGGCGGTCGGCGACCGAGTGTGCCCAACCTATTTCCAGCGCTGGACTGGAGGGGAACCCGATCTGGAGCGCCTGACGCAGTCGCTGGGTGGCCCCGTAGATGGCACCATGGCCGAGTATATGTGTCTGTCGGAAGAAGGCGTAGTCAAGGTACCCGCATATCTGACCGATATCGAAGCGGCGACCTTGCCCTGTGCAGCCCTGACTGCATGGAGCGCGATGACGATTTGCGGCAAGGTCAAACCCGGGGACCGTGTGTTGATTCAGGGTTGCGGCGGAGTGGCATTATTCGCGGTGGTTTTTGCCAAACTGCTCGGCGCCCATGTCACGGTAATCTCGTCGAGCGAGGAGCGCATCGAACGCGTCAGGGCGCTTGGAGCAGATGCAGCAGTCAATTATCGAACCATTCCGGAATGGGCCAAGGCGACCCGCGACATTACGGGCGGCAGCGGCTACGACTTTATTTTTGAACTCGGCGGCGAGAAGACGTTGCCGCAATCCCTGCGCTGCATTCGGCCGGGCGGTACGGTGGCCATGATCGGCGTCTTGACTGGTGGAGCGATGGCGGCGTCTCTGGGCTTCGTCGTGACACGGCAAGTCCGACTCCAGGGCGTGACGGTCGGGCACAGGGACGGATTCGAGACCATGGTGCGTGCGCTCGATCAGCACAAAATCAAACCCGTCGTGGATCGCGTATTTGCCTTCGAAGAGTTGAAGGATGCGATGGCCCACCTGAAGAGCGGCACCCAGTTTGGCAAGGTGTGCATTTCCCATTGACCGCACGCCGGATCATTAAGGACGGGTTCTGATGCTTTTCCCCATTGGCGTCGGTGTCATAGATCCTGACCACGTCGCCTTCGAGATGTGCGACAGCGGCGAGGCAGTTACCTATGCCGCGCTTGATGCGCGCGCAAACCAGATTGCGCATGCGCTGCGTGCCTGTGGTGTGAGGCAGGGTGAGCACGTTGCGATGCTTATGAAGAACCACCGCCGCTTTCTTGAGACCTGCTTTGGTGCAGACCGAGCGGGCGTGTATTACACAACCATCAGCACACGGCTGACCGTCGAAGAAATCGCCTTTATCATTCACGATTGTGCGGCCAAGGTTTTCGTTGTTTCGGGCGATATGATCGATGAGGCGATGCGCATTCGGCCCATGTTGCCAAACCATGTGCGTTGCTTCATGGTGGGCAGCACATCGTCTGGCTACGAGAGTTGGGACGCCGTCGTCGATCTCGCGCCGCAGCATTCCATACCCGACGAAGCGCAAGGTCTGGACATGCTTTATTCCTCGGGAACCACTGGTAGGCCGAAAGGCGTCAAGTGGCCTATGCCGGTAACCCGTGCCGGCGAGCGCACGATGCTGGTCAACCTACTGCAACCGCTTTTCGGCTACGGGCCTGACTGCCGCTATCTTTCTCCAGCCCCGCTGTACCACGCGGCGCCGCTACGCCATTGCATGACTGTGATCAAACTGGGCGGAACGGTGTTTGTCATGAATAGCTTCGACGCCGAACGTTCGCTGCAACTCATTGAAAAGCACCGGATCACCCATAGTCAGTGGGTTCCAACGATGTTCGTGCGGCTGCTGAAATTACCCCCCGATCTGAGGGGACGCTACGACGTATCGTCGTTGCGGGTCGCGGTGCATGCGGCCGCCCCGTGCCCGATAGAAGTTAAGGAGCGCATGCTCGAGTGGTGGGGGCCGATCTTGTACGAGTACTACGCGGGGACCGAGAACAACGGGTTCTGCGCGATTACGTCCGCGGAGTGGCTGCAGCACAAGGGATCTGTAGGCAGGGCGGCGCAAGGCGCCTTGCATATTTGCGACGAGGAGGGCGTTGAACTGCCGGCCGGTGATACTGGTCTTGTGTACTTTTCCGACGGACCGGTCTTTTCGTACCACAATGATCCGGAGAGGACGGCGCAGAGCCGAAATGCGCTGGGATGGACAACGCTGGGCGATATCGGAAGGCTCGATAACGACGGATACTTGTACCTTGTTGACCGGCGCGCTTTCATGATCATCTCCGGCGGCGTCAATATCTACCCGCAAGAGGCCGAAAGCGTTCTGATCGGGCATCCCAAAGTAATGGATGTGGCGGTGATCGGCGTGCCGAACGAGGACTTCGGCGAAGAAGTCAAAGCGGTGGTCCAGCCGCTCGACCCACACGATATTGGGCACGAATTGGAAGCCGAACTCATCGCCTATTGTCGACAACGGCTGGCGGCATTCAAGTGTCCGCGCAGCGTCGATTTCGATACCGAGTTGCCTCGGCATCCGACCGGCAAGCTTTACAAGAAATTAGTCCGTGATCGTTACTGGCCGAAAATGGACGATCAAGCGGCTCAAAATTAGTTCTAAGGATCATCGAGCAGTAGCTTACGGTCGAAGCTGCTTTTCGCAAGCGGACGTTGCAAACGGCTTGGCTGGCCGTCGCTTGGCTAAATTGAGAATACCCGCTTTGACCGAGTTGCTGTCTATGGCGCGGATTTTCTGGAGGGCCGCTTTACTTCAATCAGCCGACGCTGCGTAGTGCGATTGTCGGGTTTCCGGTCTGGGTCGTAATCGGACGATCGCGAGTATGACAGTGGACGGCAGCTCCGGCCGATGTCCAGCCAGTCGCGCTGCGCTAAGTTAGTAGCCGGAGTGGATCATTGCAACCTGAAGAACTCGAAGCGAATAGCAGCTCCAACTGAACAACCAGCCCAGCGATCCATCCGAAACCACGCGGCCAAAAATCAAACTTTATCTTGGCGCGAACCAGGCGCGGTATGAAGTAGCAGTGTGTGACCTTGCCAAATCCGGCAAACAAATGGGGAATGCAGCCGAATTTCACCGCCCCCGCATGCCGAGGAAGACCTTGCGTTTGGCTGGCGGAAACTTCTCTATCGCATGGCGCAGCATGGTGCGCGGCATGTTCGCCGCATGTCGCCTCAGGAAACGCTCTTCGGTTGCCGGCGATCCATTGCCCACTTCACGCA
>Ga0172370_10011017_pt1 | contig 10261 bp, 10 predicted proteins | sample LakKiv5m_FD_114538 | JGI IMG/M metagenome (GOLD analysis project Ga0172370, IMG submission 114538) | Freshwater microbial communities from Kabuno Bay, South-Kivu, Congo - kab_022012_11.5m | ecosystem: Environmental > Aquatic > Freshwater > Lake | place: Democratic Republic of the Congo...
CACTTTATGGGCGGTCGCTATCGGCGTGGGCGCCATTTCCCTGCTCGTGGGCGGCATAGGGATTATGAATATTCTGCTGGTATCGGTGACCGAGCGAACCCGGGAAATCGGCATCCGCAAGGCGATTGGCGCGCGCAATACGGACATACTGGTTCAGTTCCTGATCGAATCTTTGATGATTTGCGCCTTGGGCGTGGTCATGGGTGTCTTGCTGGCCATTGGCATCGCCAAAACAGTCTCGGCGACAACACCGATCCCGGCTTCGATCACTCTTTGGGTCGTATTTCTCGGCTTGGGCTTTGTGGTTTGCATCGGCCTGTTTTTTGGAATTTATCCGGCCAGCAAAGCGGCGCGGCTGAATCCTATTGACGCGCTGCGCTATGAATAGGTCTGGCCATCTTTAGTTCATTTGCCACGGAGACACGGAGCCACAGAGAATTTGCAACATAGACCTCTGTACCCTGCATCTCTTTGGCTTATTCTCGGAAGAGCTTTTCACATTGCGGGTTAATGATATGCAAATTGGAGAAAGTCTTGACATCGCTCTGGCTGCTATCCGGGCCAATAAGCTGCGCTCCACGCTCACCCTGTTGGGCATCATCATCGGCGTGATGACGATCATTGCCATGCAATCCCTCATCACGGGTCTTAGAAATAGCATCAATCAGCAGGTGAGCATGCTTGGCTCGAATGTCTTTCAGGTACAAAAGTACCCGCCAATCCACGAGGGCAATATGGCCAAGTATCGCAATCGTAAGAATCTTACGATTGAAGAAGCGAATGCGATTCGAGAACGAGTACCGGCTGCCCGTTTGGTCGGAGCAGAGGTTTGGACTTGGGGCCGGGAAATTCGCCATGAGGACAAAAAGACTTTGCCCAACATACAGATTGCCGGCGCCACCCCGGAGTTTTTGGAAAACAATGGCTACGAGATCGCTCAGGGTCGCTTCATCACTCATCAAGATGTGGATTATGTTCGCGGCGGCGCTGTTATCGGCAGTGACATCATGGAAAAGTTGTTTCCTTTTGAAAACCCCATCGGGAAAGATATCAAGATTGAAGGACAGCGTTTCGAGGTGATCGGTGTCTTTGAAAAAATGGGCAGCACCCTGGGCCGTTCTCAGGACAACCACCTTGCAATACCTATCAGTGCTTTTACCAACATCTTTGGCAAAGAACGGTCGGTGAATATTACGGTACAGGCGCAAAGCTCGGAATTGTTCGACGAGGCGATGGAACAAACCATTGGAGTCCTGCGAGCAGCTCGCCATGTGCCTCCCGGCGATGAGAATGATTTTGACATTTTTTCCAACGATACAATGATAGAGTTTTTCGACAAGCTAACCAAATACGTTCGCATCGTAGCTGTCGGCATTGCTTCTATCTCCCTCTTGGTCGCCGGTGTTGGTATCATGAACATTATGTTAGTCTCGGTGACGGAAAGAACGCGAGAGATTGGCATCCGCAAATCGGTCGGTGCGAAGAGGAAAGACGTGCTGTGGCAGTTTCTGATCGAAGCCGTGGTACTGAGTGAGTTCGGCGGCGTCATTGGAATTCTGTTGGGACTTGGCATCGGCAAGCTGGTAGAAGCTACCACGCCGGTGCCGGCGGATGTTCCGCTTTGGACGGTTTTTCTCGGCCTTATCTTTTGCTCAGCGGTGGGACTCATTTTCGGAGTGTATCCGGCTACCAAAGCGGCGCGCCTAGATCCGATTGTGGCCTTGAGATACGAGTAGCCAGACCGAGGGGAATTGTGCATCCAATACAAAATTGGCATGTGCTCAGTGTCGGAATCGTGGCTCAAGAACCAATTCGAGGTTGAGCGACTCATGTGAGAAATATGTTTTCTCCACCTCTATGGTGATGGGTGCTTCAGAATTCCAGTACTCTAAAGCTCCATTTTCTGCAGGTTCTGAAATAATCGTACTTGAGTGTTTTATGGTTAACAAGCTCTCTTGTCAGCTTTTTTAGACCAAGGAGGATTTATGGAAATAAACGAAAGGACGGAAAGTCAGGTCCTCATTTTAGAGATTGTCGGAGAAGTGATGGGGGGACCGGAAACGGAGAAATTCCGCAAGCTGATTGACAAGGCAATTGAGGATGATCATATCAATGTTGTAGCTGATTTGGCCAAAGTGCCGTGGATGAATAGCTCCGGCCTGGGCATGCTCATAAGTGCTTTGACCAGCCTGCGCGGCAGCAACGGCGACCTAAGATTGGCGAACGTTTCGGAACGCCTTCGCCGCCCGTTAAAAATTACCAAACTCGATACCGTTTTCCAACAATTCGATTCTGTGAGCAGCGCGGTTGAAAGCTTTAAATAAGGGAGAGACCAATGGCCCAATTTAGCCGAGATGAAATCCTTAGCAAGGTTCGCGCCGGGGAATCGTTATCTGGAATGGATCTTTCGAAAGCAGATCTTTCTTATGAAACGCTTAAAGGGGTGAACTTTTCAGGTGCTAACATGTCGGAGGCTCACTTGCAGAATTCTAATTTGGAGGGGGCTGACATGCGCGGCGCCAACTTGAAAAACGCCTTCATATTCGGCTGCAATTTACACAAAGCCCGGCTCGATGAAGCCGACCTGACCGATGCCAATTTGCAGGATAGCAATTTGGAGCTGGCTTCCCTCACCAAAGCCAAGATGCATCACATTGGGCTGTTCGGCTCAAATCTGGAAGGTGCCGATTTAAGTGAAGCCGAGCTCGCTCAAGCGCGCATGAAGCGGGCAAATATGAAAAGGGCCAAATTGGATCGCTGCAATCTCCAAGGAGCGCATTTGGAACGCAGCGACCTAACGAACGCTTCTTTTGTCAATGCCAATTTGCAGGAAGCCAATCTCACCAATGCAAAACTGGAAAACACCAAATTCGATGGGGCCCAATTAGCCGGCGCCATCGGTTTGAGCTAATAAGCTGCTCAAGAATCCCCTCAAGCCTTCATGTCAACTGATATGAGGGCTTTTTTTGTTGTATTCGTCAGTTGTCTCTGTTCCGTTGTGACAGAATCATAGCTTTTTATTTGAGATTTCCCTTGCTTCTCGATAGCCTTTATAGTATTTTTCCCTGCCTTATTCCAGTCGTAGTTGCCGCAGACCTGTCTGCTCGGTTCTCAGAGAAGTGGAACTGTTGTTGCTCCTCTGCAGGCGTTTAGGCCATAAAAGCAAAAGGAATGGCAGATTGCTGCCGCGAATCTAAGTGGCTTGCCCGTTTCGAACAGCAAGGATAGAGAGCATTAGCCACGCATCTTCTCGCCCTGCGTCATTTTAGAGAGAGCTCATTTTGCATTTGGATACAGAATTCGAGATCAAGTTAGGGGAGTTCCGCCAGGATATTTCCAACCGGGTGCAACAGGTTTTCACCAATAGCGAGCCTCGTTCGCTGTACGAGCCAATGCGCTACGCAGCTTCTTCGGGGGGCAAGCTTCTTCGCCCCGTTTTGCTGCTATTAGCCTGCGAAGCCACCGGCGGTAAGAAGGAAGACGCTTTGGATGCGGCAGTAGCGCTGGAGTTTGTGCATAATTTCACCCTGGTGCACGACGACATCATGGATCACGATGAGCTTCGGCGTGGTCATCCAACCGTCCATAAACGCTGGGATGAGAACACGGCCATCTTGGCCGGTGACGGCCTCTTGGTCATGGCCTATTTAGCCTTGGGCAGAATTGTTTCGCCCAAGGCGCCTCGGGTCTTCCATTGTTTCTCCCAGGGTATCATGGAAATCTGTGAAGGTCAAGCGTTGGACAAGGAATTCGAGGAGCGCCAGCATGTTTCTCTCCAAGAGTACTTTGACATGATCGACAAAAAGACTGCCAGGCTCTTTTCCGTCGCCTGCGAAGTTGGAGCGATTTTAGGTGCAGCGAATGAAGAACAAATTGCGGCGATGACGGAATACGGCAAAATGTTAGGCCGGGCTTTTCAAATTCAGGACGACCTGCTCGATGTAACAGCGGAACAAGATGTGTTAGGAAAGGATGTTGGCAGCGACTTGGAAGCGCACAAAAAGACCTTCCTTATGATCTATACCCAGCAATGCGCAGGAAGGAACGAAATCGAGAGACTTCACACAATCATAAATAAAAAGATAATCCTCCGGTCTGACATCGAAGCCGCCATCGACATTTTTACGAGATGCGGTACTCTCGATGCTGCCAAAGAGGAAATCAACGCCGCTTTGCAGAAGGCGACGATTGCCTTGGGCCGCCATCCGGAAAGCAAAGCTAAAAAGTACCTGCAGCATTTGCTTGAAATCATCGAGAAGAGAAATTCTTGAGAGTTACTCCGAAAGTGCTCCTCATGAGAACCTCTTCGAGAAATCATATTTGGATGCCGCCAACCAAAATCCATTCGCTGCACGTGCCGTTAGATAGGGATTGAGCCATTGCGCCTGCGTTTTTTTTTCTACCTACTTTTTTGGGTTCTCGTTGTCGTATTGGCCGAACGCGTGATTTCCCTTTTTCTGAAAGGTCAACTTTTCAAGCCAAACGCTCTGCGGGATTCCTTTCGCGAAGTGGGAAAGACTCTGTGGTTGGGGGCAAGGCTCTTTGTGGTTGTATGGATTTTGTACTTGCTTTTTCTCTGGTGGGTACGACACAAAAACTGAGCGGATACGAATCACCAGAATTCCCAAGAAACATTTTGCAGTTGACCCTCTTTCTCAGTATATTTTGCCAAAAATTTGACAAATCGTCCACGCCGTGGTCGAATATCATCCGTTTCATGGATCAATATGCTTTATCCTCGGTTCATAAAGCCATTGGTCGAGGCGGCATTAGCCGAAAGCCCAGTGGTGTTGATTATAGGTGCTCGTCAGACCGGCAAGACTACGCTCGTGCAGAATATTGTGCAAGCAATTCCTGTCGCTCATTATTTGAGCCTCGACGAGCTGACCATACGCGCGGCAGCCCGTTCCGATCCGCATGGCTTTGTAAAAGGCCTTCCCGGTACGGTGGTCATCGATGAGATTCAGTTGGCGTCTGAATTGCTGTCTGCCATCAAGTTGGAAGTAGATCGCGATCGCAAACCTGGCCGTTTCCTGCTCACTGGTTCTGCGAGTGTGCTGACCTTGCCTCGGGTTTCCGAATCATTGGCGGGCCGAATTGAGATATTAACCCTATACCCATTATCCCAGGGAGAAATAGGTTCTAAACGGGAAGCCTTCATAGACGAGATTTTCAAGGAGCGATTGGCCCTTTCGCCCACAAAAGAGGATGGCCCTTCCGTTTGGCACAGGGTCGCTGATGGCGGCTATCCGGAAATCCAAAAGCGCACTGACCCGGTTCGCAAAGGGGTGTGGTTCAAAGATTATGCAACGACGGTTTTACAGCGAGATGTACGTGATTTGGCCAGTGTCAATGGGATCACCCAGATGCCACGGCTTCTCCAACTGCTTGCCACCAGAACGAGTACGTTGTTGAACGCGGCAGATCTATCTCGTATCCTGCAAATTCCGCAAACGAGCATGAAACGCTACCTGGCGCTGTTCGAGGCGACGTTTCTCATCCACCGACTACCGGCGTGGAGCAGCAATTTGGGGAAGCGTGTGATAAAGACGCCCAAGCTTTATTTCACCGATACCGGCTTGGCTGCTCATCTTCTTGGCGTAGATGCCGGTTCCTTGCCGCAGCAGCTCAACTTGAAAGGTCCTTTGTTGGAGAATTTCGTAGTTTCCGAGCTGCAAAAACAGATTGCCTGGAGTCGCACGTTCGTCCAGTTATTCCATTTTCGCAGCCAGAGCGGGCAGGAGGTGGATTTGGTTCTTGAAGATCAGCGCGGACGCTGCATCGGCATAGAGATCAAAAGTGCCGCCTCCGTACGATCAGAGGATTTCGATAATTTGCGCTGGTTTGCCCGTGAGCTTGGGAATCGCTTCCTACGAGGAATCATTCTCCATACCGGAGATGTAAGTGTTGCCTTTGCTGAAAATATGTGCGCCCTTCCAGTGCACACCTTGTGGCGAACTGTTTTTGAAGAATGACTCACCTTTTTGGGATCCAGTGATAGCCAAAACGGTGTTTGGTCTTATGGAATCGTTGTGACCAGATGGGCAGATCATTGTTCTACCGAAGATGGGACCTGGAAATCACCCACCCGAGGTTTTTTTGCTTTCCAAAAGATATTTTCTTGGAAAATTTAAAAAATCGGAATAAGAAAAAAGCAGTGCGCGTTTAGTTGGTTGTAATAATTGTTACCAAATGCTGTACGGATGAAGTAATTTTGGTGGTCGTGCGTGTAGCCTCCCTCCTGCAGCGACCTCCTGGAAATGGCGAGTTTGCACTTTAAACTCGCTATTTCCGTTTATATCAAATCTCACTCCCAAATCTCGCCGAAAGAACTCTTCGAAAAACTGTTGAGAAAATTCCGTTGCAATTTCTGGCAAATTACTTAACTTTCCACGCCAAAGGTTTTTGGGTGAAAAAGAAGAATCTCTATGGCTGCACAAAAGTCCGATCATGCGAGTATAGACCTTTTTCAATTTTGTTCGAGTTTAAGAAAATCGGGATTGATCCTAATAGCGAGGTGCGTAAATGGTAAACGAAAAAATCCGCCAAGCTGTCGGCATATTGCAGGAAATGGGCGTGGACATGTGGCTGACTTTTGTCCGGGAAACTTCCTCGACGCCCGATCCGATGTTGGAAATCATTTTGGGAACACACTGCGTTTGGCCCTCTGCGTTCGTGATCACTTCATCCGGAAAAGCCATCGCCATCGTCGGCAGATTGGATGCACAAAATATCAAGGATCACGCCGAGTACCAAGTGATTGGCTATGATCAATCCATCAAAGATGAGCTACTTAAGCTCTTGCAGCAGGAAAATCCTGGGCGCATCGCCATAAACTTTTCCACTAATGACGTCACAGCGGACGGCTTGACCCACGGAATGTATTTGACGCTGACCGAATATTTGGCTGGGACGCCTTTTGTGAGCAGACTTGAATCCAGTGAGACCCTCGTTGCAGCGCTGCGAGGGAGGAAATCCCAGGCGGAGATTGAATCGATCAAGGCCGCCATTCGGGAAACGTTGCTCATATTCGACGAGGTGAGCGCCTATGTGCAGCCGGGTATGGCCGAACAGGATGTGGCAGCATTCATTCGCCAACGCCTGGTTGAGAAGGGACTGGAGCCGGCCTGGGATCCGGAGCAGTGTCCCGCGGTATTTACCGGACCGGAAAGCGCCGGAGCACACGCCGGCCCGACCGGCCGCAAAATCCAGCCGGGACATATCATGAACATCGACTTTGGTGTCCGTGTGAAAGGCTACGTCTCGGATTTGCAGAGAACCTGGTATTTTTTGCGTCCCGGGGAAAAGCAGGCACCGGCGGAAGTGCAGCGCGGCTTTGATACCATCCGCGATGCTATCAAAGCGGGAGCAAAGGCATTGCGACCCGGGGTCGAAGGCTGGACGGTCGATGCGGTGGCTCGGCAATTCATTGTGGACGCAGGTTATGAAGAATATCCGCACGCTCTCGGCCATCAGGTTGGTCGCAAGGCGCATGACGGCTCTGCCTTGCTCTGTCCTAAATGGGATCGCTACAAGAATCTGCCGTTTTTAAAAGTGGAAAAGGATCAAGTCTACACCTTGGAGCCGCGCCTGATGGTAGCCGGGCACGGCATCGCCACGGTCGAAGAAATTGTGGTGGTGACGGAAACTGGTTGTGAATTCTTGTCCCAGCCGCAGGTGGAGTTGATTTGCATTGGATGATTCATTTAAGGTGCAGGAGCCGAGTCAAAAATGCCAGAAGGAAATATGCTTATAGAGAACATGATCGTCAGTCCCTTCATGGCCAATTGTTACCTCGTCACTTGCCCGGAAACGAAGCTGTGCGCCGTCATCGATCCGGGTGACAATGGCAAGCAAATCCTGGCAACGCTTCATGAGCGGAGTTGGACGGCCAAGTACATCCTGCTCACGCACGGACATATTGATCATATCGGCGCAGTAGCGGAAATAAAGGGCACCACCAATGCCGAAATCGTCCTGCATAAGAAGGACTCTATATTTATCCGCACGGCCAAAATTCAGGCAAGGCTGTACGGTCTCAAGAGTCCGGAAAAATTCAAGGTGGATCGTTATGCGGTGGATGGCGATCATTTGACTGTGGGAACGCTGGATTTCGAGGTGATCGAAACGCCTGGCCATAGCTCAGGCGGCGTTTGCTACTTGGCCGAGGAAAGTCTATTTGCAGGAGACACGCTCTTCTTTGACACCATTGGGCAAACGGATTTGCCTGGTGGTTCTTACGAGCAACTGATCAATAGCATCAAGACGCGATTGTTGGTCCTGCCGGCGGAGACGAAGGTTTATCCCGGCCATGGGCCGGCCACGACGATTGGACGGGAACGGGAGTTAAATCCGTTTTTGAGGTGAGCAAGAGCGGGAGTACGAGTAGGAGTACGATTATGGGCAGGGTAGGGGGCGATAGGGAGGGGCTTGGAGACGTAATACCTCACTTATTGGTGGAGATGCCTGCATCCGCAGGCATGACACCCGCTACTGCGTCATTCCTGCGCATGCAGGAATCTCCTTTGATGCCCGCATAGGTTTTCATTCGTAAGTGAGGTTTTACTTGGAGACCGAAAAACTGCTTGCAACTTTAGCAAAAAATGGTTAAACTGAGGTCACTTTAGACATAGCCGATGGTTTTAGTAGTACAAGTTTGGAGATGGTATGGGAGAGGTGGCCGGCCTCGTTGAGGCCAAGGTTGTTGTGCGGGAGGATGAATGCAAAGGTTGCGGCTTATGCATCGCCGCCTGCCCGGAGGGAGTTCTTTTCGAGCAAAAACATCTCAACCGGATGGGCTATCATCCTGCAGGCTACACCGGATCGGGCTGTTCCGGCTGTGGCTTTTGTTTTTATCAGTGTCCCGAGCCGGGCGCAATCACCGTCTATAAGAAGGGCTACGTCGGAGAGGAGGTGGTTTGTTGATGGCCAAACAGCTCATCAAGGGCAACGAAGCTGTGGTAAAAGGCGCCATCCTTGCTGGTTGTAGGTTCTTTTTTGGTTATCCCATCACTCCTGCCTCCGAAATTGCAGAAGCAGCCGCTTATTACATGCCTCTGGTCGGAGGCACTTTTTTGCAGGCGGAGAGCGAAATTGGTTCCATCAACATGGTCTACGGCGCTGCTTCCGGCGGCGTGCGCGCCATGACCGCTTCCTCGAGTCCCGGTATCAGCCTAAAGCAGGAAGGGATCTCCTATTGCGCAGGATCCGAGTTACCTCTGGTCATTGTCGATATTATGCGCGGCGGGCCGGGCCTCGGCAACATAGCACCGGAACAGTCGGACTATAACCAAATGGTCAAAGGCGGAGGACACGGAAATTACAAATTGATCGTTCTCGCCCCCAACAGCGCCCAGGAGATGTGCGATCTAACCATGTTGGCGTTTGAGCTGGCGGACAAATATCGCAATCCTGCAGTGGTGTTGGCGGACGGCTATGTCGGACAGATGATGGAGCCGGTATCGTTCCCGGAGCCGATGGCGGAATTAGCGGATAAGCCCTGGGCGGTACACGCCGATGCGGACGACGAAAATCGTCTGATCACTTCCATTCAATTAGAGCCCGAAATCCTCGAACAGCACAACATTCATTTGCAGGAAAAGTACGCCTGCATTGAAGCCGAGGAAGTGAGAGTGGAAGACTATTACGTAGACGATGCGGATCTGGTCTTGGTCAGCTATGGCGTAGTGTCCAGAATCTTGCAGTCTGCGGTGGACTACCTTCGCGCGCAAGGCTACAAAGTAGGCATGGTGCGGCCGATTTCGCTCTGGCCATTCCCTAAAAATCACCTGCATGAATTAGCCAAGCGAGCGAAAAGGTTTTTAGTGGTGGAGCTGTCCAACGGCCAGATGGTCGACGACGTGCGCCTGGCAATCGAGTCAACCAAACCGGTGCATTTTTATGGCCGCATGGGCGGGATGCTTCCCAGCACCGAAGAGATCTGCGAGCAGGCCAAGAAACTGGTGGAGGCGTAGGCATGGCTGAGAAGGTGCTGAAGAAAGCGGACTGTTTTTACGACGTGTATGAGCGAAACACCGGCGCCATTAAAGACGTGAGCCATTATTGCCCCGGCTGCGGGCATGGCGTGCTGCACAAGATGATCGCCGAAGCCATCGATGATTTTGCCGTTCGTGAGAAGACCATTCTCATCAGCCCGGTTGGCTGCAGTGTTTTCGCCTACTACTATTTTCGCGTCGGCAACATTCAGTGCGCGCACGGGCGAGCGCCGGCGGTTGCCACCGGCATCAAGCGAGTTTACCCG
>Ga0172370_10011020_pt1 | contig 10258 bp, 12 predicted proteins | sample LakKiv5m_FD_114538 | JGI IMG/M metagenome (GOLD analysis project Ga0172370, IMG submission 114538) | Freshwater microbial communities from Kabuno Bay, South-Kivu, Congo - kab_022012_11.5m | ecosystem: Environmental > Aquatic > Freshwater > Lake | place: Democratic Republic of the Congo...
ACTCTCGTTTGGCGTGTTCGGCATCATCACCGACATTCTCTAGTTCTTCCTGTAACGATGATTCCCAGATCGGGGATTGTTCAACGAGGGCAGTCAGTTCTTCGGTGGTATGTCCCGCATGCAACCAATCAGATACATCACCTTTTTCAGGTAATCCTGGGAGCGAGACAACCTTGATCCATTCTGCAAACGGCAGCAACGAGATAGCAACTTTCTCGGCATGACGCTTGCCGGGAATATCATTATCCGGCAATACTACGACTTTACGACCTTTCAGATATTTCGAATACTCCTGCCTCCATTTTCCGGCTCCACCAGGATTGGTAGTTGCTACCAAGCTACAACTTCTCATTTTATCAACGTCTTTCTCCCCCTCAGGGATATATACCAGCGCGGCAGGATCAGAAGCGAGTAGTTCAGGGAGGCGATAAGGTACGCGGGTGATGCCTTCTAGCTTATAGCGCCATCCACCTTGACCGTCAGGACATCGCTGCAGGAAGCGTTTTCCAGGTTGCCGTACCACTTGATAGAGTAGAATGCCCTGCTCATCATGGTACGGATAAATCTGTTCATCGAATGTTCTTGCAGGTACTACCAATAAACCGAACCGTGAAGCCATCTTCCTTAATGATCCACCACATGCACATACGTCGCAATAGTAACCGCGGACGGAAATCCGCAGGCTTTTCTGATGAGGCGGCTTTCCACAGCCGTCGGCGTGGTCGGGACACCATGCATGATATTCGCCCCGATGATCAGGACCCGTGACATCATTCAGATGCCGCAGGATTTGTTGCAGGAGTTCCCCCTGCTCGTGCATTCTACCCGCTATGATAAGATCTCCTTATACGGGTTCATGAGTGAATCTTCCCATCATTCACTCACAAGGTGTATAGAGTTCTCCCAAGTCACATCCCAGTGCTTCGGCGATCAGCAACGCGTATGGCGCTGATAGGAATAGGCGGTTATTTTCAATGGCGCTCAATGTAGTCCGGCTAATCCCTGTCAGCTTCGCCAAGTCTTCCTGGTCCTCGACCATCGCCATCAATCTGCACTCACGCACTCGATTCCTATACCGACGAGTGACGCTATCCTGTATATGCCTTGTTGACATCTGGTTTCCTCCATTCAACTACGAGTTAACTAAATGCAACTCGCAAAGTAAAAAAAAACGTAGCCACGCTACCAGTACCAGTGGATATTACAGCTAAACGACTCAACCATGACAAAGATGTTGTATAAAATAACAGACACTTTGGAGTTGATAGCTAAACAAACTTGACACTAGACCGACAAAGATTTATTGTGCAGAATGGGATTGGTAGAAGGGCGTGCGAAATGTCGTTTGAAGAAAAAGTTATCATGCTTCGGAAGCAAAGAGAGATGAATCAGAAACAGCTAGCTGACGCCTCTGGACTGACGAAAGCTACTATATCACGTATCGAAAGTGGCGATATTCGTGAATTAGGGGCTGACTCATTGAAGCGGCTCGCACGCGCACTTCGAGTGACAGTCGATTATTTGATCGACAATGTCGAAAACATGGATGTCCCTGACATGGTGCGAACCGACTCCGAAGTGCAAGTGTTTCTCCGAGGGTATGGTACGCTGTCTGCATCAGGTAGAAAAGAGTTAAGTAATTATCTGCAATTCCTTGCAGAACAGGAAAAGAAGCAAGATGGGGGGTAAACCATGGCGAGAATTATCCCCAAGGACGATATCGCTGGTGTTGTCAAAGCTATACTAACTGCTGCAAGTATCACTACTGTGCCAATTAATCTCAATGATGTTGCCAGTAGCCTCGGCATAACGTTGATCAGACCTTCGGATGATCGCTTTGCCGAAGCCTTACATCGTGCCAGTATAGCAGCGAGTTCAAATACCATCGGTGCATCACTTCGAGATAAGAGCGGATCCTATATATTGGCTAAAGACTCATTGAGTCCTGCTCGAATGCGCACGACCATTGCCCATGAACTTGGTCATCATATTCAATGCACTTACCTTGGAAAACAGTTTTCATATCATAGAGCTGTTAACCATGGGAATTCACTCTGTATTGACGGGATGGTAGAGAAGAACGCCTTTGAGATTGGTGAGCAGCTTCTTCTACCAGATGAAATGATTGTTGAGTATTTGAAGGTATTGCCATCAGGGATGGATACTATTGAGCGTATCCGTAAAGAATTTAATGTATCAATTGATGTTGCGGGTATTAGGCTAGCACGGGCACATACGATGCCGGTTGCCTTCATGAAGTTGACATACAACCGTAAGAATCGTCTTACTGATCCACTTTACGCTATCACCGGAGGAGAACCTAACCCTGTGCCATATACAATCAAGTATTGCGCATTATCATCAAGTTTTCCTGAGCGGATCACTCCTGGCCAATTAGTACAGACTGGTAGCTTGATTGACGATACTTGGAAACGTCGAAGAACCTTGGGGAAAAACAATCCTGCCCAGTGGTACATTCAGAGAGATATCCCAATATGCGGGGCAGGCGACAAAGACGTAAGGATAACAATGAGGGCAGATTGTATCCCTTGGGAACGTTATGGTTTCTTTGCCATCATCTGGAAACCATAACGAATTGAGATCACACTTTCTATTTTTTTCTAATCTATGCTTTTAGGGTATACTCCTGGTGTCCGAGAAGGACGTTTATCGGACACCAGGAGTCACAGTCACATGTCGCAGGACGAGTCCTTGCTTGTTTCCCCCTCATCATCATCGAGTTCCTTATCTCCTTTCAATCAGCGGATTCAAGATTACGCCGCCGGCTCAAAAGCCGCCAGTACGAAGCGCGCGTACCGTGCTGACTGGGTTAATTTCACCCGGTGGTGTGACCAACAAGGGGTAGCCGCATTACCTGCAGCGCCAGCTACCATCGCCGCTTATCTCACCACACAGGCCGACACCGGGAAGAAGGCCAGTACGCTGGATCGTCGACTGGCTGCTATCGCCTTCGCGCATAGGGCGGCGGGACATGATTCTCCGACCAACAGTTTGCTGGTGGCGTCCACCGGCGCGGGGATTCGCCGGCAGATCGGCACCGCGCAAGTCGGCAAAGCCCCCGCGATCACCGAGGACATTCGGGCAATGCTCGAGGCGTTGCCGAAGAACAGCAAAGGTATGCGGGATTGCGCTCTGCTGCTGGTGGGATTCGCCGGCGCCTTTCGGCGTTCGGAGTTGGTCGCGTTGAACATGGAGGATGTGGAATTCAAGGCTGCCGGTCTGGTCATCACCGTGCGCCGGAGCAAAACCGACCAGGAGGGAGAAGGGATGCGGAAAGGTCTTCCCTTTGGGAAGTGTGAAGAAACTTGCCCGGTCCGTGCTTTACAAGCCTGGCTCAAAACAGCGAAAATTACTACCGGCGCCATCTTCCGGGGTGTGGACCGGCATGGCCGTATCCTGGATCGGTTGTCAGACCGCGGGGTAGCGCGTGCCGTCAAGGAAGCCGCGAAAGCAGCCGGCCTGGATGCCACCCGCTACAGTGGACATTCGCTGCGCGCGGGCCTGGCCACTGCAGCCGCTGCTGCCGGCGTCAGCGAGCGTGCCATTATGGCGCAGACCGGTCACAAGTCCGAACGCATGGTGCGAAGGTATATTCGCGATGGCTCCCTCTTCCGCGAAAATGCTGCCGGATCGGTGGGACTTTAACCCGAAAAACGGCGCATTTGCGCCACTAAAAAAAACGCGCGCGCGCGGGTGCATTAATACAGCATAGGCAAAACGTGAAATAATGCGTCAGGGTGTTGAAGATAACCCGTTCGGAGACAGGAGGATGGGTGAGTAACGCACTCCCAGTTTATAGCAATCAAAAGTCCGAATCAACGTCTCATTCGATTTCTGTCCGGCAGACCCCTCAAGGCCTCATTCGGTTCAGTCCACTCTCGCGTAGGATGCCCCAGGAGGCGCGTTGGGGCGCAAAATGGTATCGAACCCTAGCTGTTCATGACACAGGCGCCGTGTGGCGAGTTCTGCGAAGAGGATAGGATGATGCGGCAGATCCAGATAACACTATCTCCACCGGCGTGGGTGAAGCCGGTCGAGATGGCGCGTGAGTGGGCGCAGATTGCGCACGTCAGCATGTCCGCCATCCGTCAGGACGGGCGAGAAGTGATCATCACCATCGAAGGCGCTTCCGCCATGTGGAGACATTCAAACGCATCGTGCGGCGGAACACGGCGGGATGGTAAGAGATTAGCAATGCTTTTCTGCCCCGGTGAGTTGGACGCAACGGAACCCTGGTCCGTGTTGTTTTTTCTCAGGTTTCCGATATATATGCGCTGCAGACGGCATGTAGCACGCTTGCAGGGCGAGAATAACAGCATCCTGGCGGTGGCAGGCAGTTGCGGATGGTAGCGGAATCACTTTGCGTCTTGAGCTTCGTGAAGGGCACGGACAATAACGATTACACGCTGTTGGTCTTCATCGCTTAACTCAAGGAAGTAGTGCTGTAGCTCCTCAAAATCATCAGGCACACGGCGATTTCGCGGAAGTATCGCAGCCTTACGGAAGACTTCATCGACCGGCATATGGAACGCACGAGCAATAGCACGGCAGGTAGTTGCAGTGGGTTGTCGCTCACCTGATAACAGCCGAGATATTTGTGATCGAGTAATTCCACCCCGCCGAGCTAACTCCGCTTGACCCCAACCATGTTCTTCAAGCTGCTCTTGCAACCATTGGATGAATTCTTCATGTGTTGTCATGGATGCCTTATTCTGACTCATCATTTGTAGACATGCGACAACAATGCGTTGACTATTGACACCAGAGGCATTGACCGGTATTGTTAATTCAGTCGATTGGCGGTTGACTGCTGATACTATCTGCACTGTTCAACCGGGCAAACTTCCACAAAAGGGATTGAAAAGGCTTGATGATCTCTTACAGGAGAGATAGAACTACTAATCGTTCTGCACACTGCTTCAGATCGATAGATCAGGATTTCAACGCGGTGCTAAGGAAAGAGTGAGTATATGAAAGCTCCTCGCTTAATTCTAGCTGCGATAACAGTGCTTATATTGGTGTTTTTTATTATCTGTTTAACGCAGTGGATCTATTTTCAACAAGACCCAGGTGAAAGTGGGTTTGCACCATTAGTTCGTGTCAACCGATATACTCATAAAGTTGAATATTTCTATTTCCGCGAACTTGGTGACGGCTGGCAATGGCGAAAGTATAAAAGAAAGTAAAAGGTTTTCTGACTCCTATGAAAATAGGACGTTTTCATGCTCATCGGTGAACCAAAATGGTTCATCGGCAACTTACTCCTATGAAAATAGGACGTTTTCATGCTCATCGGTGAACCAAAATGGTTCATCGGCAACTTACTTCAAAACGACAGTCTGGGAGCAGGCATATCGACGTCATACTGGCGAGTCTCTACAATGCGTTATGTGGCACAGCCTAAGTATGAATGGTCAATTTTGTAAAGGAGCAAGTATACCAGGGAGGTGCCTTATGCAGACAGCATTGTTTGACGACACATCACCCGCAGCAGAATGGGATCGAAAAGCTGCGGAGCGCGCGCTCGATGATCTATTCAATACCGCCCGTCGTTATAAGACAAGCCAAGCCTACCGCGAATTGATGACATTCATTTCGGGATTTCGATTTTATTCCCCCTTCAATGCGCTGTTAGTACACATCCAGATGCCTGGCGCATCTTATGTAGCACCGGTATATCGCTGGCGCTACGATTTCGGCCGGCAGATAAAGGCCGATGCCCGACCAATTGTGATCTTACAGCCGATGGGACCGGTAATGTTTGTGTTTGATGTGAGTCAAACCGAACCAGGTCAGAATGCGGTCAAGCTCCCGCCAGAAGTCGAGAGACCATTTAAGGTACGACAAGGTGTTATACGGAATGAATATACACGCTCTGTTCAGAATTCAGTACGAGACGGCGTCGAAGTCATTGAGCGCGATGCTGGTTCACAAAGCGCCGGTGCCATCCAGTATGCAAAGCCTGGGAAAATCCTTTATATCATGACCAAGGCAAAACCGAAGCCGGAATATGTCCCAGTGCCGTTGCAGTATGAAGTATTAGTGAATGCCAGTCATTCTATCGCAGAAAAATACGCCACACTTGCACACGAACTCGCTCATCTCTACTGTGGTCATCTGGGCACACCGAACGAGAAGTGGTGGCCAGATCGACGTGGTGTGGCGCGAGAGATATGGGAATTTGAAGCCGAATCGGTCTGTTACCTGGTGTGCAAACGCATGGGTATCGATAATCCATCAGAAAGATACATGGCAGATCAGCTTAACGCAAATAATGAGATCCCTCCAATAAGTCTGGATTGCGTATTGAAAGCCGTTGGATTGATCGAGCGCATGAGTCGTGAGCGGCTGCAGCCACGGAAACAACTCGGTGAGGATCGCTAACCATCCTAATAATCATCGGTGGGTAACCGATGATCACAAAGAGCCTGCAGCCGGTGTGAAGTATGAAGAATAACTGTAAACCACCTGAACTGAATAGCCGATTTCCTGTTGCCCCGCCTGCCGGCGCCGTAGGCGACCTGGCGATTGATTGCATCTTCTCTGTGTCGCAGTTCTTCCACCTCCAAGCGATTAGCCACTTGGTGTCTGACTTCCGATAAAAGCCCTTCTCGAACGCTAGGTGCAAGGCAACCTGGCAAGACCGAAGGCGAAGAGAACGAGCAGTGGTATATATGGTAGTGTTTATAAATATGCCATTAACCGAGTGTTCAACATCGAGGTGCTCGCAATGTTTGAGGGTCTGGGAAGATGTAAAGCGGGCGCTCTATCTGCTGGTTCCGGCAGAATTACGACAAAATATGTCAAAGTAAGCAGTTGGAAGCTTAGTTTCAACTGTATCTCGATAATATCGCCGAGAATGTCGTTTATGGTAATGCTTTTTCAGCTTCAACAAGGAGCAATATGTTGGCGGCTGTCGTATGCAACTGGAAGGCGGCCAGGTGTTCAGGCACGTCTCGCTTGGTCATTCCCTGCCCATGGCCATCTTCTCGATTGCGTATAGTCGTTACTCCGCCAGCGAGATAACCTTCCAGATACTTCGGGACGAGGTTATGACTAATGCAGATACCGACTAGCTTCGCTGCCGCATGTTTTTCAGTATCATACTGCCACTTTCGCTTGTCGCAGATCAGCTTCATCGTCGTCTCAAAGGCTTTTAGACACTCGCTTAGGCAGTCGCCATATTCGCCATCGCGGAAATGCCGCTCGGCAAGAAGGTATTCGTCGTTCGCATTTTTCAGCCAGTGATGGTTGAGTAGATTAAGTGTTGGTCTCACAATTTCCTGATGTGCGAGGGTTGAATCGATACGCATCAAGAAACCGGACTCGTATTGATAACCAATGCCGTGTATCAGGAAGCGCTTGTTGAGTTCTGTTATCGCCTCGCTTGCGGCTCTTGCTGCAGTAATTTGATCAACTTGAGCTGCTGGATTCCTCCAAGATGGCATATGATCGATGGGATATCCTTCCAATCCACGGAAAAAGAGTTCGATCACATCGAGCGTTTGTTGCCAGTCGGCCTCGTGCAACAAGAACTCGAAAATTGCGCGTCCTGGCGAATCGCGGAATCGTTTGCTCAGTTCCGGTAAACCATACTCATATTTCAACGTCTCATTCACTCCAGAATAGATGCGACTGATCACCTGCTTCATTGTCATGTGACCGGGAGAGATCGGTTTTGTCATGCGCTCCATGATCTCGATGACTTGCTGACGCAGCGGCATTGGGACTTCGTCATAAATGAATGTTTCAGGTAGTTCGCCCGCATCTCGTTTTATTCGCCGAGATGGCAGTTCGTAATCCGACATCGCCTATCTCCTTCGTTATCGCTCACCTTTTACTTCGGCATGACACTCACGGCAGTAATAGGAACTATTGTAGTCGAACATATGTATTAGATTGCCGGTTTTGTCATAACACATCTGACAATAGGGGCCGCGGTCGTAACCGATTGCAGGAGACTCTAGGTAATAGGCATCACCATTCCTCACAAGGTTTCCCTTGAGCGCCAGAGTAGCCTTCAAATTAGTAATTTCTTGATCTTTCTCACGGATGGCGTCACGCGTGTCGTAAAGTATGTCACCAAGATCGCGTATTTCGCGCTGAAGCTGGGCAATTTTGGCATGTAACTCGCCAGTCTTGATGACTACATCTAGATTCTGAAGCACCTTCAGGCCATCTACGGCAGACCGGTATAAGGTGATTGCGGAATTGAGGGTCGTGATGTCCATGGCCATGTCCTCCTGCCGATAAGTTCGCCACTAGATGAGTAACCTCCTGCCTGCCGCTCGTTTCTTGACAGGCTACGTAGGATGGTGGGTTCGTCGAAGAAATATTCGTAACTTCCATGGCGACATACTACCATTCCTGCTTGCGACCGCCTACGACGGGACGAAGCGTATATATAGGTAGGTTGAGATTTCTAAAAAGCATTGTTTCAATTAAGCGATGACTCTCGCCAATCAAAAGAACAGTTTTCCACCTCCACGCACTCTGCGCATCTAAATGTCAGCTCCCGGTCTTCACGAAGTCGAGGTAGGGAGCGAATTTGCTAACGCGCAAAATAGGCAAAAAAAAGTTAGAGAACTGCACCTGCAGCATTCTCTCTGAACATCTCTCCGTCTCGGATATAGCGTCTTACCATCCTCTCTGACTTGTGCCCAGTCTGGTCCATGATCTTTCGCTCACTCACGCCGGCAGCGGCAGCACTGGTAGCAAGACCGGCGCGCAGGCTGTGACCGCTGAAGATGGTTGAATCGTGACCGGAAGCTTTCGCGGTGCGTTTGATGATCTCTGCAACCGCCTTCCCCGTTAATCGGGCAGAGCATATCTTGTCATGCCGGTTCATGCCGCGGAAGAGGGCGCCTTTTTGAAGGTTGGCAGCGGTGATCCATGCTTTTACGGCACGTACTGGGCATAAGTCGGATGACTTCCCATAAGGGATACCCTTCACCATACCTGCTCCTTCCTGGTCGGTCTTTGACCGGCGTACCGTGACACGCAAGCCTTCCGGGCATTCATGCATATCATCTAGGTCAAGTGCAACCAATTCGGAGCGGCGGAAAGCACCGGCGAATCCGAGGAGCAGCAAGGCTTTATCGCGAGTGCCAATAAGTGAGTCAGGAAGCACAGCGACCATGTTGGCGATTACCTCTTTCACCGCGGGGGCTTTGGCCTGTTGCGCGGTTCCGATCCGCCGGCGGATTCCTGACCCGGTCATTTCTACGAGTGTCGTATTGGTGGGGGAGTCTATGCCGGCTGCTTTATGTGCGAAGCGAATGGCAGCCAGGCGCCGATTGATCGTGCTGGCCTTCTTCCCCTGGTCGGCCTGGTCGGAGATATAGGCGGCAACGGTGTCTGGGGTTGCCGGCAGCGCGCGCAGGCCGTGGGACTCGCACCAGGTGCGGAAGTCAGACCAGTCGGTCCGATAAGCGCGCTTGGTACTGTCGGATTTCGAGGCGTCGAGATATAAGCGTACGCGGTCAGGAATGACCGGCGGTGCGATTTCTTCAACTATCGTGGGTAGTGATACCATGTTCCATACCTCCTCGGGGTGTGGTAAAATTTGGTGTCCCCTCCTCGGGGACAGCCCGGCTGGTGTCTCTAGCACCTTCCGGGCACTTTTGTGCAGGATGCACAACCTCATGATCACTTCAACCGCTTTCTCCCACTCTGACTCGGTGGCTTGATTGCATCCGCGGGGCTGTATAGCCGATGCTTCTCAATTACGTCGGTCTGCGATAACTCCGCATAACGTCGGGTCATCGTCAGATCGGTGTGCCCGAGCATAATCTGCAGGCTAAATACGTCACCACCATTACGCAGGTACATGACGGCAAAGGTGTGGCGGAAGGTGTGAGGTGAAATGCGGACGCCGGTGACACATGCACGCCGGCCACATTCGGCTAATGCTTTCGCCACTCGGAAACGATTCAGCGGATCACCATAACAGGAGAGGAAGAATTCCTTCACGCCGGGGATATCGCCACGCCGCTCCCAATAGGAGAAGAGCGCGGTGCGTGCGGTACGGCCAAATGGTACGCAACGTTCCTTATTGCCCTTGCCGGTGACGAGCATCGTTTGCTCGTTCCAGTTGATATGGTCGGTCTTCAGGCCGCACAGCTCGCTGACGCGCAGGCCACAATCGACAAAGGTGATGATGATCGCCCGATTTCGGACACCGGTGAAATCATTCTCGCATACTCCGAGCATTGCTTCTACCTGTTCCACAGAGAAG
>Ga0172370_10011022_pt1 | contig 10257 bp, 8 predicted proteins | sample LakKiv5m_FD_114538 | JGI IMG/M metagenome (GOLD analysis project Ga0172370, IMG submission 114538) | Freshwater microbial communities from Kabuno Bay, South-Kivu, Congo - kab_022012_11.5m | ecosystem: Environmental > Aquatic > Freshwater > Lake | place: Democratic Republic of the Congo...
GATTTCAACCCGTCCATCAATGTGCTTATAGGTTTCATATAACCGCGCGCTATAATATCTTCGCCGTTTGACATACCACCTTCTACGCCTCCGGCATTATTAGTATTTCTGTATACGCCTTTTTCTTTGGAATAAAAAATCTCGTCATGCACCTCTGAGCCAAGCTTTGAACTACATTCCACGGCATTTCCTATCTCCACTCCTTTAATAGCGGGTATGGACATGATAGCTTCCGCGATACCGGCGTCCAAGCGCTTGTCCCATTGAACATAGCTTCCCAGGCCTGGAGGCGTTCCTCTAACTATTACTTCAAATACGCCGCCGAGAGTATCTTTTGACTTTCCGGCTTCGTCTATTTTATCTTTTATAGATTTTTCGGATTTAGCCTCGCCTATCGTCAGGACCCGGCTTGCGATACTTATCTTAAACTCTTCCAATAAAATCTTACATATCGCGCCAACGCCTACTCTCGCGGCCGTCTCTCTGGCGGAAGATCTTTCAAGCACGCATCTGGCGTCGTCAAACCCGTATTTAAATATCCCAGCCATATCCGCATGGCCCGGCCTTGGATTTTTTACAGCCGGTAATTTATCTACGCTGAAATCTTTGTTTTCAATAAGTATAGCTATCGGGCTTCCTATGGTTACGCCCCTTATAAGGCCCGAAAGTATTCTAGCCCGGTCGCGCTCTATCTGCATCCTTTGGCCCCTGCCATAACCAAGCTGCCTCCTCTCAAGCTCTTTATTTATATCACTAACGTCTATTTTCATGCCAGCCGGCATGCCTTCCAATATGCTTACAAGAGCTTCCCCGTGCGACTCTCCAGCTGTTAAAAATCTTAACATCTTTTCCTCCTTCTTCTTTCAAAATCTCCGCCCCCCCCAAGAACTTGACAAAACTTACATTGTCACAATGTCAAGTTTATCAGGGGATTAGCAAGCTTAGGATTTTATTGCCCCATACCATAGCTACGAAACTGGCTAAGGAAATATACGGGCCATAAGGTATCGTGTCCTCTTTTTTTACAAGCTTTATGTAAATTCCTATAGGCGCTCCGAAAAAAGGCGCTAAAAAGAAAATAAGTATAGCCAATTTCCATCCCAGAAACGCCCCGATCATTGCCATAAGCTTCACGTCTCCTCCGCCCATGCTTTCTTTTTTAAACGCGAGCTGGCCTAACACTCCCGTAAGATATATTAACCCTCCTCCTGCCAAAGCCCCTATTATGGAATTTAGAAAAGCTCGCTTCCAGTTAGCGACTTCCATAAGACCCGGAAAAACTACGCTCAGAATGATCCCGACAAATATACCGACAAGGCTTATCCTGTCAGGTATTATCTGGAACTCCAGGTCTATAAAGGTAACAACTATAAGGCTAAACGCCAGCAAGCTATAAATCCAGAACATATAGCTGAACCGGAAATTAGCAAATAAAACAAGAAAACATACGGCGCTTATAAGCTCCACAAAAAAATAACGCGGAGAAATGTTTGCCTTGCAGGACCTGCACTTTCCCCTAAGCAAAACATAGCTCAATAAAGGTATGTTATCGTACCACTCTATCGGCTTTTTACACAAGACGCAGTGCGAACCCGGAAAAATCAAAGATTCGTTGCGCGGAGTCCTGTATATGCACACATTAAGAAAACTACCGATAATTAAACCAAATACAAAAATCAATAAATATGTCATAATTCTCCAACTTCGTAACCATAAACTTGACAAAACTTACATTGTCACAATGTCAAGTTTATGATTTGATGGCGGCGGTTAGGGCCTTTCTCATGACTTCTACCGGCGCTTTCTTTCCTGTCCAAAATTCAAACGCATGGACGCCTTGATATAAAAGCATGCCTAAACCACCCGAACAACACAGCCCAAGCAAGGTTGCGTCTTTAATTAATTCGGTCTCTCTATTGTAAATTACATCGTATACGGATAAACCTTTATGAAGCAACTTCTTATCTATAACCGGTAAATCCCCTTCTTTCATGCCCAAAGGAGAGGTGTTTACCAATAGCTGGCTGGCTTTTATCCCGGCCGGAAGCTGTTCCAGGGATATGAATTCTATTTTTTTCTTTACTATATCCTGCAAATCCTGCGGCAATTTTAAAAAATGCTTCTTAGCAGAATCTACCTGGGCATTGTTTATCTCGCACACGTATATCTTATTAATTCCGTTATCTTTGCAGCTAAGCGCTGCTATAACCGCCCGGCCCGCTCCGCCGCAACCTATAACTAACGCGTTTTTATTTTCTGCATTAAATTTTAAATCTTCTTTTAACGCGGTCTGAAAACCTAAAACATCCGTATTCTTATATTCTAAAGTATTTACTGTTCTTTTAACTGTGTTTACAGCTCCTGTTAATTTAACATCAAACTGCGTATGCGTAACCAGTGGTTGCGATTTCTCCAATATCTCCCTTGCTCTTATTTTATGCGGCACGGTTATATTAAACCCGGCGACATCCTTCCTGTTAAGTATAAAATCTTCCAGCCCCTCGGGGCTTACCTCGAATGATTCGTATTCCGCATCGATGCCAAGAGTTTTAAACGCAGCGTTATGCATTGCGGGCGACAAACTATGTTTTATAGGCCAGCCTATGACACCGTATATATTCATTATTTTACAATTTTAGTTTAGCGGACTAGAGGCTTGCTTTACGCGAACGGTTGAAGATCAGCTTATTTACCGCGTTCATATACGCCTTTGCGCTGGCCTCTATGATATCCGTAGACGTGCCTCTGCCGGAAGATTCGTCTTTATTGGATCTGATTCTGACCGTAACTTCGCCAAGCGCATCCTTGCCGCCGGTAATAGATTTCAGGGAATAATCCAGGAGTTTGAGTTTCAAGCCTGTTATAGCGTCTATGGCTTTATAACACGCGTCCACAGGACCGTCTCCGGAAGAAGACTTCTTCAATAACTTCGGGCCTTTCTTGAGGCCTATAATAGCTTTTGGGGTAATTTTATTTCCGCTTATTATATTCAAATCTTCAAGGCGATAGGTTTCAGGTATGGACACTATACCGTCCTCAACAATTGCCAGCAGATCTTCGTCAAATACCTCTTTTTTCTTATCAGCAAGAGATTTAAACCTCTCAAACGCTTTTAATAATTCCTTGTCCTCCAGCTCGAAGCCGAGCTTCCGCAGTCTGTCATTAAAAGCGTGCCTGCCAGAATGTTTTCCCAGCACAAGTCTTGTTCCTCCGAACCCGACATCCTGGGGTTTCATTATTTCATAGGTAGAGCTTTTTTTCAGCATCCCGTCCTGATGAATGCCTGATTCGTGGCTAAAAGCGTTCTGGCCCACTATCGCCTTATTCGGCTGGACAATAATACCGGTAAGCTTGGAAACAAGACGGCTGGTCTTGTAAATTTCTTTTTTATTTATCGATGTTATTACACTGAATATATCCTTGCGCGTATCAAGGGCCATTACTATTTCTTCCAGAGAAGCGTTGCCCGCTCTCTCTCCGATACCGTTAATAGTACATTCTATCTGTTCCGCCCCATTTTCGATGGCTGAAAGAGAATTACTGACAGCAAGGCCCAGGTCATTGTGGCAATGCACGCTAATAACAGCTTTATTTATATTAGGCACTCTTGTTTTTATATCTCTGATGAGAGAACCGAATTCGACCGGCATCGCATAGCCTACGGTATCTGGTATGTTTATGGTTTTTGCTCCGGCTTTTATGACAGCCTCTACAACCTTGCAAAGAAAATCTCTGTCCGAGCGCGAAGCGTCTTCCGGTGAAAACTCCACATCGTCGCAAAAATTACGGCCGTAACCGACGGCCCAGGAAGCAAGCTTTAATATTTCAGATTCGGCTTTCTTCAGCTTATACTGCATGTGAATCTTTGAGGTAGCGAGAAAAATATGAATCCTTGGCCTTTTGGCAGGCTTTATGGCTTCCGCGCAAGCTTCAATATCTGCTTTTATAGACCTCGCAAGCCCACAGATAGAAGCGCCTTTTACCGAGCTTGCTACCTTGCGGACAGCACTGAAATCGCCTTTTGAAGCAATCGGAAAACCGGCCTCGATAACGTCGACGCCCAGCCTTACGAGCTGCCTGGCTATTTCTATCTTGGAATGCGCATCCAGGCTAGCCCCGGGCGATTGTTCGCCATCCCGCAGAGTTGTGTCAAAAATAATTATTCGCTTCATATAGTATTATTAACCACTCTAACCGTCTCCCGTTCTCCGAACGGGATTAAATCCCGTTCGGAGAACGGGGAGGTGTAGAAGTTATTTCTTCATCCAAGGCATCATTTCCCTGAGAGATTTGCCGACTTTCTCGATCTGATGTTCATCGCCTTCTTTTAACAGTTTGTTAAAATTCGGACGGCCAGCTTCGTTTTCCCTGATCCACTCCCTCGCAAATTTGCCTTTCTGAATTTCCTTTAAAATCTTCTTCATCTCTTTTCTTGTTCTTTCCGTGACAACTCTTTTACCGCGGGAGAGATCTCCGTAGCACGCGGTGTTTGAAACCTTTCTTCTCATTCCGGAAATCCCACATTCCTGGATAAGGTCTGTGATAAGTTTTAATTCGTGCAAGACTTCAAAATACGCTATCTCAGGCTGATACCCGGCTTCTATCAGAGTATCAAATCCGGCTTTTATTAATTCGCTTGTTCCGCCGCAAAGAACCGCCTGCTCACCGAAAAGGTCTGTTTCCGTCTCTTCTTTAAAAGTCGTTTCTATCACGCCAGCCTTGGCCGCGCCTAATCCTTTAGCGTAAGCTAAAGCCAATTTTAAAGCGTTGCCTGTCGCATCCTGGAATACCGCGACTAAAGAAGGAACGCCCTTGCCCTCTTCATACATCCTTCTTACCAGCGCCCCAGGCCCTTTCGGGGCTACCATGAATACGTCTACGTTCTTAGAAGGCTTTATCTGTTTAAAATGAATATTGAATCCGTGGGAAAAACACAGCGCCTTTCCTTTTTTCAGGTTAGGTTTTATAAATTCCTTGTATACCTTGGCTTGCACATGGTCCTGAGTAAGTATCTGTATTATGTCCCCGAGCTTCGCCGCCTCGCTAACCGGTACAGGCTTAAAACCATCCTCTACCGCAAGTTTATAATTATCCGTGCCTTCCAGCTCGCTGACAACCACGTCTACTCCGCTATCCCGCAGATTCAAGGCCTGGCCCCTGCCCTGGATCCCGTATCCTATGATAGCCACTTTCTTGCCCTCAAGAATATTCAAATCCGCATCCTTGTCATAATAGATCTTTAACATCACTACCTCCTTTTTTTATTTAGTTATAGCGATACGCCCGCTTCTTACAAGCTCTTTTATCCCGAATTGTTTCAGACTATTCAACAGTTCCCTGACTTCGTCCTGGTCTCCCATCATCTCGATAATAGCTGTGTCGGCAAGCCGTTGGACCGCTTTCGCGCAAGTCTTATTCAGGACTCCGTCTAATTTGGCTTTATCCTTTGAGGAATACCCTATCTTCACAAGCATAAGCTCTCTGCCGACATGGCTTTTCTTGGTAAAGTCAGTGACAATGATAACGTCTATGAGCTTATTGAGCTGCTTTTTTATTTGCTCCAGCACTTTCTCGTCTTCTGCTTCCACCACCATTGTCATGTAAGAAATAGTAGGGTCAAGGGTTTCCGATACCGCAAGAGACGCTATGTTATAGCCCCGCGCGCTGAAAAGGCCCGCTACGCGAGCCAGCACTCCGAATTTGTTCTCAACTAAAACCGATATTGTATGCCTCATTACGCCAGCCCCTCTATCATCCTGTTTAACGCCTCTCCCGCCGGAACCATTGGAAATACATTTTCTTCTTCCTCTACCTTGAAATCAATGAATACGACATTGTCTATGGAAATCGCTTTTTCAATTGCCTTGCGGACATCTTCTTTTTTCGTAACACGGATTCCGACAGCTCCGTAACTTTCGGCAAGTTTAACAAAATCAGGGTTGGTCATGGTAGTGTAGGAATACCTCTTTTTATAAAATAGCTCCTGCCACTGCCTTACCATACCGAGATAGCCGTTATTAAGTATAGCGACCTTGACGTTAATTTTATTCGCGACACACGTGCCAAGCTCCTGTATATTCATCTGTATGGAGCCGTCGCCGGCTATATCAAAAACTATTTTATCGGGCATGCCTATCTTGGCGCCCATTGCCGCCGGAAAACCAAACCCCATCGTCCCTAGCCCGCCGGAAGAAATAAACGCTCTTGGGTAATCGTATTTATACCACTGGGCGGCCCACATCTGGTTCTGGCCAACCTCTGTCGTGATGACAGCCTTGCCTTTGGTGGCTTCGTAGATCTGCTCTATAACATATTGAGGCTTTATTATGTTTTTCTTGTCCTGATATTTAAGCGGATATTTCTTCTTCCAGGATTCAACGGTCTTAAGCCATTCGGACGTATTGGGCAGCTTATCCATATCCTCTATCAGCTGGCCTAAAATATTTTTTGCATCCCCAACGATCGGTATATCCACTCTCACGTTTTTACTTATGGACGTAGGATCAATATCAATATGTATGACCTTTGCGTAAGGCGCAAATTTATCAAGGCGGCCCGTAACCCTGTCGTCAAACCGCGCTCCTACGGCAAGTATCAAATCCGCCTCCATGATAGCGTGATTGGCGTAAGCTGTCCCGTGCATGCCAAGCATGCCAAGAGAAAGTTTATGTGTAGCAGGAAAGCATCCTATGCCCATCAGCGTCCAGGTAATAGGTGCGTTGAGCTTCTCCGTCAGTTTTCTTAATTCATGATGAGCGCCCGAGGTGATAATCCCGCCGCCGGCGTAGATAAGCGGTTTCTTTGAAGAAGCTATCAGTTTGGCCGCTTTTTTAATTTGCCCTGGATGGCCGAACGAGGTCGGCTTATAGCTCCTGATCTCTATTTCCTCAGGCCATATAAATTCCGCTTCCTGCTGTTGTATATCCGAAGGTATGTCAATCAAAACAGGCCCGGGACGGCCGCTTGAAGCGATATAAAACGCCTCGTGTATAGTCCTTGCCAGCTCTTTAACGTTTTTGACTAAATAATTATGCTTTGTTATCGGCCGCGTAATGCCCGTGACATCCGCCTCCTGGAAAGCATCGTTACCTATAAGAAAAGACTTAACCTGGCCCGTAATCGCTATCATCGGGATAGAATCCATGTACGCGTTAGCGATGCCGGTTGTAAGATTCGTGGCTCCAGGCCCTGAGGTCGCGAGGCACACGCCGGTTTTTCCAGTCGCGCGGCTGTATCCGTCCGCCGCATGAGCAGCACCCTGCTCGTGCCTGGTCAGTATAAACTTCACGTCAGCGTCGTATAAAGCGTCGAATATCGGCAAAACCTGGCCGCCGGGATAGCCGAATATTACTTCAACGCCTTCTTTCTTAAGAGATTCTATTAATATTTTTGCGCCGTTCATTTTCATAATAATCGCTCTTTTATACCTATCCGTTCGTCGATCGGGATTTATCCCGATCGACGAACGAAAAAAATTAATTACTCTAATATTGCGCCTTTGGAAGCAGAAGACACCATCCGGCTGTATCTTGAAAGCCAGCCGCTTGTAACATTTGGCTTTGGCAAACGCCATTTTCTAAGGCGCCTTTCTATCTCGGAAACAGGTAAATCCACATCTATACTTCGCTGTTTTATATCTATGGTAATTATATCGTTATTTTTAATCACGGCTATAGGCCCGCCCTTACTGGCTTCGGGAGAGATATGCCCTATACATGGGCCGCGCGTTCCGCCTGAAAATCTGCCGTCTGTAATAAGCGCCACGTCATTGGATAAGCCCATACCTACTATTGCCGACGTGGGGGAAAGCATCTCTCTCATACCCGGGCCTCCCGAGGGGCCTTCGTATCTGATCACAACAATATCGCCTTTTTTAATCTTTCCGCTTAAGATAGCGCTCATCGACTCTTCTTCGGAGTCAAATACCTTCGCAGTACCCTGGAAAAACATCGCCTCTTCGCTTACCGCGCCCTGCTTTACAACACACCCCTCCGGAGCGATATTACCTTTCAACACAGCGATGCCTCCCTCTATCTTATAAGGATTATCAAGCGGCCTTATAACATCTTCATCAGAAATCTTGCTAAGCCTCGCTATTTCTTTTATGGATAAACCACTTACAGTAGGGTTATCGTTTAATTTACCTTCAAGCCTTTTTAAAACACCCGGTATGCCGCCAGCAGCCTCCAGGTCTTCAAGAAAATATTCCCCTCCTGGCCTTAAATCGGATATCTTGGGGATTATCCTGCTTATTTTGTCAAACATATCGAGGGACAACGAGACCCCCGCTTCTTTTGCTATTGCCGTAAGATGCAAAACCGTATTCGTGGACCCGCCAAGCGCCATATCCACCATTATAGCGTTCAGGAATGCTTTTTTATTCATAATAGAGTGCGGCTTTACATTTTTTGCGACAAGCTCGCTGATTCTCCTGCCGCTTTCAAAGGCTATCCTGGCTTTTTTGCTGGACACTGCCAGCGATGTAGCGCACCCTGTCAAAGACATGCCCATTGTCTCGGTAATACAGCTCATTGTATTGGCTGTATAAAGCCCCTGGCATGAACCGGCTCCGGGGCACGCGCTCATCTCAAGCTCGTCCATATCTTCTTTTGATATCTCACCCTTCTTAAATTTCCCCACAGCCTCAAAAGTATCTCTTACAAGATCAAGCCGCCTTCCTTTATAATGGCCTGTCAGCATCGGGCCGGCCGTAACAATAATGGTCGGGATGTTCATTCTTGCGCTTGCCATCAGCATGCCCGGAGTGATCTTATCACAATTTGTTAAAAGCACCAGGCCGTCAAGCGAATATGCCCCTGCGATTGTCTCCACCATGTCTGCTATCAATTCTCTTGAAGCAAGAGAATATCTCATGCCCGAATGGCCCATGGCAATGCCATCGCATATGCCCGGTATTCCGAAAATAAAGGGTTTTCCTCCGCCTGCGTAAACCCCGTTTTCAATAGAGCGTTCAAGGGCCCGCATATGCATGTGGCCGGGTATAAGATCGGTAAAACTGGACGCTATTCCTATAAAAGGTTTTTTCAGATCGTTACAGCATGCTCCGGTAGCGTATAAAAGAGCCCTATTACCCGCCTTGGAAATACCTTTTTTAATAATATCGCTTCGCATAATAACACCTCTAATAATAACTATAAGATTTCTATCTTAGCGCTGTTCCTTAATACCTCCGTAAGCTTATCTACCTCGCTCCTTTTGTGCTTATTCAGCAAAAATTTTTCTATGTCTCCGGAAACGTCTTCATACGCCAGGGTATGAGCCGGTTTCTTATCCGACACTTTTATTACATGATAGCCAAACTGGGTTTCAATCACAGGGCTGATCTGGCCTTTTTCCAGGCTGAAAGCAGCATCTTCAAAAGGTTTCACCATCTGGCCTTTCCCAAAAGAGCCCAAGTCCCCGCCGTTAGATGCCGAACCATCTTCCGAATTATCTTTAGCAAGCTTTGCGAAATCTTCACCTGAGAGAGCCCTCACCCTAAGCGCTTCCACCTTTTCTTTTGCCTTTTGCTTTTCTTCCGGAGTTGCATTTTCGCCGACTTTTATAAGTATATGGCTCGCACTTACTTCGTCAGGAACGTTTAATTTATCTTTATTGGATTCGTATTCCTGTCTTTTTTCAGCTTCGGTAACAGGGGCCAGCTTTGGAAAAACATTTTTGTTTAAATATGTGTTTATATAAACGCCTTTCTTTATATCTTCCCTGAGATCCTTTATCTCTATGCCTCTTTCCTTCAACGCCTTCTGAAATTCCTGCTCGGAGCCAAAGCCTTTTTTAATATTCTCTAGCTCCGTGTCAACATTTTTGCTCAGGTCTCCAAGGTTCGCCTTCTGGCTTGCCTGGTATAAAAGCTCTGCTGATACAAGTTCATTGAGTATATCTTTTTTCAACTTATCCTTTTCCTCCTCCTTTATAATAACCCCGTACATCTTCTGATTTTCCACGTAATTATTGAGCGCCGCGTTCAGCGTAACCGCCTTGATCCCAACCCCATTAACCTTTGCCGCAAAGGCTTCTTTAGGGGAAGCCGCATATGAAGAAACAGCCGAAAACAACGCAATGGTTACAATTGCTATTGCCGCGAACCAAACATTTTTAATACGCATAACATCTCCTTTTTTATGGCCAGTTTAAGATATCTAGCCATTGAATTTTTATTATCTCATTTTTATAAATAAAATTCAATACAATTTTCTACCTGGATATTTCCAGGATCTTGTATTTCAATACACCCGC
>Ga0172370_10011023_pt1 | contig 10256 bp, 11 predicted proteins | sample LakKiv5m_FD_114538 | JGI IMG/M metagenome (GOLD analysis project Ga0172370, IMG submission 114538) | Freshwater microbial communities from Kabuno Bay, South-Kivu, Congo - kab_022012_11.5m | ecosystem: Environmental > Aquatic > Freshwater > Lake | place: Democratic Republic of the Congo...
AAGCTCTTCCGGTACCGGATATAAATATAGGATTATCTTATCCCCTGGGGTCCACATTCTATGTCCTCGACTTAAAAAAACTCAAATGTCAAAAATCAAAACTCAAATCTGAAACTAAAAACTCAAAACTTCCCGTCATTCGTTTTGGGATTTGCGTTTACGTTTTGAGCTTTGAATTTTGAGCTTTGACTTTTCTTCAGGAGCCGCTCCGCGTTCTTGTGAAAGAGATGCTCGCGTGCCGTGCGGTCTCCTTCTGTCGCAAGAAGCGCCTTGGCAAGCGGGATGGCGAACGGGAAAAAAGGCCAGTCCGAACCGAAAAGGACCTTCTCGTATCCCGCGATGCGCAGGATTGATTTGATGATTGCCGGTGTCTGACCGCTTACTTCCATATAGACATTCCCGCGTTCCGCCGCTATCCGGGCGGCATCCTCCCAGTCGTTGATTGCCGCATGGCCGAAGATGAATGTCATGCCGGGATTCTCCGCAATGACCCGTACATAATCCTTGTATTGCACGAAGTGCCCGTGCCACCGAGGCGCGATGGGACTCAGGCCGGTATGGAAAAGGGTCGGCAGACGGTGCCGTGCGGCAAGCCGGTATACCCCGCGGTATCCCGGATGGACGGGGCGCGACATCTGTATCTGGGGATGCACCTTGAGTCCGCGCGCTCCCTTGGCCAGATAGGAATCAAATTTTTCTTTTTTCCGCCAGTCAAGCGCATGGAGCGAAGCAAAGGGAATAAGCCTTTTTCTGCTTTCCGGCTTCTTTGCAATGGCATCCAGTATGGTGTCGGAGTTATGGGAAAGCACCGGAAAGTCTATGGGAAGGACGACGGCTCTCGTTATCCCCATCCGGTCCATCTCCGCAAGCATGTTGGGAATGGTATGGGAAGCGGAGTACCCGCGCGTATCGACGGCAGGCCGCACGAGCTCACGCCTCCCCTTCTGCGCATTCTCCGGCAAAAAATCGCGGGCCGTGTAATGGTCGAAGTCGAAGGGATTGCCCGTCTCCGGGAAGATGTGATGCACCTGCGGTGTTTTTTTCCAGAGGTCTATGGGGCGTGTGAAAAGATAGTTCCATCCGAGATGGGTATGAAAATCGACGGCAGTGTCCAGGACGCCCTTTTGCAGCCGGAGGAGTCCTTTTTCCAGCTGGAAATACGGAAGGCGACGTAAATCCGATACGTCCTTAAACCGCGACATAGGTCAGGATGTCCCGGGGCGAATCCGCGATGCGGGTGGGCTTGGCATCGGTGAGCGATTGTCTTGTATTGAAGCCCCAGGTAACAGAAATAATGTCCAAGTTGCATTTCTTGCACGCGGCGATATCCCGCGTCTCGTCGCCGACATATACCGCGCCCGCAAGGTCTATTCCCTGCTCTTTCGCCATGTTCCGGAGCGCCGTGTCCTTGCCGAAGAGGTTGCGCTCGCTATGGACGAACCGGAACATCGTCAGGTTATTGTTTTTCAGAAACGCGTCCAGGTTCTTCGGGGAGTTGGACGACAGGATACCAAGGCGGACCCCCTTCCGGGACAAGGCCTCCAGGACCTCGGCCATGCCTTCGTGAAGTTTGACACGCTCCATGTTGGCGTGCATTTCTTCCTGGGAACGGGTGATGAGGACGGGCAGCTTCAGAAGAAGAAAATGGTACTTGGCCATGAGCTGCCAGTGTGACAGGCTGCGAAGCGCATCGAACTCCGCCTGATCCATGGCCTTGATGCCGTAGTCGGGACCGAGCTTATTGATGACCTCGAGGATGACGGGCAGCGTATCCCCGAGTGTCCCGTCGAAATCAAAAATGACGGTCGTCTTGTTATGGAGGGCTCCCGTGTCGGTTTGGTTCGATGTGTCCATGACGATATACTGTACAATTGTACTATATGATGGCCGATTTGCTTAAACTGGATTCCGGACTCACCCTGTTTATCAGCGGCCACATACCCCATACTACCCTTCTTGACGCGGTTTTCTCGTTCCTATCCTTCCAGGGGATAACGGTCGCGATATGGCTCCTTATCGTGACATTCCTTGTCTTCATGGAAGAGCGCCGCGACAAGCGGTTCATCTGGTATTTCGCGGGGTCGCTCCTTGCGACGTTCGTCATAACAAGCATCGTCCTCAAGACGACCCTGCCCCGCATCCGTCCGTACATGCGCGTCCCCATGGCGGCGTCCTGCCCCGTTGATTCTTCCTTTCCGTCAGGCCATGCTGCGGTTGCCTTCGCTGCCGCGACGATGCTCGCTTTCTATGATAAAAAGCGGCGGTGGATATACTATGGCCTGGCGTTTTTCATCTCGCTTTCGCGCATCTATCTGTATTGCCACTACCTCCTGGATGTGGTCGCGGGAGGGCTCGTGGGAGGCGCGATATCGCTTATGGTGTCCCGGATACATATGTCCCATAATACGAAGCGGAGCCGTGTTCACAAAAAGTGAACGAATCAAGCATGGACTTCGGCTTTCGGCAGTTCTGCCGCAGGCAAAATGAAGAAGAATGCATTTCCTTTCCCCTCTTCGCTCTCGACGCCAACCTCGCCGCCGCACCGCTCGATATTCATCTTGACCGAAGCCAAGCCAAGTCCCGTTCCCTTTGCCCCGCCCTCACTATGACGCTTCAGACGACCGAACTTAAGGAATAATTTTTTCTGATCGTCTGGCGATATGGCAACGCCATCATCCTGCACGATATATTTAACCCGTTTCCCTCCATCTACAGCTTCTGCACGTACCTGGATGTGCGGATGTTCCCCTCCGTATTTGACGGCATTCGAAACATAATTCATGAGTACCATTTGGACGATTTCGGAACGTGCGACTAAATTGGGTGTTTCCGTGGGAAGGACGATTTCGCATTGCTTTTGCCTTCTGAACTGGCCAAGGCTCATTTCGATATTCTTGATGACGCTCTTCATGTCGACCGGCGAGACGATCACCTTTTCATTCATGGCATGCATGAAGTCAAGGTATTCTTGTGCAAGCTCGGTCCCGCTGTCGGACGTGCGCACAATCCGCTCCAACCATTCCACCGCTTCTGCTCTTGGTAGATTCTCTGCTGCCTGCAGCATCTGGGCGTATCCGCGCGCGGTCGTGAAATTGCCTCTTAGGTCATGTGCGAGTATGAGCGCGGTTTCTGTTGCCGTGACGGCACGTTCTTCGAGTTGGACGACGGCGCCCGTTATATCGGTTGCCACGGTCTCATAATGAAGTGGTTTGCCGCCGGCGTCGAATGAGGCGATAGTCGTTAACTGATACATCTTCCCGTCTACACCTTTGACGGTAGATACGCCTGTCGGATGCTCGGGCGTGATGGTCCCGATATGTGCGGCCATCTGCTTGCGAAGCTCGGGTCCTTGGACGAGATGCTGGAGACCCGTCCGATCCGCGGAAACAGGAGTTTGTCTTGTCACTCCGATCATATCCAGCGCTTGCGGGTTTGCATCGACGACCTTGCCCGATCTGCCATCGATCGCCAGGAAAGGCATCTTGAGCCTTGTGAAAGCAGCCTTCGGCGTTGCCTCGACGGCTGGTCTTCGCATTTCGGCAACGGGTTGGGATACGACTTGGACTTCGGCCATGAATCCAGTGTATCAAAAAAGTGAAGCTTGCTCAAGCGCCGAAGGCGGGAAGCGTGAAATAGAACGTGGCCTTCCCCGTCAACTCCCGTGCTCTCCACCCCCGCCGTTCCGCCCATGCGGGCGACAACGCGCGAGACGGTCGAGAGCCCGAGCCCCGTGCCTTCTACATCCGATGAGTGGAGCCGTGAAAAGGGTTTGAAAAGTTTGCCCTGGTCTTCCGGCCTGATGCCCGGCCCGAAATCCCGCACGCTGCACCTGACCATGCCGTCGGGCATGACATCGGCTGTCACCTCGACCCGGGGCGATTGGCCGCCGTATTTCAGGGCATTCCCGATGAGATTCGCCATGACCCGCTCGACCCATTCGGCATGTGCAATCACATGGGGCATGTCCCGCTGTATCGAAATCTGCCCCCCGACCTTTTCGGCAAGGACAGCCACTTCCTGCATCGTCATCTGCGCGGACAGTTCCAAATCCGTATCTCCTGATTTTATCTCCGTCCTGTCTATGCGGGAGAATGCAAGGATGTCGTCGATGATTCTGGTGCCGCGCAGAGCTGACTGCATCGCCATTTCCAGGTTGACCTTGTTTTGTTCGACGGTCATGGCTGGCATGTCAAGGACCAGCTCCAACATACCCGCTATCGCGTGAAGCGGATTTTTCAGGTCATGTGCCGCCGTTGCGGCGAATGCGTCCGAATCCCTGAGTTTGGCCTGCAGGTCAAGAATCATCTGCTCCCGCGCGTCCCGCCGGGCTATCTGGGACGTCATGTCCGCGGCTACGATCTCTATCTCGGCGAGCGTGCCGTCAGGACGGAATAATCCGACGGTATCGATACCGTAGATGCTGTCCCCCACAGACAGGGGCATGGTCGAGCGCGGTTTGTCGGGCGTCAGACGGGAGGCTTGTGACTGAAGCAGGGTAAAAGTTATCTCATCCGGGAGACGCGCGCGCAGGTCTGTCGGCAGGGCGCCGTCGGGACGGGGGAAAACAGCATCGAAAGACGCATTGCCGGCGATGACGGAGAGATCCGGCCCGAACCTCGCATGCATCATGCCGCGCCTGTCAAAGGCGTCCCTCTGCGAGCATTCCGGTATCGGCAGGCGTTCTTTTGCCATACGGAGAGAATTATACCATAAAATAGCCTATAGTACAATATGGAGCGGTTACTATTCTTCTTTCGCTGTACGAAGAAATGTGTCGGGGTCATGCGCGGGGTCCCGTATCCTGGAGGCTTTTGCAAGGATGAGCCGCTCCCATTCCCGCGCCCGGGAGATGTCGGTTTTGCGCCCGTCAAGCTGCACCTCATTTATGTTCCCTTTTTTGTCAACACGCACAATGCATAGGTATTCATCGTCCCATATCCCGAAATCAAGCTCGGGGACGGCATCCCGGACGTCAGATGCCCATACAAGATAGGTTTGGATTCCTGCCTCGGTATCCGACCGGATCTGGTCTCTTAGTGTCTTCCGCTTAAGGTCGCGCGCCCTATCCACGATGAAAACGCGCACGAATGATTTGACCCGGCAAGCCGCCCTGCGCGCTTCCTCATAATACGGACCCTGGGTATCCCATTCGGCGATGCCGGTGAAAAACGTGCAAAAGCCCCGTTTGACGAGGTTACGGAAGTGAAACACACCCTCATCGTAGATTTCCTCCGGTGCAAGGTATACCACCTCTTCCTGCGCGCTTCCCTTCCGGTACGCGAGTGAGAAGAGTTCTTTGCGGTGGGCAAGATACCGCTGATACAGGGTCAGGTCCAACCGTGATTTGCAGAGTTCCAGGACGAGCGGAAACTCGTTGAGGTTGACCTCGCTGTTGAGATGGCCTGCGCGGCGGACGCAGATGACCGATGCGTCAAGAGCCCGTGCAAAAAGCAAAGAATGGTTCTTGGAAACATAGGGGTCCGCATCGGAATACAGGGCATAGGAAACGGGGATCCTTTTTTTCAGAAACCCGAAATCGAAATCCGTTTTGTAGAAGGATGCGTTGGTATGGTCAAACTGCCACTCGTTCTTTAGGGAATCCAGGAAGGGGCTGACGAAGATGGCGCTGTCCAGTTCAAGCCGGAACCGGGAGACGGCATGGAGTGCGAAAACCGGCCCGAGGGAATGGGCGACGATCACTGTCTTCTCCCCTTTCCCGATGTGCGGCATCACCTGTTTCTCGAATGCGGAAAGCCAGGTAGCCAGGCTTTGGTTGCGCGGCGGAACGGATGCGCCTGCGCGGGTCAGTTCATCCCAGTCATCGACCGGGAAACGCGGAGCGATGACCGTCTGTCCGAGCGCCGTCAGCTTCTCGGAAAGGGCCGGGAACCAATTGCCTTCGGGGCTTCCGAACGCGCCGTGCAAAAGGATAAATTTCATGCAAATAGTACTATTTAATTTATTGAACGGATGTGCGTATGCGGGCCTTTTTGACAGTTATTTTTCCTCGTGCTGGCAGCAGCAGCCGCCCTCGTTTTCATCGTGCCCTCCGCAACAGTTCACTTTCTTACCCGATTCGTCATATTCGTATATCTCGCCCTCTTTTTCATCCAGGACCTTGAGGTGAGACTTGTCGCAAAAAGGCTGGTTCTTGGATAACCCGCACATGCAGATGAAAACCGATTTCTTCTGCGGCTTTAACTCAAAAGGGCCCTTCGCTGTTTTCTCGACTATTCTGGACATAGGAATGAATAAAATTGATAATGCATGGGAAACCTATTCTTATTATATCGTCTTGTCAACGCTATAGAAACGGACGCGGTCCCCGCGGAACATGAGGTCTATCTCCCCCGTCGCGCCGTTGCGGTGCTTGGCGATGAAAAGCTTGATCAGGCGCTTGCTCTGGTCGAGGAGATCCTCGCTCTCGTCTTCGAAATAAAGGAACATGACGACGTCCGCATCCTGTTCGATGGCACCGCTCTCACGCAGGTCGGACAACTGGGGTTTCTTGGTGTTCCTTTGTTCGATGGCGCGCGAAAGCTGTGACAGGGCGATGACCGGGACATGCAGTTCGCGGGCAAGATTCTTGAGTCCCTGGGAAACGAATGAGACTTCTTGGACGCGGCTTTCGAAACGCCGCCCCGAGTCGGCAAGCTGCAGATAGTCGACGATGATGAGCTTGACGTCATGCTCTGCCTTGAGCTTGCGGGCCTTGGTGCGCATCTCGAGGATGGATATGCCCGGCGTGTCATCGATGAAAATCGGGGCCTCGGAAAGATCCCCCATCGCTTCGGTCAGTTTCTTGTAGTCGTCATCCGACAGCTTGCCCGTCTTGAGGCGCCACGCATCGATGTCGGCGCGGCCGACGAGGAGACGGTCAACAAGCTCCTCCTTGCTCATCTCAAGCGAGAAGAATCCGACCGGGATCTTTGATTGCAGAGCGGCGTTGGAGGCAATATTGAGCGCGAATGTTGTTTTCCCGATACCCGGACGGGCCGCAAGCACGATGAGATTGGAATCCTGCAACCCCGCCAGCTTGTTGTCGAGCTCGGTGAAGTGAGTCGGGATGCCGCGCAGATTGCCGCCGTTTTTCATGAACTCCTCCAACCGCTCGAAACTGGTCGAAAGAATCTCTTTGAGGGGGATAAAATCCCGGTGGTTTTGTTCCTGGGACAGGGCAAAAATCTGGGATTCGGCCTGGTCCAAGAGTTCCTTGATGTCACCCTTTTCGTCGAATGCGTGCGAGATGGTACGGGATGCGGTCTCGATGAGCTTGCGCTTGGTGTAATGGCCCTTCACGATCATGCCGTACTGTTCGATATAGGCGGATGATGGCACGGTGTTGATGAGATCGGAAAGGTATGATGCGCCGCCCATCCGCTTAAGATTGCCGTCCAGCTGCAGTTGGTTTTTAAGCGTGATGACATCTATCGGTTTCTGTTTCTCGAAAAGGCTTATCATGGCGGCATAGATGTACTGGTGCTCCACGGCGTAGAAGTGCTCGACACGGAGGAATTCGGCGACGATGTTCATCGCGGAAGAATCGACCAGCACTGCACCGAGGACCGATTTCTCGGCTTCCAGATCCTGGGGTGGAACCTTGAGTGCGTCTGAAGCGATGGACACGGGAATGATAAAAACGTATTAACGCAAATGCTCAGCCTGTCGGATTCAAGAGAACGACCTTGAGTTCTTCACCGAACTCCTCCCGCTTGGCGACGAACTTATCCATGGGAACGACCTGTTCGGCTCCTATCTTGCTGACAAAATCCGACAAGGGTGCGAGTTGTTCGAAATCGGGGGTCGGTTTCTCGGGACGGTAATGCATCGGGATGACGACTGAGGGATCGACTTTCTTGATGAGACCAAGCGCCTCTTCGCCATCGATGGTATAATGCCCGCCGACCGGTACCAGGAGTATATCGACATCCCCTATCTCCTCCAGGAATGCGTCGTCGGGAACCAGTCCCAGATCTCCGCAGTGCAGGACGGATACCCCGTCGCCCTCGATCTTGTACATGATATCAGTCCCCCGCTCTTCACCTTTTTTCTTGTCGTGATAGGTCGCGAATCCGCCAATCCGCACGCCGAGCCGTTCGAACTGCCCGGGCCAGTCGAGGATAAGCGGTGATCCGCCTATGTTTTCCGTGGCGTTGTGATCACGGTGCGCATGCGAGACAGTCACGATGTCCGCGTCGGTCTTCCCGAATTTCATGCCGACCATCTTGGCATCGAAGGGATCGGTAACCACTTTCGCATCCTTGGTCTTGATAAAAAACGAGGAATGTCCGATGTATTTGATTTCCATAGTGCATTTAAGATAGCAAACCCGAGCCGAAATATCAAACTGATAATTACTTGCAGATGTACTTCTGGATGCGTTCCCGGTCCGTCTCCCCCAACCTGTCGAACTGTTTCAGGAGATTGCCCCATGTGCTGTCAAAGATGAAATCTCCGACGACCGTTGCCGACTTTGAGGCGGTATCTGCGATGACCGTCGTCGCCTGGTTGACGATGTTGGTCACCTGCGTCTGCGTTGTCGTAGTCGCGGTGTCAACCAGTTTGGTCGCGTTCTGGGCCAGCTCCTTTTTCTGTGCCTCGGCAACCGTCTTGACTCCATTTATGGCATAGGTCTCTATATTGTTCTTTTTTTCACCGAGGACCGCACCCTGTTCCCGGATCTGGCGGAAGTACCCCATCGCAAGCCCGGTCACTACAAGAACGGCGAGCGCGGCGAGGCGGAGTTTGGAAATAGGAGGTTTTTTTGCGTCTGCCTCTGTTTTGATGATGCTCATGACTATCCTTATTGTACCACCCTCTTTGGCCTGCCGAGACGTGGATAATCGTCCTTTTTTTATGGTAAAATAGAAGCTGTTTTCTGGTGACCGTAGCTCAACCTGGTTAGAGCGTCGCCCTGTGGAGGCGAATGTTGCGGGTTCAACTCCCGTCGGTCACCCCCGTTTCACCCGTGCCGGGTTCCCCGCCTAATGCGGCGGGACTAACTCTCCGTAAGACTTGCTTCGCTCGTCAACGGAGAGTTGAGCAACTTCCGTCGGTCACCCATCGTGAATCCGGAAAAGTGAATGCCATATGCATAATTTTTCAATAGTGATTCCCCTGCATAATGAAGAAGAACATCTGATGACCTCGCTTTCTCTTCTTGTCTCAAAACTCAAAGAAAGGAATGCGCGGGAATGGGAACTCATCCTTGTGGAGAACGGCAGCACCGACGGTACATGGGACAAATGCAGGGAAGTACAACTGTCCGATTCGTCTCATATTAAAATATGCAGGGTATCCGAAGCCAGCTACGGCAAGGCACTCAAGGAAGGGATACGCCGCGCGACCAAAGAGAACATCATCATCTTCAACATCGACTTCTGGGACGTGGCGTTCCTGGAACAAAGCATGGACCTCAAGAGTGATATAGTGGTCGGCTCGAAGACCCTCATAAGCTCCCGCGACCTTCGCCCCCTCCACCGGCGGCTCACGACGTATGTCTTCAACTCTTTCCTGCGCGTCATCTACAACTTCCCCGGGACGGACACGCACGGCATCAAAAAACTGCGGACCCTGACCGTCCGCCCCATCGCCCTGGACTGCTATCCCCTTCATGAGCTCTACGACACGCAAATAGTCCTTCGCGCGTGCAAGAAAAAACTCCTGTATACCGAGCTCCCCGTCACCGTCAGGGAGATGCGCCCCACCCGCTATCAGGCGTCCCGTCGCATCTTCAATGTCGTGCACGACCTCCTTGTCATTTTCAAATACCGCTATCTATGAGGGCCCCTGTCACCGCCGATGATTTCGGGCTCACGGTCGAATCCACGAAGACAATCTTCGATCTCGTCCAAGCCAAGAGGATCGATCACGTGTCCCTCCTGGTCAATGCGCCGGAAACAAAACGCGCGATTGCCCTGATACGGAGATACCGTCTCCCCAACATCGGGCTCCATTTCAACCTCATCGAGGGCGGGCCATTGTCGGAACCCGGGCGCATCCCTTCCCTGGTCGACGAAAAAGGAAGGTTCCATCCCCTCCCCGTTTTCCTTTTGAAGCTTCTTCTTCGCCGGATAAATATGGATGAGGTAAAAACAGAATTGCATGCACAGTTATCCGTTTTCAGGAAGAATGCCATTCCCTGCGCGTTCATCAATTCCCACCAAAATACCCATTATTTTCCTCCCGTCGAATCAATCGTCTTTGATGCCGCGAAAAAATATAAGATACCTTTCGTCAGAAATAGGGGCAGCATC
>Ga0172370_10011024_pt1 | contig 10255 bp, 7 predicted proteins | sample LakKiv5m_FD_114538 | JGI IMG/M metagenome (GOLD analysis project Ga0172370, IMG submission 114538) | Freshwater microbial communities from Kabuno Bay, South-Kivu, Congo - kab_022012_11.5m | ecosystem: Environmental > Aquatic > Freshwater > Lake | place: Democratic Republic of the Congo...
GAGGCCGCGGTCGGGCGTTCCGGGCGACTCCGACACCACGGGACTCCACAGGCCGTGGACGCGGAAACCCGAATAGCGGCCGGCCGATTCGGCGTAGTAGATCTTGTCTCCCGGTCCGCCGGCGAACCACATCTTGACGCGGCCGCCGTCCGTCATGGCCGTCGGATAGCTTTCGTAGTCGTTCGCCCGGCCGAGTCCTCCGACGGGTCCGCGGTATCGAAGCCACAGATCGACTCCGCCGACGATCCGCCGCGCGACGCGGACCTCGCCGGGCTGCAGGAAAGGGCTGCCGCCCCCTACGGCGCGCGCACGGACCATGTAGTCGCCGGCGGGCGGCACGACCCGCCAGTGATACCCGTGGTTGGCGCCGCGGATGGTCGAATCGTTCGCGGGTACGTCGGGGCGCGGTTCGTCCGCCGTCACGTATTCATCTGCCCACAGTCCGGCCCGCGCACCGGAAGAGTCCAGCCGGAACACCTCCACGTAGACGCGGATGGAAGCCGAATCGCCCGGAACGGCCGCCCATCCATGGACGCCGTCGGGGCGGTCGACGCCGTCGATCCAGCCGCGGGGCGTCTGTGCGAGGGCCGGCGCAGTACACAGGAGTCCATAGAACGACACCCGTGCGGCAGCGGATACCCGCGAAAGGCCCGAGCGCATGCGTGGAGCGTACACGGACAGGGCGACCGGCTGCAAGCCAGGACCAACGCAATCAGGATTCCAGGAGCGGTATCGGAGAGTCGGGGCTTGGACGGCAGTGCCTTGCCGTACCGCTACAGCTTCACGTCGACGACGCCGCCGGCCGGGTTGAAGACGTTGTCCTCCTCGCCCGTGACCGCGCGCATCGGGTCGCTGCCGGACACCTGCATGGTCTTGAGCACGTCGGTCCACGAGCGGCTGCCGCCGACGCCGGCCGCGCCCAGGATGTAGCTCGCGGTCACCTGGCCCGCCCGAGTCCACGCGGCCGGCAGACCGTTGACCACGACGTCGAGGTTGCGCGAGCCGCCCGGGTGCATCTCGAGGAAGTCGACGTCGTAGTAGTTGTAGGAGACGCACGAGTCGAAGAAGAACGTCTGGTACCGGTCGGGGAAGTTGCGCGCCCCGTAGTCGACGGGCTCGAGCGGTCCGTGGCCGAAGTGCGAGTGGCCCGAATACGAGAAGATGTCCGCGTGCCAGAATGCCTCGAGATAGCGGTTGCGCGCGGCGTCGCGCCAGTCCCAGCGCCCGTCCTCGTTGCCGTAGTACGTGCGGATCTCAAGGGTCATGCTGCGCTTCTGCCCCTTCCACGTTGCGGTGGCGGGCGTCTGCCACACGATCCATCGCTCCAGCAGCTTGTCGCGGGCCTGGCGCAGGAGATCCTCGCGGCGCGCCCGGTCGACTCCGACCGCCCTCGGCCAGCCTTTGCCGTCGACGAGCCAGTTCGCGAGGTCCTCGTACGTGACGCCGGCGAGGTGCGTGCCGGCCACCGTGAAGTCCAGCAGCATCGCGAAGGGGCGCGTTTCCACGACGGCCAGCCCGGGCGCGGCCTTGCGCAGCGAGCGGAGCATCCGGGCGTATTCGACGAGTCCCGTGTCCCGCGGATTCGCGCTGTCGTCGTCCACGCCGAAGAACGCGTAGGAGACGAGTTTCGTGCGGTCGGTGCCGAAGCCCCAGAGCCGGTCGTACTCGGGGTAGACCGTGCGGACTGCCGCCACCGGCACGAGCCTGGCGCGCACGGTGAGGAACCGACGGTCGTAGTCGGTCTGCGAGATCTGCGTTGCCGGAGACGCGACGCTCCGCGCGGCGGCGTTCAGGGCGTCCAGTTCGGTCTTCTGCAGCGCCTTGCACGGAGGGTTGGACGGGTCGAAGTCGAACCAGAGCGAATCGGGTTCCACATCCGTGTCGTCGGCGCACGCCGCGCGCAGTTCCTCGGCCCGCGCGACGTAGTCCCCGAAGAACACCACGAAAGCGAAGTCGGTCTTCTTGAAACTCCTGGCGACCAGAGCGCGGTCCCTGTAGTGATAGGCCACGCGCTCGACGTTCGCGACGATGGTCTTGCCGTCGGCGGCGACGACCTGCAGCGGCGTGCGCTTGAAGTTGGACGGATCGACGTTGCTGCGGGCACCGCGGTCGCGCAGCGACATGCCCGGCCAGTGCAGCAGCGAGCCCAAGGCGCTCTTCACCTGCGCCCGGATGACGCGCTGCACGGTGGCGGTGTCGGCGTCCGCCGGGACGTAGACGAACGCGTCCCAGTCGATCTGGCGCACCACCGACGTGGCCGAGGAATCGACCTTCGAGTCGTCGACCTGCTCCCAGACGGGGTCGTCCGCAGGGGGCCCGAGTGGATCCGTCTGCGGCGGGAGCTGCACCGCGGGGCCGCCGCATGCGACGACCACCCAGGGCAGCAGCACCTTCACACGGTTCTTCATCTCGCACTCCTGCGACGGACCCGGGCGTTTCCTGCCGGCGCGCGCATCGCACTGCCGGCATCCGGGGGCCGATGGCGCGAGCCTACACCCCTCGTCCCAGGTATGCCAGTGCGCTCCCGATGGCAGCATTCTCCGGACCCGAACATGCTTTCTGTTTAGAAGTAAATCCCGACCTGCGCGAACACGCCCGCCGGCGACACGCCGTACTCGCTCCGGATGCCGAGGCTCGACACGGCAGACTGGAACGCGGGGCTCTGCGTGAACACGTCGGCGAGTCCGAGCGACCGCAGTGCCGAGGGATCGGCGCCCGCGCCGAAGGGCAGGAACGCTCCCGCCCACGCGATGACGTTCTGCTCCAACCAGTATTCGATCGCCGGCATCGCGACGGCGCTCGGGTCGACCAGGTTCCCGATCACCACCGCTTGAATCGACAGCAGTTCTGTCGCCGCGTACGCCGCAACGACCCCCGCATAGTGCCGCCCCGCGCCGAACACCTCGCCGCGCACGACACGATCGCTCCGCATCGTCGCGAGATACCCTTCCGGCCGCTCCGCACCCCAGCCGTTGAAGTAATACTCTGCCAACAGAATCCACTTGTCGGTCGGCTTCCACTCCGCGCCCGCGACGGCGCGCACGAAAAGCGCCCCAACACCGGGCGATCCCGAGTCCAGCCCGCGCAGCGGCCAGGTCACAGCCGCTTCACCGTGGATGCCCGCGGGCCCGAGGTCTCCGGCGAAATCCGCACCGAGGACGGCGTCGCGCACGTACTTCGCCGCGGAGAGCGAGAAGTCGAAACCGGCCAGATTCGTACGGGCGCGCAGCACGCCGCCCTGGTCGGCCGCGTTGCGCTGAGGCAGCCACAGCAGGTCGACGCCCGACGTGTCGCCCAGCGGCACCGAAAGCCGCACCGCGTCCACGCCGCGGCGCACCTCGCGGTCGATGTCCGTGGGCGAGAACGGCGAGAGCAGATCCGTCGGGTTCCACAGGCGCCCCGTGCCCCACGAGAGCACCTGCCGGCCGACGGTGAGGTCGCCGAACGGCAGATTCGCCCTGATCGCGAGCAGATCCAGATTGTGCGTCGCCTGCAGGCCTCCCTCGGACAGCAGCACCGGGTCGAAGTCCACGAGCCGCCGGCTCGCAGCCTGCACCGTCCCGCTCTGAGGCAGGACGAGACCGCCGCCGGTCAGCCCGGCCTCCGACGCCGCCAGCATCGACACCTGCCAGCCCGCCTGCAGTTCCAGCCGCCCGCCCCAGACCAGCCGCCCCCACGCCCGCACCGTGTGCGCGGAGAGCGCCGCGTCGCGCGGCAGCGACGGCGTGCCCGGCACCAGCGATGCCAGCGCCTGCGTGCCCTGCACCAGCCCTTCCGGAAGGCGCAGCCACTCGCCCAGCGTCTTGTAGAAAGCCCTCCCCTCCAGCACCGCGGAGCCGTCGTCGCGCGTCCAGAGTTCCCGCGCCGACGCGGTCGAAGTGCAAAGCACAAGGACAACGGCGAGAGCGGACCGCAAGGCGACCCTAAGCCGACTGCGCCGCCGCTGCACCGCGGCGTTCGTCGGAGGCCACCTTCCCGTCCACGAGCCGAACCACGCGCTCGGCCCGCTCCAGCACCATCGGGTCGTGGGTGGAGAAGACGAACGTCACGCCGCGCTCGCGGTTCAGCTCGTGCATCAGGTCCACCAGCGAGCGCCCGGTGGCCTGGTCCAGGTTCGCCGTCGGCTCGTCGGCCAGCACCACGGCGGGCTCGCACGCGATGGCCCTCGCCACCGCGACGCGCTGCTGCTGACCGCCGCTCATCTTCGGCGGACGCTTGTCGCGCAGCTGCGCCAGCCCCATGCGCGCGAACAACTCGTCCACGCGCCGCCGCCGCTCCATGGCCGGCACGCCGCGCAGCTCCAGCACGTACTCCGCGTTCTCCATCGCGCTGAGCACCGGAATCAGGTTGTACGCCTGGAACACGAAGCCGATGCGATCGCGTCTCAGATCCGCGAGCGCCGGCGCGCCCAGCGAGGCCAGGTCGCGCCCGTCCACGCGGATGGTCCCCGCCGTCGGCAGGTCGAGCGCACCCAGCAGATTCAGCAGCGTCGACTTGCCGGATCCGCTGGGACCCGCGATGGCCATGAACTCGCCTTTCTCCACGGCGAGATCCACGCCCCGCAGCGCGTGCGTCGTCACCTGCCCGCGATCGACATAGTCCTTGACGACCCCCACGGCTTCCAGGACCGGCATCGCTTCTCCTAGGCAGCCCGCAGCGCTTCCGCCGGGGCGATGCGCGACACGCGCCACGCCGGGTACAGCGCCGTGAGCAGAGTCACCACGTAGACGAGCGCGGCCGAGCGCAGGCCGTCGGCGGGCGAGAACCGCGTGAGGAACGCCGTCCTCATGACGGAACCGGCATATTCGAACGCCTCGCTCTTCATGCTCTTGCCGAAGTCCATGAGCGGCCGCTCCGAGCCGAGCCAGGTCAGCGCGAGCCCCGCCGCCAGGCCCGCCGCCACGCCCAGCGTCGCAATCCAGAACGCCTCGCCCAGCACAAGCGCCACCACGCGCCGCGGCCGCGACCCGATGGCGCGCATGACCCCGAACTCGCGCGTGCGCTCCAGGACGCTCATGAGCATCGTGTTCATGATCCCAAGCGAAACGAGCAGGAATACGAACAGCGACACCACCGTCATGAGCTTGCCCATCATCTTCTCCATGGCGGCGAGCGCAGGCATAAGGTCGGCCCACGTGACCACCTCGGGCCGGGCCCCGAGCTGCGCCCGCACGGAATCGGCCACCGCGGAGGCCGAAGCGGCGTCGTCGAGCTGGATGACGACCTGGTGCCCCGCGTCGCCCAGGCCCGCGAGGCGCTGCGCCGCCGCGGCGGTGATCAGCACCTGCCCGCGCCCGACGGTGGGCGAAAGAGCGTGGAAGACGCCCCGCACGCGGAACAGATCGGCCCCCACCTCGCCGTCGGCGCGCTGCACCATGAGACGCAGCTTGTTGCCGACGTCCAGGTGCAGCGTTTCCGCAAAGCGATCGCCCAGCAGCACTCCGCGATCGTCGCCGGTTGCAAGACGGCTGCCCTTTCGTACATCGCCTGCGTACGCGGAGAGCGATGGCTCGACGGCAGGATCGACGCCGTGCACGACGACGCCGTGGCTTCCGTGCGCGCTCGCCGCCAGCGCCCGCGTCGCCACGCGCCAGCCCGCCTGCGTCCCCGCCGGGAGCCGCAGCGACGCGAGGAGCTTCGCCGGATTCTCCAGGGATTGCGAGACGTTGCGCCGCAGCCGCCAGCCGGGCGCGGTCACCTCGACGTGGCCCATGCCCAGGTTGTCGAGCTGGTTCTTGGCGTCGCTCATGATGCCGTGCACCAGCCCGCCGTAGAACACGACGACGAACAGGCCCACGCCCACGGCGCAGATGTTGACGAGGCTGCGGCGCCGGTTGCGCCACAGGTCGCGCCACGCGATGCGCAGAAGCGTCCGCATCACACGGACCTCGTGGCCTCGGCGGGCTGCAGCCGCGAGGCGCGAAGGGCCGGCAGCAGCCCGCCGGCGAGCACCGTGAGCAGCGACACGACGGCCGCGTTGCGCAGCGCGGAGGGCTGCAGGTGCAGCTCCAGCACCGTCGGCAGCCGGATGCCCATCACGTCCATGCCCTGCGTGAGCCCTCCGATGTGTATGCTGCCCGCACCGAGCACGAGCGCCGTCGCGATGCCCGCGCCCAGCGCGAAACCGATGGCGCCCTGCAGCAGCGCTTCCGTGACCACCAGCCCTAGGATGCGCGAGCGCCGCGTGCCCACCGACGCCATGACGCCGAACTCGCGCGTGCGCTCGAAGGTCGCCATGGTCATGGCGTTGAACACGCCCAGCGCGGCGATGACGAACACCACGATGTCGATCCACTGCGAGCCCTTGCGCTTCTCGTCGATCATCCCCTTGAATTCGGGCATGATCTCGCTCCACCCGAGCGCCTCCAGGGTCGCGACGTCGAGCGCCGACCGCAGCGCCGCGACGGGGCCGGACACGTCCTCCTCGCGGGTCGGCAGGCGCACGACGATCTGGTGCACGCCGTCGCCCAGACCGAAGAACTCCTGCGCGTCGGCGATGCGCAGGAAGACGGCGCTGCCGTTCATCTCGCCGCTGCCGGCGTCCACGACGGCGCGCACGGTGTAGCGGTCGTTGGCGACCGACCCGTCGGCGGCCTGGCCCACGAGCACCAGCTCCGCGCCGGGCTCGACCTCGAGCATCTCCGCGACGCCCGTGCCCACGGCGATCTGGCGCGGGCTGGTGCCGTCCAGTGCCGCGCCGCGCACCACGGAGAGCAGCGGATCGCGATCCGGCTCCAGCCCGAGAACCGCCACGCCCGCGGACGAGGCGCGCGTCCCGGCGAGCCCGGAGCCCAGCACGCGCCGCGTGCTCGTCGCGCCGGGCAGCCGGTCCGCGAGCGTCGTCTCGACGGCGACGGGATTGCGCACGGTGTTGCCCAGCTCCGGATCCGCCTGCCAGCCGCGCCCGTGTACCTGCAGGTGCCCGACGAACTGCGTGGTCAGAATGCGGTTCAGTTCTCCGTACGCCGTTTCGGAATAGCTGTGCAGCCCCACGATGGCGCCGGTACCCAGCACCAGCGCCGACAGCGTCACGAGCGTGCGCCGGGGATTGCGCCAGAGGTTGCGCCAGGCGAGCGGCAGCACGGCTACCTCCCCGCTTCCAGCCGGCGCAGGCTGAAGGTGTCGTCCGCCACCGGCGTGTCGAACTCGATTTCCTCGTAGACCACGGCCGTTTCGCGCGCGGAGTCGGCCGGCGTCACGACCATGCGCGCCGGAAAATCGCGCCAGCCGACGCGCTTGAAGTCGCCGAACGCCATGCGGCGGGCCTGTTTGCCATCCTCGTCGAAGAACACCTGCTCGAGCGGCAGGCAGGTCTTCCGGTCGACGACCAGCTCGACGCGCCCCCACACGACCGCCGCGTCCTTCTTCGGCGTCAGCTCGACGCGCCAGGCTTCCGAGGCCTCGCGCCGCAGGATTTCCAGCACTTTCGCGTCGTAGTCGTCCGCCAGGCTGGAGCCTTTCACCAAGTCGTCGTTCGTGAAGTCGCTGCCCATCCAACTGTCGCCCATCATGCCGGACGGGAGCTTCATGACGCGCCCGGCCTGCGGCAGGTAGTTCCAGAGCTGCTTCTCGCGCTTGAGCGTCATGAGGCCGGTCTCGCGCGGGCCGCCCTCCAGCACGCGGATGAGCGCGTAGTCGCGGCCGCGCGTCCAGACCTTCATCTTCAGCTTGCGCGACCAAGCTTTCGTGCGGATGCTCATGGACATCGTGGCGACCGACGAGGCCCCCTCGAGCATCTGCTGCGTGCGCCGCACCAGCGCCGCAATGTCCGGCTTCTCCTGTCCCGACGGACACGGCGGCACGTCGGGCGGAGGCTTCTCGGCCGCCTGCGCGGAGCTCGAAACCAGCACCAGAACGAGGGGAAACGCAGTCATGTTGCGCCGCAGCATGAGCACCTCGCGCGGCCGCACCGCGCCGCGGGGACGCGACGTATAGCACCGTGGCGGGCGCGCAGCGGTGCAGGCGGCCATCGGCCGCCCACCCACGTGCGGCCGCAGGCCGCCGATCCGACGTGCGGCCACAGGCCGCCGCTCCGCCTGAGGCGTCAGTTCGCCGTCAGCGAAACGTCGTCCAGGTAGACGAATCCGCCTGTCGACGTCCCTCCCGTCTGCGAGTAAACGCGCGTTCCGATGCGGACGTAGGCGGCCCCGGTCGGCGCGGTCATCTGCCGCGCGATTTCCTGCCAGCCGGTCTGGTCGCCGGTGTACGTGCCTCCGTACGAGACCGAGCCCACGAGCACGTCGCTCGCGTCGTACCAGGCCACGATGACGTTGGTCTTGGCGTTCGCATTGTTGTCGAGGAACCAGATCGACACCGTGTAGCCCCTGCCGGCGACGACGCTCTGCCGCGCGCCCATGATCTCGACCAGCGCGTTGTTCGTGCTGTTGCGGGTCAGTTTCGCCGACGCGCCGCCGCCGTGGTGCTCGGCCATCGACCGCTCCACGACGACGCCGCCCGCATCCGAGTAGCCGTCGGGCTTCTCCGGCTGCCCGCTCCAGCGTTCCAGACCGCCGTTGGTGATCAGCACCGATGCCGTCCCGGGCACGACCGGGCTCGCGGCGATACCGTTGGCATCGCACGTGGTCCACGTCGCGCCGCCGTCGCCCGAGAACTGATAGACGAACCTCCACACGTCGAGAGTGAAGGTGACCTGCGCGGCATACTCGTCGCCTCCGCCCGACTCGCCGACGTAGGACGCATTGGCGCAGGTCAGGCTTGCCTGGCTTGTCGGCCAGGCAATCGCCGCCGAGGCGGTGCAGGCGCGGCCGCGCACTTCGGCGAGTTGTCCGGCCGCCTCGGTCTTGCCCGTGGACACCACGCGCCCGCGGACTTCCGCCGCAACTCCGGTTTCAGGCCAGATCGCGCCTGTCGTGAGCGCGCAGGCGTCCACGTGGACGTCGGCCACGCATGCGTTGGCGGACAGATGGTATCCGGTCGCGCAGGCGGAGCAGTCCGCCCCGGTCCGTCCCTCGATGCACTGGCTGCACGCCGCGCCGGTCCAATACCCCGTGCATGCGCAGGAATGGGTCCCGCCGGCGCCCGCGGTGCAGGCACCGTGGCCGTTGCAGGTATCGGACTGGCACGGATCGGCAATGCAGATTGCGGTATCCCCGGGGTCGGGAATGTAGCCCTGCGCGCACGCGTCGCACTGCCCGCCCTCGTATCCCGTCGCGCACTGGTCGCACGCCGCGCCGGTCCACGCCGTCGAGCACGTGCACTGGTGCGCGCCGCCCGCCAGCGGCGCGCAGGTTCCGTGCCCGCTGCAGGTATTGCCCGCGCAAGGGTCGGCAATGCAGCTCGCTGCGTTTCCGGGGTCGGGGACATATCCTTGCGCGCAGGTATCGCACGCCGCGCCCGAGTATCCCTGGGCGCAGGTGTCGCATGCGGCGCCGGCCCAGGTTCCGCTGCAGGTACACTGGTGCGCTCCGCCGGCGAGCGCCGTGCAAAGCCCGTGACCGTTGCAGAGATTGCCCGCACAGGGATTGGCGATGCACGTCGCGGTATTGCCGGGATCGGGAATGTATCCTTCCGCGCAAGTGTCGCAGGCCGCGCCCGAGTATCCCTGGGCGCAGGTGTCGCAGGTGCTTCCCGCCCAGGTTCCGGTGCAGGCACACTGCGCGGATCCGCCGGCGACCACGGTGCAGTCTCCGTGACCGTGGCAGGCATTGGCGGTACACGGATTCACGACGCACCGTCCGGTCTGCCCGGGATCCGCGACGTATCCCTCGTCGCAGGAGGCGCAATCCGTGCCCGAGTATCCCTGTGCGCACGACAGGCAGTTCGAGCCTGCCCAAGGCGTCTCGCACGTACACGTCGCGCTGCCGCCCGCTGCGACCGCGCAGGTCCCGTGGCCGTTGCAGGCATTGCCTTGGCAGGGATCGGCAACGCACGTCGAGGTTTGCCCCGGATCCGGCACGTATCCCTGCGCGCACGACGCACAGTTGGTGCCGGAGTACCCCGTCGCACACTGGTCGCAGCCGGCACCGGTCCAGTTGCCCGTGCAGGTACACTGGCGGCCTCCTCCGGCGAGCGCGGCGCACGAACCGTGCCCGTGGCAGGGGTTGCCGGCACACGGGTCGGCAATGCAGACCGCCGTCTGTCCGGGATCGGGAATGTACCCTTGCGCGCACGTCGTGCAGTCGGCCCCCGTGTACCCGACCGCGCAAGTGGCGCAGGCGGTGCCGTTCCAGTGTCCCGAGCAGACGCAGGCGGCGGAGCCTCCCGCCTTGACGCTGCACGTCCCGTGTCCGCTGCA
>Ga0172370_10011032_pt1 | contig 10251 bp, 12 predicted proteins | sample LakKiv5m_FD_114538 | JGI IMG/M metagenome (GOLD analysis project Ga0172370, IMG submission 114538) | Freshwater microbial communities from Kabuno Bay, South-Kivu, Congo - kab_022012_11.5m | ecosystem: Environmental > Aquatic > Freshwater > Lake | place: Democratic Republic of the Congo...
AAGCTGGAACTCGTGCAAAGTAGTAATTATACCGAAATAGGAATACTCGGTGCTTACACACGTTTACCATACTCGTCAACGAGGTATGCACTTACTTTAACAAAAATATTAAAATTGTGAAAATTGTATTATATTTGTAAAAAAAATGAACATGATAAAGACTGTTAATTTAGATGAAATATTGCCTAATCCCGACAATCCGAGAGTTATAAAAGATGGTAAATTTAAATCGCTCGTTAAATCATTAAAAGAATTTCCTGAAATGATGGAACTTCGAGAAATTGTTGTTGATGAAAATATGGTAATATTAGGCGGTAATATGCGTTACCGTGCAATGCAGGAACTCGGAATAAAAGAATGTGTTGTAAAAATTGCCAAAGGATTTACAGAGGAGCAAAAGAAGGAATTTATAATCAAAGACAATGTTGCTTTTGGCGAATGGGATTATGATTTACTTGCAAATAATTTTGATGAAGAAAAATTAGTTGATTGGGGAACAGAAATATTAAAATTTAATACCGATGAACTTAATTTAAAAGATGCTAATTTCAGAGAAGAAGCAAATAAACTTTCTTTTTCCATTACGTTTACCTTTCCAGAGTCGTTAAAGAAAAAGTTTAGTAATTTTAAAAAAAATGATTTAGAAAAAGTATTAATTAAATTTGTAAATGCCTAAAATATCAAATATATTAATATGTGACATGCCTATAAGTTTTGATACATATGAAGGGTGTAGCCACGCGTGTAATTATTGTTTTGTAAAATTAAAAAAAGATATTTCAAAGATAAATGTAGCAGAAGGAAAAATTGCTTTATTAAATTTTATAAAAAAAAGAAAAGATGGTGAGCATATTTTTGGTTTATTCGATTATGATATTCCTATTCATTGGGGTGGGCTTTCTGACCCATTCCAGCCGATAGAAAAACAAAAAAAAATATCCATAGAATGCTTAAAGATTTTTGAAGAAACACAATACCCATTTGTTATTTCAACAAAAAGCGATTTAATCGCAGATGATGAATATCTGAATATATTAAAAAGATGTAATTGTGCTGTCCAATTTTCGGCTGTTTGTTCAGCGTACGATGATGTTGAAAAGGGGGCGACAAAATTTATAGACCGTATTAAGGCAATAGAAAAAATATCAAAATATAAAAGAGTTATTATTCGTGCACAACCATTAATTCCAAGTATTAAAAATGAATTTATTAAAAATATTAAATTATTTAAAGATGTTGGAGTATATGGTATTACTATTGAGTTTATGAAATATAAATGTAATTATCCAAAAACCATAAAAATAGCAGGCGATTATGTATACCCATTGGAAATAATAAAGCCAATATTTGATGAAGTAAAAATAAAAGCAAACGAACAAGGAATAAAAGTTTTTGCAGGCGAAAACAGACTTAGGCAATTTGGAGATGGGTTAAATTGTTGCGGAGTTGGCGATATGTGGAGAACCCATACAGAGAATCTAAACCATATTCTATGGGACAAATTTAAATTCAACCCAATTCATAATAATAAAAAACATCATCAAATTATAATCGGCGGACAAGATACAAGGATTGATAATTTACAAAAAAGTTTATCTTATAATGAAATTATAAAAATAGCAATAAAAGATAGAAGTATACTAAATAATTATTTTCTTGATAAAATCGCAATAAAAAATATTAAAAAATTAAAAGAATTAAATGAGTAAAAATTCCGACAAAGCAAACAGATTAAAAAAGAATTTAATCGAAGCACTCGAAAAAACTCTTGGTATAGTTACAACTGCATGCAAGATATGCGGTTGTAATCGTGATACATATTACACGTATTATAAGCAAGACGAAAAGTTTCGGGAAGCAGTCGATGAAATTGAAAATTTAACTTTAGATTTCGTTGAATCAAAGTTGCACAAGCTCATTGAAGGTGGCGACACAGCGGCTACGATATTTTATTTAAAGACAAAAGGCAAAAAAAGAGGATATGTTGAACGAGCTGAGGTACTAATTAATAAAATAGGACTTGACAAGTTTGAAGAATCGTATGAATAATGAAAATCCGTTTTTCTAAAAAATGGTTCAATCTACTTTATTTTATACTTAATGAAATATTACAAGATAACACTATTCGCATTGTGTTATGTTATGGTGGTAAGTCATCAGCAAAAACATTTTCAATAGCTCAAATACTTTTAAAAGAGCTTATAATCGGACATAGTTCACTTGCGTACAGAAAGGAATCTGTAACAATACCCACAACATTAAGACACTCGTTAAATACAGCTCGCAAACTTTTATTCATGGAAGATGTTGTTAATAAATATGACAGATATTTTAAAACAAGTCAGGCAGAAATAGCTTTAAAAGGACTTGATGATGAAGAAAAAGCCAAAGGAATAGAATCCTATAAGTACATTTTACTCGATGAATTAAATCAATTTACTTTCGATGAGTTTATTAATTTTAATATTTCTTTACGAGGTATTGAAGGACAAAAGATATTTGGCACATGGAATCCTATCTCAGACCAATCCTGGTTAAAAATTGATTATATTGATAAAATTAAATGGCTTGACACTAAATATAAATTGCCGTGTGATAATTCATTTGTAAAAATTTCAGAAAATGGTAAAATTATTTTAATTAAAACAACTTATGAGGACAACTACTGGACGGTCGGAAGTCCCGATGGAACTTTTGGGTATAGAGACGAAAATCTTATTGAAGAATATAAGCAATTAAAATTAACAAATTACAATAAATACAAGGTTAATGTATTAGGCGAATGGGGTAAGACTGAATATGGTGGGGAGTTTTTAAAATCATGGAATTCTGCCAAGCATACAGGCAGATACATATATAACCCTGAATGTGCTATTTATTTAAGTATTGACGAAAATGTTAATCCTTATTTTCCGTGTGGCATTTTTCAAATCCAACCCAATCAAAAAGCAAGTTATTTAATAGACATAATTACGTTGGCAAACCCTGAAAACACTGTTAAAAAAATGGGTCGGGAAATTGTAAGGCGTTTGATGAGTTGGGGACATCGGGGTAAGATTTATATAACAGGCGATGCAACAAGTCAAAAGGAAGATGTTAAGCAAGAAAAAGGACATGACTTATTTACGCTTTTAATGATTGAATTAAAAGAATACAAACCAATTCGTTTAGTGTCAAAATCAAATCCGTCTGTAATTATTTCCGGTAACTTTTTTAACGATATTTTAGAAAACAATTGTTTTGGACTTGAATTTAATGTTGACGAGTCATGTCGTAAGGCAATTCTTGATTTTGAAAACACTAAAGAAGATAAAAACGGAAAAATAGATAAAACAACGGTTGAAAATCCGATTACAAAAATAAGATACCAACCTTATGGGCATATTGTTGACTTAACCCGATATTTTCTTTGTACTATATTTGCTAAAGAGTACCTAATGTATCAGACCGGACAGAATCCTCATCTATATAAATCCGGTCATAATTTAAGTCTTAATAATTGGTAACTTAAAAAAATAATTTAATCATGGAATTTAACAAACTTGCATGTTTAAAAAACAAATGTTGTGAGTTATTTAATTACAAAAGATTATTCTCGCATAATTCAAACCACAGAACTTAATGCAATAACAAGTTCTGATATTAGCATTAGACAACTTGTTGAAGGAGCAACACAAATTGAATTACAAGAATATTTAATTCAGCGGTTCGATTGCTCAAAGGAATTTTCAGACACTTCGCAATGGAGCTTTTCGGTTGCTTACAAAGGAAACAACAGGGTTTATCTAAATGCAACCGCCTACAGTGCAACCTCAACTTATACATTAAATGATTTAACCCTGCAAGCTGGCAATGTGTATATCTGCACATCGGCAATTATTACTCCCGAAGCATTTAATGTAGCTCATTGGGCGTTATTAGGGGCTCAATATGATTTGTTTTATGTAACGCTTCCAAAACCTTTATTCGACCAAGACACGATGTATTATAAAAATGATGAAGTTTTTTGGAATGATAAAATTTACAAGGCTCAACGCGATAGTATTCCATTAACACGTGATGCAGCTTTACAAATGGAAAGCATTGAGACAACACAATCGGGCAATAAAATACCCGGAGCAATCGATAGTGCTGAAATGTGGGGAACGGGAACATCTTATGCTTTAACAGCGGGAACATTGCCAACCGATATAACAAAATGGACTAAAGGCGATAATCGTAATCAGCATTTAGTTGAAATATTTATGGATTGTGTAGTTTACAAACTTTGTAAACGAATAGCTCCTAACAACGTGCCCGAAGCACGCCATAACGCTTGGGTGAGTGCTATTGAAACTTTAAAAAATTATTCAAACGGTAAATTAAATTCACAGTTACCCCTAATACAACCTAAGACAGGACAACGAATCAGATATGGCGGAAATCCACGTGAAACTTATAGCTGGTAAATTATGGCAGAAAAAAAATCATTATATAATCGAATTAAAAATTTCCAATTGTGGAATATCACAGAAACTATTGAGACAAATAAAAAGAGCGACATAATACCACACGTAGAAAACGATGTTCATAGGGCATTTCGTTACCCTATTCCTTTACAAATTGAAAGAATACATCAGGATATTGCAAGTTGGCGATATGGCATTAAAGAAGCTGAAAATGCTTACTTTCCTCACAGAGTCAGAATGCAACAATTGTTTGTTGACACCGTCATTGAGGGGCATATTTGGGCTTGTATGCAAAAGTTAATTGATTTGGCCGTACAAAAAGAATATAAAGTTGGCTCACAAAACAATGAAGGCAATTGGATTATTAATGAAGAGGCAACAAAAATATTTCATTCTAAAAAATGGTTCAGAGAATTATTGATAGAAATTGTCAACGCTAAATTCTATGGTTATTCATTAATTCAGTTAGGCGATTTAGAAATAAAAGGCAAAGATTATAATTTTAAAAATCTTATGCCTTTGAAACGCTGGAATGTAAGTCCTGACCGTTATCAATATGTTCAAATTCCTTATCAGACAACCGGACTTCAATTTTTCGATGAAAGTATAAAAGACGAAAATGGCGAGGCGTATTCAGATTGGCTTTGTTACATTCCTACGCCGTCAGAAAATGGGTCGTCAGTTTGTGGTTATGGTTTGTTATATAAAGTTGCCATGTATGGAATAATACTCCGCAATAATTTGGCACATAACACTGATTATAACCAGTTATTTACAGCTCCTTTCCGTTGGGCTAAAACCAACCTTGAATTTGACAGCGAAGAATATAAAAGACTCGAAAGTGCCATGTCAAATATGGGCTCGATGGGATATTTGATTACGACTCCACAAGAGGAACTTGAATTTCTAAACGGCAATGCAGGCACTGGTCATCAGAGCTATGCCGACCTTGAAAGTCGCTGCGAAAAAAAGATAAGTAAATTGTTTTTAGGACATGCTAACGGTTTGGACGCTCAAAAGCAAGCGTTAAGTAGTGGCGGGGCAAATGCAAATGTGTTAAATTCTGATGCAACACCGGAAGGAAAAGCATTATTAGAAGTTGAGAAAAGTCAAAATGATTTTGTTCTTTCAGTTCTCAATGAAATTGTTTATCCGAAATTAAGAAAGTTGGGATTTCCGCTACCAGAAAACGAAATGTTTTATTTACAAAATGATGCCGAAGATTATGAAATGAGATTAAAAAAAGATGCCGAAAATAGAGGAGTTGCCGAAATTGCCCAAACAATGAAAAATGCAGGATTACAAATGTCAGCTGAATACTTCTCTGAACGTACAAATATACCAGCCGAAAAGGTTGAAATTCCGAGTTCGCCATTTGACAGCACATTTAAAAAGTCTTTTCAAGACAAGTTCAATAAAATTCACGCCTTATATAAACACAAACACGATTAAAATATGGCTGAATATAATTTTAAATATTCCGATGAGCAACGTGATGCTTTAATTCGTCAGGTTTTTGAAGGCGTTATAACAATTGATACGTTACCAGAAGATTTAATCGAAGCAATTGTCAAGACATTAACACAAGCTGTTGAAGTAGGTTTTGGCGAAATTGTTTTTGGCGAAATTGACGAAAAACTCATCGAACTTTTAAAAGAAAATGTATATATGTTTTCCACTGCTAAAACGTTTAGTGAAATTTCTGAAATGCAGTTTAGTTTGGTTGAAGACGGTAATATTATGCCATTTAATGCCTTTAAAGAAAAGGCAACTGAAATATTTACACGTTATCAGGGCGGTAAGATTATTGAAGCCAATGAAGAAATTATCAAGCCCGGATGGCTGGAAGCAGAATACAATACAGCCATAGCACAGGCGAATAACGCTAAAAAATGGAATCAGATTGAATCACAAAAAGAAGCATTACCTTATTTAAGATTTTCAACCGCAGGAAGTCCATGTGAAGAATGTTTACCACTTGAGGGAATTACCCTACCAGTGGACGACCCTTTTTGGGACGACTACGCTCCCGAAATTCATTATAATTGTCGTTGTGTATTAGAACAAGTTGACGATTATGAGGGTAAAGACACCGAAAGTAAACATGAAGATATTGATAATGCCATTGAGGCGGTTGATATGCCTGACGAATTTCGTTTTAATCCTGGAAAAACAGGAAAAATATATAGCGATTCGCACCCTTATTATCAGGGGTTCGATAAAAAAGAATTTCAGGATTCAGAAAACTTTACTACCTTTAGAGTTTTAAATAAATTAAAAAAACAAAACAAATGAAAGTAAAAACAGTTCACTTTATTGATTTAATTCCCGGGCAACCTATTTACGAAATGGAGTCGGGCGAGATTAGAGTGCCAATGCCCGATACGAAAGCGGGTCAAATCCTTTGGTTAAACGAAAAGCAGGCTTTAAACGTTCTTGTTGATAAGTCGGTGATTAATCAGGAATTTATTAGGCAGCATTTTTTAAATATTAAAAAGTGTATTGGTAAACTTGTGTTGACAAACAACAAAATTTAATAAAAATGGACACTCGATTATCAGATATGTTAAAACACACAGCAAATGCTCTTAATAAAGCTAAGCGTGTTCTACCTGTTCAACTTGGTAATATGGGTACAAGATATTGGCTTCAAGCCTTTCGTTTAGAATCATGGGAAGGTATAAAATGGGCAGAAGTTAAGCGTAGAATTCCGGGAACACCTGAATATCTTTATCCAAAGAAAAAAGATAAAGGAAGACGTAAAAGAAACATATTATTTGGCAAGTCTGGGGGTACGTTAGGCGGTGCACATTTACATTTAAGAGCAAGTGTAAATACTTCTTTAACAAAAGCAGAATGGAACGGTATTGAATGGAAAGTACCTGTAAAATATGCTAAGGTTCATAATGAAGGGCTACAAGCTGGACGTGGTGCTGGTTTTAAAATGCCTAAACGTCAATTTATGGGTAACTCAAAAGAATTGCGTAAAGAAATGCGGGACCATATTATCTTTGTAATTGAACAGGCGTTGAGGCCGAGAAAGGAAATGCCATTATGATAAACTTTTTTACATCTCTCAAAACAAAAATTGAAAGCATTGCCAGCATTCAACATGTGCGAATGTGGAATAACCAGCTCGACACCTTATTTAATGGCGAAAGTTATATGTTTCCCTTTCCTGCTGTATTTATTGAGTTTGACACGTCACAGATTCAGCAACTTGGCGAGGGTCGTCAGCTTTATAATCCGCTAATATTTAAGCTACATATTTGCAACTGGCAACTTGATGCCGGCGATGATGCAACTTTTGAGCAGAACCTTGAAATTTATACTTTAAAAAATACCGTATATACTTATATTCAAAAGTTTCAACCCGGACTAACAGATGAAAACAACCCCGCTGGCAGTTGTATTCGCATATTGGAAGAGCAGGATTATTCACATAAAGGGGTTTATCATTACATTCAAACATATAAAACTACTTTAGTAGATTATCAAATGACCGAACCGGTAAATGGTGGTGAATTTGACCCGACACAAGATATTATAACAAGTGGCACTTTAACTATAAACGAATATTACGAAATACTTAATGTTTCCGGCGGTGCTGATTTTATAAATGTTGGTGCTGCGTCTAATACTGTTGGTGTTATATTTAAAGCCACAGGAACGACACCAACAGCTTGGGGAACTGGAAGCGTACAATTGTACCACAGTAAGGTGGATATAGAGGCATTAAATGAACAAGAAGTAACAATAAACACCTATCAATTTCCAACATTATGATAGCAGAAACAATAACAGCAATAATACAACGATTGACAATTCAATTAAAGGCGACATCTCCTTTTAATGGTTTTAACTTATCGCCTTCGTTAGTGTCTATCTGGTCTAATTTTATTAGCACATTTGCAACAGAAATAAAAACATTGCAAGAATTAATGAATATATTTCAAACTGAAATTGAAACAGTTGTCGAAAAGGCTATACCCGGCACGGCGTCATGGATTCGGTCAATGGCTTTAAAATTCCAATACGATGCCTCAAATCCACAAGCTGCACAGATTAACAGTGATTTTTCAATTGGTTACCCAACAATAGACTCAACGTTGCAGATTGTTAAATATTGTGCCGTTGTTCCTTATGCTGGTATAGTGAATATTAAGGTGGCAAAGGGAACGACTCCTACACCATTGGCAGCTTTAGAATTAACCGCTTTTCAGGCATATACTGATTTGTTTATGGCGGCCGGGTCAAGCGTTAATATAATTAGTGTTGCAACCGATATTATTCGTATTGATGCTGAAATATTTTTTAACGGACAATACGCTTCTGATATGGTCGCAGGCGGAACAGTTGAAACTGCAATTCTCAATTACTTAGCAAATCTTCCATTTAATGGGGTAGTAAAAGTAAGTGATATTGAAAAGGTTATTATGACTGTACCCGGAGTTACAGATGTAACATTTAGTCAGGTTTCTGCAACGCCAACAGGCGGAGCGCCTATTAACATGATTTTAGCAAATACAGAATATGTAAGAACGTACCAAACATATTCGGGAAGTATTGCAAACGACCCTGCTAATCCGTTGGCAACATCATTAACATATACAGTAAGTAATAATTAAATGAGCATTTACGATTACGATATTACAAATGCAACGGCAAACCTAACGCCACCACATAAAAGGAAACCAACCACGTTGGCTTTCCTGAGTATATTTAATTGGATGTTACAGAAATTGCATTATTTATTTTTTTATTCATACGCCGATGGTGATGCTGCGGGTGATTGGATAAGCGGAGTAACTTATGTTTTTGAAAGTAAAACAAGATATAATAATGCTATATATGAATGTATAAACGGTACAGGTGTAACGAGTGCGATTAATCCGGCAACCGATACAACCAATTGGATAAAAGTACAAGATTCCTTTATCGGTTGTCGGGAACGAGTTAAATACACAGGAGCAAAAATAAGTATTGAATTTGCCCTAAACAGATATTTTAAACTTGTTACTACGCTTCCATTTTTAGGAGCAAATCACACAACGCAAATTTATATAACAAACAACGCTTCGTCGTCTAATAATTTTTGGTTAAGTAACGGCGGTTTAAATGCTCGTACATCTTATTTAAGTAACGGAAGTAATCAGCGTTATTTTTTGGGAAATGCTTATACCCCGGCATCTTATAATTTTACAATTTATGTTCCGATAGCTTTATTTAATAGTTTGGGAACAACTACGGCAAACCGTGAAGGAGTAATTAGGTCGGTTGCCGACAAGCAAGTGCAATGTGGAAAAATTTATAACATAATAACATACTAAAATGAATATTATTAACACGAATCAGATTGTTGACCCGAATGTTCAGCAACCATTTACAGGAAAGTCTTTGACGTTTTTACAAAATTCAACTAAAGAAATGCTGGATGCAATAGTTAGCGGAATGTTGGGTTATAAACCAAGCCCAACCGTGCCTGTGGCTCTTTATGGTGCTGTTGAGACAGCTTTAGGTGGAGGTGATTTCTCCTACTCGGAAGGATATATTTATTTTAATGGCGAAATTTATAAACTTGAATATGTCGCCTCGATACACATATTAACAGGCAAAGAGGTAACCATAACAACGACAGCCGACCCGACAGCCGACCCTGTTGTGTTTTTCGATAACAGCACAAAAAACGTGCATGATGTTAGAAAACTTGTAATATCAGATGGCTGGGGAGGTGATTTTCAGTTTTCGAGTGTAATTTATTTGCAAAATATTGCCATTAAATCAAAATGTCTAAATATTGGGG
>Ga0172370_10011033_pt1 | contig 10249 bp, 8 predicted proteins | sample LakKiv5m_FD_114538 | JGI IMG/M metagenome (GOLD analysis project Ga0172370, IMG submission 114538) | Freshwater microbial communities from Kabuno Bay, South-Kivu, Congo - kab_022012_11.5m | ecosystem: Environmental > Aquatic > Freshwater > Lake | place: Democratic Republic of the Congo...
CTGAAGTTTCACCGTTTTTGACGTTTTTTCAATTTTTCCAGCCTGTTTCGCGCAATTTTTTGTTCACGAAGCACGAAGTTTTGGCATGAAGATTGAAAATTTTTCAATTATTGTGCCAATTATTTCAATAGGTTAAATCGCTTTTTCCCTTGCAACTCAATCCTTTTCATGATAGGATTCAATCATAACACTTTGATATCCCATCGGAAAGGAGTGAATCAACATGTTTATCCTAAACGATATCCTGAAACCTCTACAGAATCCATTTTCCTCCACCAAGCTCGGTAGGGAGCGGGGACGCTGGTTCTCTTATACTGTCTTGGCATTCATCATCCCTTTCACCACGTCCATTTCTTCAAATGTTTTCCGTTGCATCAACACCCTGTTCGGTCTCAACGTCAACCGACGTCGCTTCTATACCTTTATGGCATCCAACAAACTTCCATGGGATAAGCTATGGCTCGCCTTGTGGAGTATCATTCCAAATCCTCTGTCCGATGGCCGTCTGTTGATTGCATTAGATGATTTCATCAACCCCAAGACAGGTCGCAAAATCTTCGGGTGTTCTCACATCTTCGACCATGCGGCCAAGGCTAACCAATCCAAATATCCCTGGGCGCAGAATGTGGTTCTTATTGGACTCCTCAAGCGCATCAAAGGACGCTGGGCTTGTCTCCCCCTCGCCCACCGATTCTATTTGCCCAAAAAGGCCATAGATGCAAAGCTGAACAATATGAGAGTTCCTGGTAAGGAGGCCTCCTTCCGAACCAAACTCCAGCAAGCTGTCGAGATGGTCATTCAGGTCGCTAATCACTTTCCTGGCGTTGACATAACAGTTTGTTGTGACAGCTGGTTTGGAAATGGCGGCCTATTCAAACCCCTGCGCAAACAGCTCGGATCTCTTTTTCACTTGCTCTCCAGGTTACGTTCCAATACCGTCCTCTACGCCATGCCTCAAAAGGGCTCTTCCAAAAAGCGGGGCAGACGGAGAAAGTATGGCAGAAGGTTGGGTTCGTGCTCTGAAATGGCGGCCGCATTCATAGCTCGTGCTTCAACCTACCGCGTGTTTCTTTATGGGAAATACCGAGACGTCAACGCGTTCTCAGAAACAGTCATGCTCAAAACACTCAAGTGCCCTGTCCGCGTTGTCTGGGTTTTTCGAAAGACACAGTGGGTTTCCCTCTTCTCTACGGATTTGAGTCTATCGATCGAGCAAATTATCGAGTACTATGGTGCCAGATGGAAAATCGAGTCTGGCTTCAAGGAGATCAAGCAGGACATTGGCAGCAGCAAAACCCAAACCCGCAATCCATATGCTGTGATCAATCACATCAATTTTGCTATGATGGCCGCAACCATCATTTGGATCTATGGTACACGACTCGAAAACATCCCCGAACGCCGGCACAAAGTCAAAGGCCGCAACAGTTTCGCCTTCTCAGATTTGAGGCATATCATTGCCAAGGCCGCATTGAGCGATGATTTTGATGCCGTTTGCAACAAAAAGGAGAAACTCCCCCGAAAATCCTTCGTGGAGGCGCTGCTGCGCATGGTCGGCTGATCAAACCGGGTTCAATTTCTGTGAAACTTCAGCTTCATAAGTTCCTCCTTACGGTAAATGTTGATATGATCGTTCTCCATTTCTTGACAACCGTCCGTTCCGATGGTACGAGATGGCATCACAGCGGCGGGTTTCGGGTTTTCTGCGCCCCCGGAGCTGGGCGTTGTCCATTAATATTTCGGAGCGTTTCCCCTCGAGGCAAGGGGAAGGGTTTTGGCCATAGGCCCCATGTCGATTGCGTATCCCATCATCACCATATCCGTGACGGCCGTTCTTGCGCTGGAGTCACACCGGGTCACTGTCGGTTCACGATGGAGGACCGGTAACCTCCTCTTTCGAGCCCGCGCATTGGGCGAGGACCTGCTGAACGAGATGGGAAGCTGGGCCCGGGCGGTGGATGCCGCGGGCCGCGGCTATGTTCTGTACCGGGCGAACCACCCCAAGGCGATCGGCCTGGTGATCCAGCCGCTCGACAGCCACTACTGCTTCGAGGTGTTTCCGTGCCACGGCCTCACAGATGGGATCAGTGGTCAGAGGCCCTGAAGTCCGTCCAATTCCTTAATCCCCCAATCCCTCAATCCACATCCTCCATCTGTATGGTAATGACCGACCCCTTCCCGAACGACGATTCGACCGAGATTTTCCCCCCGTGTTCCGTGACGAGTTTATCGCTCACACAGAGGCCCAGCCCCGTGCCGTGGCCCTCCTTGGTGCTGAAAAAACGGGAGAAGAGCTTGCTGACCGTCTCCTCGGTCATCCCAACCCCGTTGTCGCCGACGATAAACCGAAGCGCTGCACCGTCCCGTTTCACCCGGACCTCCACTTCAGGCGTTTCCCGGGCCGTATACGATTTCTCCCTGCATGCGTCCACACCGTTGGAGATCAGGTTGAGAAGGGCCCGGCCAATGGCCTCCGGATCCAGTTTCACCGGAGGCCCCTCGTCCCCGCTACACGAGATGCGGATTCCCTCCTGCTCGGCGGCACTGGCCACGAGGGCGACGGTCTCTCTGGCCAGTTTGAGAGGGTCTGTGGGAATCCTCTCGGGCCGGCGGTCACGGCAATAGCTGAGCATGTCCAGGCTGAGCCTGCCGATCCGTTCGATCCCCTTCTGGACAGTACCCCACCCCTCCTTCACCAACTTGGTGTCGTTCCGTTTCAAGCCCACATTGAGCATGTAGGACCCGCCTTTGAGACCATTGAGGACGTTCTTCATGCAATGGGTGATCCCCGCAACGGTCTCCCCAACCGCGGCGAGGCGTTCCTGCTCCATCAGTTGCTGACGGAGCCGGTTTTCCTCCGTCACATCCTTGCTGATGCCGACTGTCCCCAAGACATGGCCTTCGCTGTCTCTCAACTGGGACAGGGAGAGACTGATCTCCACCTCTTTCCCGTCCCTGGACACGAGCGTCGCCGGGAAGTTGTTGACGGCCCCCCGGGTCCTCACCTCAGTCATGAGCCTTTCCCGGTCTTCGGGGGCCTTCCACAGCAGGTTGATGTTCGTGCCGACGATCTCATCGCGTCCATAGCCCAGCATCCGTTCCCCTGCCGGATTGAAGGTCACGATACGTCCCTGCAGATCGGTGGTGATGATCATGTCCGAGGAATTGGTCAGGATGTTTTCCAGATATTCCTTGTTCTGCCGCACCGCCTCCTGGAGTTTGATCTCTTCGGTCATATCCCTCGCCATGACGGCGAAGGAGGTCATCTTCCCCTGATCGTTCAGGATGGGGAAGCGGACCGTGTGGAAATGGAACGTCTCCCCGTGGACGCTCATTTTTTCATTGAAGAAAAGGGTCCGTTTCTGATCGAGTACCTCCTGATCGTGCGCCGCCATGGCCCTGGCCAGAGGCGCCTTGAAGATCTCCGCGTCAGTCTTGCCGATCACCGCTTCCCGGGGCATCCCCACATAGTGCACCGTGGCGGGGTTGGCATAGAGATACCGGCCTTCCAGGTCTTTGATGCAGATAATATCCTGTGCCGACTCCAGGAACTGGCGGAGCTTCTGTTCCCCTTCACGCTGCACGATCTGCTTCTCGGTTTCAATCTGAACCAGGTCCCACAGCAGCCGTGCCCCCCGATGATCGATGGAGCTGATATCCAGGGGTTTGGTGCGGATGAGTTCCTCTCTCACCCGGTTGGATCCGGTGAGTTCAATCAGGAGATTGAGACCCGGGATTCCGTACAGTTCCTTGAAATCGTGGGTGGTAAATATTCCCATCGCCTTGGCCCGCGAGATGCCCGGGGCAGTGGGAATGCGATCGGCGACGCCCACAATCTCCATGTTTAAACGGCTGAGCCGTTCCTGGCTGAAGAGGACCAGGAGATCGTCGCACGCCTTCCCCCCGCCGATAATGGCGGCCTTGAGCGACACCTGGGATTGTGCCCCCCTTCGAATCACCGGGCGGCCGCCTCCCACGGGGTCTGCCCCCTGTCCCTGTTTTACTTCAGTTGATTCCATTGCGTCCGTGTCGTTCCAGCGGGATGAGACGACCCTAAAACATTCCACTTTCTTAACTCACACAAAGGCACGAAGACCACAGAGAAAGGCATCTGTTGTTTTAATGAAACATCCTTTGTGTGCTTCGTGGTCTCTGTGTGATCAATTTTGGGTTATGGGCGTTAGCCCACGTTACTTTATCCAAAAGAAGGAAGGATGTCACCTTGAAAATTTAGCGGATGGTTCGGCAGGGCCGCTCGGGATCTCAAATCTTGGCTACCTTTGAGCGGGGGGTTCAGGTGTCAGGGCCGCCCTCAACTCGTACCTGCCCTCACCGGGCACCTTGGATACGGTGAACCCCAGTTTCCGTGCCAGGGCAAGCATATGGGTATTCTCGGCCAGGGCCGTTCCCCAGATGGATGTCATGCCCCGCTCACGTGCAATCTGAATCAAGCGCTCCATCAGGGCCGCACCCACCCCTTTTCCCTGCCAGGGATCGCCGACCACCACCGCAAACTCCGGGTCAACCCCTCCTGGCCGGCTCATGAGCCTCGCCACCCCCAGCATGGTTTCTCCGGGACTGCTTTGGTCCATGGCCACGAGGGCCATATCCCGGTCATAGTCAAGCTGGGTGAAACGGGCCAGCATCTCCTTGGGGAATGACTTCAGGGGACTGAAAAACCGATAATAGATGCTCTTGCGGGAGAGGGTCTGGTAGAGCGCCACCAGGAGAGGGGCATCCTCCGGCTTGATGGGCCGCATCAAGATATCCAGTCCCCCCCGGGTGCGGACCGGGGTTTCATACTGCCCTGGATATGGACTGATCACCAGGTGAAAAGGCGAAGGGACGGAAGAGGATGTGATCACGATACGGGCATCTACGGCGCAGGGGGTGTCTCCCATCAGGAGCAGAGGATTGATATCCAATTCAGCGATCTCCGGAAAATCAATCACCAGTTGCGACAGGCGGATCAGGATCTCTTCCAATCGGCCCAGATCGGCCGGGGGTCTGCTGCGGTAGCCCTTGAGCAACCGGTACACGCGGGTGCTCTCTATCAGCCTTCGAGCCAGAAGCCGGTTTAACGGCGGCAGGGCAATGGCCTGATCCTTGAGGATCTCCGTCATAATGCCGCCCATCCCGAACAGGATCACCGGACCGAACAGGGGATCCTTCTTGCTCCCCAAGATCAGTTCGTAATCGGTGCGGTCCACCATGGATTGAATGGTGACCCCTGCCAGCAGTGCCTTGGGGTTATAGGTGCGCGCATCGGCCATCATGCGCAGGAAGGTCTCCCTCACATGCCGCTGATCGCACACATTGAGGTGAACGCCGTTGGCATCCGACTTATGAAGGATATCCCTGGAGCAGATCTTCATGGCGACCGGGTAGCCGATATCCTGGGCCAGACAGACCGCCTCATCGGCCGATGCCGCCAGCTCGGTTCGATTGACCGGAATGCCGTAGGCCGCCAGCAACTCCTTGGATTCGATCTCCGTCAGAAAGGTCTGGCCCTGATCTAAGGCCCGGCGGACGACCGCCGTCCCCCTCTCCCTATCGAATTCCAGCCTGCGATCAAGTTTCGGGGGCACCTGCTGGAGGAGTTCAAGATTGTGGGCGTAGGCATTCATATACCAAAACGCCTGAATGGCCCGCTCGGGCGTCTCGTACGTGGGAATGCCGGCACTGCTGAAGATCCCGCGACCCCTCTCCACGCCCTCTCCCCCCATCAGAACGGCAAATACCGGATAGGACTTTCCCCGCAATACCTCTGTCAGGGCCTCGGCCACATCCGCGGCATCGCTGACAGCCTGCGGCACAAATACCACCACCAGGCCGTTTACCTCCGGGGCCGCCACACAGATCTCGACCGCGCGCCGGTATCGCTCCGGAGTGGCGTCTCCCAGAATATCCACCGGATTTCCCCTGCTCCAGAACGGGGGCAGGAATGCATCCAACTGACGAAGCGTCTCCGGTTGAAGCGGGACCGGCTCCATGCCAAACGAGGCCAGGGCATCTGCGGCCATGACGCCGGGTCCGCCCGCATTGGTGATGACCGCCAGGCCCGATCCCCTGGGAACAGGCTGTTTGGCCACCAGTTCGGCGCAGTCAAACAGGGCCTCGATGGTATCGACGCGGACCATCCCGGCCCGATTGAACGCTGCATCATAGATGGCCCCTTCACCTGCCATGGACCCGGTATGGGATGCCGCGGCCTTCGACCCGGCCGCGCTTCTCCCTGACTTGAGCACGATGATCGGCTTGATCCGAGACACGGCCCTGGCCGCGCTCATGAATTTACGGGGGTGGGTGATCCCTTCGATATAGAGCACAATGCTGCCCACGCCCGGATCATTTCCCAGATAATCGATCAGGTCCCCGAAATCCACGTCCAGCATGCCGCCGACGCTCACGAAATGGCTGAATCCGATCCTTTTCTTTAAAGAGAGATCGATGATGGCGCCGATGAGCGCCCCGCTTTGTGAGATGAAGGCCAATCTTCCGGGCAGAGGCGCCTGATGGGCGAAGGTGGCATACAAATTGGCCTCTGTGGAAATAACGCCCACACAGTTGGGACCAATGATGCGAAGCCCCCCCTTGGCGGCTGCTTCCATGATGGCGGTTTCGATCTCATGCCCCTTGGGCCCTGCCTCCCTTCCCCCTGCGGAGACGATGACGGCCCCTTTGACGCCGGATCTGACGCACTGGCCGATAAGGGACGGGACCGTGGCGATAGGGGTGGCGATAATCACAAGGTCCACCGCCTCCGCCACGGCTTCGATGGAAGGATAGGCAGGAAGGCCGTTGATGACGGGATGCTTCGGGTTGATCAAGAAGGTCTTCCCCTTGAATCCACCCTGCTGAATGTTCTGCACGAGGGCCCGGCCGATAGTCCCCGGCTTGTCGCTGGCCCCGATGACGCCGAGGGAGGCGGGCCTGAACATGTTATCCAGACGGTAGATGGTCATGGCAGCCTATGCCACCGAAACCCCCGGCCCCGGCACTTCTCCCTTTGCTGCCCTTCGAAGGGCCTTCATGATGTCTTCCCTGGCGATGATGCCGATGACACGCTCCCTTTCTACCACCGGAAAGCTTTTGAATTTCGTTTTGATCATATATTGGGCTACCCGCGTGAGGGGGGTCTCCGGTGAAACCACTTGGGGATCCGCCGTCAGGACGGTTTCAATGGATTGAGCCATGATGGCGTCGTAGTGAGGCACCTTGCTATTTTCCGTGAAAAGGAACGCCTTCAGAAAATCCAGTTTCGTCATCATGCCCACGAGCCGGTTTTCCCCGTCCACCACGGGCAGCCCGTTGAAATCATGCCGGTCAAAGATCTCCTCCGCTCTTGCGAGCGGGATATCCTTCGCCACCACGACGGGATGCCGCGTCATAACGTCCTTTACTCGAAAATGGATGAATTCATACACGGCTGCTTTTCCTCGGCGGATCGTAAAGGGTCCCACAGGGGCATCGCTGCTTTTGCAGGCCCGGATATGGAGATCCGATTGCCAGGGACAAACCTTCCTCCGCGCCTATCCTCCAAAAAGCAATGGATGTGCCAAATCCGGAACGCCATGGTAAAGCTTCATAACCTTTTAAATTTATTGTCTTTTTCTTAAAGCAAAAGGCCAAAGGACGGCACACCCTTCGCGGATTCTGTCGATTCCTTTTACAGAGTGTAAACCATCTTGAGCCGGGCCGTCGGGGCTCCGGGGCCGGGTACCGTGCCCATTTCCCGGTCTCATTCGGCTTTTGACGATGCGGCCGGAAGGTGGTAAAATGAAGTGGTGCGTTGGGAACGTATCCCCTCTATTCAGGAAGGATCGCATGGAATGAGCGGTTCAATTACACCCCTTTCCGTCGAGATCGCGGAAGGGCTCGACACAGAGGTCCTCGGCAGGAAAGAGATCCGCCATTATCGTGAAACGGACTCCACCAACGCCAGGGCCGTGGAGCTGGCGGAGCAGGGGGCCCCTGAAGGGACCCTGGTGGTCGCCGACAGGCAGACCCAGGGAAGGGGCCGACGGGGGAGGGCGTGGTTCTCACCCCCTGAAGCCGGCATTTATGCGTCCCTGGTCCTGAGACCTTCCATGCTGCCCAGCGAGGCGACGCAGATCACCTTCCTGACAGCGGTTGCGGCATCGGAGGCCCTCATGCATTCCACAGCACTGAATGTCAGGATCAAGTGGCCCAATGACCTGCTGGTAAAAAGGAAAAAAATCGCCGGCATCCTGACGGAAATTCATGCCGAGCGGGGGGCGCTGAAGTACGCCGTGGTGGGGCTTGGCATCAATGTGAATACGCCTGATTTCCCGGATGAACTGCGGGAGACGGCCACCTCTGTTTGGATTGAAACAGGAAAGAGATTCTCAAGGGCGGTGATTCTGAGGGAATATCTGAACCGGCAGGAGCAGCGCCTGAGGCAATGGCAGGCATCGGGATTCGAGCCGATTCTCAGTCGCTGGAAAGAACTGGCGGACACGATCGGCCGCCCTATTCGGGTAGAGATCGCGGGCAAGACCTGCGAGGGATGGGCGGAGGACCTGGATCCCCAAGGCGCTCTGATGCTCAAAGACAAGAACGGGATAACCCACAGGATCGTGTCAGGCGATGTCCTCCTCCTGTGAACTATGAAAATGAATCAAAAGAGCTTATCCATTCGTGGAATGGTTTTTGCGTCGGTCTTCGGCGCCGTGACGGCCGCAGGGGCCTATCTGGTCATACCGGTCCCTCCAGTGCCCATCACGCTCCAGACGTTCTTCCTCTACCTGGCCGCGGCCCTTCTGGGGGGTCGCCTGGCAGCATTGAGCCAGGCGGTGTACCTCCTGATAGGGATGATCGGGCTTCCCGTGTTCTCGGGGGGCAAGGCCGGCATAGGGGTCCTGCTGGGTCCCACCGGCGGTTATCTCTTTGGGTTCGTGGTCGGGGCCTATGTGACCGGCAGGCTGGCGGAATTGCGAAACAACCCGGGGCCGGTCTGGCTCATCCTATCCATGGCGGCAGGGACTGCGGTCATCTACCTCCTGGGCGTGCTCCAACTCATCCTGGTGGCCAGGTTTTCCGTTCATCAGGCGATCATCGTCGGCGTTTTCCCGTTTCTGATCGGGGACGCCCTCAAGGTCGGCGTCGCCGTTTTGATAACGCTCAAAGTGAGGGCTTCAGGAATTCACAGATTGAGGGAGTGATATGAAAAAGTGGCTTTTGAACATGCTGATCTGCCCTGTCTGCCTGCCCCATGAAAACGGCCTAAACAGCATGGCCATGGAGGAACAAGGGGAGGATATCGTGAGGGGCAACTTGGCATGCCCCCGGTGCGGGACGGCCTATCCGATCGAAGAAGGTATTGCCTACCTGGACCCCGTATCGATTCCATCACGCGCCCGTGCCAACCGCTCGGAGGCGCCCGCGGCATCGGGGGGTTCCAAGTACGAAACGGCGCCGGTCGTTTCATCCTATCTATGGAGCCACTACGGGGACATCCTAAGGGATCCAGAGGCGACCTGTGCGTATCGAGAGTGGGCGGACCTGATGGCCCCCCCCTCTGCCGGAATAACCCTTGATGCCGGGTGTGCCGTGGGCCGCTTTACCTTTGAAATGAGTCTCAAAAGCGAGAGGGTCGTTGGGGTGGACAATTCCGTGTCGTTTGTTCGATGCGCCAGAAGGCTGATGACCGACCGCCGCATGAGGATTGAATTGAAGGAGGAAGGAACTCTGGCAAGGGAGGAAACCCTTCTTCTGCCGGAGGCATGGGACAGCCAAAAGGTGGAATTCATCGTGGCAGACGCCCAGGCACTCCCTTTCCAGTCGGAGATCTTTTCATCGCTCGCCTCCCTCAATTTGATCGACAAGGTCCCCCTTCCCGTCCGTCACCTGAAAGAGATCTACCGCCTCGCCGCGAAGCAGAACGCCGAATTTCTCCTGTCGGACCCCTTTTCATGGTCCGAAGAGGTGGCCCATGAGCAAGACTGGCTGGGCGGGACCGACAGGGGGCCTTTTGCCGGAAGGGGCATGGACAATATCATCAGGCTCCTCACCCATGAGACCCAGGAATGGTCCCCTCCCTGGCAATTGGAAAGGCATGGCCCCATCTGGTGGAAGATACGGACCCATGCCAATCACTTCGAACTCATCCGAAGCCGCTATGTGAAGGCGGTCAGATGAGGGGAAAGTCGGCCCGCCCCCCGAACGGTCAACGCTCCCGGATCTTCCCCTGATTCGCCACGGCGGCCATGGCCTTTTTCACCAGCTC
>Ga0172370_10011034_pt1 | contig 10249 bp, 9 predicted proteins | sample LakKiv5m_FD_114538 | JGI IMG/M metagenome (GOLD analysis project Ga0172370, IMG submission 114538) | Freshwater microbial communities from Kabuno Bay, South-Kivu, Congo - kab_022012_11.5m | ecosystem: Environmental > Aquatic > Freshwater > Lake | place: Democratic Republic of the Congo...
CCCCCTGCCTTAAATTTATCTTTTCTTGTGGTAATACGAGCCAGGATATTACCCAGACGCTCAAGCACCCGGTCAAAATGGCTGACCCACCGGCTGTTTCTGTTTGTCAAATGTGTTTGTATCCGCTCGACAACACGCATCTTGTATTCTTCAAGTTTTGCCTGCACATTTGCCTTGATTTCTTCTCTACGCGCCTGGATCTCTTCACGACGGACAGCAACCGTAGACTGCACATTCATTATTCTGTTGTTTGCCGGACGCAACGATCCGGTCGCTTCGGTATTATCCTGTGCATACACAGATGCAGGGATACAAAAAACAAACAACAGCAATGCCAAACATGCCATTCTCATGACTCCCATCATGCATCATCATATACAAAACTGTCAAGTATATGCTGCGTTTGGTATACTACAGCGATGAAGTCCGGCTTAGTCGCATTGATCGGTCGCCCGAACGCGGGAAAATCAACCCTTCTTAATACCATCCTTAAGCATAAGGTGGCTATTACATCACCTAAGCCGCAGACAACACGGTTTCCCATACAGGCCGTGTACGAAGATGAACGCGGGCAAATCGTATTTGTCGATACGCCTGGAATTTTTTCAAAAACAAAAGACCGGATTTCTTCACGGATCAACATTCGTACCGAAGAGACACTCACTTCAGACATTGACCTTATACTGTATGTGGTGGACCATACGCGGGAACGGGGAGAAGAAGAAAACAAAACGCTCGGCATGATCCGAAAAATACCCACTCAAAAACTCCTGATCATCAATAAAACTGACGTCCTTTCGCCCAGTTATATGGCACAATACCGATTTCTGGAACAGGAATTTGATGCGGTAATAGAAGTGTCCGCGGGTACCAGAAAAAACATATCCGTACTGCTTGATGAAATATTTTCACGGCTTCCTGAAGGAAACCTGTTGGTAGACACAAAAAACCGTGCGCAACCCGGACTGAATATCGACAGTAAAACATTCATTGCTGAAATAATCCGGGAAAAGGCATTTCTGATACTCCGAAAGGAAGTGCCGTACAGCATGACGGCAGTCGTCGACGTATTGGAAGAAAAAGACAACGGCGTACTCTATATTCGGGCCAGGATTCTCACGTCACAAGACCGGTATAAGGGCATGATTATCGGACACAGGGGCACAATGATTAAGGAAATCGGTGCAACCGCAAGAAAAGAACTGGAAGTTGCATCAGGAAAAAAAGTATATCTTGAACTCACGGTCGAAGTTGACACTCACTGGGCGGATTATGTCTGAAGCCGGGACATTGTTTCTTCTTTTCCAAGGATTTCCAAGGACTCCAATAGCGGCGGACCCACAGTCTTTCCGGTTACGGCAATGCGTAACTGCATAAATACTTCTCTTGCCTTCAGGCCAGCCTTATCTGCTTGCACCCGTATCGCCTGCTCCATCGCAGCATGATTCCAGGCACAGGCTGACAATGCATTTCTTACTACAGTAACGTGATCAGTTTTGAGCGGCTTTTCATACCCGTGCGGTTTCTCAAAAAAGAACCCAGCAAGCGGCAAAAATTCACTGAGGGTTTTCATCCGTTCTTTCACTAACGGCAATATTTTTCCCAATAACGCATCATGTTCTTGTGTCAGCGTGTCAACATGTTGGTATACAAGAGCTTTGAGATCATCGTCGGACTTCATGCGGATATATTCTCCGTTCATCCAGCGAAGTTTCTCCGTATCAAAAACAGGAGCCGTTGTCTTCAGTTGTGCCAGATCAAAAACCTGTATCATTTCTTCGGTAGAGAATATGTCTTTCCCTCCGGGAAATGACCATGCCATGCTGGCAAGGTAATTCCGCATTGCCTCTGGCAAAAATCCCTGACGCCGATACTCTGACACCCATACCGGGTTTTTCCGTTTGCTTAATTTGCTTCTGTCCGGATTGCGAAGAAGCGATACATGGAAAAACTGCGGCATTTCCCATCCGAAAAACGTATACAGGAGCACATGTTTCGGGGTCGAGGATATCCATTCTTCCCCGCGTATAATATGGGTAATCCCCATGCAATGGTCATCCACGACAACACCCAGATGATAGGTCGGGTAATTGTCGGATTTCAGAATAACCTGATCATCAATTACTGCGTTATCAAACCGCACTTCTTTGCGGATACCATCCGTAAAAACAGTTTCTCCCGTATCAGGAACACGAAGCCTGATAACGTGCTTTTCTCCGTTTTGCACCCTTTTTTGCGCCTCTTTTGGGTCAATATGCCTGCATTGCCCGTCGTACATCGGGGGCTTTTTTTCCCGGATCTGATCAGCACGCATTTTGTCAAGCCGCTCCGGCGTACAAAAACAGTAATACGCATGGCCTTTAGACACAAGCTCTTGTGCGTACTGCCGGTATAGACCCAGGCGCTCAGACTGTCTGTACGGAGCATATGGCCCATTACCAATATCCGGACCCTCATCATGCGGGATGCCAAGCCATTGCAGTGACTGCAGAATCCGTTTTTCAGACCCCTCCACCAGACGGGTTCTGTCCGTATCCTCAATCCGTACGATAAACTGCCCGCGGTGTTTGCGGGCAACAATATAATTGATAAGCGCCGTATACGCATTGCCTATATGAAGGTCCTGACCCGTAGGCGACGGCGCGATCCTTGTACGCACAATTTGTTTCATGCTCCATTGATTCTACCATCCGGCAAACGTATACTCAAAATACCATGGCATCTCTTTCGGAAACCGCATATCATACACGGCGGGCAATTAACTGGACAATACTCGGAATAATCGGGTATATTTTGCTTCGGATCTTCTGGAGCATAACCGTTACAGTGTTTTTCACGTTATTCCCGCCAAAAGCGCCGCCTCCGAACCATGCATTCGGCACGCTTCCCATGATACGTTTTCCAAAACCTACTGCATCGCCATCCGGACAACTGGTGTACCAACTCCAGACGATTGAAGGAACAGTGCCGGAAGCATCCGTATCGGCAAACGTCTACTTCATGCCGAAGGCAGGCTCTAATCTCCTTGCTCTTTCCGAGGCACAGGACTTTGCAAAACGGCTCGGATTTTCTCCTACACCGATAAGTTCTCCGGACAATAAAAATATATATCGCTTTGACGATCCGGAATTGACACTCCGGCACCTTTGGTACGATGTAGTGTCCTCAAATTTTATTCTTCGGTATGATTTCCAGCAGGATGCAGGATTATTTTTAAATAACGAGGTACCCACTGCCCAGGAAGCGCAACAGGAAGCGACACTGCTCCTTGAGACATACGACCTGTTCCCGAAAGATTATAAAAACGGCACGGTTACAGTCACCTTTTATCAGGTAAATAACAACAGTCTGGTTCCCGTAGGAAGCCAATCGCAGGCAGACGCCGTACGCGTGGATTTCTACCGGCCGCATATTGCAAGCACTCCGGTCGTAACCGGAGCTTCCGGCGGACCGATTTCCATCGTATTATCCGGTTCAACAAATACCAGCAAACGGATCCTGCAGTTTACCTATACATACTGGCCTGTGGATTACCAAACAACAGCCACCTACAGCCTGAAAACCAGTGCGCAAGCATGGCAGGAACTACAAAACGGTTCTGCATATATCGTCCAATACCCGGAACATGCACAAATCATTACAGTACGAAACATATTCCTTGCGTACTACGACTCATTCGATCCGCAAACATACCTGCAGCCTATCTTTGTATTTGAAGGTGATGAAGGGTTTATTGCCTATGTACCGGCCGTGAATCCGGAATACATTGATCCGAACCGGTAATATATTACGTATCCGAGGGACGCATCTGCCGCCATTCGTAATTCGAAAATACCCAGTCTATAAGTGTAACCGTATCAGCAAACCGATCCGCGCTTTTCAATACAACGATAATAACCTTGTGACCGTCGCGCTCCACTAATGTGACAAGGTTTTCCCCTGCTTCTTTAGTCCATCCTGTCTTTATTCCGCCTACCCCCGGTACGCGCCCGACAAGCTGATTGATATTCGTCAACGGATGAAAATGTGTAAACGTCACATCCGGAACAGTAATTTGCGGGATAGCTACCATTTTTGCAACGGTCTTGTTTGTTAATGCAAAAGCTGCCAGTCTTGTAAGGTCATTTGCTGTCATCTTATGCAGCGGATCATCATAGCCTACAGGATTGGTAAACCGTGACGAATCAAGGTGCAATGCACTGGCTTTTTCGTTCATGGCAACCACAAAAGCCGTCACGCCTCCCGGATAATGCTCCGCAAGCGCCCATGCGGCGTCATTCCCGGAATATACAAGGGCTCCGTATAGCAGATTTTCTACCGTTATCTGTTCACCTGCTACTAACCCCATTACCTGACCGTCATTGGCTACGGTACGCACCGTAACGATATCATCAAGACCATATGAATCAAGCGCTACTAACGCAGTCAGAATCTTTGTTGTAGATGCAGGAGATAACGGTTCTGATGCGTTTTTTGCATACATCGTCACCGCACTGTCTACATCGTAGACTACAATCCCTTCAGACAGCACGTCATATTCCGGATAGTATCCGGTGGTCAATACGGGATATGGGGCAGGAACAGGAACAGACAATGAAAATATAGCTTCTTTTTGCGCTTGCCGGTTATCTATTGCATGAGAATACTCTTTCTGTTGCGGAAGGATAATAAAAAACATTCCGATGGCCAGAAGCAATACCACCCTGTCCCATTGACGATATACCCAATATGAACGCAAACGTGATTTGACAGGTGTTTTCTTCATTCTGCACGAAGTGAAAATGAACCGACTATCGGTTTTGCAATACGGGTGTATTCCTCTTTTTTCATTCTGATTGACTTAGTATGCAGACCGGCATTGAATGATACGTACTCATTCTTTGCAAAATCCGCATCCATATACAAAGGGATCCCGAATATATGCCCGAACGGCGGAACCGCACCGATGGGAACTTGTGTTACCTTCTGCACCTCATCGGGCGTAGCCATGCGCAGGTCTTTAATCCCATACAGATTTTTAAATGCTTTCATATCCAACTTCCGGTCGCCGGGAACCGTAACCATAATCGGATCGTCATCGGCATACAGCAGTAACGCTTTTGCCCCTTGGGACAGCGGCGTGTTGCGTACCGTTGCCGCCTCTTTTGATGTATATACCGCATCATGTTCATACGGGACGAAATCTGCCCGCCCACGCGTCAATTCTTCGATAATGCGGTCATACACCGGCGTATCGGACGATGATACAGATCCTTGTATCGCGATTCCTAATTCTTCCAACTGTTCTTCGGTTGCCGGGCTTGGAGCATCCATAACACTGGTTGTCCCTGAAGCGGATGTGGGAAATGCCATGACCTCCCGGACACTCGGTTCTCCCAAGACCGCCATAAGCAACCGGTCAATTCCCGGCGCAATACCGCCGTGCGGTGGGACTCCGTAGGTAAATGCAGTCAGCATGTGTGAAAATTCCGCTTTCTGGACATCCGAAAATCCGATAAGGTCAAATACTTTCGCCTGTACTTCCGGCTGGTGGATACGTATGCTTCCGCCGCCTACTTCAAATCCGTTTAACACCAAATCATGCTGCAGGCCGCGTACTTTCATGGGATCCGTATCTAGAAGCGGGATATCAGAAGGATGTGGCGCAGTAAACATATGATGACTGGGTGCAAATTTCGCACTGCCCGATCCGTGATAAAAATCATCCCGGGATTGTTCAGTAAACAACGGAAAATCAAGCGTCCAGGAAAACGCAAGTTCGTTGGGGTCATTCTTATTTTTCCTTACATCAGGTTTATCCGTGCCATACGTTTGCATCGCATCTTTGTGGGATATCCTCGGCCACGGAGTTTTTGATATGTGTTTTTTGGGAAAAAGTTCAGAAATCAGATGCGTAAACATGTCCTCTATAAGACAGAGAATGTCCTCCTGTGTGACAAAAGACATTTCCAGATCAAGCTGTGTGAATTCGCCATACGCGCGGTCACGACGCGGATCCTCGTCCCGGAAACATCGGGCAATCTGGAAATACCGTTCAAATCCGGCAACCATCAAAAGCTGTTTGTATTGCTGCGGCGACTGCGGCAGTGCATAAAATTTGCCCGGCTGAAGACGGGACGGTACAAGAAAATCACGTGCGCCTTCCGGAGTGGTTTTAGTAAGAACGGGCGTCTCGATTTCCACGAAGTCCTCGTGAAACAAATACTGCCGGATGAAATTCACGACTCTCGAGCGGATCCTGATATTCTGCGCCATCCTGCTTCGCCGTAAATCAAGGTAACGGTATTTACTGCGGATTTCTTCGTTTATATCATGTCCGTCGGTATCTATAGGAAAAGGCAATTCATGCGCCTTGGAGATGATGGTAAGCTTCATCACCTCCACCTCAACCGTACCTGTGGAAATATCAGCATTCACCATCGATTCCGGACGTTTCCGAACGTGGCCTTCAACCACGACAACATCTTCCGGTTTTGCATTTCCCAACTCTTTTTTTCCGACCAACTGTACAACACCTGAACGATCCCGAAGGTCAAGGAACATAATCTTTCCATGATCCCTCCTGGCGTTGATCCAGCCTTTGAGCGTTACTGTTTCACCTATCTTGTCCACCGTATCTTTTGTCAGTGTCCGCATGGTGGTTGTATTGTAGGTAGATTTTGCCTGGTTGACAAGAAGAAAATAATGTTTTTATAATAAGACTTCGTTATGCAGAACATGCGTTGGCTTCACATTCAAACCCTTATTACACTCCGAATGTTCGGAGGGGGCCGTGTGATGCCTGCATAAATATTTTTACAAATACGCGTCACACGAACCCCGACCAAATCGGGGTTTATTTTTGGCTTATGACAGAAACACCAATACCGAAAACCGCAAAGAAGCAAACCCCTGAACCCAGGGCACCGGTGATGTGGAAAATCGAGTCGGTAACAAACGAGAACCAGACGGTAAATATCTGGTTTCCGAATAACAACGCAAAAAACCAAAACGAAACAACAACGACTGGAGGTGAAGATTAATTTATGAAACAAACAGCAGAGCAAGTATTAACATATTTAAAACCAAAAGATCAGGTAACTCAAGTTGTACAAGCACAACATGACGCACACAAGCCTGTTGACCTACAAAGAAGAAGATTATTTAAGGGTGGAACAACGTCGTCCCGTGTGACAAATGCAGAGTATAACATGAGAGTCTTCAGAAATGGTCCGATGAAATAGTGGATTGTTTATGCCGGCGCCGGCAACTAACAATACTGAACTACTGCAAATTATGTACTATGAAATCATCAGACAATGAACAATATATATTTCGTAATGCTGTTACACACGGAAGGGTTGCTGATATCGATGGCGCTAATGACGCATTAACGCAACTTTCTCACGTCTATCGCGCGCTACGCGTCCCTAAACAGGATGCGAATCGGATTATCACGCAAGTCAGGTCCTCAATTGAAACCGCAAAAGCGCATAATCAAGCTAAAAGAAGTCAAAGACTAATGAATTTAATAAACGAACTGCAAGATCTATTCTGACATAATTCCGGAACAAACACGAGGTTCTTTGAAAACCCTATGCTACAATAAGCTGAGATATGCGTACACTGTCATCACCTATCACGAAATCCGAATTAGTAAAAATTGCAAAAATGAAATTCGGTGACTTTGTAAAAGCTGTAGTGGATATACAAAAAAGCATTATTGTCATTGACGCTGATCTTCATGCGGACCAAGAAGCTGAACTGCTAGCTACTGGAAGCAAACAGGAACATCTCTGGGGCATCAATCTCTATCCTGAACAATCCGGTGATGATTTCATCGAATTCGATTCAATGATTAACGTCAGGCCGGGATATGGTAATACAAGCAGAGGGGTAGAATCCGAACAGATAAGAAAACAAATAATTGAAATAGTACACAGGTTCATCCATCAATAATGCAGCACACGATACATCCTGACGATTGGTCATCATATCCTCTATGTTTCCGTATGGCGAACATAGGAAGCGAAATAGAACGTACCATCAAGTGGAAACAAAAAGGAAACACTGCATACAGCTCACATGCATTCAAACGGGCACTTGAACTCATTGATTTAACATTAACAGGCCATCTGTCATTTCCGGAATATAAAGAAATTTCACGGATGAGAGAATTACTCGTAGACTGGCAACTAGGAGAAAATATCTACAAATCAACCGACATCCTCTGGCAAAAATATTTTGCTGCGTTTACCTTTGCTTCACGTCTCTGATTTTCAGTTGCAGACTGCGGCGGCCGTTCCATTCATTCGTGTCGAGCGTGTAGGCAAGGTCTACAGTGGTCCCCTGAGCAAGCTGGCCATAGAGATAGCCAAGGTTAAAGGCGACTGCGTCAATGATAAGGGGCTTAAGGGAACTCGGGGAATTCGGGGAAGAAATGCGGAGTTTGAGATGATTGCGATCCTTGCCAATGAGGCGCACGTCCGCTACAAGGACTCTCCTTGTAGCAAACACCGGCTGGTGATTGCCGATACCAAACGGAGCTAACTGCTGTATGTGCTGCCAAAGCTTCTCTGTGGCATATTCTAACGGCATCTCTACGTCGATAGCCAATGTCTTTTGCAGCATGTCTTGGGTAATCTGTTTATCGGCTAGCCCCGTAAGCTTTGCATGCAGGCGTGATATGTTTTTTGTTTCTACGGTAAACCCCGCTGCCATCGGATGGCCCCCGGCATCAACAAGCAAGTCGCTGCAATACCGTATCGCCTCAATGATATTAAACCCCGGGATGGATCTGGCAGAAGCCTTCGCGTACGTCTCACCTTTTGACAGTACGATTACAGGTCGGTAGTATTCCTCCGCAAGCCGGCCGGCAACGAGTCCGATAATGCCCTGATTGTAGGATTCGTGAGAAAGAAAAATCAGGGATTTGAGGGAATTTTGGGGAATAAGGGAACGGGCGTGAGTCACCGTTTCCTCTGTAAGCTTCTGCCTTTCCCGATTTGTAAGCCCCAGCTTCTCTGCTAAAAGCTTGGCCTTTTCCTCGCTTGTCGTACAAAGCAGCCGGAGTGCATCCAGTGCGTGGTCTATCCTGCCCATGGCATTTAATCTGGGAGCCAGCTGATGGGATACTGCATATGTATCGACATTAACGCTGCCTGCTTCTTTCATCAGCGCACGAAGCCCGATACGGCGTGTCGTATGCATAGCCTGCAGGCCATGTGCGACAATTGACCGGTTGGCATCAGTCAGCGGCAGTAAATCCGCTATCGTACCAATTGCGGCAAGCTCCACAGAAGCGCCGCCTGTTACTTCTTGAGCCACAAACCACGATACACCGGAACCGGAGAGCTGCGTTGTATGGACAATCGTGCAATCCGGCAATGCTGTAGGTTTCGTATGGTGGTCCGTCACGATCATGTCTATCCCCTGTTTTTGCGCATACGCCACCTTGTCGCGCGCAGATATGCCGTGATCGACAGTGATTATAAGCTTGGGGTCATACTGTTTTACTACTGCATCAATGCCTTTTTCTGACAATCCGTATCCCTCATTTTCCCTGTGCGGAATATACGGCATAACCTGCGCACCCATCTTCCACAATGCCTCCCACAGTATTGCCCCCGCACAAATACCATCCGCGTCATAATCGGCATATACCACTATCGATTCCTTATTTTTGATTGCCTTGAGAATACGCGATACACATGCTGACATTTTTTTTGGCTCGATGCCTACATCTTTAATCGTCAGTTTTTCCGGTTTTTTCGGGTTGAGAAACTCATCGATATCCTTCCGGTTTTTCAATCCGCGTTCCTTGAAAAGAAGCGTAATAATTTCTTCTTCGCTTTTGTGCTTCCTGCTTTCTGTTATCCGTTTACCAATCTTCCATCTCTTCATGAATTCTTATGATATCATACGGCTATGATCTCGCTTCCGAAAAAACCATTTGAAATAATCCGTACACTGAAAAAATCCGGTTTTGCATGCTATGCCGTAGGCGGATCAGTGCGCGACCTCTTAATGGGAAAAGAAACACACGGATGGGACTTTACGACAAACGCGACCCCTGAGGAAATTTTACAAGTATTCCCTGATAGCTTCTACGACAATACATTCGGCACCGTGGGGGTAAAGATTCGAAAACCCTCCGCTTCTCAGACTACGGCGGACGAGCCGAAGATAGAGGATATTTATGAAATTACGACCTACAGAAGTGAAGAAGGATATTCGGATCACCGCCATCCGGACAAGATCACCTGGGGTA